>MAAC01005940.1_pt1 | contig 71925 bp, 61 predicted proteins | sample 1115981 | NCBI WGS metagenome assembly MAAC01 (sample SAMN04961126, study PRJNA320927) | seawater metagenome | isolation source: sample BD02T64 sea water enriched with oil for 64 days | place: USA:Gulf of Mexico | collected 2013-07-27
AGCTTACGTTTTTTGATGACTTTGCGAATAACACTGTTTAACGACTCAATGGCATTGGTGGTATAGATGGCTTTACGAATATCATGGGGGTATTTAAACAAGGTGTTGATGTTTTCCCAATGAGTTCGCCAGCTTCGGCTGATTTGAGGGTATTTATTGTCCCATCACTGACTGAGCTGATCCAGAGCCTGCAAGGCCTCTTCTTCGGTGGCAGACTGATAGATTTTCTTTAAATCCGCCGTGACGGCTTTGTAATCTTTCCAGGGAACGTAACGTACTGAGTTTCGAATCATGTGAACAATACACAGCTGTATTTGCGTTTGAGGGAACACGGCCTGTATGGCATCGGGGAAACCTTTTAGACCATCAACGCAAGCAATCAGAATATCTTTGACACCTCGTGTTTGTAGTTCGGTGAGGACGCCCAACCAGAACTTCGCACCTTCGTTTTCTGACAACCACATGCCTAATAGCTCTTTGTGACCTTCCAATGACTCGCTTATCTTGGCGTATTTTGACCACAATGCAATCAAGATACACGATGGGGTAAACCGAATCTAACGGCCTAGATTGCCATTCGATGACTTGATCTATCACCGCGTCAGTTACCTTTGAAATAAGGCTAGCTGACACATCGGCATCGTACATTTCTTTGAAGGTGGCAACGATCTCGCGAGTACTCATGCCTTTGGCATAGAGGCAGTGGATCTTTTCATCCATAGCCGTTAAGCGAGTTTGGTGTTTCTTGACAATCTGAGGCTCGAAACTACTGTCTCGGTCTCGTGGTGCATCAATACCAAACTGACCATCATCAGAAGTAACGATCTTACTTGAATAACCGTTGCGGCTGTTATTACCGTGTGATGCTTCGTGCCTGTCGTAACCCAAGTGGTCATCTAATTCAGCATTCAGCGCTGCTTCTATGGTTATCTTGGTCAGTAGCTGGCTAAAATTACTCAGGTCTTTTTCTGTTTTTATGCCTTTCGCTGCTTTTCGTGCAAAGGCTTCTATTTCTTTTTTGTCCATTTTTCCTATCTCCCTGCTTTGGGGTTAATGATAGGCGTTTACGCAATTTAATTTACAGCCCCCTATCGTGTTTTCCGAAGCTCCAGCACGGGTATTTGTATATTATACCGACTCAGCAGGGCCGCCTCTATTAATGCGGCGTTCGAGCTATCTTGCTCGTTAAGCCACCTAATTAAGTATCTCGGTAACTTCAAACCTAACTGAACCTTCAGTAGCTCCTCTGGTTTCTTGGTGTTCGCCACTTAAGTCACTCCATATATAATTAAGGGCGGGAGTATATACCTGTTAATGGGCGGAGTACACACCCACCAAGGGAAGGGTGGTTTTTATTGAAGGGAAGGGTGTGCACCTGTTAATCCAAAGGATATATACCTGTTAATCCAAAGGATATATACCTGTTAATCCAAAGGATATATACCTGTTAGTCCAAAGGATATATACCTGTTGATCTAGCTGAATAACCCTTGGTTTTCTCGGCACTCTAAAGAGTTACAATGTGACGATGAGGAGGTCTATATGGCAGGTGAAAAGATGTACCAGAAAATTTAAGGTTGTAGTCAGTTTAGTAAGTAACCGAAGAAGGCTGCAAGATTGTCGATGTCGCGAAACGACTTGAGATCACCGCCAAAAGCCTATGCAACTGGGAAGCTAAACACGGAGGAACGGCTGATGAGTATCAAGTTGGTAAAGCAAAGGAGCATGAGCAGGGGTAAAGCTTAAACGTGTTACGAGCAAGCATGAACCCAGAGGTAACTGTCATGATGATGCTTGTGCGGAAAGGTTTTTCGGGCTGCTTGAGCGAGAGCTTTTTTTCACCGAAAAGCTCACCCAATTTGTGAGGCCGCTAAGAGTGATACATTCAATCATATAGAGTTGTTTTATAATTCAGCTAGGCGTCATGGTTACAATGGTGATGCGTCACCGAAGGTATTTGAAAGTAACTATTTTAAGAAATCAGTGAGTGCCTAAATAAGCGGGGCTATTCATTCCGACTGATCTGGCTTAATCCGTTATTTTTTAGCCTAACTTTACGACGTGTTACGTGCATACGCTGATACTTAGCCTAGAAAAATCAATTTCATGCGCGTAGCGCATCCTACGAACGCATCAGTAGTAAAACACTCAAACTATTGAAATCAATAGCATTGCTAACGCTCTATTTAACATAATATACATTATGCGAAGTAATATATTGACCATAAATCACCGGAGGAGTCGCAGCGCCGCTTGGCTTTAGCTTGCTTACAGAGGTAAGGATCGACCTGCCTCAACCTTATGGATTTCCCCGCGCTTATCGTAACCCTTGGTTGTTTCTATTGATGCGTGCCCCATAAGCTCCTGTACGATAAAAAGGTCTTCGCCATTCTCTAATAAGGCCGTAGCAAATGATCGACGTAAATCATGCGGGGTTAATCGCTGTAACCCACATTCTTGATAACGCCGAATAATGACGTTATAAATAGACTTATCGGTAATCCCTCGTGCTGTAACTTTTCCGCCTTTTAGTACACGAACAAATAACGGACCAGCCTGTCGACCACGCTCATCTAACCACGTTTCAATAATATCAATCACGCGGTTATTGAGCGGATTCACTCGCTCCTTATTGCCTTTACCTTTGATTGTTAATTTCATCTCCACCTTACTATAAGCAGCGAGAGATAATTCTGCGGCTTCCTCACGCCGTAGGCCTGCACTATAAACAAGAGCGACGATACAAGCATCCCGCATTGCAAGCGGACCTTCATTGGCAATACAGTGGTCGATCATGTTATTGAGCTCATCCATACTCAGCGCGCGCCCGGTATTGACTCGGCTTCCGGATACTCGATTTATTTCTTTAATCCGGTGATACTGCTCAATGCCCATAAAACCAAGTTTCCAAGCTTCTTTTACCACGCCTTTTATCGCGGCTAAATAGGTATTTATCGTGTTCGGCGCTCTATTTTTATCGAACAAATAAGCAATAAACTGTAGTACCTGCGGGTAGGTTAATGATGTCCAGTCATAACTATCAAAGGCCTTTCCTTTATCGAAATAGTCAGCTGCCTGGTTTAACAAGGAACGCATACCATCACGGCTTTTACTCGATCGCAAAGAAGATAGATATATGCTCGCTGGATTATAATCATGTTTATTGCTCATATTCACCTTGTAAATTACTTCCTATAAAGTAGGTTATAGGAAGTAATATGTAGTATTTTAGTAGTATTTTAATCAACACAAGCCCCGCCCCAATAACTCAAGTCATTGATTATTAAAGGATTTATTGGTAACAACAAGCACCGTAACTTAGCCTTCAGTAAGAAACCTAATGCCGAACAATAATCGCTAACATTGACCGGATTAAGCACAGACGCAGGACTCTCTTTCACGTTAAATAAATTGATTGGAAAAGGAATCAACTAGACCCTCTTCTATTTACAAGCAAACATATTTCAGCCAAGCCCTACCCCATTCACTGAGAGGCACTCAATAAACGATGCACGTGCACCGATGCTAAGTAAGGCGTATCGTCGATAGTTTTATCCGTCCTAGTGAGGCGTGGCGCACGCTGAGATAAGAGAGGTAAATCACGCACTCTAGGTAAGGAGGCGTGTTCTTTTGCAATGAAAAAGAAAGGGTTACTGGCCATGCAACTTCCCCGCTTAATCCCCTCCTTCGTTCCTAAGGTGTAATTAGCCCGCGGATTATCATTCTTCAAATACACATAATACAAATCCTCGCGAGAGTCGAGAGCGTTGAGGTGGACTAGATCGGCCTCTAAATAGTAACGGAAATCAGGGGTAGCCGTTTTTATTTTCTTGTTTAGATCATCACGGACCTGCTCTACTGATGCTTTTTTAATTTTTCGTTGCGAAGCCCAGAAAAATGAAACTGAGAGCATATTTTGATTAAAAACATTAAAACGGCGAACGGCTTGGCGACGATTAAAACGAGCGTATCCTAACTGCTGTAGAGCATAGGTCGACAAACGAATGGGCTCATGACCGTCGTCTCTAACCATTAACTTATCCATCAACATTAAATGTTTATGTAGCCGTTTGCGCTGCTCATTAATAAGATCCAGTAAATCTAAACTCTGCTGATTTGTACCACAAACCCCCTGAAACGAGACCGTCTGCCCTCCTTTCATCTCATTATCTTGGTATTCAAGCTGGCAGATATGTTCGTTTAAGTGCCGGCGGGCTTGTTCAGCAGGCATATCTTGTACATACAAGGGAAAGCTTGTTTGCTCGGAAAGCTGCTCCACCAAGCCGTGTTGCTGGCTAATCAGATCGTCCAATAATTGTTTAAGCGTGGCTTGGTGAAAAGACTCTTGAGATGGCATACGGGTATTTTATTTAGGTAATAAACATCATTATAACAGTCATTAGCTAGGAAAATATCGACTAAATGAGTACAGAGAGGATGGTGAGTTAAAGGTCTCTAAAGCCCCGCCAACCAACCTAAATAACTGTTATAGAATAATAACTAAGATCCAAGTAGAGAGCTGAAACGAAGGCTGTTTTTACAAGGCTACGGCAGATATGATACTGTTATAATATTATGCGTGAAGCCCATTTATTTTCATTTTGTTACATTGGTGGTGAATGCTTATATCGGAGTGTTAGGCCATATTAAGCCTCGAATAGACCGATCCTTAGATCTTTATGTCGGCCGGTTGTTTCGCTACTCGAAGCAGGCTAAAAATCACGCTAAAATACTGAGTTGATGCCTTATGACTTGCGTTCAAACATTGTGAATAACGCTGGTCACCACACCCCAAATAACCATTTCCACTTCGTCTTTCAATGGAATATCTGAGTAATCAGGGTTTTCTGGTGCCAACACGAGTCGGCCTTCTTTTGAGCGTAAACGTTTAACGGTCAGCTCACCATCCAGCGCGCAAACAACAATTTTCCCCACCCTAGGGTCAACCGAGCGGTCAACGACTAAAATATCATCGGGGTTTATACCCGCCCCTAACATGGACTCCCCCTCGGCCCGCACAAAAAATGTTGATGCGGGTTTATTGATGAGTAATTCATTTAAGTCGAGTCGTTTGTTGATATGGTCATCTGCCGGTGATGGGTAACCCGCCGCCACGCTTACCGAATAAAAAGGAATCGACGGTGCCTGGGCAGCTATATCGGGTATAAATACATTGGGGAATGCCAGCGGGTCAATCTTCTCCTCAAGCTGCTTTTTTTTATACTCTAACAATTGACTCACCGTAGCCAATAAGCTTTTTGGAATTCGTACGGGTGTGGTTTCCTCGCCATAGACCGAAGAGCCCTTCTTACGTCCTGCGCCAATACGCGCCCCACCCCTTTTCTGCTTATTATCCGTCATCATCGCGCCTGCCATCCTATACGTTATGAATAGTGTACATAATTCATCATTAGAACTAAAGCGACAAAATCGTTTCTTGCCAACAAAACGATTAATCATGTTTAGCTGGCGTCAATAGAAAAAGTTATTAAAGTTACTCACAAATACTGTGGATAACTTTGTGGGAAAAACAGGTGAAGTACAAAAAATCAATGTCTACTATGCACTTACAAGCCTGTTCATTTTTTAACCATGTTTTAAAGCGCCAATATTATTTATCGAGCGAGGCTAAGCTCCCCCACCTTATCGACAAAAGTCTTGCGGAGGAAGCTAAGCTTCATTAACCCTATACAATAAAGGTGGTTTGCCGGTTTATGAATGTCGCAAATAATTCATATCTGTATAAACCAGTGACCCACAGGATAAAAAAACGGGGCTTCATGTTTAGCCAGAGTCAACAGGAAAAGTTATTAAAGTTACCCACAATTACTGTGGATAACTTTGTGGGGAACATGGGTGAATCGCTAAAATTCAATAGCTGTTATACACTTACAAAAGCTGTTCATTTTATGAGCTATTTTTCTAGGGTGCGGTATAGTCGACCACCGAGTGCTGCTGAACACCCAGTCCAGCCACTTCAGCATGAACAACATCCCCTGGTTGTAAAAACCTCTGTGGCCTTAAGCCAAGCCCGACCCCTTCTGGGGTACCCGTAAAAATAAGGTCGCCCGGTTGCAAACTCATAAATTCATTAACATAACTGACAATCTTTTTAACCGAGTGAATCATTTTATTGGTATTACTCGATTGCATACGCTGCCCATTAACGTCTAAATGAAGCTCACAGGATTGATAACTCTTAAACTCATCTAGGGTTACCAAATAAGGCCCAATGGGTGCGAAACTATCGGCACTCTTACCCTTTAACCATTGCCCGCTGCGCTGCTTTTGAAAGTCGCGTTCAGACAGATCAATACCTGTGCAAAAACCCGCTATATGCTCTTCCACCTGATCTTCGTTAAGGTACCGCGCCGACTTGCCGATAACCACCACCAACTCAATTTCCCAGTCCACCTTGACTGAGTTTTTTGGCCGCTCAATCGGGTCAAAAGGGCCACTTAAAGCACTCACCGCCTTGGTAAACAACACCGGTTCGTCACGCGGCTTAGACCCCGTTTCTTTGATATGCTCATCGTAGTTCAACCCCACCGCGATAATTTTACCGGGGCTTAGTAACGGTGCGCCAATACGCCCCGGCGTTTCAATAATGGGTAAGCTGGCGATATCGATACCCTTTAAAGCTTTCAGCCCGTCCGCCGCCAAAAACTCGGATGTAATAAGCGGGCAAAAACCGTCTAACGATCGTACCCTTTGCTCGGCATCAAGCACCCCAGGTTTCTCCTGCCCTTTTGCCCCATAGTTAAGTAACTTCATAAACAAATACCTCTATAATTAAATCAATGAAAATCAAACGAACAATCACCCTTATTTGTTTGTATCATGCTGCTTTTTTATAGCGCAAATACTATAGCAAAGCCGCTGCGTGTTGTTTCCCTAAACTTGTGCGCCGATCAAATTTAAATGGCCTTATTAACGCCGCTAGAACTTATGGCTTTCACCCACGGAAGCCTCATTCTTGCATCAACAAGTCGACCTATTTCATATAATGGCCGTATTGAAAAAATCATCGTGTTACAAGTCAAATTAATTATTGCCGGTATTTTTAACTTTTTAGAAACAAATGAATTGTCAGCAGAACTAGTTTACAGATTCCTAAATTAGGCCAACCAGCACCATGAGACTTTGCGTTTCGCTAGGTTCATTCATATAGCCGCAGAATTAATCTAAATGCCTTTCCCATTTTTTCATGAGAGGGAATCGCGGCAGCCTATTACCCTCCCCCTCCTAGATTAAGGCCCACCAATCAAAGTATTAGCAACCTAATACCCTTCCGACTCAAGCTCTCAGAAAACCTATCAGTGAATAGGAATTCCCAGTAAGCACCTCATTATTGCCACAGATAGCACTAGTCAAACGAAGGTTTGTCGTTAATAATAAGAAGAAAATACTTGCCTATGCCAACTAATAATATTTCAGTTTTACTGGTAGACGATCACGAGTTGGTACGCTCGGGTATCGAGCATTTATTGAATGCCGACCCAGACATCACCGTTGTCGCCGTCGCCTCATCCGGTGAAGAAGCACTTGATCTGACCGAAAGATTGCAACCTGACGTTATTCTAATGGACTTGAACATGCCGGGCATAGGCGGTTCAGAAGCCATTAAACGAATACTAAGACGCCAACCCTCGGCTAAAATCATTGCGTTAAGCGTTTATGATGACGGCCCCATTCCTCAGCAATCCATTCAGCAAGGTGCTAAAGGCTATATCAACAAAGGCTGCCCCGTTGACGAAATGATCAGTGCCATCGTCATGGTGTTCCGGGGTAAAAATTACCTCTCATCGGCGGTGGCCACCAACCTGATCTTTAACGCCCAGGAGACTGATAAAAATGCGTTCAGTAAACTGAGTAGCCGTGAACTACAAATCGTCAGTAAGATTGTTGATGGGCATAAAATCATGGATATAGCCGATGCCTTAGCCATTAGCCCTAAAACGGTTAACACCCACCGTTACCGCGTTCATGAGAAATTAGGCATCAATAACGACATAGAATTAGTCCGCTTAGCGATTGATTCCGGCTTTGTCTGACTTTTTTGCAATTAATTGCAAATTACTCTCGTTTTCAAGCAAATCTTAGGGTACACTGCGCGCTCAGTTTGGTTTGAGACATAACCTGCCTGGGTGGTGAAATTGGTAGACACACGGGACTTAAAATCCCGCGACCTTAACAGTCGTGCCGGTTCGATTCCGGCCCCAGGCACCATTGAATAATAAGGCCCCATTGGCTCACGCTAATGGGGCTTTTTTATTGCATTTTTTTCAGCTCTAACGCCTAAAATAAAACGATATAACAAGTTTTTAAATCTTAAATTTTTCTAGTCACTCGGGTTTTACTGTAGGCCTAGGGTCACTGCTTCGCGCCTAGCCGAAAGAGCCATTTATAAAAATAAACCAGTGTAAAAGCTGGTTTTTTTATGCCTGAAATTTACTGTATGCAAAATCAAGGGCGAAAAATACGTTACATTAATCAAAAAAGTGCAGCCCTGAAAATATGAACTATTCTTCGAGAACGTAACTATTACTTGTTTGATCCTGTTGAGGTTTTAACGGCCTGCCGTATACCTCAACAGGTTTTGCTAAAAACAACTAGATTGTTACATATGCTGAAAATAGAAAGATGCTGATAACTAGACTGTAGCCACTCACTAGAACAGGAAATGTACTATGAATATGCTAACTAAGTTTGTACCGACCCTTATATGTTTTTTTCTTTTATGCGCAAACAATGCCTTTGCTGAGACGGAAGCTGTCCCCGAACAAATCGAAGGTACAACACGAATATCCGCCGAAAAACTTATCGACCTCCTCGATGAGTTTGATGACCTTGTGATTATCGACGCAAGGAAACCTTCGGATCGAGCCAAGGGGTTTATCGAAGACTCAATTCCCCTGCCCGATTTTGATACCAATGCGGAAACTTTAGCGCAGCACCTCGCATCAAAAAGCACACCCGTTATCTTTTACTGTAATGGTGAGAAGTGTGGCCGTAGTGTCAAGTCGTCAAAGCTCGCCGTAACCGAAGGTTACAGCAAAGTATTTTGGTTTAGGGGCGGATGGGCCGAGTGGGTTGAAAAAGGTTATCCAGTAGACAAGTAGATAATTGAGGATTCGATCAGATGAATGCTCAGAATATCTCGATAAAAGGACTGACGGTATTTGTTCTGCTTACGATTAGTTTATCCACGGTGTTAATGGTTTTCTTCGCAGTGGAGACACTGCGAAGTGAATCGTTAAAAGCGCAAACGGCTACGCTAACACGAATTATCGGTATCGCAGCGACGGAAAGCCTAGCCGACACCCAGGAGCTTCTTGTTGATATGGGGGCTGATGCGGAAAAAGAATTACGAAAACCGCTCAAAAAATACCTTAAATCCTCAGGAAATCTCCAACAGAAATCGTTACTTAACGATTTGTTAGACGTAAATTTCCATGTACGTTACACCACCATGGGCATCGTTAAATTAGTTAAAGTTCGTCTGTACGATAAAAAGTTGAATTTAGTTGCAGAAAGCAGTGAAGGCTATACAAAACTCCTGCCAAACCTGCCTAAATTTCTCCACACACAGGCTTTACCACGTAAAGGCGCCGAACGCTTAAAAGCCTTGAGTGGCCTGTGGTCTACAGAAGAAGGAGCGGTCTATTCAACACTACTACCCGTAGGGGGGTTGCGATTACGCGGATATATAGAAATTATTGCCGACCCCGTACACAATATGGGCCGTATCGCAGAAATCACCCGCCTACCGCTGACAGTTATTCGTCCATCGGGTCAATTGCTGATGCGTACTGCCGACTGGGATGGCAATAAAACGGAAGATAGTCTTGAGATAACACATGGCTTAATCGGTGCTGATCACAACCCCGCGCTTGATTTACAAATGCTTGAGGATATGACGGCATTTAACCGTACGATTAAAAACACCGAATATATAATATTCTTTGCTTGTATCGTATTTTTGGCGTTGTCGCTTATAGCCGTACTATGGATTCTTGCCAAATTCCTCTTTGGCCCAATGAAGCGGCTCCTCGATAACATGGAAGCCTCTGCAAAAGGTGATCTGTCAAGGAGCCTAGATAGCAGCGGCTTGAAGGAGATCTACCTCATCTCAGAGGCACAGAATTACTTGGTCAAGGGGCTAAGAAAACAGGTGGTTTCGATACGCGCAAACGCCGATCAAGTTTCCTCTGCTGCAGAGAAACTGACATTGGTTACCGAGGAAGTCAGCGGTGCAGTGAGCGAACAAAACACAAAAGCGTCTGGGGTTTCCAAAATAGCATCGGGTTTGATGGTAACCAATCAACAGGTTGCGGAGAATGCCGAACTAGGTGTTCAATCGGCGCGCTCAGCAGACGCTATGGCGCAAGAAGGTAAAGGCATTATCAATGAATCTATTGCCTCGATTCATGATGTTGCTTCGGAGTTTGACCGTATTGGTGAAGTGGTAGCAAGGGTCGAAACCGATTGCAACGATGTGGCAAAAGTCCTCCAGGTCATTCAAACCGTTGCCGAACAAACTAACCTTCTAGCACTCAACGCAGCCATCGAGGCTGCAAGAGCAGGGGAACACGGGCGTGGTTTTGCGGTAGTAGCCGATGAAATTCGCTCACTAGCGCAACGAACCCAGAAATCGACAGTAGAAATATACCCGATTATCGATCGTTTGCAATCGGGCGCAACCATGGCCGTTGGGGTTACCCTAGCAGGGCGTGAACGGGCACAAGCGACCATCGAGAAAACCGCTGCGGCGGAAAATACGCTAAATACTATTACCGAATCGGTATCCGGAATCGTTGAGGTGAACCATGAAATCACATCGGCTTCCAAGCAGCAAAACGAGGCATCAAGGGAGATATCAAAAGAGATTGAAGCGATAACACGGCTTAGTTCGCAATCAGCCCAAGCGGCGCAACAAACCGCATCGGCAAGTGGCGCATTGACTCAATTGTCGGGTGATCTTCAAGCGGTCGTCGCGGGCTTTAAAATATAAGCTTTTAGCGAGTTTTTTTGAATTTAAAATTTTCCGGTAGGCGCAACATTTAATAATGTTGCGCCTACCGGAAAACCAGTTTTTTTTCCAAAAAACTCGAGCAAAAAATCATCTGTTACTTGGGTTAAAACCCGCCTTTCACCGTCGCAACCGCCTCCAAATCCAGTAATAATCTCTTATCCGCTAACGCGACCTACACGCTCCTAACGTGGCTGATTATTAAACATAGATAATTTAGCCAGCCACATATGCGCTACCTTAAAGTCTTCAGCTGATGCTAGTCCTTCGCTCTTGGGTATGTATATCCCAGTCGGCTTATTTAACACCAGGTTAGCCATATTGAATACACAGCAATAAGCTAAATAAACCCAGAACCAAGCTGATAGCTAGACCCGAAGCTCCTTTGCCAAGTGACTGCGTTGTTGCTTTTGGTAGGCCGTCCAGCGAGAACGCCATGCAATCAATCTCTCTTCATTTAATACATTACGTGCAGTAATTTTCAGCAAATCGCCCTGGTAAATTTTATTTGATTCAATCATAAAGTTTTCCTTTTATTAAATACAAAAAATCGTTTTTTCACGAAACTTAAACTAAACATTGAGCGGCCTTCAAGTGCCCCGTTTGTTGAATGACAAGGCCAGTAAGGCATCCTCTGTTTGCGCTTAGCTTAATAAGGATGCGTTAATTTAAGCCGTTAGCTAGAGCTTTGTTTAGTTTTGATTGTTAGTATAATATGATTACTGTACGCTTTTCAAATGTCTCATCATCAAGCACTTGGCCTTAGAGCTAATTCGTTACTTTATCGCCCAAAAAAAACCACGACAGCACCGCTGTTTAACTGTCCTGTATCAGCAGGCTCTCCTTCTCCCGATGACGATCATATTAAACAGGCGCTAGTCCAAAGTTTCTTTTCCAGGTCGTTCAGAGGTTACTGCTCTTCCTTATCTCGCAAGCTACTCCATACAACCTTGACTTAACTCAAGGTCAAAACCCCTTGCAGAATAAGGGAAAACATTTGCATTTTGCGAAACACAATGCAACCAAAGCTATCACTAAAGGTTAAACAATTACATCAAGTGATTGTTTATAAATGGAATAACAATTTCACAACCACTGTTGGCATAAACCATGCTCTAACTTCAATCAGCACTATCAAACATTGGAGCTCATTATGAAAATCGAATACACCGACACCAACACAGGCGAATTACTAATCACCCTTGAAGGCGAAATGGATGCTTGGGGTTGCTCTAGCATACGAGGCTATTTAGATGACGTTATTACGACCGGGAGTGATCAGAATGTGATCTTAAACTTCAACCACGTCAGCTTCTTAGATTCATCTGGGATCGGCGTGATAGTGTTTCTTTATAAGCGCTTGAAAGCGACCGGCCGCAACTTGAAAATCAGTAATGTTCAAGGGCAACCGCAAGAGCTTATGACTTTGTTACGCATTGACACAGCCATCCCCGTCTCCTCGCTTGCAGATTCACTCACCAGCTCCAGTGCATAAGCCCGTGCATCGAATAGTGGGTAGCCTCATCGTGCTTGGCTCAATAAGCTTATCAGCTTGCTCTATTTGGCCAAGCCATGGCTCTGGCGGCATGGCGGAACACCGACAACAAACAGGGTCGGCAGCCTTCACTAAAGAGCAGCTAAGCTTATTGGATAATACCCCCTCAACCCTAAAGTCACTCGATCGTCAGTTAGACGCCTTGCTGGCAGCGGGTATCAAACATTGTTTCCCCGCCAGCGTCGTACGTGTAGGTTTACGCAGCAATAGAATCAACCGCGAACTACAAGGCGGGCTCAAGTTTGACGCGTTAAACAACCTAATAATACAAACCGACACATTAACTCGTTTAGAGCGACAACTAAACACAGCCAAGCAACAGCAACACTGCGTACCTCCTCTCGCTACGGCAAACAACACACGGCTGCAGACCCACAAGCCAATACACGGGGTTCTTAACAAAACACCCCGACCGTTAACCGTTCAACACATTAAGGAGTAGACCCCATGGACTCGCTCAAAACAACGGCAATATCAAGCCTATTATTACTCATCTTATGTTTCTCATCGGCCCTTCACGCATCCCCGTACCGGGTTCAGGTCGGCGACCTGATCAAGGTGTCTCTGCCAGGCGAAGAAACGTTGAATGAACCCTTCGGTGTTGCACGAGACGGTACGATTGATTTACCGGAAATCGGCGCTATCAGCGTAGCGGGGCTTTCTACCGACGAGCTTGACGCGTATGTCAGCCAACAGCTGGCAAAATCATTTCGTGACCTCGGTAAGCTACACGCTTATGTATTAAAAAAACAATTATTAATCAGCATTCAGGGTTACGTCAAACAACCCGGTGAATTCATTTTACCCGCTAATGGTTCGGTGCAAATGGCCCTACACGCCGCCGGTGGTTTGCGTACCGGCGCTCAATTAAACCGCCTACAACTGGTGCGTAACGGCAGCAGTAAGCACTTTGATTACAAAAAATACTTAGATAGCGGCGATTACGCCGCCCTTCCCACCTTACAATCTTTAGATACCTTATTTGTTCCCGCCTCACCGATGATTGGCAATGTTGAAGTGGATTTTGACCCGGCTAAAATTGCCGATGCCGGCGATGCTGCCGAAGACCGCAAGGCCATTAAGGTGTTTGGCGAAGTCAACCACCCCGGCAGCTTCTCATATCGCGACTCCATGAGTTTGGTTGATTTATTGATGCGTGCTGGTGGGGTCACCCGTTACGCCAGTGTCGAACAAATACGGGTTATTAATAAAACAGAACCCGTCCTATTCAACCTAACTAACTACTTAGATAGTGGCGATGAAGCCTTATTACCGAAGATGCTCGCCGGTGCCATTATCTTTGTACCCAAACAAGAAGAAGAAGTTAAATCCGGCGCTAACACGGTTTACGTCATGGGGGAAGTCGCCCACCCGGGGGCCTATGCGAGCAGCGGCGAAGCCACCTTTATGGATATTTTGGCCAACGCCGGTGGTCCCACCCGATTTGCCGAATCACGGCAAATTCGCGTCATCAAGGCCAACGGCCGTATCAAACAATTTGACCTATCAGGTTATACCGAGGGCACGGTTAACGGTAACCCACCAGTCATCGGCCCTGGTGACGCGATTTTTGTCCCCGAAAAGACGGACATGAACGAAAAGTCATGGTTAAAGGTCGCCCCAAGCCGCGCAGTACGCGTATTAGGTGAGGTGGTTAGGCCCGGGCGAATTGAATGGTCTAACGAGATGTCTTTATTAGACTTATTAGCCCATGTCGGTGGCCCGACAGCTCGCGCCGACACTCGTAACATTGAAGTCGTTACGCTGTCTAAATACGGTAACAACAGCACCTATGTTTTTGACTTAGATAGCTTTATAAAAGAGGGGAAAAACGATGATGAACTGCCCGTATTACGGGCTGGTGCCACCGTTCGTGTACATGACTTACCCCATGACCCCAATGACAACAAGTCCCAATGGGTGCGCCAGTCCTCTGAGAAATCAATTTATATCTTTGGCCAAGTCGGCAGCCCGGGGCGTTATATGTTTACCGATGCGATGAATTTCCTTGATATTCTATCCGCCGCTGATGGCCCAACGGGTAATGCCGATATTCATAATATTCGCATTAACCATCGCGACGCAAAACACGCCCGCGTGAGCAAGTTGAACCTAGCCCTATATTTTGAAACAGGCGACAGTCATTTATTACCGGATGTACAAATGGGTGACACTATTTATGTGCCCGAAAAAAACCGCATTTGGTTAGACCAAAGCAAGGAAAGCACCGTACGTGTATTAGGCGCCATCAATAAACCCGGCCGCTACCCCTTTGATGACAGCATGACCTTACTCGACTTGTTAGCGGAAGCCGGTGGCCCCGACGGTAATGCTTATATACAAAAAATCACCGTGGTTAACTTATCGTGCTGCCGCGACCAAGCCAGAAGTTTTGATTTATCCGCTTTTAGTCGAACCGGCCACTTTGAGGACTTACCCGTATTGCGTGCTGGCGATACGGTGTATGTCCCACAAAGAGAAGAAAGCAATCTTGAAATCGTTCGCGCGGGACTGCGTGATGTATTCCAACTAATATCAATGACCGCTTTATTAGGATTACTTTAATGCGTATCCCACCCGATAATACCGAAATTGAACGCATCTACGCGCAAGTGATGGCGTCAGGCGCACGTTCATTAGCTATTTGCGCCGCTAACCCTAGCGAGGGAGTGTCCTCATTGGCTCTCGCCCTCGCTCAACGTAATTTATTGTCCGGAGATTCGACTCTATTAGTCGATTTAAACTTACATAAACCCATGCTCCAAAACCTCCTCGAACTGGCGGAGGAGCCACAGACTAATGCCCCCCTATTAGCGCCACCCCAATTAGTCTGCGGGCAAGACCCTAGCATTGTGGTCATGGGGGTTACCGCCCCAACGCAACGTAACGTTGTGATGAAGCTACGCAAGCCGGGAGCTATCGAAATGTGTATTGAACAGTTCAAAAAGGATTACCAAATGATCATTTTCGATACCACCGCTATTAACCGGGTTAACGCAAAAAACATCCCTGCGGAAAATATTGCCGCCGCTTGTGATGCCTGCTTACTGGTCGTTCTATCGGGGCAAACCACCGAGCAAATGGTCAGCATGGCCAGTCAACGTTTACGCACAACTCATGCTAATTTACTCGGCTGCGTGATCAACGACCAACACACCCCATCAATGAGAAATGAACTACATCGAGAAACTCAGCGGCTACGCCCTAACTTTAACGCACTCGCCAACTGGCTTGAAAAAAAAATAGCCGAAAGTCGGCTCTTCAACATGGAGGTTTAATATGGCTATTGATCACCTACTCTTTGTGACCTCTCAAGCAACATGCTTAGAGTCCATCCCTAAATTGCGTCAATTACTATCAAAGGTAACCGAGGTGAGCATTCCTCAGCAAACCACCCGCTGGCGCATCTCATTATGCCTTTCAGAGCATCTCAGCAATTTAGTCATTCACGCCAAATATGCGACGCGCCCCACCCTTGCTAAGGCTGACTTAGCCGATAACATCCATTTACGTTTCGGCCATAACAATACGGCTTGGTGGTTAGAGGTTTTGGACTATAGCCTCTCATGGAACCCCTCGCAGCATCGTCCACCCAGCCAAGGTGAAGATGAGCCGTTCCCCCTCAACACTGGCCAACGCGGCCTCCAGCTACTTCACGAACAATCCGATGAGCTGACTTACCATAACGCAGTAAATAGCCAACCCAATACATTACGATTAAGCTGGTTTAAAGAAGATTGCAAACCTCAACCACGCGTTTTATTAGTTGAAGATAACCCCGCTATGAGGCGTTTATATGCGGTGTACTTGCGGGATGAGTTTGACGTCAGCATTGCCAGTAATGGGCTAGCTGCCTTGAATTTACTCCGCGCGGAGAAATTTGATTTGGTACTCTCGGATATCAGCATGCCGCAAATAAGCGGCTTACAATTACGTGAAAAACTCAATACTGAGAAACACACTGGGGTCATGCCCTTTATATTCCTAACCGCATCGGATAACAACGATCTCAAACAGCACGCTTGCCAACTAGGAGTGGATGACTACCTAGTAAAACCCGTTAACAAAGCACAATTAAACGATACCTTAAAACGGGTTTTGGAACGAACAAACCAACTGCGGAAACAGTTTAACGATCGAATAGACGAACGCATACGCTCTTCTTTGAGCCCGAGCTTACCCCCCAGCTCACATGGCTGGAACTTACGAGTGGCTAACCGCAATACCGGCGGCGGTGGTGGTGATTTATTATTGCAGCACGCCAATGAAAAACACTTAACACTGATGTTGGCGGATATTATGGGTCACGACGATAGCGCTAAGTTTTTTGCTTTTGCATACGCCGGTTATATGCGCGGTTTAACACAAGCCGCTGATGCTGAACTGACCCCAGACAAATTACTGAGCCACTTATCCGACGACGCCTTCAGCGATCAGCTATTATCAAAAACATTATTAACCTGCTGCATTATTAAGCTGGCTGCAGTCGGTCACTTTTCTATTGCTTGTGCAGGACACCCTGCCCCCTTATTAATCAGCCCAGACGGAGTTCGAGCACTGCCCATCAGGGGCACACTACCTGGCCTTCTTCCAAACGTCGATTACCCTTGTTTATCACAACAATTATTACCCGGAGAGCGACTTGCCTTATACACCGATGGCTTATTTGAATCTGCCGCTAGTCAGCAGGAGCGTCTCGAGCTAGAAACACAAATAACTGAAACACTGCACACGACCCTCGACAAACCCATCAGCGATGCCTTAACAATGAGCATGCAAGTCTTTGACAAGATCGCCGGAACAACACCGCAGGATGACACCTTCTTAATCCTGCTGGAACCGAGTTTATCGATATGAGCGCTTAAACACGGGACAACACCCAACCAGCGCATTGCAAATTGCAATGCGCGATGCGAGTTTTCAACTATAGTTTTTATTATCAGCAAATAATAATGATTAGGAGGGGCCGGTAACATAGGACAACACTGATCAAACGCAAAATAATGCATAACAAGCTTATTGGCACAGAATCCGCATAACTTACTTGTAAGGTTTCGCTGCGATACTTAACACAGCGTTTCGAAAGTAAATCACAACGGAGGTCACTATGTTCTTTGGTATGGGTTTAACAGATATTTTGGTTATTGATGACGATATAAGTTTACAACGCCTCACAAAAGCGCGACTTGAAGGTTATGACAAAGCAAAAACACAGTCTGCGATGAATGGCCTAGATGGGCTTAATATGGCGATAGAAAACAAACCCGATCTCATCATTCTTGATTGGATGTTACCCGATATTCAAGGCCCAGAAGTATTATCTCAATTAAAAAAACACAAGGCAACCAAGGACATTCCGGTATTAATGCTAACTGGGCGGAACAAAATAGGTGAAATAGACGCTGTATTTGAGTTAGGCGCTAACGCCTATTTAACAAAACCCTTCGCATTGAGAAAACTAAGTGAACTTGTTAACAAAATACTAAATGAATAATTCAACAACATCAACAGCGCTTAAGAACAAGCTCACCCCCGCTCACCGTTTGCTCCTCTTATTCCTCCTTATCTCCAGCCCGTCATTTGCAAAAGCCCCCATCATGACCCTATACCTGAGTACCGACCAAACCGGCGCCCAAGCCTCAAGCATTTCCATCGAACAAGGAATTCGCACCGCTTTATCTGAAAACAACAACCAGCTTGGTGGTCGTCGCATTTCATTAAAAACAATGGATCATCGAGGAAATACCGTACGCGCCCGCAAACACTTCGAAGCGTATTTAGCTGACCCAAACGCCCTCGCCGTTTTCACCGGCTTACACTCCCCCCCCCTCCTCGCAATGCGAAACTTCATTAATGAAGAGGGTATCCTCGTATTAGACCCATGGGCAGCTGCAAGCCCCATTACCCGTTACCCCAGTGAAAAAAACTGGATTTTCCGCCTTTCCATTGATGACAGTAAAGCTGGCCAAGTAATCGTTAATCACGCCGTTAATAAACACGCTATCAAGCACCCGGCGTTGCTGCTGGAAAAAACCGGCTGGGGTAAAGCAAACCAAAAAACCATGCGCGAAGCCATCGATAAAGCAGGTCTTGAGATAGCCAAGCTTAGCTGGTTCAACTGGGGTTTAACCAATGAGAGCGCGCGCATTTTATTACGCCAAATTATCGAAACTGGCGCGGATGCCATTTTCCTCGTAGCCAACGCACCGGAAGGTAAGGTTATCGCCCGCGCGATGGTATCGATGCCAGCCAACAAACGGCTACCAATATTTAGTCACTGGGGTATTACTGGCGGTGATTTTGCAGAAACCATCGACCTCACTATGCGCCAGCAAATACAACTCGAATTCATTCAAAGTTCATTTTCATTTCTAAACCCTCTAAATAAATTCCAACGGCAAGCGTTTGATCAGGCTCGTAAACTCTACCCCGGCACCATCAGCGAGACGACCGATATTAAGGCACCAGCCGGTTTTATACATGCCTATGATTTAACTAAACTACTGATCGAAGCCGCCAATAAATCGCCCATCAAAAATGATGTCGTGTCAACTCGGATGGCCTTACGTAACGCCCTAGAAAACCTACACGAGCCCATCGAAGGGCTTATTAAAATCTATAAAAAACCGTTTAGTACCTTCTCAATACACTCCCCAGATGCCCACGAGGCCTTAAATATCAACGACTTCACCATGGGGCATTATGGCGATAAAAACCAGATATTAATTGGGCATTAATGGATCAAAAGTTACATGGAAGATAACGAAAAATCAATAAAACACAAACAATGGGTACTCCCGATATCCTATGTGACGACCAGCCTATTAGTTACTGTCTTCGCGCTACTAGCACTGGTTGTTTCGTTATTAATGGAATCTTCTCTGGAATCGGATTTTGGTAAAATACGCCAACAAGATTTTGATCGACGAATGGCGGCTTATGGAGCCCTGTTAAATAATTTCATTGAGGTACACACTAGCCTTATTCAAGACATTTCAAAAAACGCCACCTTTGCCCAATCGGTGATGCAACCCGATGCAATGCTGGCAAATTTAAACGACCATATGAGCCGGCTCAGGGTCTTAGGCGAGCCTATGCAGATGTCACTGCTCACGTTTGAGGGTACGACAATCCACTCATCAATGACAGCACCAACATTTAATTACCGTGACTCTCCCTGGGTCGCACAGCTTATCAACGCTGAACTCAGCAGTTACTTCGGTATCCATAAAACCAGCACCAATCATTACCTAACCTTTGCCACCCCTATTCTCTACAACGGTCGAGCAGAAGGCGTGTTATTGCTCGAAATTTCAGCACAAGCACTAGCAAGCCAGTGGCTGGGGCAGGAGCAGCTCCAGCTCCAGCATGAGAAACTACAGCTATTCCATAACAATAACTTGATTATATCACTGGGTGCAAACGACTCAGGCAGCCATTCACAAAGCACCATAGAGTTAACTAAGTTTAATATGTCCTTGGTTGGTCATTTAGATGACGGTGGCTTACATACGATTAGTCAGGGAATTCTACAAAAACTAATGATGGTCATCATATTAATGGCCGCTATTGGTATTGCTAGCGCCCTATTTATAGCCCAGACATTAATCATCTCTCCTCTCAATTCTTTGGGGAAATCTGCAAACCTATTAGCAAAAGGTCAATTCCGTCGACGCCGCACCGTTGATCGTAAAGCCGACACCATTCCAGCCGAGTACCACTTACGAGAAATATCGAATCTACGTGATGATATTGCAGGCATGGCGGACACCATTGTAAACCGTGAACAAAAACTGATAGCTGTCAATGGCACACTTGAACAACGGGTACAAGATCGCACGTTCGAATTGAAAAGTGCCCATGAAGAAGCCTTGGTTGCCAACCGAGCAAAATCAGGTTTTCTAGCAGCGATGAGTCATGAAATTCGCACCCCGATGAATGCCGTGTTAGGTATTTTAGGCTTATTACGTGACACCCCTCTCAATAATCAGCAGCAACAGCTAGTGAAAACCTGTCGCGAGTCCGGGGAATTACTGCTCTCCATTATTAACGATATTTTAGACTTCTCAAAAATGGAGGCCGATAAACTACAGTTGGAACACAGTGCCTTCGACTTACACCAAATGCTTGCCCAATCTGTAGAGCTGTTCCGAGTGCAGCTTGCAGGCAAGGCTTTTTTTATTATTTTACACTTAAGCCCTGACTTACCTCGTTATGCCAGTGGTGACCCCGATCGAATTAGGCAAGTCCTATTGAACCTCATTAATAATGCGATTAAATTCACTAAACAAGGGAACATTAATGTTAGGGCCTCAATACTGACTGACCATTCGGGTAGTTTCAACTTCTATTGCGAAGTAGAGGATCATGGCATTGGTATCCCCCAGCAGCAACAGGGGTTTTTGTTTGATGAGTTCACCATGGCAGATCAAAGCCACTCTCGTAGGCATGAAGGAACGGGCTTAGGACTGGCTATTTGCAAACGCTTAGTCAGCTTGATGGGGGGGGATATTAACTTCCGCAGCGAACTGGGGAAGGGCAGCACCTTCTTTTTCAAGATTGAATTAAAACATGCCAAACATGAGGATATCGAGCAGAGACCTTCGCAGAGAAACTCAGACCTACCTGCTGCCGACATCCGCATTTTGCTGGCAGAGGACAACCCTGCCAACCAGATGGTTATGCGCAGTATTTTTGAACAAATCGACTTGAAAATTGATATTGTTGCCAACGGTTCAGAGGCTGTTGAGGCCGTAAAACAACGTTCATACGATATTATTCTAATGGATATTTCTATGCCGCTGATGGACGGTATGGAGGCGACATCGGCGATCAGGTCGCTCAATAACGGACATCAATTACCTATTATCGCTTTAACAGCACACGCACTCGCAGGGGATCGTGAGCACTTCCTTGCTTGCGGGATGGACGACTACCTAACAAAACCAATCGATAAAGCAGCGATGTTTCACTGCATTGCCCACTGGAGTAAAGCCACTCGGAACCAGCGTCAAGTAACACCCGCAGCGCCCCCTCAACAGCCCAGCATCAACGATGCCATCGTTGATGAGAACGTATTACGCCAGTTGGCGATAGACACCTCGCCCGAGGTCGTACCTGAATTACTGACGGGCTACCTCGAAGATTCTCGCATGCGTCTATTAAAAATAGACGACGCTATCAATCAGCAAGACCTAAAAACCTTAGAGTTTGAAACGCATACCTTAGTCAGCAGCGCCGCTGCCCACGGCAATTTAGCACTTAGCAGCCACTGTAAAACTATTGAGTCTTACTGCCGTGAGGAGCAGTCCGCCGCCGCTTTAACCGCGGCGAAAACCCTGCTGAGCCTTGCGGAGAACTCATTCAATCAATTAGAACAACGCTTAAAAGGCGACTTTTAACTATCACTGGGCTTGCTCACAACAAGCTCTTGTAAGACAACCCGAGAAGAGAGACCTTAATGAGTAAAAAACACCGTGTACTGTTAATCGAAGACTCACTCCCCCAAGCCAAACTGTTTATTCAGTATATGAAGTCGTCGAATATTGAGATGAGCCATGCTAGCACTGGCAAACAAGCAAAAGAGCTGATTCGTCAATTAATGCCTGAACTCATTTTACTCGACTTGAACCTACCCGACATGGATGGCCAGGACATTTTATTATGGGTAAAAGAACAGGGGCTCCCCTCCGCCACCATTGTCATTACCGGGCATGGCTCCATTGATGTCGCGGTCGCGGTGATGAGGTTGGGTGCCGATGACTTTCTAGAAAAACCGGTCTCAGCCGATCGTTTACGTACCTCAATTGATAACCTACTGGAAAAACGTCGTTTGCAAAACATGTTAAACGAGTACCACAATATCTTTGAGCGTAAAGACTACCACGGCTTCATCGGTTCAAGCCTACCGATGCAAGCGATATATCGCATCATCGATGCTGCAGCCTCGAGTAAGGCAACCGTCTTCATCACCGGTGAAAGCGGTACCGGTAAAGAAGTTTGCGCGGAAGCAATCCATAAACAAGGCAGTCGGACTAACAAACCCTTTGTCGCCATCAATTGCGGGGCCATTCCACGAGACCTGATGGAAAGCGAAATATTTGGCCATATAAAAGGCGCATTTACCGGGGCTGTCGCTGAACGTAAGGGCGCCGCCTCGCAAGCCGATGGTGGCACCCTATTCCTCGATGAAATCGGTGAAATGGATATGGACTTACAAACCAAGCTGTTACGCTTCGTACAGACCGGTAGTTTCCAAAAAGTCGGCAGTAGCCAGATCGAGGAGGTCGATATTCGTTTTATTTGTGCCACCAACCGTGACCCTTTAGAAGCGGTTGCCGCTGGGCAATTGCGAGAAGACCTCTATTACCGCTTACATGTTGTACCCATTCAATTACCCCCCTTACGCGAACGCGGTGAAGATATTCTCGCCATCGCGTCTAATTTCTTGAATAAATATGCCGATGAAGAAGGCAAACGGTTTCGTTCATTTCAACCGGACGTCGAAGTTATTCTTAACCATTACAGCTGGCCCGGTAATGTACGCCAATTACAAAATGTTATTCGCAATATACTGGTGCTTCACGATGACGACAGCGTGCAACAATGTCACCTCCCACCACCGTTAGACACGGCCTTCAACGACGCCCCAGCACCTTCAAATCTGCTCGGCCTTGTTAACCAAGACAGTCGACAAAAAGAAGTACCAAGTAGCCAGCAGCCGATCATTCCGCTGCTCACGGTGGAGCGCGAAACCATCGAGCGAGCCATTAATGTATGTGAGGGCAACATCCCTAAGGCCGCTGCATTACTGGAGGTTAGCCCGTCCACCATCTATAGAAAAAAACAATCCTGGGAATCAGCGTGAAACCATAACAAGCTCCGGCTCTTGTTTGTTTCTTTCAGACTCGATCAACAAACGTAAACCTGCTGACAAGGAGTAATAACTCGATAAACCCAGTTTACTCTTACTAAAGGACGGGTCACCAATCGAGGCACGGATATCGCCCCGCCTAGAGGGCTCATGCAATAAGGGCAGGTGTGTACCAGCAATAGAACCGACCATTTTAGCCAACTGGTTTACTGAGATGTAACTGCCCGTGCAAACATTATAAATACTGGGGTTACAGCTGTTCGATATCATCGCTGAACGTAAAAAATGTACCACATCCGCCACGTATACAAAATCCCGGGTTTGTTGGCCATCACCAAATATCTTGATCGCTTCGCCATTAAGCGCTCTATCCACAAAAATTGAGATCACCCCAGAATAAGGCGAGTTAGGGTCTTGCCTTGGTCCATAAACATTAAAAAAACGTAACCCCGTTGTCGGCACCCCATGCACCAAGCTAGCGACTCTGGCGTGTTGTTCAGAACCGAGTTTATCGGCACCATACGCTGTTAACGGACGCACCAATGAACGCTCTTTTAGCGGCAAATCAGCATTATCACCATATACCGCAGCAGATGAAGCATATACCACCGGTGTTTTACGCTCTCTTGAGGCGTTAAACACGTTAATACTGCCCGTTAAATTGGTTCGGTGCGTGCTAGCCCAGTTATCAATTGATTCTTGCACCGAGGCAATGGCAGCGAGGTGAAAGCAGCCATCCACCCCTTCCATACACGACCTAACCATAGCCGCGTCAGTAATATCACCCACAACCAGTTCACAACCATCAGGCAAGTTGCTGCGCTTCCCGGTCGACAGGTTGTCTAACACCCGTACATTAAAACCATTTCCCAAAATACTTTCCGCAAGGTGCGAACCGATGAAGCCGCAGCCGCCTGTTATAAGATAATTAGCCATGTTTACCCCACATTCATATTGATACACAAGGTTTAAAGCAATCAATATGCCAGCCCTTATAAACCGGCATTTCGACGAGGCAACCAATGATTAATGCATTGCAATTCGCCTGCTAATTAACGGTTCCATTGCAAAATGCATTTATCTGCTGGCTACTGCTTGCCTAGCATCTAACTGGCGCTATTTTTGCTTGTTTATCATTCAGTAACAACTAAATAAAGATGAGTTCGATGGACAATCAAACAAATAAAATATATTTATTACTCGACAGCAGTGAACTCGGTGGAATCGAATCACACGTGCTGCAACTAGCCAATGGCTTAAAACACCACCCTATCAACATTAAAGTGGTTTTCTTAAGGGGTTACCCAGATCACCCCCTTTACGACCAGCTTCAGCAACTCGATATCGACTATCAAGTACTGAATGGCTCCGTACATGCCTTATGGCAAGCCTTGCGTGAGGAGCCAGCCTCACTGCTCCATACCCACGGGTATAAGGCCGGTATTTATGGTCGCTGTGTTAGCAAGCTGCTTGCCACCCCAGTCGTTTCAAGCTACCACGCTGGTGAGATACCCAATGGTAAACTAGCCTTATACGACTGGATAGACCGTTACAGTGCCGGGCTAGCCGATTTAGTTTTTGCCATCAGTCCGCAAATAGCGCAACGCCTACCGGTAAAAGCTGAAATAAGTGATAACTTTATCAACACCTCTAATATAAAAGCGTCTAGCGGCCAACAAATTGCCTTTGTCGGCCGTTTAAGCCACGAAAAAGGGCCGGACCGCTTTCTCCAATTATCCCAGCAGTTCCCGCAACAACAATTTCACGTCTACGGCACGGGGGCATTAGCCAGCTCACTGCAAAAATCTGCGACGGACAACGTGACCTTCCACGGCCTGCAACATAATATGTCAGCGGTTTGGCCTAAAATTGGCCTGTTAATCATGCCCTCACGTTTTGAAGGCCTGCCAATGGCTGCCTTAGAAGCCATGGCCCGTGGTATCCCATTACTAGCCAGCCGGGTTGGGGCACTGGATAAATTAATCCAGCCAGCTAAACCCTACGGGGGGTGGTTGGTCACCGAGGGGGATGCCAATGAACTCACACAGCGTTTTCAATACTGGTTAGATCTCAGCGCTCCAGCGAGACAGTCAATACAACTGAACGCACAGAAAACTATTCATCAGAACTTTTCCAGCTCCTCAGCCATTCCTAAGCTTATAACGCACTACACGCAGATCATTAATAAGTACTAACACTCGTTGCAATTTGCGAAGCATTCGTCAAATACAGCCTAAAGAAGGCACAGAAAAAAACAAATAAACAATTAAATATCAACAGCTTAAAAAAATAATAGTTTTGTTGGCTCCTTCCTTGCTTTAACTAAAACATCTCCACTTACAACGTAGGTTAAGCAGATGAAGGACGAGACATTAACACCGCAGAAACCCATCAACATTCTTTTCACCCATTATGGTGACAATTGGATTCGGGGTAGTGAACGCTGCTTATTAGACTTGTTACGGCACATCAACCGTCGCCAATTCCGCCCCATTGTTTGGTGCAATAGCCCGCTCATGCTTGCTGAAGTGCGTGCACTGGGTATTACTGCTTACCTAAATGATTTCCCCCTTTTGCTCAACTGGAGCACCCCGCGTTTTAACATTATGGCTTTCGCTGCGTTAATCAAAAAAGGCATCCAATTAGTTAACCGACACCAAGTACAGCTACTACACGCTAATAGCGCCGCGCCCAACCAATGGTTGAACTTTGTCGCTCGCATCTGCAGGGTCCCATTGCTCGCTCATCTGCATTCCTCGTATCAGCTACGGGACTGTATGAGTTTGGGTTTGCACCAGGTACCGATGCTTGTTGGGGTGAGTCAACCAGTGCTTGATTCACTATCAGCTAACGGCGTCGATACAAGTCGTTGCCAAGTCATCGCCAATGGTATTGATTGCAAACGTTTAGAAAACCAGCCTAATGTCAACTTACGTGCCCAGCTGGGACTCCGTTCAAATGACTTCCTGATTGCAACAACCGCTTCGCTCATCAAACGCAAGGGCGTTGATTTAATTATCGATGCAACCCAACAATTATCTCAACAAGGTGTCCCAATACACCTCGTGGTGATAGGTGACGGTGAAGAGCGCGCATTGCTTGAGCGGCAGATTAAACGGTTGCGCTTAAGCAGCCGTGTCAGCTTGCTCGGCGAACAAACCGATGTCGCCGGTTTATTACACAACAGTGCTGACGTGTTTGTCTCCGCCGCACACGAAGAGGTTTTTGGTCTAGCCCTAGCAGAAGCCAGCCTGATCGGCTTACCTGTTGTTTCTACGCCAGTTGGTGCTGATAACCTCATCAAACATAACGAGACGGGGTTTCTCGTTGAAAGCAATAACTCAAGCGCTTTAGCGGAGGCTCTCAACATCCTCTATAAAAACCCAAAACTACGTTTATTCTTCGCTTCCAACGGCAGAGAAAATATTATAAAGAACTTCACCATTGATCGTTATACAGCTGATTTTGAAAAACTTTACCTAAACATTTTAGGCGAACCTGAAATGCAAACCAGCTGGTACCGCCATTGGCAAACTATTCGCCCCATCCTGATCTGCTTGCAACGTTTATTAAACCTAATGCTGAGGCGCCGCAATACGAGGGTGGGCGCATGAAGCATAAACGCCATTTATTAGTCCTTGACCCGATTGCCTTTTTTGGTGGATCTAAGTTAGCAACTGAGAACATCTTAAGACAGCTTGACGGTGGAAACATCCAGGTCACTCTGTTAACCGTAGACCGTCAGTCATGGAGTTGGCGGCAATTACGCTGCCGGTCTTTATTTGAGGTTCCTTTTTTAGCTCGTCAAACTCACGGCATCCCTTACTTTATACGGCACGTGTTGATTGCCATACAGTTAATCATCACCCGCTATAAAACAACCCCATTTGATGTCGCACTCGGCGCATCAGGCCCCGGTGTTGACTTCGCTCTGTATTTAGCTAAGCCATTTTTAGGTTACCAAATCATTCAATTAGTACACGGTAATGTCGCCTGCTCTCGTACCATCGGCCGATGTTTACTGCTAGCCGATGAAATTCACTACTTGGAATCCACCAAAGAAAGCCTGTTATCCGCTTTAAGGAAATTTTCAAGAGGCCGCTCAATCTCCCCCACCCATTTACGAGTAATGCAAAACGGTCTTCTCGACAGCGCTTGGCCAAGCCGTTGTCAAATGGTTCGCCCTGTTATTTTATGGGCCGCCAGCTTAATGCCCTGGAAAAGAATTGACCTATTCATAGATGCTCTCTCCTTACTCGATGAAGCTGAGCGCTGCGAGACGCATATCTGTTTTATTCGGCCAAAAAACACCCCATCAGCCCATTACCAACCGTTTGCTTCTGACACCCTGCACTGGCATGAATCCCCAAATAACATCGATAGCTTACGTGCTCAGGCCAATATTTTTGTATCGACCAGCCATCAAGAACCCTTTGGTTTATCTATTCTAGAAGCGATGGCAGCAGGCCATTGCGTTCTCATCCCCACTGATGGCGCTTACTGGGACCGGCAATTAGTCAATGGACTCAACTGCATTAAGTACCCAGCTAACGATGCCTGCGCATTATCCCGTACCGTAGCGGCGCTCACTAAAAATATGCCATTAGTGCGCTCATTAGGCTTAGCTGCGGCAAAAAAAGCTCAGCAATATCAGGCCGCTAATTGTTATGCGCCGCTAAAAAATTCCCTACTTGGGATTAGCCATATCACGCCACCAAAATCAGCTATCGATCAGGAGCTTGCACGATGATTAAATTACTTCCCAATGTCGCCAAACAGGCCCTGCTCTATGGCGCTAGCATTGCTTTAATGAAAGGTATCTCACTCTTGATGTTACCTTTTATTACCGCCTACTTACCGGTTGAATCATATGGCCGCCTAGAAGTCGTCACCAGCCTTGCGGTTATCAGTAGTGTGTTAATTGGTATGGGCTTGGATTCAGCCTTATTTCGTTTTGCCGGAACCTCCGATCAGCCCCAGGAGAGCCGACGCCTGTCCGCCGAGTTATTTTATTTGGCATTACTGATTGGCGCTATAGCTGGCATCGGCGGTTGGCTGACTGCTGGTTCACTCGCCTCATCGCTGCCTGGTCAATTATCAGAATACGAGATTCGCCTCGTCATGCTCACCCTGTCTCTGGAGGGCGCAATCTCAATCCCTCTGGGCTGGATGAGAATGCGTGACCGTGCGTCTCTATTCTTTTTTGCCAGCACCGGGCGAGCCCTACTACAAGCCCTACTGGTACTACTCTTCCTGAGTCAAGGACGGGGCGTGGCTGGGGTGTTAGAGGCCGGCGTAGTGGCCGCAGCCAGCCAAGCCCTTTGTATTGGTGTCTTACACCTGCGTGATACTGGCGTTAAATTGAGTATTAGAAAAAACACCGCCTACCGCTCCATCATTTATAGCTTACCTATCGTGCTCAGTGGCATGTTAGCCTTTGTATGGAATGGGCTTGATCGTTTAATCCTAGCCGACTTTTCCAGCCTTGTTGATGTCGCACACTTTGGGGTCGCAGCAAAATTTTCACTGGCCGTTATATTATTGTTACAACCTTTTAATATGTGGTGGGTACCTCGTCGTTTTAACGTTTTAAAGCAAGTAAACGGGCAGCAACAAGCGGTTAAAATAATTTCGATAGGCATTGTGCTGACCTTAATGATTGCGGTCTTTATTGGTTTAGCCATCCCACCATTAATCGCTTGGTTATTACCCGAGTCTTATCATATAGCCGGTTTATATGCCTTTGGTTTGGTGATGGTCATGGCCCTTAAAGAAATGGCCGAATTGGTCAATATCGGTTGTTTCGTTGGTAAAACGACCAAGGCACAATTATTAATCAACCTGAGCGGAGCAGCCGTTTGCACCTTGGCGATGTATGTTTTAGCCCCTCGTTATGCAGCATGGGGCATTATCATGGCCCTATTAAGTGCACACGGCCTGCGCTTATTACTGTTTTTTCTTACTAGCCAGTATTTCCTCCCCTTGCCTTACCCCACCCACAGGCTCCTGCTACTCGCCGCCCTTAGCATTGCATTCCTCAGCCTTGGCAGCCAAACCGACACCGTGTTTCAGCAATTTTTAGTGACCCTAATGGCAATGAGCAGCTTATTAGCAGGCTCGCTATTACTGAAGCTAGTTCCTTTCCCTAAAAGACTGAGAACATCATGAATACGCTGCTTAACGATCAACGCTGGCAAATTATTTTAGCAATAGGCCTATGCTTGTTGGTCGCCGTTATCTGGCTATACCTCCCCCACCCTGCTATCGCTCTGGTTCTGGGTTTACTGCCTATCGCGGTGTTATTTGTTTTAGCTAAACCATTTTTAATGGTGTTGTTATTCGTGATCTTTTCATTTTTTCGAATCCATGAGGTTTTCCCGCAGCTCTACTCTTTAAAAATACCCTTATTATTGTCACTAGCCTCGTTGTTTGCGTTGTCTTGGCACGTGATATTAACTAAAAAAATACGCCCTTACTGGCGCCCTGAACTCACCATCGTCTCAATATTTTTTGTGTTGGTTTTCATCGGTGTTATCGTCGCTAGTAACCGCCCAGTTGCACTCGCCTATTTCAGCGGCATTTATTGGAAAATAGCTCTTATGACCTTCGCCATCGCTTGGTTAACCCGTGCCAATAAGGATTTTGAGTTTGCTTCTAGAATGATCACAGCCTCCGGCATTCTCGTGGGTATCGTCGCTATTTCCAACAAGGTCAATGGTATCGGCATGGTCGAAGGTACCCGCGTGACCATTGGTCGGGCCATCGGCTCATTATTAGGCGACCCTAATGATTTAGCTTTAGTCTTGATGTTCCCGACCTCCTTTGCTCTCAGCTTACTGCTCACACGCCGATTATCCTTTAGCTCCAAGCTACTCGGCTGGATCAGTTTACCTATTTTATTTTCTGCCATTATTGCCACCCAAAGTCGCGGGGGGTTATTGGGAATGATGGCAATATTCTTTGTTTATGGTTATCGCCGCGTGAAATCGAAAGCCTTGTTCTTTTCCGTTGCCATCACGCTGGCATCGGTGTTGTTTTTATTGGCCGGCATTTCAGACCGCTCATCCGGCGGGGCTGCCGAAGAAGGCATAGATGAATCAGCCATGGGACGTATATATGCGTGGCAAGCTGCCTTTGGAATGGCTTTACACCACCCTCTAACTGGGGTTGGAATCGACAATTTTTATTATAACTATTATATCTATAGCCCCCACTGGGACGGCTTAAACCATGCTGTCCATAGCACCTGGTTTGGTGTGTTAGCAGAGACTGGATTTCTAGGGCTGGCTGTTTTTATCGGCCTCATTGTAAAGCTAATAAACACCTCGTTACGCTCACTGAAGAAGATAGAAAACTCAGCAGGGCTCATTTCGCCCTCCGTTCACGCCACCTCCCAAGCCGTACTGGCCGGGCTTATTGCAACCGTCATCTCGGGTACTTTTTTAACCCAAGGCTTCACCTGGCCTATTTATATTCTTGCCGCCTTGGTTGTTGCCGTTGCTCAACGAGTCGACACCCAGTTATCCGACTCACCCTAATACAATCATTACGAGGTTAATCAGATGCTTATACCAGACAAAATACCTACATACGACGCGTTCTCGCCACCTTCGTTATCCATCTTACTGGTAGATGACTCTACCGTTGAACGCACATTACTTAGCCTTCGGCTTAATAAACAAGGCCACACCACCACCGAAGTAGACAGTGGTCAAAAAGCCTTGGACTACCTTAATAACCCAGCGGCCAACATTGATTTAATTTTGTTAGATGTGATCATGCCTGAGTTAAATGGTTTCGAAACCGCAAAAATGATTCGCTCCATTGAGAAAGAACGTGGCCAACACTGGCACCCAATTATTTTTCTTAGTTCTAGGGAATCCGCTCAATATGTCGCCAAGGGAATAGAATCAGGGGGAGACGATTATTTGGTTAAACCCGTCGATAGTTTAATCCTTAGGGCGAAAATCCAAGCGATTTCCCGGATCGCCGAGATGCGCCAGCGCATCCTCAGCAACAGCAACAGCAATCAACTTTGGCTTGAAACCCAAACCGATGAACTCACCAGACTCCCCAACAGACGCCACTTCCTGTCCGTGTTAGACAAAGAAATAGCCCTAGCTAAACGCTATGAAACCCCTTTATCTATCGCCTACTTTGACTTAGATCACTTTAAAAGAATCAATGATCAGCATGGGCACGAAGCAGGCGACAAAGTACTTTGCTCAGTGTCGCAGGCAATGATTAATAGCTTGCGACACGAGGACAGTATTGCTCGTATTGGCGGCGAAGAGTTCGGCATTTGCTTGCCGATGACATCAGCACAACACAGTATTGCGCCCTGTGAACGTTATCGTACCTTAATAGAAAACCTACTCACCATCAGTAACCGTAGAGCTCTACGAGTTACCGCCAGTTTTGGCATCACCGACTTACAAGCCTTAACCGACTCTCGCTCCAGCTTTCTAGCACGCGCAGACCAAGCCTGCTACTTGGCTAAACGTGCCGGTCGTAACTGCGTCATGACCTTATAATGTGTTATTCACGCATCGTACTATTTAGCCCACTACTATTAGGCGTATTAATTACTCAGAGCTTACCGATACTGCTCTCCGGCCACGCCAATAACATCGAGATCCCCAACCTAATCCCCGCTTTTTCGCTGGCCCTAGGGGCGTCTCTATGGCTACGCTCTGAACGACAAGCTCCTAGTCATGCGGACCGTTGTATTGCACTTATCTTATCGGCCTTATTCCTCATTCCGAGCCAACAAATTACCTGGTTAATTGTGTTATTACTGGCGCTTTGGCTGGGTTTTAATACACCTAATAATGCAACCTCCTCTCGTGCCATGCTGATTATCGGTTTAGCGGCCTTACAACCTTTATTACTCACCTACCTACTAAAGTGGTTTGCCGCACCGGTACTGACAATTGACGCCGCTATTGTTGCTGCTCTATTAAAATTAACCACTGGCGAAGGTCATCATATTGGCAATATCATCTATGGCCCCTCAGGGCATCAATTACTCATTCTTCGAGGGTGCTCTTCTTTAACCAATGTAGGAAGTGCCTGGTTGGTTTGGTTTGCTTTATCCCGCTACCGAGACGTCAGTTTAAACAAACAAGACCTGACCGTTCTCACGCTGTTAACGCTCTCGTTATTAAGCCTCAATATTTGTCGTTTATACAGCATGTCCTTGGACCTGGCTTGGCACCAATGGTGGCATTCAAACTCTGGGCAGCAGCTGTATCAAGCCTTATCCGCTGGTTTTTTATTATTATCGATCACCTTGGGGCTGCGCTATGTTGGTATGCAAACAAAAAAACCTTAATAAGGTGGCCATACTCTTCAGCAGCGTATTAATTATCGCTGGAGTTAACTTACGCAGCCTATCAACAATCAACTCAAGCGCTCCAGTCGTGGATATGGATATGAAGATAGGCTTCAAAATGGTTCATTTCTTAAACGATAACAATTTAACGGATGTCACTTGGGTTCACTACACAAACGATAGCGGCATTCGCGGCTTGCAACTCAAGTTACCTAAGTGTGCTGGGTACTTACAACTCGCCATTATGCCCGAAGGTGATGAATTTCTCAGTCTATGGCAAGCTCGGTCAACGGCCTCGGTTCAACAAAACTCATACTTATTTAACCACCAACTGTATCCAGATTTTCCTGTCATTGATTTTTGGTGGCAAACAATGACTTACTCCCTAGCGCATAAATTAAACGTTTCTGGACTTGATAAGCCCGGAGTCGTCATCGCTATGGCGTACCCACCCCCTTGTCAGATATTAAAAGAAGTCCCATGGCAGCACTTTAATGCACACGGAGATGACTCATGAAAGCAATACAAGTCGTAACCTTTATCACCTTAGCGATCCCCTCCATAACGACCTATGCGCTCGATGCCCCCTCCCCCGAGATCACTAATATCAAAGTAAGCCCCAGTTTGCTAGAGACCGTTCAACAACAACTACCCGAGCAAACATCGGTTAACCCCGCATTTTTAAATACCGACTACGCACCGCACTTAAGCTTAAACCAAGACGCTGACGTATCGGTTACGTTTATTGATGAAGGGGCTGGCTATAAAAACTCATTAGGCTGGATGACCTTTGCCGACGATTCATTGAGCTCTCTGACTAAAGCCGATATCGACTTAGACCAATCAGGCAATATCTCCTTAAACGAAATCAATGCGATTGATGGCGTGAATACTGGGTGGTTATTTCCTAACGCGTCAGAAGCTGGTGGCGGTGGTAACCTCCTCCCCGGCGATACTGTGAAGGTTACTGACGGCGCCATCGCTGCCGATACCTCGCTGAGCTTCTTTTTAGCGCAAAATGCTTGGAATCCTTATAAAAATGAGGTATCCGATGGTGTTTTGGGTGGCGAACGACAACTATTTTATGGCCTTGATTTTCTAAACCCTGAAGCCGACTTCAGCAGCACCCTTGTTAGTAATCAAGCTGAGTCACGGCATATTGCAATGCTATTTGCCAGCGATGAACAAGAACAAGTCATCACCGGGTTTGAAGACCTCAACCGTATCAACCGCTATGCCAATGATTGGAAGATTGCTTCGGACGATGACTTTAATGATGCGGTTTTTATTATCAACTCTAATCCTGCAGACGCCTTCGGGGAATCCAACATCGCCACCGCCCCCATGCCAGCGATGGGCAGCGGTATCAGCGGGATATTGCTCTTAACGGTCCTTGCTTGGTTAGCGGGTTTATTGCCCCTTCCAGCCAAGCTCCACTCCCGCTAAGTCACACTGAGATAAAAAGCCTGCACATGGTCATGCCCAAATTGCACAGCAGTTTGCAAAACCACAAAAAAACAACCATCAATCAACTTTATAAAAATCACACAAGCGACTGATTTATAACTAATAAACAAATATGGAACACTACTTGCTCTAAATAAAACACAATCAGCAACAACAGGAGCGTGAGCGATGTGTGGAATTTTTGCAGCAATAAACAACGATTCAGTGACCCGTCATTTAATGGATGGCCTCCAAAACTTATCATATAGAGGGTACGACTCTGCCGGTATTGTGGTCGTGTCTGATAAATCACTTGGCCGCCGGCGAGCCAAAGGCAAACTAGAAAACCTAAAAAAAACCTTACAACAAGACCCATTACACGGAAAAATTGGTATCGCCCATACACGCTGGGCCACTCATGGCGCTGCGACCAAAAGAAATGCACACCCACATATGACCGCCAAGGTGGCTGTGGCGCATAACGGTATTATTGAAAACTACCGAACGCTACGTGAGGAATTAGAAGCTGAGGGTTACTACTTTAAAAGCGATACCGACAGTGAGGTTATTCCCCTGCTGATTACTCGTTGCCTAGATCGCGGAGACGATTATCTTCAAGCCACCCGAAAAACACTCAACAATTTAGAAGGCAGTTATGCTGTTGCGGTCATTTTTAACGACTGCCCTGATATGTTATTAGCCGCTCGGTCAGGTAGCCCATTGGTTATTGGTGAAGGGGAAACAGGGTTTTTCCTCGCTTCCGATACCAACGCCCTCGTCTCAAAAGCCAGCAAGGTGTGTTACCTAAAAGACGGTGACTTAGCCTGCATCAGGGCTGACGGCATCACTATTACCGGCAGCAATCAAACCCGTGTGACCAGAACCATGCACCCGGTACAGGATGTCAGCGAAGCGATGGGGAAACAAGGTCACCCACATTATATGCTGAAGGAAATACACCAACAACCCAGTGTCGTTGAGCAGACGCTGCAACAATTCATCCAGCTCAACGATAAGCAACTCAGCTTATCGGCCTTAAATATTAATTTAGCCCATCGACAACGCCTATCGATTATCGCCTGTGGCACCTCATATTATGCAGGAATGATCGGCAAACACTGGTTCGAAAGCCTATCCTCACTGCTCACAGATGTCGAGATTGCATCTGAATTTCGCTATCGAGAGGCACCAATAGACCCACAAAACGCCGCTTTATTTATTTCTCAATCAGGTGAAACGGCCGACACCCTAGCCGCTATGGAACACGCCAAACAAGCGGGGCAAGATTGTTATTCTATTCTTAATGTGAATAACAGCAGTATGGAGCAAGCCAGTGATGGCGTCTTAAAAACCCTCGCCGGCACAGAAATCGGTGTTGCATCAACCAAGGCCTTTACCGCTCAACTCACGGTGTTATTAAGCCTCTCCATATCGTTGGCCTACAGCAACGGACACATTAATGGCTTAGAGCAGGATCGTTTATTAAAACAATTCCAGCTATTGAGCCAGCAAATGCGTCACTTTATTGATCACCATCAAAAACCGATACAACAACTGGCAAAAACCTTACAGATGAGCAAAAACATGCTGTTTTTAGGCCGTGGTGTCGCGTACCCACTAGCACTTGAAGGCGCACTAAAACTCAAGGAAATAAGCTATATTCACGCAGAAGCCTACCCTGCTGGTGAGCTAAAACATGGTCCAATTGCCTTAATTGATGAGGACATGCCCGTCGTCATTATCGCCCCGCCAGGCCCTCTCTTTAGCAAGACCTTATCGAATTTACGTGAGGTCTCATCACGCGGCGCAAAAGTCATTTTAATTAGTAATCAACAAGGGGTCACCGAGGCCGAAGAGTATATTGATGGAGCCATTGTCATGCCGGAAACGGAAACCATGTTTCTGCCCATTCTATATTCCTTACCCTTGCAATTATTGGCATATCACACAGCGGTCTGTAAAGGTACAGATATTGATCAGCCACGTAATTTGGCGAAATCCGTCACCGTTGAATAAACCTTATAGGGGAATACGATGAGCAATTATAATTACGCTAAACAATGGCTGAAAAATAGTGATCAGCCACTCGCAATGGCTTCATTAAAATACCTCAAGTTAGTACGCCAAGTGGAAATACCGCTACCCAAATATATCGGTCTCACCTTATATGCTACTTATCGAGGAATCGAGGGCCTGCTATCATCGTTAACACGTCTATTCATCTGGACCCCTTTGCTGAAAGGACGGTTAAAGACTAGCGGTAAAAACCTGTATTTATACGGCGGCCTGCCCTTTATCAGCGGAGCGCTAGATATACATCTCGGCAATAACTGCCGAATCTCAGGGCAAACAACCTTCACCGGTCGCACGAGCTCTACATCACTGCCCGAATTACACATTGCTGATAATGTTGACATCGGTTGGATGACGACCATTGCCGTCGGTCAGCGCGTTGAAATTGGCCATAATGTACGTATTGCTGGCCGCGCGCTGCTAGCCGGCTACCCTGGCCACCCTATTCCTAGTGCCGATCGGGCCGCCGGACTCGCCGACACCGATGATCAAATCGGCGATATTGTGCTCGAACATGATGTCTGGCTAGCAACCGGGGTCACCGTCTTAGCGGGCGTCTGCATCGGTTCAGGAACCATTGTCGCCAGTGGTAGCGTGGTCACTAAAAACCTACCCAGCAATGTACTCGCCGCCGGTATTCCAGCCAAAGTCATACGCTCACTAGAGCACGCTCAGGGAGAAAAACATGTCGCATGATTTAATCGTATTTGCCGAAGATTGGGGTAAATTACCCAGCAGCAGCCAACACTTAATCGGCTATTTAAGCCGCAACCGTAAAGTCATATGGGTTAACTCAATCGGGCTCCGTAAACCGAACTTCACATGGCGAGACCTTAAACGCTTATGCTCTAAGCTAAGCGCACTAAAAAAACCCACCACACAGCTGAAAGCAACACCAAGCTGCCACGGTTTTCATATCATCAACCCATGGACCCTCCCGGCACCACGTAGCCCGCTAGCAAGAAAGCTAGCGGGCCTTATATTATCTGCCCAGTTACGCCCACTTATAAAATCCGCTCAGCTAGAAAAACCCATCCTTTGGGCCTCCTTACCAACCGCCGGCGATGTTGCCAAGCACCTTAATATTTCTGCCTTGGTGTATTATTGTGGTGACGATTTCTCTGCCTTGGCCGGTGTCGATCACGCCACGGTGAGCCAACACGAATCCGAGTTAGTCGACGCAGCCGACTTAATCATGGCCGCCAGTAAAAAATTAGAGTCTCGGTTTCCCTCACAAAAAACCTACTTGTTAGCGCACGGTGTTGATTTCGATTTATTTACCCGCGACACCCCACGTGCCAGCGACCTGCCAAATGATGGGCGACCTATTGCCGGGTTTTATGGCAGTATTTCTGAGTGGCTAGATATTGCGTTATTAAAGAACGTTATTAGCCAACTCCCCGACTGGCACTTTGTTTTTATTGGTAAACCCGTTGTTGATATTAGTCCATTAAGTCAATTCCCTAATGTCATCTTTCTCGGGGAGAGATCACACCAACAGCTGCCAAGCTACTCCCAACACTGGACAGCATCACTGCTACCCTTTAAAAACAACCCGCAAATTCAAGCTTGCAACCCGCTCAAATTACGTGAGTACCTCGCCGCGGGCCGGCCTATTATTAGCACACCGTTTCCAGCCTTGGTGCCTTATAAAAACTTCATTCACCCGATCACAACCGCTAATGAAATGGTGGCTGAGTTAAAGCTATCGGCTTTGCAAGGCCCAAATCCAAAACAACGCGACAGCGTTGCTCAACAGACTTGGTCGGCTCGAGCACAGCAAGTATCTAGCTGGTTAGATAATTTATGAGTACTATTTTATCACGGGTGCTTTACGCCCTATACGCCGCTTGGAGACACCGCTACCTGATCACTATCCCCATGCTCACCTTACCCATTATTGGCCTATTGGTGGGGTTATTAAGCCCAAAACATTATTCATCTCATACCAGCCTGTTAATTCAAGAAACCGCAAAAATGAATCCATTCCTAGAAGATTTTGCTATTTCGGCGATGCTAAAAGAACGCATGGATGGCTTGAAAACACTATTACATAGTCGGCACATTTTAGGCTTAGTCGCTAAAGAAAGGGGACTCACTGATGATAAAACCTCTGCGTTTGAGTACGATGAAATAATCGCAGAGTTATCAAGCTCATTAAAGGTAAAAAAGATCGGCATGGACCTGATTCGTATTGATTATAAGTCTAGTCAGCCTGACGGTATGAAGGAAACCCTGCAAGTCATCAGCAATCACTTCATTGAACAACTATTAGCCCCTGAGCGCTCCTCAATGAAAGACTCTAGTATTTTCCTTGCCGGACACATCGGCACTCGGCAAAAAGAGCTTTCTAAAGCAGAGAGCGAGTTGGCCGCCTTCAAAGACAAACACTCCAACGAATTACCTGACCTTCACCTCACCAATTTAAACCGCCTAGCAAAATTAAAACAACGTTTAGCTGAACGTGAGGCTGAGTTTGCTGGAGCCACTAAAAGCCTTGGCGGTCTTGACCTTCAACTGTCTAAAACAAACCCGGTGGTGGGGCGTATTGAAGAACAAATCATCAGTATCCGTAGCGAATTAGCCTTATTACGCGCCCGTTATACTCAGCAACACAGTAAAGTTCAGGGTGCCATTCGAAACTTACGACGCTTAGAAGAAGAGCGACGCCACGTCTTAGCTGAAACAGAACACGCTATTAACATTGAACAATTGTGGGATATTGCCAGCAGTGCCCGCATCAGTAGTGAAAAAGGCACCCAACCCTTACTCATTTCACAATTACAAAACTTCCAAATGGCTCGTACCAAGGTCGACTCGATGAGTGAGGAGATTATCAGCTTGAAGAAGATGGTCAGCGATCTTGAAAAGCAAACGGTCGATTATGGTACCCATGAACGTGAACTCTTGGAATTAGAGCGCAAACAAAGCTTTAAACGCCAACTTTACGAAGACTTATTACAGCGTTATGAGATGGCTAGAATTACCGGTTCACTCGGTTTATTCGAACAAGGAAAACGGGTGAAAATCATTGACCGTCCCTATACCCCGACTGCCCCTTCAAACCTGCCGTTGATTATATTCATCGTCGCCGGTTTTTTTGCCGCGATTGCCTTAAGTATTGGCCTGACGATCATTCTTGAAACATGCGATACCAGCATACGCCGACGTGACCACCTAGAAACCATCACCGGCGTCCCGGTATTGAGCAGAATCCCCCCGCTACGCAATTTAGGGTAAGGAACTAAAACGAGCGATGCCCCAGCCTCGAAGAACACCATCAATACACCTCTACTCACAGCCAAGAACCGCCGAACTCACAGACAAGATCAGTGATTCGTGATTCGTGATTCGTGATTCGCAATACTCAACAGCTATCAACATTATTTTCGCATTCTGCATTGCATTAACCCGTGATAACGCCTGTTTCTTTCCTAATTCCAGCCCCCTCATAACGAAATAAGGTTATTACGGGCACCTGCCTATTCTTGGCATACATTCTGCCTTTCCTATTGATAAGACAAAGATTCTTCAACAACCGGTATGACAAAAACGTTATGAAAACAATTATTCAAGTGGTGCAACATTTACGCCCCGGTGGGATCGAAACGATGGTACTTGACCTTGCCGCATTCTCTGCTGAAAATGAGCCAACGTTCATCGTCAGTTTGGAAGGCGATTCTGAAACCGCGATAGCAGCCTGGCCTCGCTTGCGACCGTTTGCCGAGAAAATTATCTTTCTTGAAAAACGGCTCGGTTGGCAACCGGCGTTAGTATTTAAAGTACGACGCTTGCTGAAACGCTTAAACGCTGATGTCGTTCATACCCACCATATCGGCCCGCTCATTTATGCTGGCATCGCCGCGCGTTTCAGCAGGCAGCCGCCTTGTTTGATTCACACCGAACATGATGCATGGCACCTTAACGACCCGCGTCGCCGTTATTTACAACGCAACATTATTCGCTTGGTTAAACCCACCTTAGTGGCCGATGCGCAAACAGTCGCTGATGCCATGCAGAATAAATTACGCACCCAGAACACACACATCATACATAATGGGATCGATACTGAGCGCTTCAAACCGGGCAATCAACATAATGCACGACAGCAGCTAGGCATACCGCAGTGCGTACCCCTTGTTGGCTGTAGCGGGCGTTTAGAAGAGGTGAAGGGACAGGCTATATTATTAGATGCCATCGCCAAGATGCCCTCCAACACCCACCTTGCACTCGCTGGGATCGGCTCAACGGAAATACCATTACGCCAAAAAGCGAGTCGGCTTGGTTTGTCTGATCGCGTCCACTTTCTAGGCCGACTAGACGATATGCCAACATTTTATCAGGCACTCGATGTGTTTTGCCTACCCTCCTTCAACGAAGGGTTTCCCTTATCGCCACTCGAAGCACAGGCGTGCTCCATCATTTCCGTCGTCACCGATGTTGGTGGTGCAGGCGAAACCTTATGTGTAAACAGTGGCCGTTTAATTGAGCCTGCGAATGCGGGTCTTATGGCCGAAACACTGGTCGATGTATTAAATCACTCAAAAACAGATCGGTATAGCAACCCTCGGCATTTCGTTAAGCATCATGCAGATGTCAGGCAAACGGCAAAATCCTATGCTCAATTGCACTCAGCAGGAGGCTAAGACGATGACAACAATATTAATGACGATGACTTTATTGTGTATATTTTTAATTATTTATCACCACCTAATATACCCATATGTCCTCCTACTGATCCACCAACGGCTAGCGAACAAGGATCTTAGCGTCCCCCCCCGGCAATACTCCAACAACGGAAATGATAAAAACTTACCCACCATTTGTATCGTTATGCCAGCTTTCAACGAACAACAATGGATCGCCGATAAAATCCGTAACTTAGCGGCACTCGATTACCCCGCAGATCGCTTACAGGTCATTGTGGGTTGTGATGGCTGCACCGACAATACCGTCCGCCTTGCCAAACAAACTTGCCAAGAAATTGAGTGTCGTCACTTAGATATTTCGATCAATGTGTTCCAGAACAATAAAGGGAAAGTCGCGATCATCAATACCCTAGTCGCAGAGCTAAACTGTGAACTTGTGATGTTAAGTGATGTGTCCGCATTACTCTCGGTTGACGCACTATTAATTACCGCCGAACACTTCAAAGACGCTGAGGTAGGCGTGTTGAATAGCCACTATCAATTGTTTAACCCCGGGTCTATAGGCGAAGCAACTTATTGGGAATATCAAAGCCAACTAAAACAAGGTGAGGCATCTTTAGGCTCCACACTGGGTGCCCACGGGGCTTGTTATATATTCAGACGCTCGCTGTTTGTAGAGCTTCCTAGCGATACCATTAATGATGACTTCATATTACCAATGGAAATAGTCGCTAAGGGCTATCGAGCACGACAAGACAAACGAATTACTGCACTAGAGATGGAGCAAGCCAATACCGCCATGGACCAGCAACGCCGTCGACGCATCGCCGCTGGCAATATGCAACAGCTCTTACGCTTGAAGAAGCTACTCCGACCAAAATACCGGGGCATCGCCTTCACCTTTGCCTCCGGTAAAGGCCTACGTGTGCTCATGCCTATATTGATGCTCATGGCGTTATTAGGAAGCTGCACCTTGGCGTTTGAGTCCCAGCTGTTTGCGCTAATCGCAGCTCTTCAGCTTATTACCTATGGTTTGGCCTGCTACCCATTAATACCGAAAAAGAACAGCCGCTCTCGCTATTTAGCAAGCCTCTGCTATTTAGTGTCGGGACATTTCGCTAATTTCATCGGCGGTTTTCGATATATATTCGGCCTAGAGAGTGGTCGCTGGACATCCATTAGAACAGACAAACTAACTTCACCAACCGGAGATAAAAAATGAACAGTAACTTTTATATTGATCCAGCTACCGCTAAGCTGAAACGCTGCTTTGATCTGCTCTTAGCCAGTACCTTATTAATACTCACCCTCCCGCTACTCCCCTTTATTGCCGTAGCAATTAAAACCAGCTCACCAGGCCCAGTGTTTTTCAGCCAAATGAGAATCGGTAAAGCTAACCCTGATCACGTCGTATTATTTGAAATGATAAAGTTTCGCACCATGGTCAATGACGCCGAAAAAAATACTGGAGCCACTTGGGCAAAAAAACACGATATCCGCATTACCGCCGTAGGGAATTTTTTACGCAAAAGCCGTTTAGATGAATTACCACAACTTATTAATGTTTTACGCGGAGAGATGTCCGTCATCGGCCCACGCCCAGAGCGCCCTGGTTTCTACCGACGCCTAGAACAAGCAATCCCTTTTTTCGCCGAGAGAACGTATGGCGTATCACCTGGCATTACCGGGCTGGCGCAAGTTAATCAAGGTTATGATAGCTGTATAGACGACGTAAGGACCAAGGTAGGTTATGACCATCGATACGCACTTGCACTCGATAACCCCATCGCGTGGTTAAAAATGGACTTGCTGATTATCTATCAAACCATCGTGGTGATGATTACAGGCCGAGGCCAATAATCCCCTAAGATCCAAAAATCATACCTTAAATTAGAAAACTAGTATTTGATTAGGGGCTCGCCCGAATATGTCCGACGCAGCAGCAATAAACATTGCTCCAGTAATAGCGTATGAAGCAAGCTGATATAAAATCTAGATCATGTTCTTTACTTGTTTTATTTGTTATATTGCAACGCTTTTCAATACATAGGTCTATTTCTGGTGATTACCGACTATATAAGCATTGCAGAGTTTGAAGAGTACGCATTAACGATCTGCCTGACCATTTTAATGGCTTTGATGTTTTTTATTGTGTTTGACTTGGCACGCAAATCAAAAGGTGGCAAGTGGGCTTATATCGCCCTTTTTGGTAGTTTATGTTTAGGTATTCTTGGTTTTTCGGCAAAGTATTTTATTAAAATGTCATTAGAAATAGACTAAGTTCAGCGCCGTTTAACGACAGCCAATAAAAAAGGCGACACCGACGTGTCGCCTTTTATTAAAACCCTTTAAGCCAACTAGTGGCTTGGCAGTGCTTACAGCTTATCAGAGTTATCTGCTAAGTATGAAGCAACACCTGCTGGGCTAGCATCCATACCGCTATCACCTTGAGTCCAACCCGCTGGGCAAACTTCGCCGTGCTCTTCGTGGAACTGTAGTGCATCAACCATACGTAACATTTCATCAACATTACGGCCTAATGGTAAGTCATTAACCACTTGGTGACGAACGTCGCCATTCGCATCGATTAAGAATGAACCACGGTAAGCTACGCCACCGGCAGATTCAACGTCATAATCTTTACAAATAGAATGTGTCATGTCAGCTACAAGTGTGTAACGAACTGGGCCAATACCACCATCGTTGATGGCCGTGTTACGCCATGCATTGTGAGTGAAGTGTGAATCGATCGATACACCAATCACTTCAACGCCGCGTTTTTTGAACTCATCCATACGGTGATCAAAAGCAATCAACTCAGATGGGCAAACAAATGTGAAATCTAGTGGGTAAAAGAAAACAACCGCAGTCTTTCCTTTAATTGCATCAGATAAGGTAAATGAATCCACGATGCTACCATCGCCTAAAACTGCTGGGGCTGTAAAATCTGGGGCTTTCTTGCCGACTAAAACACTCATTAAAATCTCCGGGGTTAAATAAACTCGTATTGAGTAAAAAAGAATATAACAGCATCTTGCAACGCTGCTGTGATGCCGAATATTAGCACTATTTATAAGTCGTTGAAACAACCTATCGCTTATTAAGGCAAGATCAGAATAAAGCCTAGGTTTAAGCCTACTCCATCGAACAGTATCGTACGAATACAGGCAAAATAATCACTTATCGGCCACCTAAAAATACATGCTCAAGGCTATTGCACTCGACCTACTCTTCGTAGTAGTCTGAAAGACAATTCATGCATAAATGGGTGGGTGTAGATGTCAATAAATACATTAGTAGTTGATGACTCTCAATCGGCATTGGCCTTGATGTCGGCATTGCTCGACACACTTGGCATATCACCTTGCCAGTGCGCCAACTCGGGGGATGAAGCCTTAACTCTAATACGCAAAGCAGACTCCCCCATTGAGCTAATCTTTGTCGACCTTAATATGCCCGGAATGGATGGCATGGAGTTAGTGCGACGCCTAAGTAAAGAAGGTTTTTCTGGCGCTATCGTTATTCTGTCTGAACTTGACAATAAAATCATTCAACTCGCCTCCGACGTCTTACTCGAGCGCTGCACCCGCCTTGTTGGCTGCATCAATAAACCGGTAACAAACGATAAATTGAGCGCCATGCTCAATAAATATCAGTTAATGAACCAACAGCTAAAGCAGCACAATAAAAACGTACTCAGCATTGAACAAATAAGTGCCGCCATTACCGAAAATCGTGTCGTCCCCTACTACCAACCCAAGGTGGATAATAAAACCGGCAACGTCGATAGCCTAGAAATTTTGGTGCGTATATCGCTACCCAATGAACTCGATGCCGTGTCAGCCGCCAGGTTTATTGATACCGCGGAGCGTCATGGTTTAATCGAAGCACTAACCTTAAGCATTTTACAAAAAGTCATGCACGACTTACCCGCCATTTTCGAGGAGTTTGGCGATGACTGTCAGCTCTCGTTAAACATCTCAGCACTCATGCTAAATAATGACAAGCTCCCCATCAAACTACTGGCCTTACTCGACGAACATGGTTTCAGTGCAAAGAACTTCATTATTGAAGTCACTGAAAGTTATGCCGTTGATAACACCGCACAGATGGAAACGCTCAACCGTTTGCGCATTAATGGTTTTGGTTTATCGCTGGATGATTATGGCACCGGTTATACCAATATCCAACAACTGAAAAAGCTACCTTATACCGAAATAAAAATTGATCGCAGCTTAATCTACAATATTGCTAACGACAAACTCTCGCAGGTGGTCGCTCAGGCGCTCTTCGATATCTTTGAAGAATTACAGGTGGACGTCGTCACCGAGGGCGTTGAATTAGCCAGCGACCTACATTATTTAAACTCCTTAGATATACCGCTAAAACTACAAGGTTTTATTATTTCAAAACCGAAAATGGTCGATAGTATTTGCCACTGGCACCGCAGCTGGAAAAGAATTCAGCCGCAACAGTCTTGTGTGAAACAATTAGAGTTTGACGGTTTTTTGGTCGAGGCATCATAAATAAAACACTTCATCTAGACGCTGTAACAGGCTGTTTATAAGATACTTTTAATCTATCCCCATCAATACTCGAATATGTTGTTCACTACTCGTCGCCAAACCATTTAACGCGTACCCACCTTCCAACATCGATACAATTCGGCCCTCGGCATATTTATCCGCAATCGTTTTGATCTGCTGACTCACCCAGAGATAATCATCATCATTAAGTTTCAACTGCGCCATTTCGTCTTCTTGGTGAGCATCAAAACCGGCAGAAATAAAAATAAATTGCGGTTTAAAGGCGGCTAATTCAGGCAACCATTGTTGCTCTACCGCTTGCCGAAAATCAGCCCCGGTAGAACCCGAATCTAAGCGACTGTTGATAATATGCCCGGCGATGCTCGCACAACCAGAATAAGGGTACATCGGGTGTTCATAGGATGAACAGATCATCACCCGTGAGTCATGAAGAAAGATGTTTTCCGTACCATTACCGTGGTGTACGTCAAAATCAATGATAGCAACCCGTTCAAGCGCGTATTGATCGAGGGCATAAGCAGCGGCTACCGCGATGTTATTAAAAAAACAAAAACCCATCGCTTTATCTCGTTCGGCGTGGTGGCCAGGGGGGCGTACTGCACAAAAAGCGTTGTCTATTTTCTGCTGCATAATCAAATCCACCGCCATCGTGCCTGCACCAGCCGACTTGAGCGCCGCCTTTAGCGTGTGCTCATTCATGAAAGTATCGGGGTCAATTTGATGCGGAGGCTCGCCCGCTGCAGGCGCGCACGCCGCTAACGAATCAAGGTGTTGCTGACTGTGCGCGAGTAATAACTGCTGCTCAACGGCATCTTCGGCCTCGATATGTTCGAGAAAATCCCAAACTTGCCGAGCTTTCAAGCGATCCTCAATAGCCACCAGACGATCGGGGCACTCAGGGTGGCCAACGAACATATGGTGTAACAAACAGTCTGAATGGGTAATATAAGCAGTGGTCATAAGCGCCGAATCAAAGTTATTCCGGCGCTTATATTAACGTATACTGCGGTTTTTTAGGCCACCTAATGAGCAATATTGTAAATATTTAACTCACACCCTTGTCTTGATCTTTCCAAAAAGGTTTGCGTAAATCAGCCTTGAGAATTTTACCGGCTCCGCTCATCGGTAAAGGTTCTACTGAAAAGCTAACACTACGCGGGCACTTATAACCGGCAATCAATTCAGCACAGTGCTTCTTTAAGCCCTCTTCGGTTAAACTTTCACCGGCTTTCAGTACCACCACGGCATGAACTTGTTCACCCCAATCCTTATGCGGCACACCAATGACTGCGCACTCTTGAACCGCTGGGTGTTGGTAAATAGCATTTTCAGTCTCGGTCGAATAAACATTCTCACCACCTGAAATAATCATATCTTTCGAACGATCAACCACAAAAATGAAACCTTCTTCATCCATGTATGCCATATCACCGGTGTGCATCCAGCCACCCCGTAAGGTTTCTTTACTGAGCTCGTCCATTTTCCAGTAACCCTGCATAACGTGCGGGCCACGGGTCAACACTTCACCAACCGCACCACGAGCAACTTCATTATCAGCTTCATCGGCAATTTTAACTTCAACCGCCACACTCGCCCTCCCCGCCGATTTTATACGACCGGCAAACGGGCCTTCCAAGGTATGGTATTTAGGCTCTAGAAAAGTGATTAACGGTGATGTTTCGGTCATCCCATAACCCTGAGTCAAATCACACGATGGCAGTAGCTGCATTGTTTTAAGCAGCACAGACTCTGGCATAGGCGATGCCCCATAGAGGATCCCACGTAAACTAGAAAGATCATAATCAGCAAAGTTTGGATGATTAATAATCATATTAATCATCGTCGGTACGAGTAAGCCGTTACTGACTTGATTCTCAACGATCGCTTTTAGTGTTTCGACCGGATCAAATTTATCAATGAAACAATGGGTTCCACCCAGCAGGGTTGTGGCAAATGTTGATGCACAATCGGCCAAATGAAACATCGGCGCCGCGTGCAAATAAATATCGTCACAGCTAATACCTAAGCTTGGTATCATCCCCAAGGCATTACTTAATAAATTGTCGTGCGACAGCATCACGCCTTTAGAGCGTCCGGTGGTGCCTCCGGTATAAAACAAACCGGCTAAATCTTTATCACAACGACCTGCGTCTACCGTAGGCGAATTGTTTGTTATAAGCTCTTCATAATTGACACAGCCCTTAGGCGTTTCACCTTCGCCTGCAAAAATAATCGTTTTAACCGTGTCAAGATTACCCTCTAAAGCGGGCAACACCGCGGCAAATGCATCATCGACAATGAGTACGGTGCTTTCGGAATCATTTAAGGTAAAAACTATTTCTGGCGCTGCCAAACGTACGTTAATCGGCACCACCATACCGCCGGCCCAGGGAACGGCGAAAAAATACTCTAAATAGCGGTCACTATTAAGCGCTAAGATGGCAATTCGATCATTATCCACCGTACCTAGCTGCTTTAAGCCGCCAGCCAAACAAGAAATTCGTTCTTTAAACGTCGTCCACGTATGCTCTCGCCCAGCAAAAATAGTCGCAATCCCATTGGGTTGCTGCTGTACAGCCCTGTTAACACATTGTGATAAGTTCATGATTATTCTCTTTTAAATTAATTATTATTTTATGACAACTGAACACTGTATTCCCACCACGATTCATTTATTCCTGTTAACGCCAGCTAGTCAAAATCGCCTAGCTGACGCTTCTTACTAAGGAATATCTAAGCTTTACTCAGCCGGGCCTAACATCACTGTTTCGGTAAAATCTACAACAATCTCATCGCGTTGATTGCGCATAAGGTGCTGTAAGGCTAATAAAATATTGCCTGATTTAGTGATTGAAGTAATACGCGGAATCAATTCAACTTGAAGTGTATCTCCCACATTACCTACACGTTTAATATCCACATTGACATTAATCATGCCTTTCATTAAACCAAACGGTTGCGTTTTACGAATATCATCCAGTACCCGTAACAATAACGGCGCGACTAAACCCATCCCCATGGTCATCATAAATGGCCCTGGTGCAAAGCGTGTTTGGTGTGTCGCAGGCATTTCTGTTTTCACATATTCCATATCAATAAATAGGGGTTCGTGTAGGCCGCCAACGTTTACAAAGGTACAAATATCGGCATCAAAAATGGTACGACGGTCAGTAAAATAACTGCCGAATGGTCTATCTTCTGTTTTTTCTTGTGACATCTTTATTCCTTGTTCTTATGTTTTTTTTACGAGAAGTTTGGTTTACGCTTTTCTAAGAATGCACTAATGCCTTCTTGGCTATCTTCAGTTAAGAAGAGGAAAGGCATCGAGTCTTTTGCATAACGCATTTCTTCACCACCTAAACCGAGGTTATAAGCCGATTTAGCCAATTTAATCGCGGCCTGTGGCTTGCTAGCTAGTTTTTCAGCCAGTTCCATCGCTTTATTAACGACTTCCTCATGAGGTACAACGTCGAGTACCATGCCGTATTCTTTTGCTTGTTGAGCCGTGATTGGATCACCGACCATGCTCATTTCTTTCGCTTTTTGACGGCCAATAATCTCACCAAGACGCACAATTGCAAAGCCCGGTAATAAACCGATGTTAATTTCTGGCACACCAAATTTTGCTTTTTCTGAAGCAATAATAAAATCAGAACCAATCGCTAACTCTAAACCACCACCAAAAGCAAAACCATTAACCGCTGAAATAACCGGCTTTTTACAACGTTCACCAATGGCCAAGGTATCGAGAATTTCGCTCAAGAATGTTTTCACAAAACTTGCTTCAAATTTCAATCCACTGATATCCGCCCCGGCACAAAAAGATTTTTCACCAGCACCAGTAATCACCACCGCTCTAACTTCATCATCATTTTCAATTTCTATAAAAGAACGCTCCAAGCCATCGCGAATATCCATGCTTAAAGCATTCAATTTACTCGGTTCATTCAGCGTTAATAAAACGACCGCGCCCTTTTTTTCATAAATAACACTAGAAAATTCCATCATCTCTTCCTTTTTTTATTAATTAACTAATCCCTGATTAGGGAAAATTTTATTGAAGCTTTCAACCGTGTCCTGAGCTTCGCTCATGATTCGGTCCAATAGCTCTTTTACCGTCGGTATATCTTTCGCTAAACCCACGGCTTGGCTGAGGGAAACCAAACCTGCATCGAGGTCTCCATCGGCGTACATTTTTCTGGCATTATCACCAGAAATCACTGGGAGTAGCTCTTCAAAGCTAGTCCCCTTACTTTCTAACTCCAAGCAATTCTTCGCTGCTTGGTTATCCCATACTCGGTGGGTAGATCCAATCGAGCGCATCACCAACGAGGTATCGAGTTCAGAAGCCTCGATAAATGCTTGTTTTAAATCATCATGAATCGGGCATTCTTGGGTCATCATTAAGCGACTGCCCATGATGACTGCATCCGCTCCTGTTGCTAACACCGCCACCAGCCCCCGCCCATCGGCCACCCCACCACCGCCAGTGACGGGAATATCAACCGCATCCACCACCGTAGGCACTAACACTAGGGTTGAAATATCTAATTTCCCCGTGGCACCGCCATTTTCATAACCCACCACGGTCACCGCATCGGCGCCTAGCGATTCGGCTTTTTTCGCATACCGAACGCCCACACATTTATGCAACCAAGTCATCCCCGCTTGTTTGAACATCGAACTCAGTTTTTCTGGCGCAGCGTGGCCCGATGTTTCAACCACGTTGACTCCCTTCTCTATCATGATTCGCACATAGTCTTCATTATCGACTGGCTGCATGGAAGGAAATAGGTTGATATTCACCGCAAACGGTTTATCGGTATTAGCTTGGATGGTGTCAATCGCCGTAGCAAATTCTTCTTCCGTTTTATAGATGGCCGAAGCAAGAATGCCCAGACCACCGGCATTGGAAATAGCAGCGACAAACTCCGCCTTGGATATCGACATCATTGCACCGCCAATAATGGGGTACTTGATATTCAATAATTTGGTTAACTTCGTTTCAAACACGGTCTTCTCCTCGGTATCTCTTTATTAAAAATTTAGCCATCACTCAGCTGGACTTTGTGCATCCAGCTTGAAAAATAACGCGTATAAGGCGGGAACGAATAACAAGGTAATAACAGTACCCACCGCAACCCCACCAATTAACACATAGGCTAATGGACCCCAAAAACTGTCCATGGTTAGCGGTATAAAGGCAAAGATCGCCGCTAACGCGGTTACGATAACCGGCCTTGCTCTACGCACCGCCGCCTCGACCACCGCTTTCACCGTATCCATGCCATCTTCTAGGTTATCGCTCACCTGCTGGGTCAATATCAATGAATTACGCATTAAAATACCGGCTAAACCAATCAAACCGAGTAAGGCGACAAAACCGAAAGACTGGTGAAATAACAATAAAGAAATAGTGGCACCAATCACCCCTAAAGGTGCCGTTGCCAACACAATAAAGGTACCGGTAAATGAACGCATTTGCAGCATGATAAAGATCAACATCAAGGACAACATCACCGGCTGCAGCTCTTGCAAGGACGCATCGGCCTTGGCTGATTGCTCAACCGAACCCCCTAAATCAATTCGATAATCGTCACCCAGACTGTCGCGTAAGGGTTTCATTTGCTCCCATAACTTGAACATCACGTCATTTGCTTGCGCATCATAGGGGTCGGCTTCAACCGCTAAAAAGGGTTCACGGTTATAACGTTTTATCACCGGATCTTCATATTTCACGATGAGCTCGCCCAATTGCGACAAGGGGATTTTCCGACCATCTTGGGTACGAATTTCAAGGTTTTGATAGTCATCAATAGACGCTTTATTACCGCGCGCCCGCAACTCTACTCGACGAATATCTTCACGTAACTTAGTAACCGGTCTGCCATCCAGTTCAAACTGCAACTGCTGAGCCACATCACTGGGAGTTAACCCCATCAAGCGTAAACGATCCGGATCCATATCTAAGTGCAGTACCGGCACCCGTTCATCCCAATCCAAGTGTGCACTGCGTGTGTGCCCACTAGCTTCCATCAGCTTTCTGATTTCGTGGCCAATACGGCGCAGTTCAACACGATCGGGGCCGATCACTCGAAAACTCACCGGCCATAACACAGGAGGCCCATATAACAACTTAACCACACGTACCCGAGCCTCGGAAAACTCACCCGCAGCGATGCGTTTTTTCAATTCAACCATGATTCTATCGCGTTCATCCTCACCATGACTCACCACAATAATTTTGGCAAAGGCAGGGTTACGTAACTCCGGGTTAGCGGAGATGAAAAAACGCGGTGGGCCGCCGCCAATATAGGACGACATGGTTCGCACTTCATCCATAGTATTCAAGATATTTTCAAGTTTCCGAGTGGTCGCATCACTCGCCTTAATCGAACTCCCCTGAGGGTGAAAGATACTAATCAGCACCTCGGTACGATCCGAACTTGGGAAAAACTGTTTTTCAACCGGCCCGATTAAGCCCGCGATAGATAAAGCAAATAGGCCAACCGTTATAGCCACAACGGTCTTTTTATACCGCACACAAGCAAAAACAATTGCACGTAATTTACGGTAAAACGGTGTTGCATACAGTGCCTCTGGGTCATGCTTTTCTGCCGAAAACGTCGGTAATAGCTTAACGCCCAAATAAGGGGTAAACGTCACCGCAACCACCCAAGACACACTGAGCGCTATCGCCAACACCCAAAATATACTGCCCGCATATTCACCGGTTGATGATTGCGCAAAACCAATTGGCACAAAACCTGCGACCGTGACCAAGGTACCAAATAACATCGGCGCAGCGGTGACACTCCAAGCGTGTGATGCCGCACGAACCCTATCCCAGCCCTCTTCCATTTTCACCATCATCATTTCAATCGCAATAATGGCGTCATCAACCAATAAACCCAGCGCAATAATTAACGCCCCGAGTGAAACACGGTTTAATGTCATCCCCGCACTGTTCATGATCAGAAAGGTCAAACCCAAGGTGATCGGTACCGCAATCCCAATCACCAGACCGGCTCGTAGACCAATCGCAAAAACACTGACCAATACAACGACTAACACCGCAATTAAGAACTTAACCTGGAACAGGTTTACCGCACCGGCAATCGCTTCAGCTTGGTTGGTTAACTGGGTCAGCTCCATCCCTAAGGGTAAACGCGCACGTTCTTTGGCTAAAAACTCATCTAAACGTGCCCCGAGGTGTAAACCATTTTCACCCTTTTTCATCGTCACCGCGAGAATAATGGCATCCTTACCGGCATCTCTAACCATATACCGAGCCGGGTCTTCATAACCGCGTCGAACGGTGGCTAGGTCCGATAATTTGATCAGTTTCCCGCCAATACGAATCGGTACGTTGCCGAGGTCATCAGGGTTGCTTAAATCCGAGTTCAAACGTAAATAGACTCGCGGTCCTTTTGTTTCCAGCTGACCCGCGGGTAATAAGCGGTTGTTTGCCTTAATAGCGGCAAAAATATCCAGCGCAGAAACACCGAGGTTGGCTAATTTTGCATTATCAAATTCAATAAACACCCGCTCAGGGCGCTCACCAAATATCACCACCTTATAGACACCGTCGATAAGCTGCACCCTATCACGAACCCTTTCAACCTCACGAGTTAACTCACGCATCGGCATACCGGGGGCATTCATCGATAACATGGTGAAATACACATCGGAGAAATCATCATTCACAATAGGCCCGATGACCCCCGCAGGCATTTGGTTTTGCTCATCTAACATGCGTTTACGAACTTCGTAATACAACTCAGGGATTTCTTTCGAGGGGGTGTATTCTTTGAAGTGAATCATTAAATCTGCGCGACCTGGGCGAATCGTGCTAATCACCTTATCTAATAGGCGAACCTCTTGGATTCTTTTTTCGAGCTGGTTGACCACTTGGTCTTGTAACTCTTGCCCAGTAGCACCTGGCCATATCACCGATACCACCATCACTCGCACGGTAAAAGATGGATCCTCCGCACGCCCTAACGAATTGAAGGAGTAAGCACCCGCAATAATTGATAACAATAAAAAGAATAAGGTGACCGAGCGTTCCCTGACCGATAAAGCAGATAAATTTGGAAAACTCATGGTGCTAGCTCGTCAACAGCCATGCCTGTTTGTAACAGGTGAGTACCTAAGGCAATAATTCGACTACCCATCGGTAATTCTGTTTGGATTAATGCCGTTTCAGATCGAAGCGCTAACAATTTCACTGGGTATGCCGTGGCCACACCTTCAACAACTTGCCAAACCTGCGGTGTTTTACCACGTTCATCAAGAGCCGCTAGCGGAACCTCTAAGGTGCCATCAGCAACATCAGAATAACTAAATGAGGCCCGTACAACACTACCCAAGGCCAACCCAGCAAGCTTGCCTTCGATATGGTAACGCGCACGCCAAGTGCGTGTTGTTGGGTCTGCTGCACCGGCGGTTTCCCGTAGCGTTAAAGACTGTCCGTCAGCGTAGTCACCTAATAACCAGCCCGTCTTCGGCGCTTTCATACTTTCTGGAAAAAACACCTCCACTTCCAACTCAGTGACTTTTGCTTGTAGCGCTATCGTTTGACCTGCCGCGACCACCTGCCCACTATCACCAGAAACCTCTACTAATAAACCATCAGAATCAGCAACTAATCGTGTATAGCTCAGTGCATTTCTTGCTTGTTTTGCGCGTGCATAAGCCGCATTTAAACGTTCTTTTGTTTCGTCTTCAATCAGCTTGAAACGCTCAACCGCCTGCTGACTGATAAATTTTTTCTGTAATAAACCGATGCTACGCTGTACATCCGCCTGCGCGACCGCCAGTGCCGATTTAGCCGCCGAACTCTCGGCATTACGCGCATCGAGTTCCTTTTTTAAATCACTAGGATCTAAAGAAAATAATAATTGACCTTTTTTTACCTGTTGTCCCGCATCCACCGCACGTTGTTGTATACGTCCATTAATACGGAAGGCTAACGGAATTTCATGTCGCGCCCGCACCGTACCGGATAACACTCGGCTCGATAAATTCTGTTGCGCAAGGGTGAAGGTTTTCACTTTAGGAATGGCTTCGGCTTGGTCTGGCAATTCAGCCTCACAAGCCAGCGTGAGTAAGGCAACAAAAATAATTAAAGTTTTTTTAATGAGCATAACGACAATTTACCAATAAAATTAAATAGCGGGTATACAAAAAAATAAGGCCTTAAATATTGCATTTAAGGCCTTATTAATCTATCTCTTGAAAAACATGAATCGTGGTTTAAGCGAGTTCAAAACAAGGTAGGGTTACCTCATCACTCACGTCAACCGTTTGCAACTTAACCGGCACATCAAAGTCGAGTGCGTCGAAGTCTTTACCGACCAAGGAGCTAATCATCTTTGGCCCCTCTTCTAAGTCAACGAGTAATACCGCATACGGCACATCATCTTTAAAAGCAGGCCCAGGTGCACGATAAACCACACTATAGGAATGAATGGTGCCTTTACCACTCGCTTCACGGTGTTCAAGGTTAGCCGATTGACACATCCGACACATCGCTTGCTGATAATACTGCACATGGCCGCAATCATTACAGTGTTGCAATAATAACTTGCCTTCTTTAAAGCCGTCCCACATCGCTTGGCTATCGCCATCCGGTGTTGGTACTGGCTTGACGGTTGGGTCACCACCCATGCTACCACTCATAATGTACTCCCTTTACCTAATACGGTTGTGGCTTGGGTTGAGAAACCAGCACCCAGCGTATGTACCAGACCTAGCTCAGCACCTTCAACTTGACGCTCACCACAGCTGCCACGTAATTGACGAACAACCTCAGCAAAATGTAACCACGCCGCTGGAATACCCGGGTGTGCATACGACAACATACCACCATGGGTATTGGTCGGAATGCTACCGCCATAGGTAATCTGCCCATCTTGCACGAAAGGACCCGACTCGCCTTTTTTACAGAAGCCTAAGTCTTCTAACATCATTAACACGGTACCGGTAAAGCAGTCATAAATACCGGCAACATCAATATCAGCCGCGGTAACACCCGCCATGTCATAGGCTTTTTGTGCTGATTGAACCGCACCCGTTGTGGTGATATCTGGCATCAAGAAAATATGCTCATGACTATAGTACTCACCGCCACCCAGAATGAAAATTGGATCATCGGTGTAGTCATAGGCTTTTTCAGCCGAGGTTAAGATCAACGCAACCGCACCATCAGAAATTAATGAACAATCTAATTTATGGTAGGGCGTTGTCACCATTTTTGAATTAAGTACATCGTCAACCGTAATCGGTGCCGTCTTTTGTGCACCCGGTGTACGCGCCGCGTGTTCGCGGAAAGTCACCGCCACCTGAGCTAATTGCTCAGATGTCGTGCCGTACTGTTTCATATGACGTAAACAAGTCATTGCAAAGGTATTAGCCACAGGAATACCAAATGGCATTTCATATTGCTGATCACGACTCTCGGTCATTGCACGCATTGCCATATCCGGTGTCATACCCGATAACAAGCTATCACCACAGGCAACTAATACGGTATCGGCAAGGCCAGAGTTAATCGCTGCTGCCGCTGTATTAACAGCAGCACCCGCGGTTGCACCCGATACTTGCAGTGTATTGGAGTATGAAGGCTGAATATTTAAGTATTCACTCAAGGCGATACTAAAACGGTGAAAAGATGAAGCAAAGGCACTGCCGGTTAATACACCGTCAATTTCACTTTTTTTCATGCCCGCATCAGCCAGCGCATTCATCGTCGCTTCAGCCGTTAAATCTAATGGGCTTCTGCCGGGTACACGACCTGTTGGTGATTGACCTACACCAACAATCGCAACCTTTCCTCTTAAGGATCTATTCATTTGCTTCCACCTCAACAACCACTGCACCACGTGCAACATTATCGCCTGCTTTACAAAGGATTGAACCCACTACACCCGCATTAACCGCTTCAATTTGTAGTTGCATTTTCATTGATTCCATCACGATCAACAATTGACCTTCTACAACTTCATCACCTTCATTCACCACAACTTTGATGATTTCACCCATCATCGGTGCAGTCACTGAGTTAGCTGAATCCGCATCACCTTGTTTATCACTCACCACTTGTACAACTTCATAGCTGTTTTGTTGGGTAAGAGAATGGGTGTAAACACGGTCTTCACTGGCTAGCGCAGTCACTGGAATACGACTATCGGAAAATTCAGCAAGGTAGTCTAAGTCACCTTGAGATTTTAAACGTAAGTCAAAACGGTGTTCATTGACCAGTAGTGAAACAACGTTATCCTCACTAATAGATAAGAAAGCAATTTTCCATAACTCATCATGCTGAGCTAGGGTAAAGGTATAAACTGGGCTATCCGCTGGTGATGATAATGCCCATGCACTGAAGGTATCGGCACGTTTCCAAGGGTTCAATGAATCTTCTTCACGGAACTGGTTCATCCATAAAACCGCTGCAATAGCCGCTTGTCTTTCCACCTGCGTTGCATCAGCTGTTTCTGAATAATCATCTAACCAAGCATCTAATGTGCTGGTATGAATATTATCCGCTTCAACGTCTTTATCAGCTAATAGCTGTTGCAAGAAGTTACGGTTGTTATCAAGACCAAAAATAACCGTTCCTTCAACACCTTTTTGTAAACGCTCTAAAGCTTGTGAGCGGTCAGCACCCGTTGCAATCAACTTAGCAATCATTGGATCGTAGTAAGACGATACGTCATCACCACTGTCAACGCCGGTTTCAACACGTAAGTGCTGCTCAGGGAATTTAATGTACTCAATGGTTCCCGTTGCTGGCATAAAGTTGTCAGCGGGTGATTCGGCGTATAAACGAACTTCTACTGCGTGACCTGTTGCGGTTACATCAGCTTGTTCAAAACCAAAACCTGAACCTTGCGCAATGCGAATTTGTAACTCAACTAAATCAAGTCCAGTAATTGATTCTGTTACTGGATGCTCAACTTGTAAACGTGGGTTAACTTCTAAAAAGAAATACTCGTCATTAAGTACTAAAAACTCAACCGTACCCAAACCTCTAAACTTAATTTGTTTACCAAGGTTACAAGCATCTGCTAGCAGTCTTTCTCTGAGGTTTGCATCTAAGAAAATAGCTGGCGCTTCTTCTACAACTTTTTGATGTCTACGCTGTAATGAACACTCACGTTCAAACAAATGCACCACATTGCCTTCACCATCACCCGCTATTTGTACTTCAACGTGACGACCATTAATAATGCATCGTTCTACGAGTAAGGCATCATCAGAGAAAGAACGTAATGATTCACTCATCGCTGCACTGATGTCAGCGTCTAAGTTTGATAAATCATTAAGCACTCGCATGCCCTTACCACCACCGCCAGCCGCCGCTTTAAGCATCACTGGAGGTGTCATGCTCTTAACAACCTCAGCAATAGCCGCAGGATCGGTTAATTTACCGTCACTACCCGGAATAACCGGTACTTGAGCATTAATCGCTTCTAGCTTAGCCGCTGATTTATCACCAAAACGACGTAGGCTATCGGCGCGTGGGCCAATAAAAGTAATGCCAGCCGCTTCAACTGCGTCAGCAAATTCAGGGTTTTCAGATAAAAATCCGTAACCCGGGTGAATTGCATCACAGCCAGTAGATTTAGCGGCAGCAATCACTTTTTCAATATTTAAGTAACTCTCAGCAGCCGCGGCACCACCTAATTCAACGGCGTGGCCAATTTCTCTAACGTGACGGCTATTTTTATCAGCTGTTGAATAAACAGCCACCGCATCAATACCAAGTTTGTTACAGGTTCGTGCAATTCGGCAGGCAATTTCGCCGCGATTTGCGATTAGAATTCGTTTTATCATTGTCTGAATACACCAAATTTAGTTTCAATTTTAGGAGAACGTCCTGCTACGTCGAGCAATAGTGCAAGCACTTCACGCGTTTCTGAAGGATCAATAACCGCGTCATACCACAACTTAGAAGCGAAGTTATAAGCCTGTTCAGAATCTTCAAAACGCTTACGGTGTGGCGCTTTAAATTCTTCACGTTCTTCTTCTGTCCACGATTTACCTTCACGTTTAAGAATATCTTCACGTACGGTCGCTAAGGTATTAGCTACTTGATCTGGGCCCATGATGCCTGAACGGCCTGAAGGCCAAGCCAACATCGCTGTCGGTTTAAATGGACGACCACACATCGCAAGATAACCGGCTCCATAAGAACCACCCGTAATGAGTGTGTACTTAGGCACTTTAGCCGAACACATCGCGGTGATGAATTTAGCCCCATCTTTCGCAATACCACCCCGTTCAGCTTCTTCACCAACCATGAAACCAGGAACATCAGCCATAAATAACAAAGGAATATCACGTTCACAACATAGGTTAATAAAGTGGGCACCTTTTTTAGCCGCTTCGCTGAACAACACACCGTCGTTAGCCAAAATACCAATTTCAAAACCATGGATCTTAGCGAAGCCACACATTAAGGTGCTGCCGTATTTCGCTTTAAACTCATCAAAGTTACTGCCATCAACTAAACGCGCAAGAATATCGCGGTTAGAAGTCGGTATTTTGGTGTCTTTGTTGATGATGCCGTAGATTTCATCAATCGGATACAGAGGCGCAACAGATTTAGCCACATCCCAACGCTGTTTAGGTAAGTTCCCTAAATTGCTTACGATGTCACGAACAAGGCTTAAACCATGCGCATCATCTTCCGCGATATAATCGGTCACACCACTCACGCTACAATGCATTTCAGCACCACCGAGTTCTTCATGGCCAACTTGCTCGCCGGTCGCCGCTTCTACCAACTGCGGGCCACCTAAGTACATAAAGCCTTTGCCTCGAACGATAACCACTTCATCACATAAAGCAGGAATATACGCACCACCCGCCGTCGATGAGCCCATCACTAGAGCTATTTGTGGAATACCTGCAGCTGACATTTCGATTTGGTTAACAAAAATACTGCCGAACATGCCTTCCGCTGGGAAGATACCTTCCTGTTCAGGTAGGAATGCGCCGCCACTTTGTACCATAGTGATACAAGGTAAACGGTGCTGAATAGCAAACATCTGCGCACGTACGTGTTTTTTACAGGTCATTGGGTAATAAGTACCGCCCTTAACCGTTGCATCATTAACGATAATCATACATTGGCGGTTATTAACCAAGCCAACACCCGTAATGATACTCGCGCCCGCTGCGGTGCCTTCTGGTAACTTATCGCCGGCTAATTCACCCAGTTCAAAAAATGGAGAACCTGGATCAACCAATAAGCGAATACGGTCACGTGGCAAAATTTGCTCACGGTGTTCTGTATGACGTTTACGTGCTTTTTCTGGCCCACCTAAATGAGCGCGTTGACGTCGTTCACGTAAATCGGTAATACGATCTAAGTAGAAGTCTCGGTTAACGATAAAGCTCTCAGACTGTGGGTTTACAAGTGATTTTATAATTGACATAGTCAGTAATATAATTAATTAGATTGAAGAAAATCAGGTAACTGACGCAGCGTTAACGCTACTTTAGCTACACCGGGCTTTTCGAAACTATTCGCATCAACAATGATGACCTTCGCTTTAAAGGACAAAGAGTTTTTAATGCTTTGCTCAACAAGTGCAGTCAATTCAGCATCGCCTTCTTTTGACCTACTTTCACCACGTTCAACGAATACCTTCAGATTAGATTGTGAGGTATGACCTTCAAAATCAGCATACACGCGCATCACACCATTGGTTTCAGGCTCAAGCTGTAAAATAAGATCTTGAATCGCTGATGGGAATACGTTGATGCCTCGAATAATCAACATATCGTCGGTACGACCGAAACACCTGATTTTAGGGCCAGTACGTCCACAGCCACACTCGGTATCGGTGACGATAATATGATCACCACTTTTGAAACGTACCACCGGTGAAGCTTCACGGTTGATGGCGGTATAAATAAGTTCGCCAGTGACACCTTTTTTGAACTCGATCACTTCTTCAGTATCAGGGTCAATTAACTCAACCGCGATTTCATCTTGGCAAATCATGTGCATACCGTCTTGCTCTGAACATTCCGCCCAGTAAATAACACCAAGATCGGTACCGCCCATCATTTCGCAAACTTTCGCACCCCAAGCTTCTTCCAATGCTTCGCGAATCGCAGGAATACCGCCGCCTGGCTCACCACCAACAACAATTTGCTCGATACCTAATTCACTCGCTGGTTTACCCAGAATGTCTGGTGCAAGCGCAGCAACGTGTAATAAGAAGTTAGGCGCTCCAAGAAGCACACGAGGTTTAATATCCGCACAGGCGCGCAATAGACGGTCAACACCACCGTCGGCACCTACAGGAATATCAATAGCACCCATATTTTGCACCGCTTGCATGCAAGGAATACCACCAACAAAGCCTTTGCTCATTGAAAAACCGTGTAATACAAAGTCACCTGGGTTAATGCCACAAGCATAAAAACCACGTGCACTAAGCTCGTTCCACGATACCAAGTCATTCTCTGTTAACGCCACATACGCAGGGCTGCCAGTAGTTCCTGAAGACGCTTGCATTTGCACGATTTCAGATAACGGTGCCGCTTGGTGTAAACCAAAAGGAGGCGCCGCTTGTAAGCTGTCACGTAGGTCTTGTTTAACGGTAAATGGAATCTTCGCTAAATCTTTAATGGTTTTAATATCTTCGAATTTAATACCCGCTTCAGCAAACTTCTTTTGGTACATCACTGAATTTTTGGCTAAATAAGCCATTTGCTTTTGTAGGTTTTTTTCTTGAATCTCACGAATCTCTTCATCACCCGCGACTTCGATTGAGTGAAAATACGCATCCCCTTTTTTCTCTAATGCGTCTGTTCTTCTATAAGTCATTTCTTCCTTCCTCTAGTTAATTTTGCAAATAACTGTGCCTTTCACCACGGCTTTTTCACCGCAATAACACACCAATTTACAACGTGCATATACAGCATCTTCTCGTTGTTCTAATAAATCAATTTCGCCACACACACGTACTTCGTCCCCAGGATAAACAGGGCCCATAAACGCAACCTCTAATTCACCACCATAGGCCCAACCCTGCCAATTCCACGTCGATAAAACGCGTGAAACGAAGGCTAAGGTTAATAAACCGTGCGCAATCGTGCGACCAAAAAATGTTGTTTTGGCAAACTCTGGGTCAATATGCAGAGGGTTAACATCACCCGATGCATCGGCATACGCATCGATCATATTTTGATCAACGGCTTGTAGGATTTCGGGTAATTGGTCACCAACATTAACCCCCTTATAGCTTTGTAACTCTTCAGTATTAGCCATTATTCTTTCCCCCAAATACGAGTAATCAAGCCCGTAGTGATTAATTCACCGTCTTGGTTGCGAGTTTCGGTGGTCATTTCTACGTAGTTACGTTCTTTTTTTACGTATAAGGTTGAAACCTTCGCGGTGGTTAATAAAGTTTCACCAATTTTTGCAGGACGGTGAAATTTAAATTTCTGTTTGGCGTGGATGCCACCGGGTGGACCTACACGAACACGCAGTGCATCAATCACATATACGGCGGCTAACATCGGTGGTGCGACACGAGCACCATCCGTATCTTCAACCTGAAGTTCAGGCGTTAAGTCATTGGTTGAACTGATATATTTATCAACAACATCTTTGCTAACCTGAAAAGAAACGGCTGGATCTAGAAAATCCGCTCCTTCAACCAGGCTTGCATATTTCACATAATTCGTCATATTTTTCTCTTTATTAACTCAACTTGTATTGATTAACCGAGCCTTGTTCGCAGACTAAGTCACCGATGCCAATCAAATAATTTAAATGTGCCAACGCTTCACCGACGCCCAAGGACAAATTAAACACATTCAAGCGCGTACCAAACATCGCTTCGGTAGCCTCTTTGCCACTTTGTGGGGTCACACAGAGTTCACGTAATAGATCTAGGTGTCGATGATGGCCATCCATTAGCCGCTGGGCACGCTGCTGGATACCTTTAAACACTCGTCCATGAGACGGTAACACCAAAGTCTCTGCATCGAAGGTCACGAGTATTGCCAAACTATCTAAGTATTCTTGTAGTGGGTTAGCTGCAGGCTCATTAAATGGCACACCGATGTTCGGCGAGATATTAGGTAATACCTGATCACCTGAAATCATGATATTGCGTTTCGCATTCAGTAAACAAATATGCTCAGGACTGTGACCACTAAAACTGTGGAATTCCCAAGTTTCATTATTGACCTGAATTGCCCCCCCGCCAACCATTCTAGTGTAGGCGACAGGTGCTTCAGAAATACCATCATTCGAGCTCATTTTTCGAGCTAATAAACTATCAGTTTGCTCCTCTAATAAGCCAAGTCCTTGGTAAAACCTGCGCCTCTCAGCGGTTTGATTGTCATTTAATGGCGCACAAGCTTGATGGGCCATTAGGTAATCAAGCTGGCTCATATGCACGGGCGCATTAGTGCGCCTCATCAACCACCCAGCCATGCCCACATGGTCTGGATGGAAATGAGTCACAATAATTTTATGAATCCGTTCACCTTTGCAAAAACCTGTTAACACGTTTTCCCAAATGCTGGCCGATTCCTCGGTGTTAAATCCAGTATCAACTATCGTCCAGCCATCACCGTCGCGTAATAACCATAAATTAATATGATCCAAAGCGAAGGGGATTGGCATTTTCAATAGAAACACCCCGTCAGCTACCTCGGACGGGACACCAAAATCCATTTTTTTGTCTATCGGAAACTCTAGAGTATTTGCTTTCATTAACACCTACCTCCCTCAGTTAAACTTGTGAGAAACGTTGTAGGTGAAAATCACGGTCACCAAACAAAGTGTTAATCATCGCTAAACGTTTTACGTAATGCGCAACATCCAACTCATCCGTTACCCCGATACCACCGTGTAATTGAGCGGCTTGTTCACCACAAATCGCACGTGCATCACCCAAATAAACTTTTGCAGCTGAAACGCTTTTTGTACGCTCATCGGCATTATCATCAGCAGCTACTTTAATAGCGGCAAGATAAGATAAAGAACGCATTTGCTCTTCAGTCATAAACATATCAACAACACGGTGTTGTAACACCTGGAAGTTACCAATGGTTGTTTCGAATTGTTTACGAGTTTTTAAATATTCAACTGTTTTTTCACGAAGCTGATTAACCACACCAACGCCTTCAGAGCACGTAGCAGCAGAAGCTGAGTCAATAATGTACTCAATAACAGGTAAGGCTTCGTTCAATGTGCCAACCAATGCATCAGCAGCAACCGTTACATTGTCAAAACTCACTTCAGACGCACGTAAACCATCAACAGTATCGTAGTTTCTTAGGCTTAAACCAGCCGCATCTTTATCCACGATAAATAATGAAATACCATTGTTGCTGATTGATTCACCGCTAGTTCTTACACTAACAATAATTTTATCGGCGGTTTCTGCATTGAAGACTACTGATTTATTACCATTCAGTACGAACTGCTCACCTTTGCTTTCAGCTTTAAACTGTACATCACTAAGGTTGTAACGTGCTTGACGTTCAACATAAGCAAATGCCAACTTCATTTCACCACCAATTAGCTTAGGTAAGATGTCTTCTTTTTGTGCCTGCGTGCCAGCACGTTGAATCAACTGCCCACCGAGTACCACTGATGACAAATAAGGCTCTAATACTAAGCCCTTACCAATCGCTTCCATAACCACAATCAAACCCGTTTGGCCAAAACCAAAACCGCCAAACTCGTCTTCAAATGGAACGCCTAACAGGCCCATTTCAGCAAAATTCTGCCAGTTTTCTTCGCTATAACCAATGCCATTACGGCTTGATTTTTGACGTGTTTCAAAGTCGTATTCATTTTGCAAAAACTTGTTTAACGAGTCCTGCAACATTACCATTTCTTCTGTGAATTCTAAATTCATTATAAATTCTCCTAGAGCCTACAGGCCTAATACGGCCTTCGCCATGATGTTTTTCTGGATTTCGTTAGAGCCGCCATAAATAGACGATTTACGCCAGTCAAAATAATGAGGAGCAAGTACGGCTGCTTCTTCAGGGCCAATCGCCTCATCCTGCCAGTCGTTCAACATCACTTCTTTAGAATAAGGGAAACCAAAGTAACCCACCGCTTCCATTAATAAAGCAGTAATAGACTGTTGTACTTCAGTACCTTTAACTTTTAATAATGAAGATTCAGCACCCGGTGCATCACCCGCAGATAACTTAGACAATACCCGAAGGTTAGTCATCTCTAAGGCCATCAACTCAATTTCAACGGCTGATATTTTTGCTTTAAACGCAGCATCTTCGATCAGTGGTTTGCCGTTATACTGCTCTTTAGTCGCAAGATTTTTAAGACGTTCAATTTGTTTCTTAGAACGAGGAACCTGAGCGATATAGGTACGCTCATGCATCAATAATGATTTAGCGATTGTCCAGCCTAGACCTTCAGTGCCCACTAAATTCTCTACAGGAACTTTTACGTCTTCTAAGAAAACTTGGTTAACCACGTGCATACCATCAACGGTAACGATAGGATCAACCGTGATTCCTGGTGTCTTCATGTCGATCAGCAAGAAGCTAATACCTTTTTGTTTTTTATCTTCTTGGCTAGTACGCACAAGAGCAAACATCATGTCGGCGTAATGGCCTTGAGTGGTCCAAATTTTGGTGCCATTAACGATGTAGTTTTCACCACTTTCGTCTTTAATCGCTTTTGTTTGCAAAGATGCCAAATCAGAACCCGCATTAGGCTCAGAATAACCCTGACACCACCACACATCACTGTTATAGATATCACCTAGGTATTTTTCGCGCTGCTCATCCGTACCAAATTTCATCAGTACCGGTGCCAACATAACCAAACCAAAAGCAACCGTTCTCAGGCTATCTACCCGACCACACTCTTCATCGAAAATATACTTTTGTACCGGAGTCCAACCTGGGCCGCCGAATTCTTCTGGCCAACCCGGTGCTACCCAGCCTTTTTTGGCTAGAATTTTTTGCCAACGTACGTAGTCCTCTTTAACCAATTTAATACCATTAGCGACTTTCTTTTGAATATCTGCAGGGTATTCGTTTGCTAAAAATTCACGTACTTCTAACTGGAATTTTTGATCCTCTGGGGAATAATTTAGGTCCATTTTTTGTCCTTTAAGTTGTTAAATTGTGCCGTAGCGACAATTCATATTTTTTTGTTTAATAAATCCACTGTTAAGTGTGGGCGTTTCGCTTCTATTTCAGTTAACGGCTGTACTTTCTTTAACGATTGCTGGCAACGCTCAACTAAGTCGGTGTAACACTGGGTACCATTTCGCTTCCATTGTATTTCTTCGGCTGACAGGGTACGTATCTCCCGAGCCGGCATACCAGCTACCAAGGTGTTGGCTGCGACCAGCATGCCCGTTTTCACGAATGCCATCGCGGCCACCACGCTGTTTTCACCCAACACGGCTTCATTCATAACCACCGCATTCATCCCAACGAGTACGTTGTCAGCAAGCTGCGCACTATGCACCACCGCTCCATGGCCGATATGCCCCCAACGACCAATAATCGTAGGGATACCGGTCATACAGTGAATGGTGCAATTATCTTGAATATTTGAATCGTCAGCGATCTCGATCCGCGCCATATCACCACGAATAGAAGCATTGGGGCCGATATAACAATTCGCCCCAATCACTACATCACCGATGATGACGGCACTTTTATCAATAAAACTAGAGGGGTGAATAACTGGAATCACCCCGTCTATTGAATAAATTTGCCGTTCGTCTTTGCCCACGTTTATCTCAGGGTTTATTTAAAGTATTTACGGAAATCAGGTTTACGTTTTTCGTTAAACGCCTTCACACCTTCTTGTGACTCTTCTGAGTTGTAATACAACTGTAGAGTTTGCATACCCAAAGCAGAAATACCACGAATGTTTTCTGAGTCTGCGTTGAATGAACGTTTTGCGATAGAAAGCGCTGTTGGGCTTTTTTCCATGATTTGGTCACACCAATCTTGAACTTCCGCAGCCAACTGATCATGAGGCACAACCTTGTTGACCAAACCCATTTCTAACGCTTCAGCAGCGGTGTATTTACGACACATATACCAAATTTCACGGGCTTTTTTCTCACCAACAATACGTGCTAAGTATGCAGTACCATGACCAGGATCAACTGAACCCACTTTAGGACCTACTTGACCGAATATTGCACGCTCTGATGCAATGGTCATATCACAAATTGTTGCTAACACGTTACCGCCGCCAATTGCATAACCTTGAACCATAGCAATCACAGGCTTAGGCGCGTCACGTAAAATTGTTTGTAGCTCTTCAACGGGTAAACCAACGATGCCACGGCCGTCATATTGACCGTCGTGTGCACTTTGATCGCCACCGGTACAAAATGCTTTATCGCCAGCACCTGATAAAACGATAACGCCGATTTCTTTATCCCAAGCTGCTTTTGTTAACGCGTGAATAAGCTCTTCACAAGTTTGGCCTCTAAACGCATTGAATACGTCAGGACGGTTAATGGTTACATAAGCCGCACCATTTTTTACTTCATATAAAATATCTTCGTAATTCATGTTTATTCCTTCTTTTTAATAAAAATTTAATATTAGCGAGATTTAAAAGCGGGTTCACGACGTTCATTAAACGCGGTTAAACCCTCTTTGACATCGTCACTTTTCAAGCCATTAACGGCTTCAGTAACTTCAAGTTGAAGTGACTTACTAAGGCTTAAGTCTGCCCCTTGATAAGCCAACTCTTTCATTGTTTGAATACCCACTGCGCTTTTAGATGCAATAAGCTGGCAATACTTCAATGCCTCAGTTCTAAGCTGATCGGCAGGCACTAAATAATTAACCATGCCCCATTCTTTTGCTTCAACGGCTTGCAAACGGCGACCTGACATCATCAAATCTAATGCACGGCGAAAACCAATAATCCTAGGTAAACGTTGACTACCGCCCCAACCTGGAATTAAGCCATAGTTGGCATGCTGATCACCAAAAACAGCATCATCTGCGGCAAAGAGCAGGTCACAACCTAGTGAAATCTCAAGCCCACCGGCCAAACAAAAACCTTGAACAGCACCAATAACTGGCAAACTGCTTTGCTCTAAATTCGTACAGGTTTTATGCCCTAACTCAATAAACTCTTGTAGCGCATCGTTACCAAGCGCATCAATTTTTGTCTGCACTTCAGCTAAATCAGCACCGGTACAAAAATGTTTACCTTCTGAACAAAGCAACACCGAACGAACGTCTTTATTCGCTTCATGTGCAGTCAATGCGTCTTGAATGCTTTGATGAACAGCCATCGATAAACAGTTAAATTTATCGGCTCGGTTAATAATAATTAAGCCAACATGGCCATCAATTTTACTTAATACAATATCGTTACTCATAAGGATTCCCTGGCTATTAGTCGATTAATACGGCACACCGACGCGACCAATTTTTTCACGAGCAATAATAATTTTTTGAATTTGCGAAGTACCATCGCCAATTTGTAAACCCAGTACATCGCGTAAACGCTGCTGGATTGGGTATTCTTTGCTGTAACCGCCATGGCCATGCGCCAATAGGCAGTTATGCACAATATCAAAGGTAATTTTAGGTGCCCACCACTTACACATCGCCGCTTCTGCGGTATGTGGCTCACCCTGATCTCTCAGCCATAAGGTTTTATAACAAAGTAAAGAAGCGGCTTCGATAAACGTTTCCGCTTCAGCTAACGGGAAACTAGCCCCTTCAAATTGAGACACTTTTTTACCAAAGGCTTCACGTTGGCTAATTTGCTCCCAGGCTTCTTCTACTGATTTTTTCGCAGCCGCTAAGCACTCAAGGCCAATTAACGCACGACTGTAATCAAAACCTTGCATCACTTGAATAAAACCAAGGCCTTCATCGCCGAGCATATTTTCAGCAGGCACTTCGACCCCATCAAAGAAAATAGAACCACGACCCACAACCGTCTCACCTAGATCATCGAAGTGTGTACGGGTGATATTTGGGTGGTCCAAAGGAATTAGAAATGCACTCACGCCGCGAGCTTTCTCTTCTTGAGTTCCGGTACGTGCAAAAACAACCGCGGCATCGGCTTGGGCCGCTACTGAAATGGAGGTCTTTTCGCCGGTTATCACATACACGTCACCTTTCTTTTCTGCCTTCAGCTTTAAATTAGCCGCATCTGAACCAGCGCTAGGCTCAGTTAATGCAACAGCCACTAAGGATTCACCGCTAATAATTCTAGGTATCCAATATTCTGCTAAATGAGGTGCTGCAAACTTTTCAATAATGCCACCATTCAAACCAGCAAGAATTTGCACATAAGCCACATTAAAATCGGCGCGTGCAATTTGTTCGGTGATAACACCCGCGGTGACATAACCGAGACCCATCCCACCATAACGCTCGGATAACTCACTACCAATCAAGCCTAAAGACCCCATTTCTTTCAACATCTCACGGTCAAAAGCATGTTTACCATCGTTATTTTGATATTCAGGTAATAATTTATCTTCGGCAAAACGGCGAGCCGTTTCTTGAATAGCCCGTTGTTCTTCGGTTAAAGCAAAATCCACGTTTATCTCCTTACATTTACAAGTAAATACCTTCGTGTAGTTAGTATATAATAAGTCAAAGCAATAATTACTAACATTTGTTAGATTTTTATAAGATTCTTTATTTTCTTTATGGTAATTTTTTGCTAAACCCTATTATTCAACACTTTAAGGTAAAAATTAATGTCTCAACAAGCCAGTATTTCACAACAACTAGCCAGTTTTGTTGCTAAGTTCGATCTTGAAAAAGTTCCTGACGAGGTCCAACAATACGCTCTCAATTTAATCTTAGATGGCACTGGTATTGCCTATGCTTCTAGCCAATATGATTTCAGCAAAAAAGGCCTAGAAGCACTTAGACTATTTAATGAACCTGGCGAACACACTGTGCTCGGAACCGGCGAAAAAATGAGTTACAGAGACGCTGCCCTTGCTAACGGCTTATTGATTCACGGCCTTGATTTTGATGACACTCACGTAGCAGGCGTCGTTCATATGACATCAGCGGTATGGCCTTGTGTGCTAGCGGTTGGTGAAAAAACCAATTCAACTGGCGAAGAGATGTTAGCCGCTTATATTGCTGGGATGGAAGTAGGCGCAAGACTTGGCATGGTTGCCAAAGGTGCCTTCCATCAAGTTGGCCATCACCCTACCGGTATCGTTGGTGCATTCGCTTGTAGCCTAGTCGCCTGTAAGTTAATGAAGTTATCAGCCGATGAAATGGAAATGGCACAGGGCATCGTCATGAGCATGGCCTCAGGCAACTTCCAATTCCTTGAAGACGGCGCTTGGACTAAAAGATACCACCCGGGCTGGGCAGCCGTATCTGGCATTATGGCGGCTACGTTCGCAAAAGCAGGCTATGTTGGCCCAAAACTACCGTATGAAGGTCGCTTCGGTTTATATAAAAGCCACCTGATTGGTTTAGAGCCCGGCTGTGATTACAGCTTAGCAACCGCTGGTTTAGACAGCGTATGGGAAGTGATGAATGTGGGTATCAAGCCGTACCCTTCATGCCACTTCACGCATGCTGTTATTGATGCTACACGCACCCTAACTAAAGAGCATAATCTTAGCGCCGACCAAATCGAGAGCATCACTGCGTTAATTCCAGAAGAAGTTGTGTTAACGGTTTGCGAACCCTTAGACAAAAAACAATCACCAAGTTGCGCGTACGAAGTACAGTTCAGCATCCCTTACTTAACGTCTGTCGCCTTAATTCGCGGCGACTTTAGTCTTAAAGACCTCGAAGAAGAAGCCTTAAAAGATCAAACGGTTGCCGATCTAGCTAAAAAAGTTAGTTACGAAGTAGACCCAGAGTCTGGCTTCCCAACATACTACTCGGGTGCAGTACGCATCAAACTTAAAGACGGCCGTACCTTAACTCAACGCGAACATAAAAACAGAGGCTGCTTCGACAACCCACTAACAGCTGACGATATCTCCAACAAATTCTTCTCGAATTGTGAGATGGCAATCAGTAACGAGCAGGCAAAACACATTCAAGAAAGCATCTTAAATATGAAAACATTTAAAAATGCCAATGACCTAAGCAAGCTACTATAAAAAACACCACGACAAAAAAAAGGCGCTTCTGCAAAGAAGCGCCTTTTTTATTAACTGTAATAAATCAATACAGCGATCGAAACTTAAGACTTCCTTGCTTGCTCGCTAGCAATACCTTCCCAGACGAAGCCGATTTGAATTTCCGCAATTTCATCCACCGACAAACCACCTTCCTTATACCAGGTCAGCGTTCTATTCATCGCGCCCAATAATGACAGGCGTAATATTTTAAGATCTACCGACTCCTTAATATCACCTTCCTGCTGCGCTTTTAACAAGAATGTACGCCACATTTTTTCGTACTTCTCACGTAATACATGACCTTTTTTACGTACAGGTTCAGGCATCTGCGCATAGTTTCGAATACTGGTCGAGGTGTAATCGCCTTTTTCTAGCAACGCGGTTAAGTGCCCCTTCGCCGCCGCAACCAATACGTCCCGAGAAGTAGCATCTTCAGGCAGCTCTTCAACACGCTGAATCACCGTACTGATGATATTTTTCATCCCCAAGGTTAAAATTTCTAAGACCATTTGCTCCTTAGATTCAAAATGATAATAAAGACTTCCCGCCTTCATATCCAAGGCATTCGCAATATCTCTTAGCGCCGTGCCGTTATAACCACGCTTACTAAATAGTGCCGCTGCCGCATCTAAAATATTTTCCTTAGTTTTACTTACCTTGCTTTTAGCAGGCTTTACTGGCTCTGTCGTTTTAGTCATATCTACCTTGTTATATTATTTAGTTTTACTAAGCAACAAACTCTTCCCTGAGTTGCAACCACAATATTTAAATTACATATTTCCGTAATTTGGTCCACCACCACCTTCAGGGGTTACCCAAGTGATGTTTTGTGCAGGATCTTTAATATCACAGGTTTTACAGTGCACGCAGTTTTGCCCGTTGATTTGGAACTTATCGTTACCCTCTTCATCTTGTACCACTTCGTACACACCGGCTGGGCAATAACGCTGCGCAGGTTCGGCGTACATCGGTAAGTTCTTAGCTAAGGGGATTGATGGATCGGCTAAACGCAGGTGACACGGCTGGTCTTCCTCGTGGTTGGTGCTGGATAAAAACACCGACGAGAGTTTGTCGAAGGTGATTTTACCATCCGGTTTTGGGTAATTAGGCTCTTCACACTCTGCCGCTGGTTTTAAGCAAGCATAGTCTGGCGTGGTATTGCGCCAAGTAAACGGCATTTTACCACCGAAGAGGTTTTGGTCTAACCAAGCAAATGAACCACCGAGTAAGGTGCCAAATTTGTGCAGTGCAGGTCCAAAGTTACGGGTTTTATGTAATTC
>MAAC01015833.1_pt1 | contig 71888 bp, 52 predicted proteins | sample 1115981 | NCBI WGS metagenome assembly MAAC01 (sample SAMN04961126, study PRJNA320927) | seawater metagenome | isolation source: sample BD02T64 sea water enriched with oil for 64 days | place: USA:Gulf of Mexico | collected 2013-07-27
ACAAGGATTAAGGCCATGAGACACGGTAAGAAATTTAATCACTTGGGTAGAACTGCAGCTCATAGAAAAGCTATGTTAGCTAATATGGCTTGCTCATTGATCGAACATAAACGTATCAATACTACTGTTGCGAAAGCGAAAGCTTTAAAGAAGTATGTTGAACCATTGATTACTAAAGCTAAAACAGATACTACTCATTCAAGAAGAGTTGTTTTTAGCTACCTTAAACAAAAAGAGACGATAAAGTCTCTCTTCGGTGAGGTTTCAGTAAAAATTGGGGATCGTCCTGGAGGATACACACGTATCATCCGTACTGGTAACAGACAAGGTGATAACGCTGAAATGTGTATGATAGAGTTGGTTGATTACAACGAAATCTACAACGTTGAAGAAGCGGCAAGCACTAGTAAGTCTACTCGTAGATCAAGAAAAAAAGCAGACACTGTAACAGCTGATACAACTGCTCCGGCAGCTGAATCAAATGATGCTACAACTGAAAGCAAAGAGTCAAATGAAGATGCTGATGCATAATATGTATCGGTTATCTAATGACTAGATTTTAAAAGGATAAAGCCTATGGCTTTATCCTTTTTTTATGTACCACAATTTCCTTTTTTCATTGAAGGATAAAAAAAATTGTGTGGTGCAATTCGGAAGAATAAATTTATTAATTTTGTACTCCGAATTATTTAGGAAGGTTTAGTAAAGAAGAATTATTATTCATGAAGTACCAGGCGAAAAGAGATGCAATTGTTCTGCTAAAGGATGGAACTGTTTTTTATGGAAAAGCAGGGGGAGCTATTGGAACAGCAACAGGCGAAATATGTTATAATACTGGGATGACCGGTTATCAGGAAGTTTTTACTGATCCTTCATATTTCGGTCAAATGATGGTTTTGACCAATGCCCATATTGGAAATTATGGTGTGCAGAACCAAGAAACGGAATCTGACTCCGTTAAAATTTCTGGTTTTATCTGTAGAGATTTGAATGATCATCATTCAAGACCACAAGCTGATGGTTCTCTTCAAGAGTACTTTGAAAAAGAAAAAATTGTTGCTGTTACAAATATTGATACGCGTGCTCTAGTTAGGCATGTTCGTGACAATGGAGCAATGAATGCTATTATCTCAACGGAAACTACGGATGTAGACAAGTTGAAGGCCATATTAGATGAAGTTCCAACAATGGAAGGTCTTGAACTTTCTTCTCATGTCTCAACAAAAGAATCATATTTTGTTGGTGATGAAAATGCAGCAGTAAAAGTTGCAGTTTTAGATCTTGGTGTAAAAAGAAACATCTTGGAATGTCTTTCGCTTAGAGGATGTTATCTTAAAGTATTCCCTCATGATACTAGTTTATCAGAAATGGAGGAATGGAACCCAACTGGATATTTCCTTTCTAATGGACCTGGAGATCCAGGTGTTATGACGAATGTCATTGCAGAGGTTGAGAAAATTTTGAACCTTGACAAACCTGTTTTTGGAATCTGTCTAGGGCATCAAATGATGGCTTTGGCAAGTGGTTTGAAAACCTATAAAATGCATAATGGTCACCGTGGGATTAACCATGGAGTATTGAATTTGGACTCTAATCGTGCTGAAGTAACTTCACAAAATCATGGTTTTGCTGTGTCTATGGAAGGTCTTGAGGATTCTGAAAACCTTGTGTTAACGCATAAAAACTTGAATGATGATACTGTTGAAGGTTTCAGAATAAATGGAAAGGACTGTTTTTCTGTTCAATTCCATCCTGAATCTTCTCCTGGACCACATGATTCAAGATACTTATTCGATCAATTTTTGACCTTATTACAAAATAAATAAGCCATGAGTAATATTACTGATATACATGCTAGGCAAATTCTAGATTCTAGAGGTAACCCTACGATTGAAGTTGATATATTAACTGAATCAGGTGCTTTCGGTAGAGCAGCTGTGCCAAGTGGAGCATCAACAGGTGAACACGAGGCAGTTGAGTTAAGAGATGGCGATAAAAATATCTACCTTGGAAAAGGGGTACTTAAAGCCATTGATAATGTAAATGGCGCTATTTTTAACGAAGTAGCTGGAATGGAGGTTGAAGATCAAGCAGGAATTGACCGTGCTATGATTCAATTGGACGGAACAGAAAATAAAGCAAATTTGGGTGCTAACGCTATGTTGGCTGTCTCTTTAGCTTCAGCTCGTGCTGCAGCAATGGAAACGAACCAAATGCTATTCAACTATATAGGTGGGGTTAACGCAAGAACATTGCCTATACCTATGATGAACATTCTTAACGGAGGTTCACATGCAGATAATTCAATCGATTTTCAGGAATTTATGATTATGCCATTTGGTGCAGAAACTTTTTCTGAATCATTAAGAATGGGTGTTGAAGTATTCCATAACTTAAAATCGGTATTGTCTAAAAATGGATATGCTACCAATGTTGGAGATGAAGGTGGATTTGCGCCTAATTTAAAATCGAACGACCATGCAATGGAAATGGTATTGACTGCCATTGAAAAAGCTGGATATAGACCAGGTGAAGATATCTGGGTAGCATTGGATGTTGCATCTTCTGAATTCTACAATAAAGAAGAAGAGGTTTATCATTTACATCAATCTACAGGGGAGAAATTAACTTCTTCAGAAATGATTTCCTTCTATAAGGACTGGTGTTCAAAATATCCGATCGCTTCTATTGAAGATGGATTAGATGAAAATGATTGGACTGGTTGGAAAAATTTGACTACTGAACTTGGTAATAAAGTCCAATTGGTAGGAGATGATTTATTCGTAACCAACTCTAACCGTTTGGCGAAAGGAATTGATAATGGAATTGCAAATTCTATATTGATTAAGGTAAACCAAATTGGTACACTTACAGAAACAATCGAAGCTGTAGATAAAGCACATAGAAATTCATATACTTCTGTTATGAGTCATCGTTCTGGTGAGACAGAAGATTCTACTATTGCTGACTTAGCTGTCGCTTTAAATACTGGCCAAATTAAGACTGGATCTGCATCAAGATCTGATCGTATGGCTAAATACAATCAACTACTGAGAATTGAAGAAGCACTTGGTGACAATGCGATCTTTGATACGAAGAGTTTCAAATTTATTTAACCCCAAAACCTTTGAACCAATGGATCGATTAAAAGAGAAGTTTGCGGCGAAAATTCAACCCGCAATTGATGAAAGAAGAGCATTATTAAGTGATCACGGTGATGAAGTAGTAGGGGAGATCAAGGTAAGCCAACTTTATGGTGGAATGCGTGGAATGTTGAGCATGGTTTGTGAGACATCTAAGCTAGATCCAGAAGAGGGAATTCGTTTCCGTGGGTATTCTATTCCTGAGCTTCAAGAGAAGTTGCCACATTATCCAGAAGGGGCAGAACCTTTACCAGAGGGTATTTTTTACCTAATGTTGATGGGGGAATTACCAACGGAAGATGATGTAAGACGTGTTAGTAACAACTGGGCTAGAAGAGCTATTGTTCCTCCACATGTTTTTAAAGTAATTGATGCTTTACCAGAAAATACACATCCAATGACTCAATTCTCTGCTGCAATTACAGCCATGAGAACTGAATCCGAATTTGTTAAAGCGTACCGTAAAGGTATGACTAAGCAAGAGTATTGGGAGCCAACTTACGAGGACGCAATGAACCTTATTGCTCGTCTTCCAAGAGTAGCTGCATATATTTACCGTAGAACGTATCACAATAACGATCACATTGAACCGGATCCAAAATTGGATTGGTCTGGAAACTTTGCACATATGCTAGGTTTCGACAATGATGAGTTTAGAGAGTTGATGAGACTGTATATGACAATCCATTCAGATCATGAAGGTGGGAATGTATCAGCGCACGCAACGCATCTTGTAAGTTCAGCTTTAACTGACCCATATTTGTCTTTTGCTGCAGGTATGAATGGTTTGGCAGGTCCCTTGCATGGATTGGCAAACCAAGAGGTAGTAAGATGGTTGCTTGGTATGAAGGATGAATTAGGTGGAGGAACTCCATCTAAGGATCAAATTGCTGAGTATTGTAAGACTACACTAAAAGCTGGTAAAGTAATACCAGGATTTGGACATGCAGTATTGAGAAAAACAGATCCCCGTTATACAGCTCAAAGAGAATTTGCACAAAAACACATGCCTGAAAATGATTTATTCAAAATCGTTTCTCGCGTTTATGAAGTAGTTCCTGGAATTTTGACTGCTACAGGTAAGGTGAAAAATCCATGGCCAAACGTAGATGCTCATTCAGGTGTATTGTTGATGAATTACGGTTTAGTTGAATATGACTTTTATACTGTATTATTTGGTGTTTCTAGAGCACTAGGAGTACTTACTAATATTGTATGGGATAGAGCCACAGGTGGACCAATCGAAAGACCTGGTTCTACTACAACTGAATTGTTGAAAGAAAGATTCAATAAATAGATCTATATATTATTATAAAAAAAAGCCATTCCGAATATTCGGAATGGCTTTTTTTTATGTGCATTGGATAATAGGTTTAATTGATGCTTACTCTTTTAATAGAGCAACCTAGGTTTTTTGTTTTTGGGACTGTGATAGGAATGCCTTTTGCTCCTTCACTTATGGCATCTAAAATATAAGTCTCTTTTACTTTATTAGAATTATCGACATTGTCATCTATGGAACCAACATAAACAAGTTCCATTTTTTTGTTTAGTAGGAATACATCGGGAGTTGTTTTCGCACCAAATGCATTCGCTAATTGTGAATCGGTATCAATTAAATAGGGCATAGAATAATTGTTTTCTGTTGCCTGTTGTCTTAACTTTTCTAGCGATTCTTCACCATCTCGATCTCCTTCACTAGAATTTATCAATACCATTCCGTATTTATTTTTTTTCGCAGCTTGGTATACTTCTTCATATCGACCTTGCCATCCTTCTATAAATCCAGTAGAAGTTCCTGATACACATGGGCAACTATGAGCACTAAAGATTACCAATAATCCATTTTTCCGCTTCAATTTATCCAACGAATACTCTTTCCCATTCAATACATCCTTCATTTTTAATTTTGTTAAAGGGGCCTTTTCTTTTAATTGAAGTCGGGGATATTTAGAAGAAGTAAATGCCAAAAGGGAACCACAAATGATTACCAGGGTAGAAAGGGATAATAATAATTTTCTCATGATTAATTAGTGCTAGTATCTGTAAAAAAAATAGAGTGTTCTAAATAGTTTAAAACACTCTATGAATAATAAGAAGTTATAAAATTAGTTTTGCGCTTTTCTTTTGATGCTACAACCTAAGTTCTTTGTTTTTTTGATGCGAACTTCACCGTACTTATAGGCTTGTTCCATTGCATTATTTAAATAATCTACCTTTACCAATGCATGGTTGTCAACATTGTCATCAATTGATCCAGTATAAATCAATTTCATATCTGCATCAAACATAAATACATCTGGAGTTGTATTGGCTCCAAATGCATTCGCCAATTTTGAATCAGTATCCATTAGATATTCCATGGTGTACTCATTGGTTTGTGCATGTTCAACCATTGCCGTATAGGAATCTTCATTACTACGTTTTGCCTCATTGGAATTTATAAGAACAAATCCATATCCAAGCGCTTCAGCAGTAGCCTTCTGTCTGTTATATCTTCCTTGCCAACCTTCTTTTGTTTCTGTTCCAACTACAAAAGGGCAAGTGTTACAACTAAAAATGACAACCAAACCACTCTTTCCTTTGAGAGCATCTAGGTTATAATCATTACCGTCAACACCCTTCATAACAAGATCTGTAGCAGGAGCAGTTTGACCAATCTCTAAACGTGGATAATTTTTAAAAGCTAAAAAAGACAAGCTAACTAGAGCTAGTGCTAAAAATGAGAATAGTACTTTTTTCATGATAGAAATGTTTATTTTGAATCAAAGTTAACAATAATGTGTTTAAAAAAAAACCATCCTGTCTTATTCAGGATGGTTTTTTTTACTGTTTTTGTTAAAATACTTTACTATATATGAATCAAATTATTTATTTGAAACCAGTTTGAAACTTTGAATGGTGCCTTCTTTTTCACAAATCAAGACATAAGTTCCATTAGTAAGTGTACTACTATCAATGATTAATTCATTGTCTAATTTGTCACTTATTTGGTTCAGATTGATTGACCTTCCAGTCATGTCAATCAATTGGAATGTATAATTCTTTAAATTATCTGTACTTAGACTGTATATTCCATCGTTATTATTCCAAACCAACTCTTCTTGTTCTAGTAAACCTTCTCTTTTAGGGCTAGCAGTACTATTAATAAACTTGCGATATATCGCTAAGGTTGATTGATTATAATATAAAAATGCGTTCTTATCAAGGTTCGATGCACCACCTACATTATCTCTAGTTTCTGCAATAGATGAATTTCCAAATCCAGATACCCCAAAAGTTTGGACATTATTGACTTCGAAGAGTCTTCCATCTGAAAACATATTAACCATTTTTGAGATACCGGCATCCCATTTGAATTCTGCCAGTAAGACATCTTTTTTAGGAGATGAATTCTGAGGAACCCAAAAACTTCCTGATGAATAATCAGCAGCCCAAAGAAATTTTACTCTATCTGAGTTATATGCCACTGTAGGATACATACACCAAGCTTTTGATGAACCAGTAGAAACTTCGTAAAGGTTTGAATATACTCCGTTTTTCAGGGATGCTCCGACAATACCATATATTGGAGGTGAAGGTTTACTTATTCTCGCAGTGACTGTATAGTCTTCTGCTGTGAAATTACCTGATGCTAAATTATGTGGTGTTGCAATTCTCGGGAATTCAAATTCAAATCCACTAGGTGCTACATATGTTTGGGGAAGATCCTGAGGTGCATTTCCTGCGACAAGATCTGATATGAGTTCTTCATAGACTTCCATGTTTCCGGTGGTTGCCTCCACTGTTGAAAGTATATACTTATCCGAGCCAGTACATAATGCAACATCAGGATAATAAGACACTGGAGTGTAAGACATAGTCGTACCAATTGATGAGACTGGGCCAAGAATAGGAGATCCTATTCCTATGAAAAATGATCTAGCTTTTAATACATGAGATTCAGTCCATGTTATGACACCTCTTCCATTGCCACTAGCATCAAAGGTATAATCTATATTGGCGTATTCCTCTGATGAATTAATATTAACTTGAACGGGTACACCACTTATTGCATATCCTCCAGCTCCGTAAGTGTATTGTGAAAGGTAAATTGTATTTCCTAAACTATGAGAAACAAAAAAATTATTAATGGATTCTGAAAATTCAATATCAGGATCAGTTCCCGCTGAAATCGCTCCCGAATATGAAAGCATTGATCCTGTGTAATCCTTAATGTCTAGTCTGATAGCTCCTCCATCGTCCCAAACACTTGCTACGACTTGAGAATTTCCACTATTTGGTGAAATAGCCACTCCGGTATTTTTTATTCCATTGGAGTTTGGGCCAATATAATCATCAGGAAGTACTGAATTAATAATAGGTTGAGCTACTGCTGATAACATTGAAAATCCCAAGATTCCCAACATTAGTGGTAAAATGTTCTTTTTCATTGAATGAAATTAATTTGGTTAAAATATAGTATCAAACAAATAATGTATTTAATTGACAATACGCGTCAAAATTCAAAGATTGGATTAATCTAAAATTGATGAAATTATGATTATCAATAAATGTATTATTAGCTTAATTTGAAATAAATGTATCGAAAAATTAAACAAGAGTAGGGTCAATTTGTTGAATTATTGATGTTAATTTTTGTTATAGTATTTTTTAATTCCAAAAAAAAAAGGCATCCAATGTGAATTGGATGCCTTTTTACTATTGATAAATAATATTATGCAATTACTTCATTCAAAGCATTGTTCATAGCTCTAACTGCTTCAGCACTTTTTTCAAATAATACTTTTTCAGCATCATTTAATTGTACATCAACGATCTCTTCAACTCCATTTTTACCGATGATACAAGGAACACCAATACAAATATCATTTTGTCCGTATTCACCATCAAGCATAACAGAACAAGGAATCATCTTCTTTTGGTCGTTTACTATGCTATCTACAAGATAAGCAACTGCTGCACCTGGAGCATACCAAGCAGAAGTACCTAACATTCCAGTTAGTGTTTTACCACCTACCATTGTTGCTGCAGAAACCTCTTCCAATTTTTCAGTTGAAAGGTATTGAGAAACTGGCACACCGTTGTGAGAAGCCAATCTTGTCAATGGAATCATAGTTGTATCACCATGACCACCGATAACCATACCATGAATATCGTTAGCTGGCTTGTCTATTGCTAAAGAAAGATACGTTTTGAATCTAGAGCTATCTAGTGCACCACCCATACCTATAATTCTGTTCTTTGGAAGACCAGTAGATTTAAGTGCTAAATATGTCATCGTATCCATTGGGTTTGATACTACTACTATTATAGCGTTTGGAGAATGTACCAATACATTTTCTGAAACTGTTTTTACGATCCCTGCATTGATGCCAATCAATTCTTCACGAGTCATACCTGGTTTTCTAGGAATACCTGAAGTAATAACAACCACTTCACTTCCTGCTGTTCTAGCATAGTCGTTTGTGCATCCTACAATCTTAGTATTGAAACCTAAAGTAGTAGCACATTGCATCATATCTAATGCTTTTCCTTCAGCATAGTTTTCCTTGATGTCCAACAATACAACTTCACTTGCAATTCTTCTTTGAGCAATTGCATTCGCACAAGTGGCACCTACATTTCCAGCACCGATTACCGTTATTTTCATGATAAGGTTTTATTTGTAAATTCAGTAAGAACACAAAATTAACTAAAAGCGGTTGAACAGGAGGGGTATTTTCCGAAAATTATGATATTCTATTGAGTGTGTTATTTTTAAAAAATTAATGATATTCGGGATATTTTGTTAAATTTGTCAATAAGTGTAATTATCTATTAGTAACCCATTGGTAATTAACCATTTTAAAAATCTCTCTATGAAAAAGTACTTATTTCTAATTTTAGGAGCTTTTCTTTCTTTTAAATCAGCCGCTCAAACACCATTTGAATATATGGTATGTGAAGTGGGTGATTCTGTACTGCTCCAAGCATCTGATTTATACAACTCATCTGTTATTGCAGATATTGTATCTTCAGGAGCTGTTTTTGACACCTTAGCCCTTGGTGATGACCAACTTTCAAGTTCCATTTTATTAGGATTTGATTTTGAGTTTTACGGTGTTACACATTCTACAGTTCGTATTAGTTCGAATGTATATTTGAAATTTCCAGCTGTTCCAGGAGCTGTTGAAAATCCTCCGTTTCCGACCTATTCACCTTGGTCGATTAATTCTGCCTTACCAAACGCAGCAGCAACCTATAACACGATTTTGTGCCCATATACTGATGTGCATCCAGGTATATCCCCAAATGGGATTAGATATGGAACATTTGGTACAGCGCCAAATCGTATTTTTGTTGCAATTTGGCCAGATATGAAGATGTTTTCTCCTGCTTGTTCCGACAAGTGTTTTGCAAACTCTATTGTATTATTCGAGGGATCTAATAAAATTAGAAACTACTTGGGTAATTACGATTTTTGTGCTGCTTGGAATGGTGGATATGCTGTTCAAGGGTTGATAAATGCAACGGGTGCTTCTAGTATATTTGTTCAAGACCCCGTACTCGCTCAACCTAGAAATTTCCCATTGCAATGGTCTACCATAAATGAAATGGTAGAATATACGCCTAATGCTGCTGGAACTGGGTATACTTACGCATTTGCACCTTTTGCTCCAGTTGGATATATTACTTGGGTAGATCAAAATGGAAATACTTTAGGATCTGGATATACCTTACCTTATACTGTAACTGCTGCAAATATTGCAGATTTGCCGTTGTATGTTGATGCTAATTTCTCTTCTTGTTCTGAGTCAGGAAACATAGCTCAGGCGGTAATTACTTTTGGGAGTCAAGATATCAATACTTTTGAAGAAGGTCCTGATTGTATAGGTGATCAAAATGGTAATATTTTGTTTCTAACAGAAGGTGGTGCAAATATAGAGTGGGAAATCGATTTGTATGATAGCAATAACAATCTTTTGGCTAGTTATGATGGCGATGTAATGCCTGTTAATTTTACAAATCTACCAATTGGAGATTACCGTGTAGTATCAGTTTCTGAAACTACCTGCGAATATGAAACGAACATAACTTTAGTTGAAAAATTTCATGATGTACAGTATCATGCAGAAGTAAGTGATGTTCTTTGTAATGGTGGAGCTACTGGAATTGTAAAGTTATTTCCACATGGAGGATTGGGTGAAGATTGGAATATTGTTGTACGTGATTCTTTAGGGAATTTTGTGAAGAATTATTTTGCTGCTTCTGGAGATATTGATATTACGGATCTACCAAGAGGTGTATTTACTTTTGAAATGAAATCTCCTACAACGTGTTATACTGAGGCTGTTTTTGAAGTTGAAGAACCGCAAGTATTGGATTTCGAAACTACAGAATTTGATCATAGCTATTGTGACCAAAGACCGGCGTTTGTCGATTATTCTGGTCGTGGTGGAGTAGAGCCTTATAAGTATTATTTTGATGGAAAGGAGAAATTAGACCTTTTTGAAGGGGATGTTGAACCAGGAATTCACATGGTACGAATTGAGGATTATAATGGATGTTTTGTTGAAGAACGTATAGAAATTCATAATAATTGGGCTCCTGAGGCTTATTTCGACTTAGATTTTGAGGAAATAAACCTGCAAGATGCGACTATTCATTTTACAGATGTTACTGTAACTAATGAACATTCCGTATTGGTTAAATGGGAATGGTTCTTCGGTGATGGAGGAAAAGCATTTGGACCTAATGTATCACATACTTTTAAAGATATTGGGGATTATAAAGTAACACTACGTGTCTACGATGAAAACAACTGTTATTCTGATGTAGATAGAATGGTACGTATAGTTGATCCAATAATGGTATTCCCTACGGCATTTACGCCAAATGGAGACGGTATTAATGAATTCTTTATTCCAATTAATTCTAGAATTCATCCTAAGGACTATAGTCTTGTAATCTATGATAGATGGGGAAAAGAAGTGTTTATGACTGAAAATATCGAATCTGGATGGGCTGGATTCATCAAGGATGGTAAAGAGGCACAATCCGGATCATATGTATTCCACGCAGAATATACGGATGAATATGGTCATGATAAAACTCAAGATGGTATTTTCCAATTACTGAGATAAACATTTAATATAAAAAGAAAAGGTGTCCAATGGACACCTTTTCTTTGCACCTAAAAAAAGCCCCATACTAGTATGGGGCTTTTTTTGTTAGGTAGATGTAAATGAATTAAACATCAATGTTTGCATATACTGCGTTTCTTTCAATGAAATCTCTACGAGGTGGAACGTCATCTCCCATTAACATAGAGAATACTCTGTCTGCCTCTGCTGCACTATCAATAGTTACTTGTCTCAATGTTCTATGCTCTGGATTCATTGTTGTATCCCAAAGCTGGATAGCGTTCATTTCCCCAAGACCCTTATATCTTTGGATACCAACTCCTTTTCCTTCTTCACCACCTAATTCCATAACAAAGCTGTCACGTTGGTTATCGTTCCAAGCATATCTTTGTTTAGTACCTTTTTTAACGAGGTATAATGGAGGAGTAGCAATGTAGATATACCCATTTTCAATCATATCCTTCATATACCTGAAGAAGAATGTTAAGATTAGGGTTGCAATATGACTACCATCGACATCGGCATCACACATAATAACTACTTTATGATAACGTAGTTTCGTGAGGTTTAATGCTTTACTGTCTTCTTCTGTCCCTATGGTTACCCCTAGAGCTGTAAACATGTTCTTGATTTCCTCATTTTCAAAAACTTTATAAGGAAGTGCTTTCTCTACGTTTAAGATCTTACCTCTTAGTGGAAGAATAGCTTGGAATCCTCTATCACGACCTTGTTTGGCCGTTCCGCCTGCCGAATCTCCCTCTACTAGGAAAATTTCACATTTTGCAGGATCTCTTTCTGAACAATCTGAAAGTTTACCAGGAAGGGATGTAGAAGACATTATCGTTTTACGTTGAACCATTTCACGTGCCTTTTTTGCAGCGTGACGAGCCTTAGCGGCAATGATTACTTTGTAGATAATGTCCTTTGCTTCTTTTGGATTTTCCTCAAGATAGTTGTTTAGCATTTCACCAACTAATTGGTCTACTGCTCCACTAACTTCCTTATTACCTAGTTTGGTTTTGGTTTGTCCCTCAAATTGAGGCTCCATTACCTTAACGGATATTACAGCGGTAAGACCTTCACGGAAATCATCACCAGCAATGGTGATTTTTTCTTTAGTAAGCATTCCCGATTTTTCGGCGTAATTTTTTAAAGTTCTTGTAAGCGCTCTACGGAAACCAGCTAAGTGCGTTCCTCCTTCATGGGTATTGATATTGTTGACATAGGAATGCAAGTTCTCACTAAATGTAGTGTTGTACTGCATGGCTACTTCTACAGGAATGTCGTTTTTTTCACCATCCATGTGGATAACCTTATCCATGATGGTTTCACGGGTAGCATCCAAATATTCAATGAATTCAATTAAACCTTTTTCTGATTTAAAAACCTCTGTTAGGAAACTACCATCCTCTTGTATTTCTCTTCGATCTATCAAGGTGATTGTAATCCCCTTATTCAAAAATGACAATTCTCGCATTCTTGCAGCTATGATGTCATATTTGTATTCTGACTCAGTAAAGATTGATAAGTCCGGTTTAAAAGTTACAATTGTACCTCTATAATCCGTAGTTCCAATTTCCTTAACTGGGTAGATTGGGTTTCCAATATTGTACTCTTGGATAAATTCTTTTCCGTCCCTATGAACATTTACTTGTAAATGGGAAGAAAGCGCATTTACACAGGATACACCAACACCGTGAAGTCCACCAGATACTTTATATGAATCCTTATCAAATTTACCACCAGCATGCAGAACAGTCATTACTACTTCAAGAGCAGATCTTTTCTCTTTAGGGTGAATAGCCGTTGGAATCCCTCTACCGTTATCTTTTACAGTGATTGAGTTGTTCTCATTGATCATGATGTCAATAGCGTCACAATGACCTGCCAGTGCCTCATCTATAGAGTTGTCAACAACTTCGTAAACAAGGTGGTGAAGACCTCTCACTCCAATGTCTCCAATATACATGGCGGGACGTTTACGAACGGCCTCAAGTCCTTCAAGTACTTGAATACTCCCTGCGGAATAATCTTCTGGTTTTTTTTCTTCAGACATGTTTATTTCTGATATATAGTTTTCAATTTGCTCAACAAAAAAGAGCTGAATAGCCCTGTAGTAAATTCCATTTGGATAGGTTATATCCGCTTTGGAGTACTAACAAATATAAAGTATTTAGGCCTCTTTTCCGATAAATTTGATTGCTTAATCCCTTCAGTGTCTCTTTGTTTTTAAAGAAATGGCCTTAGATGACATTAAATACTGTTTTTAGTGTTTGTAGTACTTTTGTAGTGAAAAGATAAAATAGAGGTATATGCCTTAAAAGGCCTTATTTTAAGATATAACTTAAATGAAAAAGGACCTTATTTTAGCAATAAGGTCCTTTTAAGGAGTACTATATGAAGTGGACTACAGTTTATATCTCGCAGATATAAATAGATTAAATCCATTTGTTATATACCCTTGGTTGGTTTCTATTTTGTTGTCTAGGATATTTCTAATCTGTAGGCTGGTGTTTAGCTTTTCTGTTGCATCAAAACTCAGGCCTAGGTTTAGGTCAGTAAAACCATCTATTTTCTCACTTTCGGTAGTTAACATTGCATATTGAGAGCTTGTAAAGGTCAATTCTCCGTAAGCTTTTAAATTTTCCGTAAGCTTATATTCCGGTAATACACTCATGCTAATTTTTGGTAAATGAGCAAGGTTCACAGTGTTTGGAACGTCGCTATATTGATTGAACTTTAAACTACCTAAGACAGATGCTTGCTCATTAAGTTTATATTTCCCCGTTGCCTCAATATTTAATATGGAAAGATCTAAGGTTATTGGATGAACATATAATTGCTCAATTATTAGTCCAGTACCAAATGTAGCAGTCAAATTTTGGAATCGTTCTACTTCCTTATAGCTTAAATGAAGGTTTAGGTCTAATTTACGTACTGCTTTCGTAGTTATACCTAGATAGATGTTCATTGGTGTTGCCGTAGAGCTAGGAGCAGGTAATATGCTATAAGATGGAGTCACAAATGGAGACCATCGAATAGCATCATTATATGTGTTGATGCTATAATCTCCATTATATCCACCATATACTGTAGTCGCTTCAGGTAGTTGATAGTTTAAGTAGATTTTAGGGAATACTAGGAAGTTTTCATCTTCCTGGCTAGTACCTGATACGATATCTCCTGAAGATTCAGGCATTTCATGAATTAGATAATACGTGTTAACTCCTAATTGAAAGCTTAACTTACCTTCCTTACCATAGAAGGTTGGATCGAATTGGAAATGAGTTAACCTACCATCTTTTTTGGCTATAGAACTTTCATGATCAGCACTTATAAAGTCTAAATTGGCTGTGATTTTTTGTTTTCCTAATGGGATGTTCCATTTTGAGCCAAAGTCTATAATGGTTTCAGATGCCTCATTATTATTAAAGCCATGCTGAATATTGAAGTTAACCTTTTGAACAAGTTTGTTCGGATCTTGTTGCTCAAAGGCAAAATCTCCAGAAATAATTTGATGGTTCAACTTATTGTCTTTGGCAATGATGGTGTCTATCCCATTCAAGACAACAGTATTTGGATTGTAATATACATTCAGAGGGGTTAGAAATAGGCTATCTGTATTCTCCGTATTAACTACCAATCTTTGATAACTGATATTTGACTTGAAGGATATTCCATTATCCATATAGTCGAAATAGGCCATTGCCTTATTATCACTTCTATCGGAATAATGAATAGATTCACTTTTTCTATCTTCTGAATAGTGTCTTAAATAAAGACCATATTTCGATTTGGTAGATTTTTGGTTACTCCACGAAAACTCTGCCAAAGGCCTTTTGTCCGTTCCATATCCCAATAAGATATATGAGCTATAGCTCGGTACAAATGGTTTTTTATAATCAATGGCTGATAGGATATGATTATTTTCATCCACTTTTAATACCATTTTCTTTACTTGGTATTCAAGGTTTTCCTTGATATAAACGGAGTCTAAAAAAAGAGGTTGTTGATTCTTTTTATTGACTCTTGATATTTCTGGAATATAGTTTTTGAAGATTTTGATTTCTTCTTGTAAGTCATCTGTCTTTGTGGAATCAGAATCTTGTGCATACGCAATGGTAGATCCGATCATGAAGCAGGTAGCAAGTGTCTTAAGCATATTAGTATTCATATAGCTAAGCTTATTGTTCTAATGATTCTTTTTGAAGGGATATCTCGTAACTTTCCTTTAGCATTTCTGCCTCTTCAACGATATCTTCTTCAGCATAATTTTTGATTACCTGTTCAAGGGTATAAATGGCATTTTGATCATCTTCAAGTGCGTGAAGATTCTGCGCTAGAAGTAGCAATGATTTAGCTAACCAACTTTTATATCCTGGAGTTACTTTGGCTTGTTGATATACTTCTTTCTTAGAGGCTTCATAGTCATCTTGCATGAATAAGATTCGAGCATTGAAGTAATAGGCTTCAGCTTGTTTTTCTCCTTCAACATTTTCCTTCAACCAAGTGAATTTGCTTTTAGCTAATTTTAATGAATTATGCATAAAAGCTGATTTTGCTAGGATATAATTTCCTTCAATTAATATGTCCTCCCCTGAAGATGCCAGTTGTATAACCACCTTGGCAGATTCCATTGCTGGCCCATATTGTTCTAATTCATATTGGCAACGCATGATACCAATATTAGCTATTTCCTTGTATTTCGGATACTGAGCCTCTACTTGCAATTTCGTATAGTATCCATTGGCCTTGGTGAAATTTCCAGCGGAGAATTCTAACTCAGCCAAATTGAGATTTGACTCGTCTAGGAAAGCATTTTGATGATCTTTTACCACTTCTGAAAATGCGGTAACAGCTTTGTCTTTCTTTTCAAGTTTAAGATAAACTTGACCTAAGTAGAAATTGGCTTGAACAGTGAAATATCCTTCTGGATAATTAGAAATATAATTTTCCAAACTCAACTCTGCTTGTTGGTAATCACCTTTTAAGTATTGTAATTCACCTGATTCGTAGGAAGTACTGTCTAATGATGCTATGCTTTCATTTGCGAATGGAATATTAGCTATATAAACGGCATATTTATTTACTTCTCCGCTTTCAATATAAATGTTTTTAACGTTTCTCAGTGCTTCTCTAGATACTTCGTTCGCCTTGTATTTATCTATAATATCTTTAAATACAGTGAGGGCTTTTTCATTATTATTCGTGTTCATATATACCAAGCCAATTTTCAATTCGGCATTGTTTACATGAATACTTTGTGGAAATGAATTTAGAAGTCTTTCATAACTGAAAATAGCATTCTCATATTTGTTCAATTGGAAATAGGCATTACCTAATTCCAGTAAAGCTTCATCATTATAACTCGATTTTGGGTAGGTTTCTTTAAAATTCTTTAAGATTCCCACTTTAGCAGAATGATCTCCCATTAAACTAACACAAATAGCCTCTTGGAAGCTAGCGTAGTCTGATTCACTACTGTTGTTCTCAGCAGCAGATCTATACCTGGTTTTAGCCTGGCTATAATCTTGTAACATAAAATAGGCGTCTCCACCTCTAATGATAGCATCAATTGATTTTCTATCCTTTGCCTTTTGAGAGTATTGATCAAATTTCTTCGCAGCTGGCGCATAATTTTTATTTTGAAGAAAAGCATAGCCCATATTGTAATAGGCATTGGTGAATTCTTCAACATTTTTCGAATTAGGATCTGAAAAGAAAGCCCAATAGTTGCTTATAGCTTTGTCATATTTCTTAAGTCTATAAAATGCTTCTGCTTTCCAAAACTTAGCTTGTGAGCTGATCTTTCGGTCAACATGTTGTGTTAAAGATTTGTTCAAATGCTCTAGAGAAGGCCAATATTTTTTGTCGTTGAACAATTGAATGGCTCTGAAATAACAAATCTCTTGGTAGGCCTTTCGTAATTTGAGATCTGTAAGACCTGTAATTTCAAGAGATGCGATTGCCTTGCTGTATTCTTTTTTATTCAGGTAGTTATTTACCAAGTATCCATATACATCATTAATATAAGGAGAGTCGGAATATCTGTCAATGAAAGACTGAAGGGCTTCTTGGCTATTTCCAAATACATCACCTTGCTCATAAGCAAGCTTTGCATAGTTGAAATGAGACTCCTCTGTAACAGCTGGATTTACATCCAATTCTACAGATCGTTGGAAGGCCAAAATAGCATCTTCTTTATAACCCGTAGCTAATAGTGAGGTTCCTAAATGATGTTGTGTGTTTTGAGTAAGTGCTTCGTTTTTACTGGATACTTTTTTGAATAATTTGATCGCCTCTTGATAGTTGCCTTTTTCCATCAAAGCAAAACCATAGTGGTACATATCTTCATTTTGCAAACGACCACCTTTATTCTCATATTCAATATAAAGGGATATTGCTTGATCAAAGTCCTTTATTTGAACTAGACACATAGCTTTTATAGCGAGCAAGTTCCTTAATTCATTTTTTGAACTATGCTTTAACCTTTTATCTATATACTGAATAGATTCATCAAATCTACCGTTGAAGTATAAAATTTGAGCAACATAGTTGCTGCATTGGTAATTGTATTTTGTCGAATTTTCTAATTGCTTAAATAAGCCCAAAGAAGTATCCCATTCTTCTTTCTTATAATGGATGAAGCCCAAATAATAAGTAGCATCTTCTTGATGTACATTTTCACTTGTTGCTACTTCTTTAAGATTGGTAATAGCAAGGTCCAATTGATTCTCCAAAAAATAGGCGTATCCTAGGTTAAATTGATACTGGTTTGTAGCCAATTCATCCATGATAGACGAGTCTATCTGTTCGTACCAGTATATAGCTTTTTTGAAATCCTTTTTTTCAAAGAAATATTCAGCATAGTTTTGTTGGAGGTTAGTTGTCTCCGGAGAATTACTATGATCAACCAAAAAGTTATTCGCCAGTAATTCTGCATTATCATGCCCTTGCTTTAGTGCCGAAACGGCTCTATAGTAAGCTGCTTTTTGATAACCTAAACTATTGTTTTCATTGGGATGCTCTTGAAGGTAATTATCAAAAAATTCTTGAGCAATGTTAAATTGCCCATCCTCGAACAAAGAGATTCCTTTATCTAGAATAACTATGGGGGACTTAGGTTGAAATTGTACCTGAGCGTATATTGTTGTGCTAATGGTGCAAGCTGTTATAAAACAACCCCATTTTTTATGAGTCATATTTTGCGGATTTTTTCGACGGTTAAATATACGAAAAGCGTTATTCTGTGTATAGATTTTCACATTTTTTAGTACTTTGACCTAGGATTGTAACAATCCATGATGTTAAGAATTTTTTCAAGTATTTATTTCTTGCATTTGTTCGTTGTCACAACCTTATTGAATCAAACGATATTTCTATCAATTTATTTTTCCATATGTCTGTAGTAAATATTAAAAATGCCTCGATTTATCAGGATAATCATTTGGTATTGAGTGATGTTAGCTTTTCGGTAGAAGAAGGTGAAATGGTTTATCTTGTTGGTAAAACTGGGAGTGGGAAAAGTAGTTTACTGAAAACCTTGTATGCTGACTTGGATTTAAAAAGAGGGCAAGCTGATATTTGTAATTTCAAATTGGGCGATATTAAAGGGAAAGATATTCCTTTTTTAAGAAGGAATATGGGAATAGTTTTTCAAGATTTTCAATTATTACCGGATAGAACAGTTACTCAGAATTTGGAATTCGCTATGAAAGCGACAGGTTGGAAAGAGAAAATTTTAATTGAAACCAAAGTTCGTCAAGTTTTGGAAGAGGTTGGAATGAAAAATAAAGGCTATAAATTTCCTCATGAATTATCAGGAGGAGAGCAACAAAGAATCGCTATTGCTAGAGCGTTGGTAAACAATCCAAAACTGATCTTAGCAGATGAGCCTACGGGGAATTTGGATCCGGAGACTTCTCGTGCAATTATGTCGATTTTATTAAAGCTGAAAGAGAATAATAGAGCACTGATAATGGTTACCCATGACTATTCTTTAATAGAGGATTTCCCTGGTAGGATGTTTTTCTGTAACAAAGGAAAATTAGAGGAAATTTCTGAATTACCTTTTTAATGATTTCCATTTTAATTGCAACATATCAATGGGATACAGAAGCACTCGTTGAACGTTTGGTATTAGAGATATCATCTAAAAAATTGGTTGCGGAGATAATTTGCATAGATGATGCTTCTGGCTTCGTTCAATCGGAGCGCTTTCATTCCTTTCCATACCTACAATATTCCGTTTTAGACACCAATATTGGTCGTTCTGCTATAAGGAATAGATTGGCTAAACAGGCAAAGTACCCCTTGTTGTTATTTTTGGATGCAGACTCTTTACCAGTTGGTCATGACTTTTTATCAGACTATTTGGTGGCGGCAACCTCTGTTGATGTTGTCTGTGGAGGTACTTCATATTATAATACTCCTCCAAGTAAAAGGACGGAGTTATTACGGTGGACCTATGGAAAGGAACGAGAGGAAAGGTCAGCATCAAAAAGATTGATTGACCCATACGTTTCCTTTACTTCCAATAATTTTTTGATTTCCAAGTTGGTCTTTGATCGGTTTCCTTTTGATGAAGAAATTCGAGAATATGGACATGAAGATACCTTATTTGGTATAGGTTTGAAAGAAAATAAGGTTTCCATATCGCATATAGATAATCCGGTTTACCATTTGGGTTTGGATGATGGAGCAGTATTTCTTTCTAAGACAGAACAGGCAGTTGTAAACCTTAGTAAATTATATAATAAAGGTCTTATTGGAAAGGAGGTACGTCTAATTGCTGCATTTTTGAAATTACGCGCTTTAGGGCTGACCTATATTTTTAGGGTCTATTTCAGAATGATTGAAAAAAAATTGATAAAGAACCTATTGGGTGAACATCCAAGCTTGCGTAAGATGGACCTGTATAAGTTAGGATTATTTGTACAACAGATGAAACAGTAATTTTATTGATAAATACTTAATAAAATAGCCTCTTCACATTCCCAGCATAATTCTTTTGCCGCGGCTCTGCAATTCAATTTTAATACCTCTCTTTTTACCTCAGTGATATTTAGTAGTTCAGATAAATTAGTTGCAAGTTCTTTGGAAGAAGTGCTATTATCTATGAAGCCAACGTCATAGTGGTTAACAATTCTCGACATTTCAGGAAATGGACTTACTAGAATAGGGATCTCCGCTCTTATATAATCAAATATTTTATTGGGTAGTGCGAAGTAATAATTTAAGCCAAGATTTTCTTCTAGGCTAATCCCTAGGTCCGCTAACGCTGTATATTCATTAAGTTGTGAAAATGGTAGTTTACCGGTAAAGTGAATTTTATTATTCAGCTGCAAATTATTAGCTTGGCTTTTTAAATTTTCAAGAATATCACCTCCTCCAGCTATTATTAGGTAGGCATCCAGCCATTGCATACTTTCAATTAAACGTTCCAAACCACGCCCCATATTAGTGGCTCCTTGATAAAGAATACATTTCTTTTCTTCAGGAAAGGGCCATTCTGCTGTTTGCTTAGTATCGGCCTTTTGTTGTTGAGGAAGATTTCTAATGACTTTTAACTTAAGTCCAAATTTGTCGAAATAGTAATCTGCTATACTTTGGCAGACCGTATAAATATTTGTGCATTTGGGTAGAAAGAAACGCTCTATAAATTGCCAAAACTTTCGTACAACCTTGCGGTTGTATATTTCTGGACTTTCTGGGAAAAGTTCATGTAGATCTACGACTAGTTTTTTTCTACGAATCCTCGCTGCAAAAAACACTGCCGGAAGGCTATCTAAGTCATTGGAAACAAAAATATCTCCTTTTATAAATAGTAGCTTAATAAATAGTGCAAGGTTGTAATTTGCGTAAAATAGAAAGCCTGTGTTAAATAGTAAATTAAATCGAAAGGTTGAATAAGACTGTTCTTTAAGTTTCTTATTATCTAGTTTACGACCAATTAGGTGAACCTTAAAGTCATTCTCAGACAGGCTTGAGCAGACCTTGTGTAATCTTTGGTCTGTATGTAAATCGTTTGTTACTGCTAAAATAACTCGTTTCAACTGGCTTCTCTATTTTGTTTTTATATTTTTGTCTAGCTAATATATCGCTTATGCGCCAATCAGAAAATATTTCCTTGAAAAACTACAATACCTTTGGTATTGATATTCGAGCCGACCACCTTTTTGAAATTGAAAAGGAGGAGGATTTACTTATGCTAGATCCCACTATTTTTATTAATAAGTGGATGGTTCTTGGAGGAGGAAGTAATGTTCTTTTTGGTAGTGATTATCATGGTACTGTCTTGTGGATGAACAACAAAGGTAAACAGGTTGTTAAAGAAACTATTACGGATGTTATAGTGGAAGTTGCTGCAGGTGAAGTCTGGCATGATTTCGTGATGTGGACCATAGATAAAGGGTATAATGGATTAGAAAATTTGTCTCTTATTCCAGGTAATGTTGGCGCATCTCCAATGCAAAATATTGGAGCTTATGGTGTTGAGATAAAGGACTGTTTTGCGTATCTACACGCTTATTCTATTGAAACGGGGAAAATAGAGACCTTTAATTTTGAGGACTGTGCTTTTGGTTATCGGGAGTCTGTCTTTAAAAATAAATTGAAAGATAAATACATTATTACTACGGTTGCCTATCGATTGAAGAAGGAGGCTAACTTACAGCTGTCCTACGGTGCAATTCAATCCGTATTGTCGGATATGGGGATTGTACATCCTAAGGCAAGAGATGTGTCCAATGCGGTAATTCGTATTAGACAATCAAAATTACCGGATCCAGCCAAGCTTGGTAATGCAGGTAGTTTTTTTAAGAATCCGATTATTTCTCAACAGACTTTCTTACCAATAAAAGAAAAGTTCCCTAATATTGTTCATTATCAATTAGAAAATGGGCATATAAAACTTGCTGCAGGTTGGCTTATTGATCAAGCTGGATGGAAGGGTAAGAAGGTGGGAGCGTGCGGAATACATGTCAATCAAGCATTGATTTTGGTTAATTATGGCGCTGCTAAAGGGGAAGATATTATGAACTTATCGAAGTTAATTCGAGAAGATGTATTCAATAAATTTGGGGTAGAATTACATTGCGAGGTGAATTTTGTGATGGATTAATCCCTTAGAATTCTTGAAAATTTCCGATATTCGAGAAAATGAAAAGACAAGGAATTCAATATGGGTTTCTTGATGAAGGATTTTAAAATTTGGATACATGTTGCTTTCTTGGTCTGGTGTTATAATTAATTGGTTTATACGGAAGCGTATAGATCAAATGGCAGAAGTGATGGACAATCCTTCAGCTGCGCAGAAAGATGTATTTGATTATTTAATATCTACTGCCAAAAATACGGAATGGGGAAGCAAGTATAACTTTTCAGAGATTCATGACTATAAGGCCTTTCAACAGGCTATTCCTATTTCTACCTATGAAGAATTTTGTCCTTTTTTGGAAAAAGTTAGAGCTGGGGAATCAGATGTTCTTTGGCCAGGGAAAATAAATTGGTTTGCCAAATCTTCAGGAACCACTTCAGGGAAAAGTAAATTCATACCAGTAAGCGAGGAAGCTATAATTGATTGCCATTTTAAAAGTGGTAAGGATCTGTTGGCTTTGTATTGTAACCATTTTGAAAACAAAGAAGTTTTTAGTGGTAAGACGCTGGTCTTAGGTGGGAGCCATGAACTTAATGAATACGATCAGAATATTATACAGGGAGATTTATCAGCAATTATTATTGAGAATTTGCCTTTCTGGGTGCAGAAAAGAAGAAGTCCTTCTAAGTCTGTAGCGCTAATGGGCGAGTGGGAAGAAAAGTTGAATAAAATGGCTGAAGAGGCTATTCATGAAGATATTCGTTCTATATCTGGTGTACCTTCTTGGACTTCTGTTCTTATACGAAAAGTATTGTCTATAACTGGTGCTACAAATATTAAGGAAGTCTGGCCAAATCTAGAATTGTATATGCATGGAGGGGTCAATTTTGCTCCTTATGTTGAAGAATTTAAAAAATACATGCCTGATGATCTTCAGTATTTGGAGACATACAATGCCTCTGAAGGATTTTTTGGAATTCAAGATAAACCTGATAGAGATGATCTACTACTTTTGCTTGATTACGGTATTTTTTATGAGTTCATTCCTATGACTTCCTTTAAATTGGGTGCTAAAGATGCTATTCCTCTAGAAGAAGTAGAGTTGGGAGTGGAATATGCAATGGTAATTAGTACTAATTCTGGTTTGTGGAGGTATTTGATTGGTGATACGGTATCATTTACAACGAACAAACCTTACCGTATAAAAGTTACTGGGAGAACAAAACAATATATAAATGTATTTGGAGAAGAGTTAATTGTTCAAAATGCCGAACAGGCCTTAATGGAGACTTGTAAAGAAACCCAGTCGATAGTAAGAGAATTTACTGCGGCTCCGTTAATTTTAGGAGATGGAGCCTGCGGAAAACATCAGTGGCTGATTGAGTTTGAAAAGGAGCCTGTAGATAAAAATGCTTTTGAAAAAATATTGGATCAAAAACTACAGTCTTTAAATTCTGATTACGAAGCAAAAAGGCATAAGAGTTTGGTACTACAACAGTTGGATTTAACCTATGCTAAACAGGGGTTATTTTACAACTGGCTAAAAAGTAAAGGGAAACTAGGCGGTCAAAATAAGGTTCCAAGGCTTGTGAATAATAGAAGTTATATAGAAGAACTTTTAATCTTTAATTCATGAGATTAATTGTATTAATTGCCTTTTTGACTTCTATGTACAGTACATGTTTTGGACAAGAAAAGAGCTTGTATCATAATTTGCATAATCAGTTCTTCCTTTTGAGACCTTCCAGTTTTCAAAAAATCACAGTGGAGGATAGCACTTTGGCTAGCTTTGAAAGCAAAGGTTTTGATCACTTTACATCTGCCGACGTATCCAATCCTCATTATGTATGTATATTTTCTGAATGGAATCAAAAGATTTGGATTCTCGATAATGAGTTAGCTTTATTTGAAGAGATTAATCTAAAGGATAAGTATGATTTTAAGGTTTCCAGTTTTTTTCAAATGAATAGATCCCTGTACTTGTATAGTGAAGAAGAAAGGAGTTGGTATATCTATGATTTTATGGTCAACCAAACAGTATATTCAGCATCACTATCTAATGAGGTTGATGAAGTTTTGGCTTTTTCAGGATGCGATGGTGACGTGATCTTTTTAGGTAATAATGGTGTTTGGACTACAGATAATTTCAATTTTTGGAGTTATAAAGATTGGTCATCATTTGTTAACATTAAAGAGGAATGTTACGACAATAGCTGTAATCAACTATTAAGGTTGGATAGTAATGTAGTTTTGGTTAACCCTATTTGTGGGCAAGAGAAAGTACTTAAAGCTGATTCAATTGGAGAAATTTCGACCATCTCAGGCGAGATTATCTATTATTTTAAGGATAAAAGGATTCAATCAATTGGAGTGAAATTGATAAATGATTAATGGCAATATGAGGAATTGCCATATATTAGAGTATTAAAAAGAAGAAAATGCATATAGCTATTGCTGGAAATATTGGAGCCGGAAAAACAACCTTAACAGAATTGCTTTCCAAACATTATAAGTGGGAGTCACATTTTGAAAGTGTGGAGGGTAATCCTTATTTGGATAGCTTCTATACCGATATGCAGCGTTGGGCTTTTAATTTGCAGGTTTACTTTTTACAAACTAGATTTCAACATATCAAACGAATTAAGGAAAGTAGGAATAGTATAATTCAAGATAGGACCATCTATGAAGATGCCTATATCTTTGCTCCCAACCTCCGTCAAATGGGTTTGATGTCGAATAGAGATTTTGAAAACTATCAATCATTATTTGAGTTGATAGAAAGTTTTTTATCACCGCCTGATTTACTGATTTATATTAGAGCAAGCGTTCCTAAATTATTAGAACAAATAAGAATAAGAGGAAGGGATTATGAGAGTAATATCCGCGAAGATTATTTGTCGAGGCTGAATGAAAGGTATGAGGCTTGGTTCAGTACCTATAACCGTGGGAATCTATTAATCATTGATGCAGATGAATTGGATTATAGTTCCAATAAGAATGATCTTAAGGCCATTATTGCCCAGATTGATCAGAAGCTGCAATCGTAAATAGCACTAAAAAATAAAAGGTCGGATAATATATATTATCCGACCTTTTTTGTGAACTATCTTGTATAAAGTAATTCTCTATATTTTGGAAGTGGCCAATGTTCATCATCTATCATCATCTCAAGACGGTCAGTTGAGTCTCTTAATGATTCTAGGTAAGGTTTTACATTCTTACAGTATGCTTTTGCCATTTCTTCAGTAGACTCGATTTTATTGGCTTGTCTTCTAGCTTCAATCATCTTGTCAACATTGCTCTTAAGAGCACTAATGTGTTCTGAAATCTTAATGATCATATCAAGTGGTTCTTTCGATGCATCTTTTGCTGCATCACCTAGAACATCTTTTAATCCCTTAACGTTTTCAATCAAAGTGTTTTGATATCTGATTGCTGTAGGAACAATATGGTTACGAACTAAATCTCCGATAACTCTTGACTCAATTTGAATAGTCATTTGGTATTGCTCCAAAAGAATTTCATGACGAGCTTCAAGTTCAACTTGATTCATTACGTTACAAGACTCGAACAATTCTAAAACTTTCTTTTCTTTAAGGAATTCCAAAGCATAAGGAGTTTCCTTAATATTGTTCAATCCTCTTTTACCTGCTTCTACAACCCAGTCATCACCGTAACCATCACCTTCGAATCTGATACTTTTAGATTCCTCGATATAGTTTCTAAGGATTTGGAAGATAGCTTCATCCTTTGTCAACTCACTTGACTCAATCAAGGCATCAACTTCCTTCTTAAAGTCTTTCAATTGCTGCGCAATGATAGAATTAAGCACAGTCATAGGGAACGCACAGTTAGCGGTAGAACCTACTGCTCTGAATTCAAATTTATTTCCTGTGAAGGCAAATGGTGAAGTTCTGTTTCTATCTGTGTTGTCTAAAAGAATCTCAGGGATTTTACCTACCACGTGAAGTTTAAGGTTTGTTTTTTCCTCTGGAGTCATTTTACCATCCTTAACCTGAACTTCAAGTTCATCCAATACTTGGCTCAATTGGGATCCGATGAAACAAGAGATGATAGCAGGAGGTGCTTCATTTGCTCCTAGTCTGTGATCATTACTTGCAGTCGCAATACTAGCACGCAATAGGTCATCATGACGGTGTACTGCTTTGATAGTATTGATAAAGAAAGTTAAGAATTGTAGGTTGGTTTTTGGTGTTTTACCTGGGCTCAATAAGTTTTTACCCGTGTTGGTTGCCAAAGACCAGTTATTGTGTTTACCAGAACCGTTTAGTCCAGCAAATGGTTTTTCGTGATTCAATACTCTGAAGTGGTGCTTTATTGCAACCTTATCCATAACGTCTATCAGCAATTGATTCTGGTCGTTGGCAAGGTTACATTCTGAAAATACAGGAGCACATTCAAATTGGTTTGGTGCTACTTCATTGTGACGAGTAGTAGTAGGTATTCCTAATAAGAAACACTCCGTTTCGAAATCTCTCATGAAGGCTTGCGCACGTGATGAAATAGATCCGAAATAATGGTCGTCTAATTGTTGTCCTTTGGCAGGAGCATGACCGAAAAGTGTTCTACCTGTTAATACCAAGTCAGGTCTAGCTGCGAATAATGCAGTATCTACCAAGAAGTATTCTTGCTCCCAACCTAGGGTAGCGATTACTTTAGTAGTAGTTTTATCAAAGTATTGACATACTTCTGTTGCTGCTTCATCTACTGCTGCAAGTGCTCTTAATAAAGGTGTTTTATTATCAAGTGCTTCACCTGTATAAGAAACAAATACAGTAGGAATACAAAGAGTTTTATCAATGATAAATGCTGGAGACGTTGGATCCCATGCAGTATATCCTCTTGCTTCAAAAGTATTTCTGATTCCTCCATGTGGAAAACTTGATGCATCTGGTTCTTGTTGAACCAAAAGACCACCGTTGAAACGCTCTACAACTCGTCCACCTTCGATAGGATCGATAAAGGCATCATGCTTTTCAGCAGTTGTTCCAGTTAATGGTTGGAACCAATGAGTATAGTGAGTAGCTCCCAGTGTCATTGCCCAGTTTTTCATAGCTGAGGCAACTTGGTCTGCAATTTTACGGTCGATTTTTGCACCAGTAACGATTGCTTCTTTTACACTTTTGTAAGCTTCCTTTGGAAGGAATGCCAACATAGCGTCTTCATTGAATACGTGATTTCCGAAATAATCAGATATTTTGTCTGAAGGAGCTTGAGAATGTACTGGCTTTCTTGACAGTACCTCTGTAAGTGCACTAAAACGCAAAGTTTTCATGTTAGATCGTTTTTTATTTGATGCAAATATATAAAAATTTGACTCAACAGATTAAAAAACACTCTTTTTTCGGAATGATACGTTTGAAAATAGGGGGGTGGCTTGCTAAAAAGACATTTTTTTTATTGTGTACCCTATCTGAGATATAGTATGCTCGTATACAATATGTAGAAAAGGAGTAATCCTAAACCTGCATAGCGTCCTATTTTCTTCTCTTTACTTAGTAGAATAATAAAGATGATGAAAACAATTAGGAACAACATCCAAGGTAGATCACCTAAGATCCCTGAATTTGGTTCCATTTGAATTTCTGAAACCATTGAAGTAATTCCAATTACAGCTCCGACATTGAAGATATTGGAACCTATTAAATTACCTATAGATAAATCTTCTTGACCTTTGATAGCGGCCATAATAGATGCTACTAGCTCTGGAATAGACGTTCCAAATGCAACTAGAGTCAGAGAAATTATTCGTTCACTAACATCGTTATCTCTGGCTATTGAAATTACTTGCTCTATGAGTATTTCTGCACCATATTTTAATCCAAATACACCAATTAGTAATAGTGATATAGTTTTCCAGATAGGCATAAGTGCATCATGATCCTTTTCTTTAGGATTGTTTTTGATATCCTTTCTAGTAGACCTAATTAGAAAGAGTAAATACGTCAATAATATTCCGAAAAGGATCAATCCTTCTGTAGAACTAATTATATGGTCTTCATATAGGAAGGCTGCAAATAGAATGCTTAGGATAAACATGACTGGCCAATCTATCCTAGATACCCTGGCATTTACCAATATAGGGAAGAGTAGTGCAGTTGGGCCTAGTACAATTGATAGGTTGGCAATATTGGAACCAATAACGTTACCAAGGGCAATGTCTGTTTTCCCCAATAGGGCTGCATCAAGACTGACAACTAGTTCAGGAGCAGATGTGGCAAATGATACAACGGTAAGCCCAACGATAACCATTGGAATATGAAAGCGTAAAGCTATATCAACAGCTGCTTTAACGAGTGCCTCCCCAGCGATGATTAAAATACTGATGGAGATGATAAGTAATAGGTAGGTCATTATTTATTTCGAGAAATCGTTTTTTCTACTTTTCGGACTTCATCTTGTAGAGAAGATTTTATTTCATTGAGGTCTTTACCTACATCCATAATTTCTCTGGAAAATACAGCACCCTCTTTTTCAGTGTCTGCCATATTACCTCTTATTTCGTTCTGGATATCTTCCTTCGCATCACGAATTTTACGCATCCCTTTTCCTAGGGTACGGGCAAGCTCAGGGATTTTCTTTGGTCCAAATAAAAACATCACGGCAAGGATTACAATGATAAATTCAAAGGTTCCAAGAAAATTGAATAATAACGGATAAGTAGTCATAGTCATCTTCTTAGTGGTACAAAAATACAATTCATATCCCTAAGAGAGAAAGGATTTTTGAATTATTGATGCATTGTATTCAGATGTTAAAAAGTAGGGGACAAAAAAAAGCCATCTCGTTAATACGAGATGGCTTTTATAGGATATAAGGTTAAACCTTATTTTTTCGATTTCTTCATGGTATCCATCATTACAGGTGTTGCAATGAATAGAGATGAATAAGTACCTACGACTACACCTACTAATAGGGCAAACATAAATCCTTGGATTACTTCTCCACCTAAGAAGAAGATGATCAACAATACTAGAATAGTTGTTAATGAAGTATTGATTGTACGACTAAGTGTACTGTTCAATGCTTTATTAATTAATTCTGTATCATGAAAGTCTTCATCTCCTTTAACACGTTCACGAATTCTATCAAATACAACTACCGTATCATTCAGAGAATAACCAATAACTGTAAGGATAGCTGCGATAAATGCTTGATCAATTTCTAGTGAGAATGGTAGGTAATTCCAAGCAATTGAGAATATACCTAATACTACTAGTACATCGTGGAATACTGCAGCAACAGCACCCATAGAGAATTGCCATTTACCAAATCGTATAGCGATGTATAGGAATATTACAAGTAATGAAGTTAATACAGACCAGAATGCAGCATCTTTAATATCATCTGCAATAGAAGGACCAACCAACTGAGAACTTTCAATTTTGAAGTTAGGATCAATAAGTACTAATCCTTCAGCTAATTTTAAGTCTACAGCATTATCTGCATCCTCTACATCGATCATGTATTTTGTTGTGATCTTAACCTGGTTGTTTTTACCAAACGTTTTTACGGTTGGTAATTGCTTCAAACCATTTTCAACGAATACATTACCTAGTGTTTTACGGATTTTTTCAGTTTTAGCTTCTTGTTCGAAACTAACAACATAGCTACGACCTCCAGAGAAGTCAACACCTTTGTCAAAACCTCTTGTAGTCATAGCGAATATACCTGCAAGGATAATTACTCCAGAGATAGTATAGGCTAATTTACGTTTACCTAAGAAGTTGAAAGAAAGTTTTGTAAACCACTTTTTAGTGATACCAGTAGAGAAGTTGATTTCTTTTCCTTTAGCTAATCTCCAGTTGAAATACAATCTTGTAATGAAGATTGAAGTAAATAGAGAAGTAATAATACCAATGATCAAGGTAGTTGCGAAACCACGGATTGGACCAGTACCAAACCACGCTAAGATAACACCTGTTAATAAAGTAGTAACGTTGGCATCAATAATTGCAGAGTAAGCATGTGAATAACCATCTTTTACTGCAGTTTGAATATTTTTACCAAGAGAAAGTTCTTCCTTGATACGTTCAAAGATAAGAACGTTCGCATCAACCGCCATACCAATGGTAAGAACGATACCAGCTATACCAGGTAATGTTAATACAGCTTTAAATCCAGCAAGTACACCAAATATAAAGAACATGTTTAGTACCAATGCAATGTTAGCAGCAACTCCAGAATTAGAGTAGTAGAACATCATATATACTAGGATCATTCCCAATGCAATTAAGAATGAGCTTACACCAGCATCTACAGCACGTTGACCAAGAGATGGTCCAACAACGTCTGCTTGGATGATTCTTGCTTTTGCTGGAAGCTTACCAGCTTTTAAAACGTTTGCAAGATCCTTCCCTTCATTGATATCAAAGTTACCAGTGATTTGAGATCTACCACCTGTGATAGGATCATTAACTGTTGGGTAAGAGTATACATGGTTATCCAATACAATAGCAACGGATTTACCTTGGTTGTTCGTTGTGATTTTTTTCCATTTTTGAGCACCTTCACCGTTCATTGCCATATCTACAATCACTCCACCTGTTGGGTCCAGGTATGAGCTTGCATCTACAATAACATCTCCAGCCAATTGTGCTTTATCGAAACGATTGGCTTTAATAGCTACGTAAGCGAAAACATCACTATTCTTTTGAATCGGTTGTGCAGACCAAAGGAATTTAGTGTATCTATATTCAGCTGGAAGTAACTTACGGATATCAGTTCTGCTGAAATAAGCATCAATTTTTGCTTTATCTTCTTCTTTCGCTAATCCAATTACTGGCCCTCTTTGTACAGTGATACCACCTTGACCTTGATTGATGCTAGGTTGTAAAACGGCAAATAATGGGTTGAATCTATCTACCGCAGGTAGTGAGTCATTTGAAAGGCTATCAGTTGATGCGTTATCATTGGCAAGATCTGCCAATTCATCGTCTGAACTTGTCCCTTCTGTAGTAGACTTAGAATCTAAGATTAGAGAATCTGGACGAGCTTCAGTTTCTTGAAGACGGGCGTTTGCTGCAAATACGAAATCCATGATTTCATTTGCTTCAACTGTTTCCCAGAATTCCAATTGAGCAGTTGTTTGAAGCAGTTTTTTAATACGTTCTGCATCTTTAACACCTGGTAATTCAATTAAGATTCTACCTGACTGTTGTAGTCTTCTAATGTTTGGTTGAGTTACCCCAAATTTATCAATACGAGTTCTTAGGATAGTAAATGCTCTATCGATTGCTCCGTTAGCCTCTTGGCGAACGATTTCGATAACTTCAGCATCAGTAGCATCCATTTTTGTGAACTTCTTACTCATTTCTTGCGTTCCGAAAAAGTCTGGATGGTGGAACTTGATGTCTGTACCAGTTTTAGCCTTTTCTTCTTCAAATGCTTGAACGAATAAAGTGATAAAGTCCTCCTGAGAGTCCTTTTGCTTTTCTTTAGCGTTAACTATAGCGTCACTGAAAAGTGGTGCATTTTCATTTCCCGCAAGACTTTTTAGGATATCTTCTACTGAAACTTCAAGGATAACATTCATCCCACCTTTCAAGTCCAATCCTAAGTTTAGTTCGTTTGATTTACACTCTTTATATGTAATTCCAAATAAACTGCTTACTGGTAAATTAGCCACAGAGTCTAAATACCTCTGTTCTGACTCCACTTCTCCGTTGGCAAACGCTTCTTCAGCATCGTCTTCTATACTTCCTGCGAAATATGTAAAAGACAGCTGATAAAGACATACCAAGGATAATAATCCCGCAAATAGCTTTACAATACCTTTGTTTTGCATTATATAATCGTTTAATTCAAAATTATGCTGAACGTGCAAATATAAAATTTCTAATGGAAAAGCAACTAAATGATGTGATACAATTATCGACTATTTTGTATATTTTTGTCAGGAACGAATTTTCTACATTAAAAAACTAATTATGAAATTATTTTTTGTTTCAGTGCTTTCTTTTTTTTTCCTATCTATAAATGCTCAACCTTATTTTTTTCAATCCAATGAACTACCAGTCGAAAAGGACGGTGTGATGTTGGAGCTTGCTTGGACTGGTGGTGTGAATTCTCCTCAGCTGAGTGAAATGGATTATAATATGGATGGTTTAATGGATTTAGTTTTATTCGACAGGACAGATTCTAATATAGTACTACTTAGAAACAATGGTTCGGGAGGAGAGTCAGCTTATCGATATGACTTCAGAACAGAATATGATTTTCCACGAATGCGCTTTTGGGCACTTTTTAGAGATATTAATAATGATGGCTTAGATGATATTTTTACCGGTGGAGCCGGTATTTGTAGAATCTATGAAAATACTAGTGTAGGTGAAACGGTGAGTTTTGAATTTATGGATACTCTTTTTTATGGGAATTCTACTATATATGCTACCCAGCCAGATATTCCTGCTATTGAAGATGTAGATGGTGATGGTGATCTTGATTGGTTGAGCTTTGGTGTATTGGGAACTACAGTATATTATTACGAAAACGTTGGAACACCAGAGGAGCATGATTTTGAAAGCAATTCTATTTGCTGGGGTCAGTTTACCGAGAATGCTTTTGATAATTCAGTTAACTTAAATGAAGATTGTTACGTAAGTGCTCCATTTGCTAAACAAGAAGGTGGATTGCATGGTGCGTCAACATTGGCAGCCTATGATTTAAATAATGACGGTGATATGGAGTTGTTCATTGGTGATTTCTCCTATGGGACAGTTACAATGTTAACCAATGGAGGGACAGCAACTGAGGCAGTAATAACAGCGCAAGACACCCTTTACCCACAGAATGATGAGTCTGTTGATTTAAAGTATTTTCCTGCAGTATATTTTGCTGATATTGATCATGATGGTGAAAAGGATATGGTTGTAGCGCCGAATACTACTAGTGATTTTGCCAATACAGAGTGTATGTGGTATTATAAAAATGAAGGGACAACAGCTCTTCCAGATTTTCAATTCGTACAAAAGGATGTCTTACAAGATCAAATGATTGAAGTAGGTAGAGACGCAAAACCTGTATTTTTTGATTATAATGATGATGGCTTATTAGACTTATTTGTAGGGAATCACCATCGATACCTGGATGGTGAGAAGAAATCTAGTCTGACTGTTTTTGAAAATGTTGGATCGGATACTTCTCCTTCTTATAAGTTTATATCAGATGACTTTAATTCTATTTCTACTTTAGGGTTAGGCATTGGCTTGAGTCCATGTTTTGGCGATTTGGATAATGATGGTGATGCAGATATGGTTATAGGTACTGATAATGGCAGGTTATATTATTTTGAAAATGCGCCAATTGGTAGTCTATCTGATTTTACTCTAGCGGCAACAGAATATTTTGGAATTGACGTTGGGGATAACGCTTCGCCACAATTATTCGATTTAAATGCGGACGGTATGCTTGATCTTATTATTGGAGAGAATGAAGGTAATTTGAATTACTACCAAAATACAGGAACTGTAGCTGTGCCAAATTTTGTTTTAGAGAGTGAAAATATCGGAAATATTGATCCTGATAATATCCCAAGTTCTACTCCTCAATTCTTTTATGATACAGATACCTTAAAATTAATGATTGGAACCAAAGATGAAGGATTGCATTTTTATAAAAATATAGATTCGAATCTAACAGATACCTTTGAATTAATTACCAGCTCTGTGGCTGATATTAAAAGGAAATATAACGCTAACGCTGCTATTGCCGACTTGAATGGAGATGGTTACCCAGAGTTACTTGTTGGTTTATTGAGAGGAGGAATGCATTTTTATCAGGGATTGTCTCCTAATAATATAGGCTTAGAAGAATTTGTACCACAAAACTGGGATGTTTATCCAAACCCTTCAAAGAACTTAATATATATTAAAGGGAATGCTATTCCATCTTCTATTCAGCTATATAATGTACAGGGACAAATAGTAGCCTCATTCAAAGGGGTTGATAAGATAAATATCAAGAATCTGAAAGCGGGTGTCTATTTTATGACCATTACTCACGGACAGGATACACAGACGGAAAGAATTGTAAAAAATTAGTAATTGCACAATCTTGTTTTCAGCTGCTGATGCTGAATTTTACTGCATAAAAAAAAGCCACATGAAAATGTGGCTTTTTTTTATATGATATTATGTCAACAATTAAAGTTGAGCATCAATTTTAGAAGCTAAAACAGCTTTAGATGTAGCACCAACTTGCTTGTCTACTACTTCACCGTTTTTGAATACTAAGATGGTAGGAATATTTCTTACACCAAATTGAGCTGCAATTCCACCTTCGGTATCAACGTTTACTTTACCAACGATAGCTTTCCCTTCGTAGTCAGAATGTAATTCGTCAACGATTGGTCCAACCATACGACATGGTCCACACCATTCTGCCCAAAAATCTACCATTACTGGTTTGTCTCCGCTGATCAATTCTTGAAAGTTTGCTTCTGTTATTTCCAGTGCCATAATTTATGTTCTTTATCTTTAGTTTAACATTCTTTACAAAAGTAATTTATCTTATTCAAAAGCCGTGCAAAAGTAGATAGATTTCGTTTATCTGCACATTTGGCATTCAAATCAGTCATTTTGTCTATAGGTCTATGTCAATTTCTATCTCAGGGATGCCGGCTAGTTGATCCAAGAAAGCACCGGTTACTTCCACTTTCTTTTTTCTTGCCATCATGGCGATTTTGGATTTGTTTCCGATTTCGTAAAGGTCAAATTTAAGGAGATGTCTCCCTTCATTTTCCTCAAGGACTTGGTTTAGTCTACCTAGGAACTCTTCATTTACATGATCAACATCTAGTTTTATTCTTAAACCTTTACACATTTTTTCCATTACCTCAGAAAGGAAATAAATAGTTGTGAATCCAAAATCGATTTTTTCTTTATCCCATTTCCCAGGCTGTACACTAATTCTAGCATATACATAAGCGCCTTGGACCATATAATCTTTTACCTTATTGAAGTCATTTCCAAAAAGGAAAAACTCTTTAGTTCCAGAATAGTCCTCTAAGGTTACTATACCAAAAGGTTTTCCGGTCTTAGTTATTCTTTGTTGACAAGCAGTTATGATTCCTGCAATATTGACAGATTTACCTAGGAGGTCTTTTGGATTATCCAATTGAGAAAGCTTATTCCCACGACAAAAATATTTGATCTCATGTTTATAATCATCCAACGGATGACCAGAAAGATATACACCAACAACTTCCTTTTCTTTTGCTAAAGTATATAGATTCTCCCATTCTTGAGCAGGTGGTAATTTAGGTTCTGTTATGGTGTCTATCGAACTATTACCAAATAAATCTGGCGGTGCATCCTTCATTTGTTGGTAGGCGCTACCAAATTTCATAGCCTTCGTTAGAAAGGTTTGATCAGAATTTTCTTCATAGAAATACATTGCTCGGTGTTCATTTTGGAAACTATCGAATCCTCCACCAAGTGCAAGGTTTTCCATAGTTCTTTTGTTTACCGACTTTAAATCTACTCTTTTGGTAACGTCGAAGATATTTGAGAAATGGCCATTTTTGCTTCTTTCAGCAACGATAGCCTCTACAGCTGCCGCACCAACTCCCTTAATCGCACCCATTCCAAATCGGACTTGACCACTATCATTTACACGGAAACGTAAGGCAGATTCATTGATGTCAGGTCCAAGAACTGTAATTCCCATTCGTTTACATTCCTCCATGAAGAACGTTACCTTTTTAATGTCGTTCATGTTATGCGTAAGGACAGCTGCCATATATTCAGCGGGGTAATGTGCCTTTAGATAGCCCGTGTGATAGGCTACAACAGAATAACAAGTGGAGTGCGATTTATTGAAGGCGTAGGCAGCAAATGCTTCCCAGTCATTCCAAATCTTCTCCAATGTTTTTGCATTATGACCATTGGCTGTACCTCCATTAATGAATTTAGGTTTCAGCTTAGCAAGCAAGGCCATAATCTTTTTACCCATGGCCTTTCTAAGTACATCGGCATCCCCTTTAGAGAATCCTGCAATGGATTGAGAAAGTCTCATTACCTGCTCTTGGTAAACCGTAATCCCATAGGTCTCGGACAAGTATTCATCCATGATATCTAAATCATAGACTATTTCCTCTCGTCCGTGTTTTCTGGCGATAAAGTTTGGGATATATTCTATAGGTCCTGGTCTATACAAGGCATTCATTGCAATCAGATCGGCAAAGGTATCTGGCTTTAGAGCGCGTAGGTGTTTTTGCATCCCTGCTGACTCAAACTGGAAAGTCCCATTGGTTTCACCATTTTGGTATAGTTCATAGGTCTTTTCATCATCTAGAGGAATATCATCAGGGATGATTTCAACGTCGTGCCGTTCTTTGATAAGTTTACAGGCAGTCTTGATGATAGTCAGGGTCTTTAGTCCCAAGAAGTCCATCTTTAGTAGCCCCGCATCTTCAACAACAGAGTTGTCAAATTGGGTAACATACATATTAGAGTCCTTGGCTAAGGATACGGGGACAAATTTTGTAATGTCATCTGGGGTAATAATTACCCCACAGGCATGAATACCTGTATTACGTACTGAACCTTCAATAACTTCGGCTTGCTGTAATGTTTCCGAAGGAAGACCAACACCATTGGAAATGCTTTTCAATTGATTGACCATTTCCATCTGGTCAAGATTCAGTTTTCCTTTAAGTTTTTCATCGTCCCAATTGAACATTTTCTTTAGGGAAATGTCAGGGACTAGTTTTGCTAATCTATCGGCATCGCTAAGTGGAAGGTCTAGAACCCTTGCAGTATCTCGTATGGCTGATTTTGCAGCCATCTTACCGTAAGTAATGATCTGAGCTACCTGATTTGAGCCGTATTTGTCAATTACGAAATTGATTACCTTCTCTCTTCCTTCATCATCAAAGTCAATATCAATATCGGGAAGGGAAACCCTATCTGGATTTAGGAAACGCTCAAAAAGTAAGTCATACTTTATGGGATCGACATTGGTGATTCCAATACAATAGGCTACGGCGGATCCAGCTGCAGATCCACGGCCTGGTCCAACTGAAACCCCCATTTCTCTTGCTTCTGTTGTGAAATCCTGTACAATTAGAAAGTAACCAGGGTACCCTGTACGTTCAATGGTTTCTAATTCGAAGTCTAACCTTTCTTTAATATCTTCGGTTATATCTTCATACCGTTTTACTGCTCCTTTATAAGTAAGGTGGCGGAGGAATGCATTTTCCCCTCGTTTTCCACCATCTTTAGCATCCTCAGGTGCAATGAATTGTTCTGGAATATCAAATGCAGGTAATAATACATCCCTAGCAAGGACATAGCCTGTACATTTTTCAGCAATCTCATTGGTGTTGGTAATAGCTTCTGGTACATCTTTAAAAAGCTCCTTCATTTGTTGAGGAGTTTTCATATAGTATTCTTCAGTATCTAGACCATATCTAAATCCACGTCCTTTACCAATTGGTGTAGATTGACGTTCACCGTCTTTTATGCAAAGAAGAATGTCATGTGCATTGTGTTCTTCTTTTTTAGTATAATAACTGCTATTTGCAGCTATGCATTTTACATCGTGTTTTTTAGCTAACCGTAATAGAACCTCATTAACTTTTTCTTCGGCATCAAGGCCATGTCTATTTAGTTCAACGTAAAAATCATCTCCAAACTGCTCTTTCCACCAAATGAATGCTTCTTCGGCTTGTTTCTCTCCAACGTTTAGAATAAGATTTGGGATTTCTCCAAAAATATTCCCAGTAAGAACAATTAGATCTTCCTTGTATTGCTCAACAATCTTTTTATCAATCCTAGGGATATAGTAAAATCCATCAACAAATGAGATGGAAGACATTTTGCTAAGGTTGTGGTATCCTTTTTTGTTTTTGGCAAGAAAGGTTACGTAGGAGCCATTGTCTTTTACTTTTTTGTTGGTATGGTCGCTACAAACATTAAACTCACATCCTACAATGGCTGTAAGAGGAATATATTTAGGCTTCTTACCATTTTCAACTAGGAGATCATTCTTTTCATCTACTGTTTTATTGTAATTCGCGGCTTCTCGAGCAAAATGGAAAGCAGCCATTAGATTTCCAGTATCCGTAAGTGCTACAGCGGGCATACTGTTTTCACTTGCAAAAGCAACCAATTCTTTTACAGTGGTAGTTGCTTGTAGTACCGAAAATTGTGAATGATTATGTAAATGTGAAAAAGAGACCTCTTCTAAGTCTTTTAAATTTTGGGCTAATTCACCTTTAGTAAGTTTTGTGCTTTCTTCTTTTTCCTGAACTTCCGAAAATTCAACGTTGTCTGGAGTGTAGGGTTGGATGTTTAATCCAATGGCTTTGATTTCCTGAGGATTGTTATCCAAAAAGGATTGATAGCTAGCTTGGTCAATATCTAGTCTAGTAGATCCAATAACCCCAAGCCTTACTAATTCTAGAAAACAGCGAGCTGTAGCTTCAACATCCGCAGAGGCATTGTGAGCTTCTCCAAATGCTTCTCCAAATAGTTTTTCATGAAGCTCCGTAAGTGTCGGCCACTTGAATTTACCTCCTCTACCTCCAGGGATTTTACAATGCTCTACCGATTCATTTTTGGTATCAATTTGAGCCATCTCCGTCATGGTAGATGAAATACCCTTTCGGTAATACTCACATCCAACTATGTTAACATCGAAAATGACATTGTGTCCAACCGCAAATGTGGATTGTTCTAGTGCTTTGTTGAATTCTTCTAATACAAAACTAAGATCAGTACCTTGGCGCATGGCTCTTTCGGTAGATATCCCATGTATCTTCTCCGCATTATAGGGAATGGAGTAACCTTCGGGCTTAACGATGAAGTTTTTAACCTCTATTAAGTCACCATTGTTATCGTGTATTTGCCATGCTAACTGGACTAGCCTGGGCCAATTGTCCGTATCAGTAATAGGCGCTCTAAAATCCCTTGGTAAACCAGTGGTTTCCGTATCAAAAATGATATACATCTAATCCCTTATTTGCTGTGTGAAGAATGAAACGAAAATACAATTTATTTTGATTGAATAATAACAGAATGGAGCATAGATTTAAGCAAAAAAAATACCAGCCTTTTCAGACTAGTATTTTTATATAAATTGTAGTTGGATCTAGTATAAGATTACCTTTTCCTCCAGGATTTTATTGTCTGCTAGAATGTTTATAAAGTAAATACCATCGGTTAAATCTCCAGTAGCAATGCTTATTGATTTAGCATGACTATAGTTATGGCTGTAGATATGTTGTCCATGGATATTGGTTAAGATTACCTTAATATTGGTATAATCATCCATTAAGTCCAATTGGATTTGATTTTTCTTCTGGCTGATTATAATAGCTAAAGCTTTATCAATTTCAGTTAATCCAATAGTATTTACTGTAATACAGTCTGAAGTATCAATACAATTCCAAGCGTCTGTAGTTACGGCATATTCACCATTGTTTGCGGCTACAAATGTGTTTGTGTATGTGCTGTCTACAATAAGACCATTTGAACAATCAATCCAATAATACATACTAACCGGATTGTTGACTGTAGCTACTAGTGTAAATCCTACTAAGTTTATGTTAGTTTCTAGATCAGAAATAGTTACAGTAGTGCTTGCAATGCTATCACAGCCATAACTGTTCTGGAGCGTATCAGTATAAGTTCCAGGTTCAGTAACTTGATTCCCAAAAATAGTTATACTTCCTCCTTCACAAAAGGATACTGTATCTGATGAAGATTGAGTTGTTGAATCCATAAATGCTTGCGTAGAATGAATGGCACTGTCACATCCTATTTCATTTAAGAGCGTGTCTGTATACCATCCTTCCGTAAATTGATACTGGCCAAAAATAAGTGCGCTATCTCCCATGCAGATATTTACATTTGACAAGGTGTCCATTACAACAGCGGTAGTACATGGATCTGTAAAGCTCATTGAGGTTGTACCTTTATTCGTAGAGTGATAGGCCAAGCTAGAACCTGACCCAACAGCCCAAGCAATATCTAGACTAGTTGTGGTAGTTGTAAAGGTATAGTCATCTGTATTACTAGTATTGGTTGATCTTTCAAACACAAAGGTTTTAGTTGTACTACTTGTGGAAGAGCTAATATTTGAAAGGTCCTGAGAAGTTTGAAGAGTAGGGGCTTGGTTTCCATTCATATTGTACTCAACAGGATTCCCTGCACTATTGTTGCTGACAATTGTGTAAGCCGCTCCTGACATATCGGTCGTATTGAAGGCGGCGCCAAACCATTTTGTGGATGGTCCCGCAATTTCAAAGTATACTTTACCGGTATTATCATTTACGGTAACAGTAATATCCATTTCATTATTATTACCAACATTTATTGTGCTAGTTTTGATTTGAGCAATTGTAATAAATGGTAAGAGAAATAGAGAAGATTGGAATAAACGTAAAGCGTTAGCCTTCATAAGAGTTGTTTTAATGTTTTTGAAAAAATAAAAATAAGGATTTTTTTAATATAACACCATCCTGATTATACTTGTTTAAACAAGTATCTATTTGTTCAAGATCTTAATTGATTCTAGGTGTTTGAATATTTAACTAAAAGACCTCTATTCCGTATAAAATTAAAGTAATTTCGTGTTCGATAAATTATTCCATGAAGACAAATAAAAAGGCCACAGAGCTAGGAGAGGATCCTATTAGTAAATTGTTGGCAAAACTTTCTATTCCAGCAACCATAGGTATGTTGGTTTTGTTATTGTACAATGTAGTAGATATGATATTTGTATCGTACTATGTAGGTACATTGGCGGTAGGGGGGCTGTCTATTGTTATGCCGATTTCAATGTTGATATCCTCTTTGGGTATGTCTATTGGTATTGGTGGAGGTTCTATCATAGCAAGGTATTTAGGCGCCAAAAGATATGAGGATGCCAATGCTGTTATGGGGAATATGTTGGTGTTGAATAGTTCTTTAATTGGTATTGCGACCCTGATTGGAATATTGGCAATGGATCAAGTACTTGTTTTATTTGGTGCTGGTGGAGAAATATTTCAATATGCCAAAGAATACTTTTTCATTATCCTTTTGGGGATGCCTATGTTTTCTTTTGCAATGTTGTTTAATAATGTGGCACGAAGTGAAGGAAAGGCAAAGACAGCTATGGTAACGATGTTGATTTCTGCTTTGGTGAATTTAATACTTGATCCAATTTTTATAATTTATCTGGATTGGGGAATTGAAGGGGCAGCTTGGGCAACCGTAATATCTCAAATGTTAGCCTTAGGTTTTTTACTTTGGTTTTTCTTGAAGAAAAAAAGTGCGATTACTATTCATAAAAAATATTGGAATTGGCAATCTACTATTATTAGAGAAATTTCTGCGATAGGTTCCTCTAGTATGGCAAGGCAAGGAGCAGCAAGTATAGTTGCAATTGTTGTGAATCATGCATTATTAACCTATGGAGGAGAGTTGTCAATTGCTGTATATGGAATTTTAGTAAGAATTGTAATGATGGTTGTATTCCCATTATTTGGCCTTGCACAAGGAATGATGCCATTGGTAGGGTTTAACCTGGGTGCACGGAAGTACGAACGCATGGAAGAGTCCTTAAAAAAATCGATATTGATAGCCACAGGCTTGTCGGTATTTATGTTTGTGGCTATATTTTTCTACTCAGAATCTTTTGTGCGTATCTTTTCGGACGACCCCGAAGTATTATCTATGGGGACACGGGCACTTCGAATAATAAATATTGCTTTGCCTTTTATAGGATTCCAAATTCTGGGATCGGTCTACTTTCAAGCTATAGGGAAGGCGAAGCCTGCTATAATATTGACGGTTTCTAGGCAGTTACTTTTCTTGGCACCCTTGGTATGGTTCCTGTCTAATGAATATGGACTAGATGGGATTTGGTATGCTTTTCCAATAGCTGATACACTGTCTACTATATTAGTAGCGGCTTATATAATACCAGAATGGAAAGAGTTGAAACTGAAGATCAGTAGAAATTAAAGGCGCTTCATAATTCAGCGGAAAGAAGAGAGGTGAAGGATTAACATATAGATGTAAAAAAAAACCCGGTACATACCGGGCTTTTTTTTTATTGAATGATAGAAAGTGCTTTTTCTACCTTATTTTTTGATCCTACTAGGAAGGGAACTCTTTGGTGAATTGCTTCAGGTTGAATTTCTAGAATGGATATTTTACCATCACTAGATGATCCATAAGCTTGTTCAGCAATCATAGCCATAGGATTGCATTCGTACAGTAGTCTCAACTTACCTTCTGGTTTATCTGTAGTCCCAGGGTAAATAAAGATTCCTCCTTTAAGCATGTTTCTATGAAAGTCTGCTACTAGTGATCCAATGAATCTTCCAGTATGTGTTCTTTTGCCATTGGTAGTTTCCTTACAGTAGGCAATATAACGTTGAATTCCTTCTTCGTAAAGTTCAGTATTACCTTCATTGATAGAGTAAATACCTCCTTCAACTGGGATTTTAATATTTGGATGAGAAAGGCAGAATACGCCAATTGTTGAATCAAGTGTGAAGCCGTTCACTCCATTACCCGTAGTATATACTAGCATGGTAGATGATCCGTAAATAATATACCCAGCTGCAGCTTGATCTTTTCCTTTTCTAAGGAATTCATCTTGCGTTACTTTTCCTTTTCTTTCTCTTTTAAATATCGAGAAAATGGTTCCAACAGGAATGTTTACATCTATGTTTGATGAACCGTCTAATGGGTCGAAGGCAACAATGTATTTTGCATCTTCTTTACCTTCAAAGCAAAGGATGTCATCTTGTTCTTCAGAAGCAATGGCAGCAACTTTGCCACCCATTTTAAGTGCATTTATAAATTGGATATCTGCATAGTCGTCCAATTTTTGTTGCTCTTCTTCTTGTACATTAGTGACGCCAGAAGCTCCTAACAGCTCTCCTAGTCCGGCGCTATTTATTTCACGGTGAATAATCTTCCCAGCCAATGCTATGTCGTTTAGGATTCTAGAGAAATCTCCAGTAGCCTCTGCGTGATTGTTACCTTTTTCTAAAATAAAGTCGGTAAGCGTTGTGATGTTATTAGATCTCATCCTTTTTGTTTAGTTGATCATTCACATAAATGAAATGCCGCTGTAAAAACTGTTTTCCACATTGTTGGTTGTCAAAATGTGAAAATTTGTCTTACAGGTGCAAAATTAGTAAATAAGTCTAAGATATGCTTTACTAAAACAATGGATTTTTGAGAACTAACATTCCAATTTGAACGAGATCTAATCCTGGTAGTTTTTTGTAAAGGGAATAGTAAGGTAAGAAGTAGGGGTTGAGGTAGGTTTAATCAATTCCTCTTTTTTGTAATTCATCTCTAATTTTTGCAGCTTGTTCATAGTCTTCTTGACCAATGGCTGTATTAAGAAGATTGTAAAGTTCAGAATCTGAAACATTGCTGTAATCTGACTCCTGGGACGAAGAACCTTTATCTTCTTGTGCTTCTTCTTGAATTCTTCTTGCTACTTCTTCCAATTCAGACATCTCACTCATTTCATCTTCTTCTGTGAAATCGGAAGGTTCTTCAAGGATAAGTCCAGTTTTATCAAGGATATCTTCGTACGTGAAGATAGGAACACCTAATCTTACAGCAATCGCAATTGCATCAGAGGTTCTTGAATCAATGGTTTGTTCCTTTCCTTCTGTTTCAAAGATAATGCTAGAAAAGAATACGCTGTCTTCTAGTTTGTGAATCAGAATTTCTTTGACTTCAATGGAGAAGTTACTGCAGAATGACACAAACAAGTCGTGGGTTAACGGTCTTGGTGGTTGGATATCTTGATCTAGAGCGATAGCAATAGATTGTGCTTCAAATGCACCAATAACGATAGGTACCCTTCTCTCTCCATTTACTTCGGCTAGAATAAGGGCATATGCTCCTGTTTGAGACTTGCTATAAGAAATAGCAGATATGACAAGTTGTACTTTATTCATTGAAATTATAAAATAAAATACCTGCTGTGCGTAATGACAGCAGGTATACCGTAATAGGTCTCAAAATTTATAGTTGTTGGCTTTCGCCTACATGATGCCCGAGTCGGTCTTAGACTATAAAGTTAAGCTTTTTATTTTTTAATTGGCAGCTTTATACTTTTTAATTGCAGCGATAAGTTTTGGGACTACTTCGAAGGCATCACCAACGATACCGTAATCTGCAGCCTTAAAAAATGGTGCTTCAGCATCAGAATTTATAACAACGATGTTTTTTGAAGCAGATACACCAGCAAGATGTTGAATTGCTCCTGAAATACCAATTGCGATATATAATTCTGGGTTAATTGCTAGTCCAGTTTGTCCAACGTGTTCTGAATGAGGTCTCCAACCCATGTCTGCAACGGGTTTAGAACAAGCTGTTCCTGCTCCAATAGCACTTGCTAGGTCTTCAATCATATTCCAGTTTTCTGGTCCTTTTAGTCCACGACCACCAGAAATTACTAATTCAGCTTCTGGTAATGGAATTTTACCTGTAGCTTTATCTATAGAAATAGAACTTAGTCCTGAAGAAGCAGCGTTCATTGCTTTATCTTCTACTTGTGCTTCCGTTTTGCTCTCGTTTACACCAAATGAGTTTGGAGTAATTGCTAGGACTACTTTAGACGCTTGAGTAGAATAGTGTACAAATGCCTTGTTAGAGAATACCTTTCTCTTAATGGTAAGTGGAGAAAGTGATACCGGTAAGTCCAATACGTTGGTAATAAGTGCAGCGTCTGACTTGATGGCAATCATCGGTGCCATATTTTTACCATTGTTGGTGTTTGACACAACAATAGTTGTCGCATTCATTTCATTTGCAACGTCATTAATAAGACTTGCAAAAATTTGATTGTTAAATGCTTTAAAAGTTTCTCCTTTTATATGGTAAACTTTGGTTGCTCCATAGTTTGCTAAAACAGAAACATCATCACTAGCTTCTGTAGTGATAGCAATACAATCTTCTCCTTTCTGTTGGGCTAGTTGAGCAGCATAACTAACTGCTTCATAAGATGCTTTTTTAAAACTACCTTCCCAATTTTCAACATATACTAATACTGACATGCTTTTGATCTTTCTATTATTAAATAACTTTGGCTTCCTTGTGTAATAGCTCAACTAACTCTTCTACGTTGTCAGGGCTAATCATTTTGCATGCAGCTTTCGCTACAGGTAATTCGAAGAATTCAACAGCCATTTTGTTTTCTGAATCAATTGCAGGAACAACGTTCAGTGCTTTTTTTCTAGCCATCATAATTCCTCTCATTGAAGGAATTCTTAAGTCTTTTTCTTCAACTAATCCTTTTTGTCCTGCAACAATTATTGGTAGGCTAGATTGTAAAGTTTCTTTACCACCATCAATCTCACGAACTAAAGTAGCTTCAGTACCGTTCAATTCAAGTCCAATACATGCGTTAACAAAAGAAGTATTTGTAAGCTCAGCTACCATGCCTGGTACAGCTCCTCCATTATAGTCAAATGATTCTCTTCCTAGGAAAACCATGTCGTATCCAGTATTGTCAATATGACTTGCTATTTGTTTAGCCACAAAGAATGAATCCTTTGCTTCAGCATCAATTCTTACTGCGTCATCTGCGCCAATAGCCAAAGCTTTTCTCAAAGTAGGCTCTGTTGAGGCTGGTCCTACGTTTAGAACTGTAACAGTAGCACCGTTACTTTCTTTGAGCATCATAGCTTTTGTAAGACAGAATTCATCATAAGGATTAATGACAAAGGTTACCCCACCATCTTCAAATTCCTTATTCTCATTGCGAAAAGTGATTTTAGAAGTCGTGTCTGGAACATGACTTATACAAACTAATATTTTCATGCGTAGTTAAGTGATTTTCGACTGGTAGTAACTTGGATACGCTTAGATGTTATATTGGATTTACCAAATATACCCTGCGTTTAACTATTCTACTGGTCTTATTTTTATAATCCTGTAAAAGGAATTTGATTCGATAGGCAAATTTAACAATTTAAGAGAAAAATGTCCTCTTTTTTTACAAGGAATATTACTGATTTATAAATATTATACTACCAATATTTTTAAGAACTGATTTTGCGCATAGTTGTCTTACTCATTGTTGATTACTGAATGATTTTTTTGATAAACAAAGGTCAGAAATTTTAGATAGGGTCATTAAATAAATCAAGAATTAATTAAATTTTAGATGGGTAATATAGAATTATATTTAAAATGATTACTTTTGGCACTGCATAGCTCAGAGTGAGTTGTTTCTATTTTAAATTTTAGAGGACTATTTCTAATTAATTCTAGAACGACTGATTGCTGAGTGTAAGAAGTTTATGATACGTTGTTGTTTTAAAAATACGGCACTATGAGAGTGATACAATTTAGAGAGGCCATTGCCGAGGCTATGAGCGAAGAAATGCGCAAAGATGAAACCGTCTATTTGATGGGGGAAGAGGTTGCGGAATATAACGGAGCTTATAAGGCCAGTCAAGGTATGCTGGATGAATTCGGTTCAAAGAGGGTAATAGATACACCAATTGCAGAGCTTGGATTTGCAGGAATTTCAGTTGGAGCTGCTATGAATGGTTTGAGGCCAATTGTAGAGTTTATGACTTTTAACTTTTCTTTAGTAGCTATTGATCAGGTGATCAATTCAGCGGCTAAGATGATGCAAATGTCTGGTGGTCAGTTTAACGTACCAATAGTATTTAGAGGGCCAAATGGTTCTGCTGGACAATTGGGAGGTCAGCACTCACAATCTTTTGAAAGTTGGTTTGCAAACTGTCCTGGATTAAAAGTTGTTTGTCCATCAAACCCGTATGATGCTAAAGGTCTATTGAAAGCAGCAATTCGTGATAACGATCCTGTAATCTTTATGGAGTCTGAGCAGATGTATGGTGATAAAGGTGAGGTGCCAGAGGGAGAATATATTATTCCTTTAGGTCTTGCGGATGTTAAAAGGACTGGTTCAGATATTACTATCGTTACTTTTGGTAAAATCACCAAAATAGCTATGATTGCGGCAGAGTCGTTGGAGAAAGATGGCATTAGTGTTGAGGTTATTGATCTACGTACCATTCGTCCTTTAGACATGAATGCAATTTTGGAATCTGTTAAGAAAACAAATAGATTGGTTATTGTTGAAGAAGCATGGCCTTTTGCATCTGTTTCAAGTGAGATTACTTTTAGAGTTCAAGAGCAAGCATTTGATTATTTGGACGCTCCAATTAAAAGAATCGTAACGGCAGATACTCCTATGGCATATGCTCCAACTTTGGTGGCAGAGTTCATGCCAAATGCTGAAAGAGTAATTGAAGCAGTAAAAGAGGTAATGTATATCTAATACTGGTCAATTTCAAAATATATAGTGAAGAGGTCATTCTTAATAGAATGACCTCTTTTTTTATTCAAAAAAGTAATTAACCCATATTTTTTTTACCAAGTGTGGTTTTTAATAGTACTTTTCTTATTGATATTCTCTATATATAATAATCTTTTTCTTAATATTGTGGAACAAGTCTTTAGGACTTTTTTTCATTTAAGAATATTTCTTTATTTTAGCACGAATCAAAAGACTTTAATTTCAAAGTAAAATATTCTTGTTTTGATGGCAGTATCAACAGCTGTTGCCCAATCGAAGAGAACAAGGAAAGCAGATGCGGCATATACAAATGCCGAGTTTCATAAGGCCAAAGAACTGTATAAGTCAGCTTATTCTAGATCGGGAGATAAGAACGAGAAGAAGTACATTAGTTTTCAAATGGCTCAATGTGCTCGTAGAACTGGGAATTACAGACAAGCTGAAAATTATTTCAAACGTACTGTAAAGATGCGTTATGATGATCCTATCGCATTGTTATACCTAGCTCAGGCTCAACAGAACCTTTCTAAGTATGAGGACGCTAAAGAGAATTTCACGAAATATTCTAGTATGGTTCCTGGAGACGTTCGTGGAACTGAAGGGTTTGATGGTTGTGTCTATGCATTAGAAATGTTAGGCAACCCTACTCAATACATCGTTGAAAATGCAAAGACATTAAATTCACGTGGTTTTGATTATTCTCCAGCTTGGGGAAAGAAGGATTATTCTGTTTTATTCTTTGCGACTACTAGAGAAGGGGTGATTGGAACAAGAACTTCTGATCAAACGGGTCAATATTTTGCAGATATCTGGGCTTCTGAAGTTGAAAAGAAGAGAAAAAAGAGAAGCAGAACAGCTAAGAAAAAGACAGGACCTAAATGGGTTACTCCAGTTTCATTAGGTGAGTTTGGTTCATCAGATAAAGGTGAAGAGACTATTAATACAAAACATGAAGAAGGTTCAGTGAGTTTGAACTCTCGTGCCAATGTAATGTATTACTCGCAGGCGGTATATGAAAAGAAACAATATGAAGGTCGTAGAATCTTTGTCTCCAAAAGAAAAGGTGGAGGCTGGGAAGAAGGTACGGAAGTAGCTTTCCCTGCTGAAAATGCTGACTCTACAAATTTCTTCGATTATACACATCCAGCGATTCATCCAGATGAGAAAACATTATTCTTTGTTGCTGATCTAGAAGGTGGATATGGTGGTACTGATATCTGGTACTCTATTTACGACAAGCGTAAAAAGAAATGGACGAAACCTAAAAATGTAGGTCCAGAAGTAAATACTGCTGAAAATGAAGCTTTCCCAACTGTTCATTTAGATGGGACATTGTTCTTTGCTTCTAATGGTCATTCTGGATTAGGTGGTTATGACCTTTACCGTGCAGAGATGAAATCTAGCCGTTATGGGAATGTGAAAAATATGGGTTCTCCTATTAATTCATCTTATGACGACTTTGGATTAATCTTCAAAGGAAACGACTATAAAGAAGGATTCATGACTTCAAACCGTAAAGGTGGAAAAGGATTGGATGATATCTATACTGTTAAGTTATTGGGTACGCTTTTCAAAGTTCATGGTCAACTGATTGATCAAGAAAAGAATGAGCCAATGGCCGGTGTTACTGTTAAGTTGGAAGGTACAAACGGTCAAGTTATTGACGTTACTACAGATAAAGAAGGGAATTATTCTTTCGATCCTGAGCAGTTAGAGAAGGATGTAGATTATGATCTTAGCTTTATAGCTGATGGTTTTAAAGGAAATGTTCAAAATTTCTCTACAAAAAATCTAACCATTAATGATTTTGAAAAGACAGATGAAGGATACCTTCGTGAAGTGTTGGTTGATGCTTCATTGATTAGAGATCGTCTTCCTGTAGTATTACCTCATATTGAATATGATTTCAATAGTGCTGATTTACGTCCTAGCGCTATGACAGATCTTGATCACCTTGCTAGGGTTCTTGAAACAAATCCAGAGTTGAGAATCAAATTGAGAGCACACACAGATCATATCGGAAATGAATCAGGAAATCAAGAGCTGTCTCAGAAAAGAGCACAAGCCTGTGTTGATTATCTAATTTCTAAAGGAATTTCTGCTGAAAGATTGGAAGCACAAGGTATGGGTGAGTCAGAGCCTTATACAATGACTGAAGACGATGGTTATTTGAAAAAAGCAACTAAGTTGACAGCGAAGTATGTAACTTCTATCCGTTATAAGAAATGGAGCGATAAAGCACGTCAGTATAACCGTAGAACGGATTTTGAAACTTTGGAGCCACTAGTTATTAAAGAAGATAAATTTGGAGAGTACTAGGTTTTAGTAGTATTCAAGAAATATAATATCCAAAGCGGAAAGGTGTAACTCACCTTTCCGCTTTTTTTATGCCCTTTTTTCGGGTTTAGCCCTAAATATAGGAAGGGATATATTTCTTTTTAAAGAGTTGTAAATGTTTAATAATTAGACAGGAAGCATTCGACTTAATAGAAATTATTTGTGCTGATTATCTTTTTGTAAAAAAAGCCTTCGGATTCGGTTAAAATCAAACTATTTCATAGATTTGCATATTGTGAAATTCAGTATTATGGCGGAAATTAGCTTTAAAAAGGATACCTATTTAAAATGGTATGAAGACATGTTGTTGTGGCGTAAGTTGGAAGACAAAGCCGGAGCACTATATATACAGCAAAAAATTAGAGGATTCTTGCACCTGTATAATGGTCAAGAGGGTCTTTTAGCTGGGATAATGTCCGTAATCAATCCTAAAAATGATAGGATGATTACAGCTTATAGAAATCACATCCACCCCATAGCTATGGGAATGGATCCTAAATATATGATGGCTGAACTATATGGTAAGTCTACAGGGTGTTCAGGAGGTAAAGGTGGTTCTATGCACATGTTTTCTAAAGAATTTAATTTCTTTGGAGGACACGGTATTGTAGGTGGTCAAGTACCGCTAGGAGCAGGGTTGGCATTTGCTGATAAATTTCTAGAAAAACCCGGTGTAACGGTTTGTTTTATGGGCGATGGTGCCGTTAGACAAGGAGCTATACATGAGGCCTTCAATATGGCAATGCTATGGAAGTTACCAGTGATCTTTATTTGTGAAAATAATGGATATGCAATGGGTACATCTGTAGAACGTACAGCAAATCATACCGAAATCTGGAAGTTAGGTTTGGGATATGAAATGCCATGTGGTCCTGCTGATGGGATGAACCCTGAAGCTTTTGCTTTGGAATTTAAAAAAGCTTATGATAGAGCTCAAGCTGGTGAAGGTCCTACCTTTATTGAAGCTAAGACTTATCGTTTTAAAGGACACTCGATGTCCGATGCCCAAAAGTATCGTACAAAAGCCGAAGTAGCAGAGTATCAAAAAATTGATCCTATCACAAAAGTGAAGGAAAGATTATTGGATGAAAAATGGGCTACAGATGCTGATATCGAAGTTATCGATGCAAGAGTAAAAGTGGCTGTAAAAGCAGCTGTAGATTTTGCTGAGGAATCTGAATTCCCAGTAGCTGCAGATTTGTATAAAGATGTTTATGCTGAGGAGTATACCTTCATAAAATAATATAGAATGGCAGAAGTAGTTAAAATGCCTCGTCTGAGTGATACAATGACTGAGGGTGTTGTAGCAACATGGCATAAAAGCGTAGGTGATAAAGTATCTGAAGGAGATCTTCTAGCGGAGATTGAAACAGATAAAGCAACCATGGAATTTGATTCTTTCCAAGAAGGAGTCTTATTACACATTGGTGTTCAAGAAGGGGAAGCTGTTCCTGTTGAATCGATTATTGCTATTCTTGGTGAAGAAGGTGAAGATATAGAGGCTATTTTAAAAGCTGAGTCTGCTGAGTCTACTGAATCTACTGCACCAGTTGTTGAAGAATCTGCACCAGTTGAAGCAAAGGTGGAAGCACCAAAAGCCGAAAAAGTAGCTTTAGTAAATATGGGTACCACTTCTATCGATGGTCGTGTTAAGGCATCTCCATTGGCAAAGAAAATGGCTGCCGATAAAGGTATTAACTTAAGTACGCTTCAAGGTTCAGGTGACGGAGGAAGAGTAATAAAAAGAGATATTGACAATTATGTTGTTCCCGCTGCTGCAGTTGGAACTGTAATGGGACAAGAATCTTATACTGATGAGCCAGTTTCTCAAATGAGAAAGATAATCGCTAAGCGATTGGCTGAATCAAAATTTACTGCACCTCATTTTTATTTGACGGTATCAATTGACATGGATAATGCAATTGCGTCTAGAAAGATGATGAACAACTTACCGGATACTAAAATATCATTTAATGACCTGGTAGTAAAAGCTTCTGCTTTGGCATTGAAACAGCATCCATCAATAAATTCTTCATGGTTGGGAGATACAATTCGTAGAAACGACCATGTACATATCGGTATTGCAGTGGCGGTAGATGAAGGACTTTTGGTACCTGTTGTAAGATTTACAGATACGAAGAGCTTAAGTCAAATTGGTACTGAGGTTCGTGATTTAGCTGGAAGAGCTAAAGATAAAAAATTACAACCTGCAGATTGGGAAGGTAATACATTTACCATTTCAAATCTAGGTATGTTCGGGATAGAGGAGTTTACGGCGATAGTAAATCCACCAGATGCTTGTATTTTGGCAGTTGGAGGTATTAGCCAAGTTCCTGTAGTGAAAAACGGACAAGTAGTTCCTGGAAATATTATGAAAGTAACACTTTCATGTGATCATAGAGTAGTAGATGGTGCTTCTGGAGCTGCCTTCTTAAATACGCTAAAGTCTTACATGGAAAATCCAGTAACTATGCTTGCTTAACCAGGATTAAACAATATAAAAAAAGCCATCTCGAATATTCGAGATGGCTTTTTTTTGTCTAAGTATTTATAGAACTGCAGTAGAAGCATATTGGATACTATATATAAAGGCGGATATTGAAACGAATAAACCTGCCACAAATACAATATAACTTATACGTAGTAATTTGTATTTTCGATGTAATACTATCCCCAAAAAATAGAGATCCCTCGATAGACTTCTATACAAATAGTCTTTATCCTGCATTAATTCTTGTATTCCCCATTCAAAATCATCCAAAGGCATTTTGTGAAAATTACCAAAAAACAGGATATTCCCCTCTTTATTCGCTATTTTCTCTTTAGATAATAAGCCGTGGGAGGTTTGTGGAATGGTTGATAAAATTGATATGATTACAGTCGCAATTGTAAATACCAATAAGATAATACAAGGGTAGATTAGAAAAGGGTTGGTGTCCAGTTTGGGAAATAATGCCGATAATACAATTGAAATGATAATGGCATTGACAGAGATTAGGGTATTGGCTTTATTGTCCGCAAGACGACTAAGATTTAGATGGTTTCTCAAGGAAACTCTAAACATGGTTTCGATTCCTTTTTCAGGGATATCTGAATTTTTCTTCTTTTTCTTTTTCTTTGTTTTTTCAGCAGGATCTTCGGAAGTCTTTTCCGAATTTTCAGTTGGAAGTTCTACTTCTTTGTCCTGTATATTATTCGTTGTTGGTTCATCTGTCTTTAACTGATCTTCCAATTTTTGAATATTCTCCATTTTTTGTGGTCGTAAATGTGTCTTTGCAAAATCTGTGTAGTACTTATGAGCTCGAAGAAATTTGCAACAGGATCTATTCCATTCTTCATCGGATTGAATATGGGCATTCATCTTTGCCATTTCTTCCTTTAAATTCTTGTAAATAGACATGTAGTTTTCATCACCCAAGTGAGCTAGATCGGCATCTTTCATAATCTTTTGTGCCAAGTCTTCAGGTTCTTTGGTCAGGTTAGTCACCATGATAAGTTCCTTGATACGATCAATACCTACTCTTGGATAATCTCGTTTAGTAAGATAATCATCCACCGCTTGTGCACTTCTCTCTTCATGGTTGATAGCTCCTCCTAAATAGCCAATGTCGTGGAATAAGGCCGCTATTGCAATCCATTCTTTCTCCTGCTCATTTACCGCTGAGTTATTGGTAATCCTCATGGCGGAGTTATAAACAAATTCTGTATGATCCCAATTGTGATACATCAGCTCTTTCTTTGAAGACGCTAATTCAAATTGTGATTTTACAAAAGTATATGATTCATCGATTAATGACATAGTGTATGTTTCCTCGTATGATTAATAGGATCCGTTAAAATAAGAATTTAGTTCCAAAACTAAAGAATTTCTCCTTGTCCGAAAATGACATGGTACCATTTAAAATGATAAAGTCCAATGCATTTATATAAAGACCTACTCCATGGCTCTTATGCCAAAGATCTGAATTTTCATTTGAATTCCAGACTTTCCCAAAATCATAATGGGTGAGGAGACCTAATTGAAACGGTAAAATATAGTTTTTAATATAGATGATGTTGAATCTTAATTCAGAATTTTGATAAGCCATACTTTTTCCTGAATATCGATTTCTTGGTATTCCTCGAAAATTGGTATTACCATCTAAATAATTTGCTTGATGAAAAGGATACTTTCCAGACAATATATGGTACCCTCCCCTAAGTGCTAAAGATGTTGGAATAGGTATTTGTGGTAGTGGTAGGTATACACTTAAGTCTGCTGATAATCGTTGATATCTTAATGTGCTTTCCGAAAGGTTTTGGAATGCAGAGGCCTCAATACTTAATTCGATTCCTCTTTCTGGATTCAGTTTTTGGTCTTTGTTTTCTAAAATATATCGTACAAATAACCCTGTATAAAGCCCATCTTCACCTTCCAATAATTCTGCCCCTTCAGGAGTATTGGACTCATCATCAAATCCTACTTGAAGCGCGTCAATACCAATCTGAAATTTTTGCATTTGATTATCAGAGGTGTTTTGAATGAATGGTCGTATTTTATTCCATTTAAGTCTTATTTGATTGTCATCTCCTGGAACCGATATTGTTTCATTCCCGGCTTCATGGTAATCAAATATTAATGGATGTCTGAGAGTTGCACTCCCAGCGAAATCCCATTTACCTAGCAACTCTGTAAATTGAAATTTATAATCTAGGTTAAAAGCATTCGTTGCGGATACATTTGCCGTTAAATGATGTAATGTTTTGAAAGGATTCTTTTTGAAACCTCTAATTTTCCATTGAAATCCACCTCCTAAGAATAGGCCGTCGTCAACGTTATAACCAACAGATGGCAACGGAAGCATCACATCATAAGCAAAGGATTCACGATCATAATCGTAGGCATCAATTGTATTTCGAATAAACACTTTTGTCTCCTTAGATTTTTGGATTTTGTTTTCACCTTTATTACTGTCATAGATATAGGTCTTCTTTGCCCATTGTGTACTATTTGATGTGTCTTCAATCTTATCCTTCTCCGTTCCACCAATTATTCTAACAAGGATGGTTTTCTCTACATCTCCGGAAATTTTGTATTCATCATTTCCATCTAGCCCGTAAATACATATTTCCTCCGTTTCCTCACCATGAAAAATTCGGTGGTATATTTTCTTTTTGGCTTTCTTCTTTCCCTTTTTTCGTTTAAAAACACTGACTTCAACCCTGTTGCTGTCCAGTCTTTTTATGTCAAAATAATCGTTTTCTAGCGTCCCAATAATGTCTACAGTTTTAGCTAATACGCTATAATACCTGGAGGCAAATTCAGTAAGGTGTCCTCGTCGAGATTTTAGCGTTTCATAGAGATCTTTTCCATTATATTGATAGGCGGCATTGGGTAGTTGTTTGATGGACAATTGCAGTACTGAGTCCGAAAGTTCATTTTGCATAGAGTCGGCCACAGACATCCATTCTTCTAAGGTAGCTTCATTTAGAAATGAGCGATCAAAATATCTGGCATTAAAATTTTGACCTTCAATATCTCTAATGTCGTCAGAAAATGGTTGGAATTTACGTAGTAACCATTTCCGATTTGCAAGGCTTGGAACTAGACCGTCAAATTTGAAAAATACCTGGTCACGGTCTCGGGGAATTGGCTTATAATAGGTATTCTTACCTTTTTTGAAAGATGCCCATCTCCATTGATCGTCATGTCTGTCCCAGTCTGACATCAACATATCCAATAATCTTGCTCTCAGAATGGAATATTTATCTAGTTTATGCGATTCATCCTTTTGGATTTTTTCGATCAACTTAGCGTAATTAATAACCCTCTTTGAATTTCCAAAATTCGAAGCATGGCTCATATCTCCATCTGGACGTTCCTCAAATAAACACAAGGTGCCACCAAAGTCTTCTCGGTAATCTCCCAGGATTGGATCGTCTGGAACTATTACTAGTTTGGGTTGTGAATAATATACTCCAACTGCATTGGCTAATGGAGGGACACATACAGCTGCATAGGGATGAGATCCAGCAAGTCCATCCTGCAGAATGTCTTTAGCTAAAGTGTTTTGTAATACTCGTCCAAGTAGGAGGCTTGCATCTTTATTGATGGTTCTAAGAACATATTCTTGTCCATCCATACCTTTTAAGCGCAGGGATTTTGTTTGCATTCCTCCACCTTTTTTTATCGGAACTAGTCCTCCTTTTTCAAAATGAATGTCTAGGTATGAAACCTCAATTGGAAGATTCCAAATATCTCTATTCAAATCACCGAAGAAAATTCTTTTAGTCTTCCCTGCTGCATAACTGGAATTAGGGATTACGGTATCAACTTTTCCTTTATAAGACTGTTTTGGGATGGCCTCTGATAAGACCGTATTTAGTTTTTCACTTTTGAATAGACGTTTTTTATAAACCAATTTATGATCTTCGGTCATTTCTGGGCTGTAGAAACTCAACCATACTTCACCATTTTTATGATAATCAACTTTGGCAAATCCTTTTCTTTCTGCTCCAAACTGAAGCTTTTGGTTTCCTTTCAGATAAGAGGTTTTTGAGCCAGAGCCGCTAACGATATAGTGATTGTTTTTTTCTTTACGGTACTGAAGGTTATGCTCATGACCTGCAACATATATAATGTTGTCATATTCTTCAAATACTTTAGTAAAGGACCTAACCATATCCTGGTATACTGGATGGGTAATATCTTGTCTATGTCCAAGGAGTTTTCTGTACATAGGATAGATACTTCCTATAACTGGCATAGGAATGAATAAGTTCGAATTGATGTTTTTTAAAGGGAATAAATGATCTGAAAAGGCAAATTTCCCACCATGAACTCCGTTGCTATACATGGGATGGTGCCCTGCAATTATGATGTTTTTATGTCTGTATTTTTTTAAGACGTCCTTCAGTTGAGCTAAAAGTTCTTCTCTTGTTTGACTAGTACATCCATCTTTCTGACCTTTCGCTTTTTTATAGGGATGTAACCACCACTGTGTGTCAAGAATAATCATCACCAAATTGGATTCTAACTTCATTACCTTTGGTCCAGGGCAACCTCCATCTGGTAGAAATACATTTCCTCGATCAAGGTACTTCTCAACATATTTTTCCTGTCGTTGAACAAATTTCCAACCTTTTTCAGTTCCTCTTTTCCAATCATGATTCCCCGGTATGATTGCAATCCTTCCTTTGAATTCTTTTAGAATATCTAACTGAGCATTTAAGTTAGCCTCATCCTGACTGCGTTGTTCATGCTTCTTACCATGAAGACCTTCTGGATAAATATTGTCACCTAGAAAAACAATCGAGGAATGTTCATCTTCTTCATTGATTAATCGTTGAAGCAGTTGAAGGTTTTCCTTTGATTTTATTGGTGTTTCTCCCGCATCTCCTATAAAATAGGTACTATGAATAATGGGGGAGGTGCTGGCTGTACTGATCCATTCCTTTTCTGAATGTTTCAAAAAGTCCTGACTTGTTTTACAAGAAGGAAGTATCAGTAATAAACTTATAATTAATATTCTTTTCATCATGGAATAGAGGTGAAATGCATTATTTGTGCTTTTCCAGATTTTCCTTCACTAGCAATGTATAATTCTCCATTTTTAGAAAAACTGATACCTTCAGGTTGTTTATAAATGGTTTTATCAAGATTGTAATAATGGATCAATTTGCCATTGTAATCTAAGCAAATTAACTTTTTCCCTACAGATGCCAGAATATAAATATAACCATCAGCGGGATTTATAGCAATTCCAGAAGGTAAAAGTCCTGCATTTCTATAAATACCAATTTCCTTTTTGGCTAATTTGATGATTGGTTTAAGTAGGTATAGGTTGGAGTTTAAATCAAAGCTGTAAATGTTTATATACTTGTTTTTCTTTTTTGAAGGATGGTCTTTTGATACTAGAAGTAGTCTATTGTTGATTTCATCATGGCATATTCCTTCGAATTCTACAGCCGCTTTTCCAGGGAATCGATGGATTACTTTATCTTCTCCTAAATGATTTACACTAACAATGGTTCCATTACTTTTTAAAACAAAAAACCTTTTAGAAGTGGTCGCAATACCCTCATAATCTCCTTTTTTTGAAAAAGAAATTTTGCTTGACTTTTCAAAAGAACCAATTCCTAAGCTGTAGATAATGCCTTTCTCATCTTGGATGGCCACCATTTTACTTTGATCGATATAGGACAGGCCTGAAATTTCTTTTAATTCCTTTTTTAAAGGATAGATATGATCAGGTCTTCTCAGTGCATGGTCTTGAATCATGGAACATCCAAATAGGCCAAGAAGGAAAAGGGATGTGAATTGTTTAATCATAATTGAGAGATGTTTTCCAAATTGATACCTTTTCTATTTTTCCTTTTAATTGATGGGTTCCTATTGAAGTATGCTTTAAAAGAATGTCTTTATTCAATCTATTTTTAAGCCTATCGGAGATGAGTAAGTTAGCCTGATAGGTAGCGCATAATGATTGTATGCGAGAAGTTGTGTTTAGGATATCTCCGTGATAACAGATTTCACTTTTCAATTCTCCAACTTCCGTTACAGTAACTTGGCCGATATGTGCACTTGCCTTAAATACGGGAACAACCCCATATTGCTCCATATAATAGTCGGAATTACTATTTATTTTTGCCTGGAATGCATAAAATGCATGAATAACGTTATTATTTTTAAGTCCTTTTATAGGGTTCCAATTTAAGACAACTTCATCACCTACATATTGATAAACTTCTGCTGAGAAATCGGCAACAATGGCTACGTCTTTAAAGCAATCTCTAAGAAGTTGACTGTACTTTATATTACCTATTTCTTCTGCTATTCTTGTAGAGGACGTCAAATCTACGAACATAAAAATACGCTCTATCTGTCTAGGTTTGTAAAATTTTCCAATCATCAATTTCCATAGATTTCCAGATCCTAGCTTTCTATCCATCTCCCGCATAAACTCAATTAGGAAACTCACCATGAACCCATAAATTATGAAGACATGATTCCCTGTTGTGAAATCTTCAAAGCTTAGTTGAATTTGTAAAAGTTTGTTTAAACTGAAGATCGCTAGATAGGTTATTATACTAAGAGCGGATAAGTTGAGAAGGGTTATTAATATGAAAAATAAACCTAGTGATAGTACATTACGAAAATACTTGGCTATATATAAATCAATGATGGAAAAAATGGTTCCTGCAGATATTCCTAAAACTATGATTTGAAAAAATATGGTACGGGCGGCATTTATTTTGGTGATTCTATTTTGTTTAATAAGGTCTGCAATTTCATCGTTCCCTATATCATGTCTTAGGAATATGAAAAATCCAATAGCTACAGACCATGCTAGAATATAAAATAATAAGATTCTTAAATTCTTTCTTTTCATTTGTATTGCAAATGGTGATTGATGAAACGTATTATAAAGATAATCGCTTTAAATAAAATCAAGCTTAGAAAATGAAGATTTCTAAACCAGAAAGCTAAGGAGATATTAGGGTACAAAAAAAGCCTCCGAGGAGGCTTTTTAATCGAGTTTTAGAATTCTGCATTTTGTGGTGTTCTTGGAAAAGGAATTACATCACGTATATTTTGCATACCCGTAACGAATAATACCATTCTTTCAAATCCAAGTCCAAATCCACTATGTGGAGCAGTACCAAATTTTCTTGTTTCTAAATACCACCATAGGTCTTCTTTAGGAACATCCATCTCTTCCATTCGTTTGACTAATTTATCGTAGTCTTCCTCTCTTTGAGCACCTCCAATAATTTCACCAATTCCAGGGAATAAAATATCCATAGCTCTAACGGTCTTCCCATCTTCCCCCATCTTCATATAGAAGGCTTTAATGTCTTTTGGGTAATCTGTTAGAATTACAGGGCAGTTGAATTCTTTTTCTACCAAATACCTTTCATGTTCAGATTGTAGATCTGCACCCCAACCGTCAATGATGTATTTGAATTTCTTTTTCTTATTGGGCTTTGAATTCCTTAGGATATCAATAGCCTCCGTATAGGTTAAGCGTTTGAAAGGGTTATCTGCAACGAATTGAAGTTTTTCAATTAGTGTCATTGTTTGACGGTCTGCAGCCTTTTTGCTTTTATCCTCGTTGATTAGACGTTGATTTAAGAATGCTAAATCATCCGCACAATTTTTCAGAATGTCTGAACATAGGTGTCTCAACATTTCTTCTGCAAGATCCATGTTGTCATCAAGGTCAGCAAATGCTACCTCAGGTTCTATCATCCAAAACTCTGCAAGGTGTCTTGTGGTATTGGAATTTTCCGCACGGAACGTTGGTCCAAAGGTGTAAATTTTACCTAGGGCCATTGCAGCCAATTCACCTTCCAATTGTCCAGAAACCGTTAAATTTGCTTCCTTAGCAAAAAAGTCTTGGTCGTAATCTACAGATCCATCCTCCTTTTTTGGTACGTTGTTCAAATCTAAATTCGTAACCTTAAAAGTTTCTCCAGCACCTTCGGCGTCACTTGCCGTGATAATTGGAGTATGGATATTATAGAAACCTTTTTCATGGAAGAACTGGTGAACAGCGAATGTCAGTTGATGACGAATTCTAAATATTGCTCCAAAGGTATTTGTACGGAATCTTAAGTGCGCTTTTTCACGCAAAAACTCCATACTGTGTTTCTTCGGTTGAATAGGGTAGGCGTCAGCATCACAATCACCTAAGATTTCAATCCCTTGGGCTTTTATTTCAACCTTTTGGCCTTGACCTTGCGATTCTACAACCTCTCCAGTAACTGCTATACAAGCACCTGTCGTAACACGGTTTAATAATTCTTCACTAAAGTCTCCTTCAGCTACTACTTGAATATTATTAATCGTAGATCCATCATTAAGACTAATGAAGGATACACTTTTACCTTGTCGATGGGTACGAACCCATGCCTTTACTAATATCGTAGATCCAACTAGATCGTTGGAAATAATTTGCTGAATATTTGTAGCTTTCATCACTAGAGTATTAAAGCATTGTGAAAAATGAGTACAAAAATAGTCAATTCCAATTATTTCTGTTTAATAGAAGTTGGCTTTTCTTGAAGCAAATACCCTAATTTTTACATCTTTACTCCTGAAAGGCAGGATTGGTGATAAATGTGGTGTCTGAAAGTGTGTGTAGAAAGGCTAAAAGATTGGCTTTTGCATCCTCTGTTAATAGTAATCCAGTTTCTGGATTTTTCATCAATGGGTCTAAGGTTGAGCTTGTATGCCCACCGGTATTGTAAAAGTCAATCACCTCTTCTAAGGTTTTAAAACGACCATCGTGCATATAAGGAGCTGAAAAAGCAATATTTCTAAGTGTTGGAGTCTTAAATTTCGCTTTATCCATTGGGTTTTGAGTAATTTCATAGAGACCAAGATCAGTCCAGTCTTCCTCTTTGTCTATTCCGTTATTGTGGAATAAATTGTCTGTTCCAAGTGGGAAGCCGTGACAATGGAAACAATCCGCTCCATTAGGATTCCCATCTATAGGTCCTTCAATATTAAACATGTCTAGTCCTGCAAATTCAGCAGCAGTTAAATTAACTTCACCTCTAAGGTATTTGTCGAATTTCGAATTACCAGAAATAAGTGTTCTTTCAAATTGAGCAATAGCTTTCGCTATAAGAATAGAATCTACCGTCTCAGTACCAAAGGCTTTTATAAATAGTGGGGGATATTGTGCATCATTTTGGATTTTCTCCACGGCATTTGGCCAAGTTTCATGCATTTCTATCGGATTTACAACTGGACCAAGCGCTTGGTCTTCTAGACTTTTTGCTCTCCCATCCCAAAAGAAATTATTTCCCCATAATGCATTTACTATAGGCATGGAACTTCTATTTCCACTGATACCATCAATTCCTGTACTTACAGCCCCTGTATCTGAGAAGGCAAATGCTGGTTGATGACAACTCCCACAAGATTGGCTGTTGTCTCCACTCAATTGCTTTTCATAAAACAATTTTTTCCCCAGTTTGACACCTTCAGCAGTCATAGGATTGTCCTCTGGAATTTCAAATTGAGGAAAATTCATTGGTAAATCTATCGTATAGGGAGTGGCTGATGTGTCATCTGTGTCTCTATTGCAGGCAATAAAAAGACCTAAAAGAAGAAAAAAGGAAAAGGTTGATAAGGTTCTCATCTGGTATGTTAATTATTAATCTACCAAATATACTGAAACCTATTCAATAAAGATTATGATGTACAGCATAGCAATTGATACAGAATGGTCTATTCTGCATCATGAAGATCAAACATAATTTTATCTTGTTGCCTTAGTAGGTAGGTGCTCATAAGAACTTCTGATCCAATAGCAGCGGCATCTGTAGATTCATGAGGGAGTAATGCCGTATAGCAAGTAATACCATCATAGAGACCTTTGATGAATAGTCCGAAATATTTACTGCCTTTAAAACGTTGCATTTGTTCTTGTTCCTCTGGACTGTCATCGAAATTCACACATAAGGATAGTCCAAAGTCTCCATCTTCAGATTGGGTTTCATCAGCCATTTGTCGGTGAACAATTTGGATGATTTCTTCTGCCGAATCTGTAGAAGCAGTTATTACAAAAAATTGGTTATCCTGAAAAAAACCACCCTTAGCCATGTCTATTCTTTCCAGTAATTGTGCATAATGAAATTTTGGCGCATTGTTGGGTTTTCTTCTCATCTCATTTGTCTTTTAGTTGCTGCAAAAATAGGTTAAATATTTCATCGGCTGCTTGAAAGGGGCTTTTTTTACCATCCATTATTGCTTGCTCCAATTCTTTATGTCGCTCAATCATTTTTTCATCGTTGAAAAATAATGAACCTAAATGTTCTTGGATGCTCTCGTCAAACCATTGTTTATTTTGGTTGTTTCTGTTGAATTCAAAATATCCTTTGACTTTTGAGTGATCTTTAAATTTTGTGATATCCTCCCAAACAGTATGAATACCGATATTTTCGGTAGAAGAAGTAAGGTAAACCTGTGGTATCCATTCATTGTCTTTTTTTGGAAGCATATGAAGAGCATGCTTTAGGTCTCTTTTTGCTTTTTCACAAGGAAGGACATTATTACCATCCGCCTTGGTTAAAGCTAAGCCATCTGCCATTTCCATAATTCCTCTTTTTATACCTTGGAGTTCATCTCCTGCGCCGGCAAGCATCAGTAAAAGGAAATAATCTACCATGGAATGAACAGCAGTCTCAGATTGTCCAACTCCAACTGTTTCCACAAGAATAATGTCATATCCTGCGGCTTCACATAGAATAATTGATTCTCTAGTCTTTCTAGCTACGCCACCTAAACTATGTGCGGATGGGGAGGGTCTAATAAATGCGTTTTTTTGAACAGATAGGTTTTCCATTCTTGTTTTATCACCTAGGATACTTCCTTGACTTTTTTCACTTGAGGGATCTATGGCAAGTACGGCTACCTTTTTCCCTAGTTCAGTACATAGATAGGATCCAAAGGATTCTATAAAGGTACTTTTTCCAACACCCGGAACCCCCGTAATACCTATTCGTATTGATTTCCCACTATACGGTAGACACAATTCTATTATCTCTCTTGCGAGTTCTTTATGCTTGGTGTTATTGCTTTCTACAAGCGTGATAGCTTCGCTTAATAGATTTATTTTACCTTCCAAGATTCCTTCCAAATAATTTTCTGGAGGAAGGCGCAGTTTTCTGAATTTCTTAATATTAGAAAGTGCAGCTTTATTTATTGAATCTGGAGGAGTTATTCCTTCTTGAATATGGAGTGATTTTTTCTTTTTCAATAGATGGATAGCTTTAAATGATTTCTTCAATTAATAGATTGAAAAAATCTTTTAGTTCTATTCCTGCTGCTCGAACCTGTTGAGGTATGAAGCTTTCATTGGTAAGTCCAGGAACAGTATTTATTTCAATAAGATACGCCTTTCCATTGGATAGGATATAGTCAATTCTGCAAATGCCTTTTAATTTGAAGTCTAAATAAATCCGTCTACTCGTTTCAGTAATTAGAAGTGCTTGCTCTTCGCTGATTCTTGCAGGCGTGATTTCATCTGCTTTACCGTGGTATTTTGCATCGAAGTCAAAGAAGTCATTGTGAGCAACTACCTCTGTGATGGGCAATGTTTTTATACTTCCTTTTTCTATATAGGTTCCACAAGTTACTTCTACTCCTTTTATCTCCTCTTCAATCAGGCAATTCGAACTGTGTAAAAAGGCTGTGTTAAGTGCGGCATCAAGATCTTCGATATTTAAAACTTTAGAAACACCAAAGCTTGAACCAGCATGACAGGGTTTTACAAAGACGGGGAATTTTAAGGCTTGAGCCTTTTCAAAGGCAGTATCTTTTTTAGATTGATCTATTTCGATGGATTTGGCCGTTGTATAATTATAGCTTTTAGCTAATGCAATTGTTATTCCTTTGTCAAAAGTGATGTGAGAAGCCAGAGGAGGAGAGGAAGTATAAGGTAATCCAATGAGTTCAAAATAAGAAGGTAAATGACCATCTTCCGCTGGAGTTCCATGGAGCGAAATAAATGCCGCGTCAAAAGAAAGAGACAAACCGTTTAGAGAAAGGCTAAAGTCATTTTTGTTTATTAATATTTCTTGCTCTTCCTGGATAGAATACCATTTGTCCTTTTCTAGGTGAATCAGGTATGGTGTAAATTTCGATCTATCGATAGTGGCCATAACTGTCTCAGCGCTTTTATCTGAAACAATCTTTTCAGCGGAATATCCACCTGTAATTACCGCAATGTTCTTTAGCATTTTCTTGAAGTATTTATACAAAAATAAATTAATTATTGAATGAAATCGTGTTCTTGGACTTTAAAAAAATACAAGCTCATTTGAGCTGGCATTTTGACCTAATTCTTAAGAGTTATCGGAATTTAAATAGTTGGAGTAGTTGATAATTCGGAATCGTTCGCTTTCAAATAATTAATTAAATATCTTTGCACCCAAATTGTACTACAAATAGAAAGGAATGAAGCGAATCGTAAAACAAATGATATTCGGATTAATAGCCGTTTTGGCTTTAGTGTATGGCTCATTAATATGGTTAGACCATTTTACGAAGCATGATGAATATGTCATTGTTCCAGATTTGCAAAATATGAGCATTGATGAAGTGGAAGCCGTAATACTAGCGGAACAACTGCGTTTTGAAATCCTTGATTCAGGTGCTTATAATCCTAAGTTTAAGAGTGGTGCTGTCATCGAACAAAATCCTAGTGCTGCAAAAAAGGTAAAGGAAAATAGAAAAATATACCTAACCTTAAATCCATCTAATGCTGGATATGTTACTGTTCCTAATCTAAGGGATAAACATTTGAGAAGAATGGTAACTTTTGCTAGAGCGACAGATTTAAAGATAGAAAGACTAGAATTCAAGAAGGACATTGCAAGTATGGTTATTCTTGGAATGAAATATAAAGGGAAGTCGATAAAATCGGGTGAGAAAATCCCTAAAGGTGCCTCAATTACATTGGTGGCAGGTAAGAAGAAAAACGAACAGATCGCAATGCCTGATGTTCGATTGAAAAGAAGGGATGAAGCCTTCGATAAATTATTAAGGAATGGGCTTAATATTGGTGTAGTTAGATTTGATCAGTCTGTAACGGATGAATCTGAAGCCAGAATATATAAGCAAAACCCGGAATTTTCTTTGGAAAAAGAATTTGACTTTGGTCGAGGTGTGAATCTGTGGTTGACACAAGATTCAACAAAGTTGGTAATTGAATTACCAGAACAAGAATAAAGATTAGGACAAAAAGAGAAGGAGATGACAGTAGATACTGAAAACTTAGAATTATTTGAACATCATCGCTTACAGGTTGAGCCAGGAGCTGACCCTGAGCGTATAGATAAATATATCTTTATTCGTCTAGGGAAGGATAAAATGTCAAGAACAAAAATTAAAGAAGCGGCTCAGGCTGGTAGAGTTCTTGTGAATGAAAAGCCCGTAAAGCAAAATTATAAGATCAGGCCAAATGATTTAATTGTCGTAATGCAGCCATATCCAAGGGTAAATAAAGAGTTAATAGCTCAAGATATTCCTTTGGATATTCTTTATGAAGATGATGATCTAATTATTGTAAATAAGGAAGCTGGAATGGTAGTTCACCCTAGTGTAGGGCATCATTCTGGAACATTGATAAATGCCTTATTACATCATTTTAAAAATCTACCTGCAGCAAAAGATTCCATAGAGCGTCCTGGTTTAGTACATCGTATTGATAAAAATACTTCTGGTATTTTGGTTATTGCGAAGACTGAACATGCTATGACTCATTTGGCAGCTCAGTTTTTTGACCGGTCATCGGATAGAAGATATCACGCATTAGTCTGGGGCGATTTTGCTGAAGATGAAGGAACAATTGTTGGACATGTTGGTAGAAACAAACGTAACCGTAAGGTTATGGATGTTTATGAAGATGGAACAGAAGGAAAACATGCAGTTACCCATTATAAAGTTTTAGAACGATTTGGATATTTAACCTTGGTGGAATGTAAACTGGAAACAGGTAGAACACACCAAATTAGAGTTCATTTCAAACATATCGGACACCCATTATTTTCAGATCCCGAATATGGAGGAGATATCGTTCTTAAAGGGCAATCGTTTACGAAATATAAGCAATTCGTTCAAAATTGCTTCAAGATTCTTCCGAGACAAGCACTACATGCTAAAACTCTGGCATTCAAGCATCCTACAACTGGAGAATGGATGGAATTCAATTCTGAGATTCCAGACGATCTGACGCAGGTTATTGAAAAATGGAGAGCATATACGAAACAAAGGTTGACGAAAGGATAGTGTGAAAAAGAGTGGACTTCCACTCTTTTTTTTTGAATACTCTATAGCGTTGCACCGGACTATTATTTCTTTGAAATATGCTATGCATATGAAAGAGAAATATTATTTAATTTTGTCAAAAATACTAAGTAGTGGTAAAAATAGCAGATATAGAACTTGGAGAGTATCCATTACTACTTGCTCCTATGGAAGATGTAAGTGATCCTCCATTTAGAGAGATTTGTAAAATGTTGGGAGCAGACCTAATGTTCACAGAATTTATTTCTAGTGAAGGTTTAATTAGAGATGCAGTAAAAAGTGTTCAGAAGCTGGATATTTTCGAGTATGAGCGCCCTATTGGGATCCAAATATTTGGGAATGATATTGATTCTATGCGGAAGGCTGCTGAAGTAACTACTGCTGCAAATCCAGATATTTTAGACATCAATTATGGCTGCCCAGTAAAGAAGGTGGCAGGAAAAGGTGCAGGAGCTGGGATATTGAAGGATATTCCAAAAATGGTTGAAATGACGCGAGAGATCGTGAAATCTACCCATTTACCAGTCACTGTCAAAACCCGTCTTGGTTGGGATGAAAATTCGATCCATATTGAGGAAGTTGCTCTACGACTACAAGAAGTTGGGATTAAAGCCTTGTCTATACACGGTAGAACCCGACAACAGATGTATAAAGGTGAGGCAGACTGGAGTCATATCGCTAAGGTGAGAAGTAATCCTAATATTGAAATTCCAATTTTTGGTAATGGAGATATTGATTCTCCACAAAAGGCTTTAGAGATGAAAACGAATTTCCCAGTTGATGGACTGATGATTGGGAGAGCTGCTATTGGTTACCCTTGGATATTTCGGGAGATTAAACATTATCTCCAGACAGGGGAATTATTGGCTCCACCAACCATTGAGGAAAGGGTAGCCGTATGTAGGCAGCATTTTCAAAGAGCAATTGAGTGGAAAGGTGAGAAATTGGGAATTGTTGAAACAAGAAGACACTATACCAATTATTTTAAAGGGCTACCAGGGATAAAAGACTATCGATTCAGATTAGTTACTTCAGATACCCCAGGGCAAATACTAGAAATCCTAGACGAAATTGCTATTAGATACGCACAGTCGGTATAGTATATAAAATCAAAAATCCCGTTCCGAAAATTCGGTACGGGATTTTTTTGTTGAGGGTATTGAGGGTATTGAGGGTTATTCTTAGTTCATAGAAAAATACAAATGTTCTAAAGGTATTTCGCTAGTTCTTAGTGTTTCCAAATGAGGATTAAAGAACTTTAGAAATGGAATTTGTTGTATTTTCGTTGTAAGCTCATCTCTATCTTGAGACGCTACTATTATCCAAATTTTCGAACAATCCCCTGAGATATTATAGCTCAATATTGGGATGAATTTGTTGAATAATCTGGCTACTTTTTCAAGCCAAGATATCTCTGTAGCAATTCCGAAAGCATTTTTCATCGGAATGTGTAATGTTATGAGGTTTATCGTTTTCATGGCTTCTAAATTTTAATCTATTAGCACTAGTACGAATACCGTGCCGAAAAATTATTGGCTTATAGTATTCATAGATTTAATGGTTTAATATCTTAATTATGATTATTAGGATTTCTTTTCAAAGTCCTGTATTTGTTGACTATTTGAGCCATAATTAAAAACATACATTTTTATTTGTGCCTTTTGAATTCAAAATACTAGTTTTGAATATTCGTATTTACCCTATGCATAAAAAGAGTTATACCATATCCGAAGCAAGATTGAAAGCTGAGCACTATTGTATTTATCAAGATAGATGCCAGTACGAGTTGGAGGTGAAATTAAAAGAGATGGGAATGATCCCTTTGGCTGTCGATGAGATCTTAATAGATCTTATTCAAAACGATTTTGTCAATGAGGAGCGTTTCGCTCGTTCCTATACAAGAGGGAAGTATAGAATTATGAAGTGGGGTAGGATTAAAATCAAACAGGGATTAAAAGCCAAGCGTATTTCTGATTATTGTATTAAAAAGGGATGGGAGGAAATTGATTTAGATGAATATTTCACTATCCTTGAGCAATTAGCTCAGTCAAAATGGGCAGTAACCAAAGGCTCAAATTATGAAAAATATGGTAAAGTAAAGCGATTTCTTTGGTCACGAGGTTTTGAAACGGATCTTATTTCAGAGGTATTGTCTGTATTAGTTGAAAATTAGATCTCCAAAGAAGGTCAGAATAAACCCCCAAGCAATTATTGCGGCACACATGGTAAGAATAACCATTGGTTTCTTAGGGAAGTATCTAGCGCATAAAAAGGCCCCAAATGGAATTGAAATTAATATCGGTGTAAGAACAGCCAATAACCAAAGGCCATAATTTCGAATTATTCGAACGGCAAGTTTATTCTTTCTTGTGAATATTTTCTTTTTCCTCTGCCTTCCTGAAAGCAGCATTCCCATTAATTTAAGCAAATAGGAGCTGAAATAGTAGAAAGTGAAAAAACCAACTAATCCACTAATTGTTATTAGAATGAATGACTCTTTGTGATTCATTCCCCAATTCGAAGCTGCGATAGGGCTAATTGCAAATTTTGTAGCAGCCAAAAGAATCAACAATAGGTATTTACTTAGACTCATTAGAAGCGTTTTTTACCATTTCAGAATACACAGTTCTCCAGCCTTTCCAGATATCTCGATCAGATAAAGTCTCATTGTGCCAAATGCTTATAAAAGTACCTTGAACTTCTTTCACTGCATCCATCATCTCATTGATCTTCTTACTGGCTTCTTGAGGGCTAAGCTCTAGATAATAGTTTAAGCTAGCATCCATAATACAGAAGGGATATAGCTTAAGTCTAGTTTCGTATTCTAGGTCTAAATCATAAAAGTAGTAAGGCGTACAGGTACCAGCCCTAAACCCTACTCTTGAGGCAAAGCCCATAGTATAGTCTTCTTCGATTCCCATTTCTAATAAATTTCTAAAAGTATCAGGTAGATTGAACTTTAGGAAATGTTGTCTGCTTTTTAAGACCTCCCTATTTATGATGCTTTTTAGCATTTGTCTTTCCTTTCGAAGAATCTTAACTTGTTCATGTGATCCATAGGAAGGATGAATACCTATATTTACGTAATCACCTAAAGATTTAATTAAGCTTTGAAAGTGCCTATTTTTAGGATGAATATTTTTATCATAGTTTCCATAATTCCCCAGTAAGATGAAAAATATTGACTTTGGATTGTACTTTTTTTGAAGTTCCAAAAGAAATGGAAAAGTATTAAAAGGATCTTCTTTTCTTCCGATTAGAACAGATAGAACTTCTGTGATTTTACCGAATTGGAAATTCATCAATTGCTTGATCATTATCCCCGATTGTCTGAAAATTCCCTTTTCCTTGTAGGCGTAGGCCTGATCAATATCAATAGTATTGATGAACTTGAAGTCATTTTTCCTAATTGATAGGTCTGGAAACTGTTCAAGAATTTTTTCCTTTATCCTTTCAGCCCAAATGTTAACTACCGGGGTCTCAAGAAAGTTGTTTTTAAAGGCCAATGAATCTTCTGCTCGAAACCTTTCATGCTTATCTTTAATATGGATCATATATTCTTCATACCGAGATAGCATAAAGAAGCCACATGCAAATGGATCAAAGTTTAATGCCGATTTTGAAGAACATGGAAAGAAGGCTGGAATTCCATTTGAATCGAAAATTTGGATTTCAGGATCTTCCACACCCGTTTCAAAGAGGATTTCCGTGGCTTGAAAATGTAATTCTTTGAATAGTGGTTGTTTCGTATAAGACAATTTTGGTCCATTGAACGAAACAAACTCTTGTAAATCAGAACAGAGTCTAAAAGGAATGCCAAGTATTTCTCCAAAATATTGTTTGAAAATAAATTTAACCCTTGGACTTATTTTTTGAGTGAAAATTAGCAACATAAAATCTAAATCATGCCTTCATCAGCCATACTAAGATACTGTTTATCTGATATAATCAAATGATCAAGTAATGAGAATTGTAAAAGTTTTGCGGCTTGTGAAATGTCCTTGGTTAATTGAAGGTCCTGTTCGCTTGGAGATAGATTTCCTGAAGGGTGATTATGTCCAATTATTAACGCAGTAGCTTTATTTAATAGTGCCCGATTAAATAAGATTTTTAAATCAACAACTGTAGAGGTGATCCCCCCTTTACTTAGGTTCTCAATAATGATAATACCGTTTGCTTGGTTTAGAAAGATTACCCAAAACTCTTCATGCTTCAAACCAGAGAGATGTGGAGAGAATTGAAGAAATGCTTCCTTACTGGAGTGAATTTTTTGTAGAATGGTTTCAGCTTGAAAATCTATACGCCGGGCGAGTTCGAAACAGGCCATTAATTTTGTAGCTTTTGCAATACCAATTCCATGAAACTGTTGTAATTCTTGCGATTCTTTTTGGATAAGAAACTTAAGGTTGTTGTTACTTTCCTTTAGAATTAGTTTTGCAAGATGGAGGGCCGAAAATTCTTTGGTGCCTGATTCAATTAGGATGGCTAAAAGTTCAGAGTTCGAAAGCTGTTTTGCTCCTTTGTTGATTAGCTTTTCTCTTGGTTTGTCATCGAATGACCAATTCTTTATACTATTCGGATTTTTCATTTTATTAAAGGCTTAAATATTATATGCCTAGAATTTAGTTAAATGCCTTTGATTCCGAAAGTTTCAAGCAAAAAAAATCCTGTCAAAGACAGGATTTTATGTTTTTACCAATTAGGTTGGACTTTAATTAAAGAGTCGCAACTTGTTTAGTTAAAGAAGACTTTAAGTTAGCCGCTTTATTCTTATGAATGATATTTCTTTTAGCAAGTTTATCGATCATAGAGAATACTTTAGGCATAGCTGTAGAAGCTTCTTCCTTACTTGATTCGTTTCTTAGATCCTTAATTGCGTTTCTCGTTGTTTTGTGAGAATAACGGTTACGATCTCTTTTTGCGTCGTTTGAGCGAATTCTTTTCTTCGCTGATTGATGATTAGCCATTTTTGAAAAATGTTTAGCAGTCCGTAGGGGATTCGAACCCCTGTTGCATGGATGAAAACCATGAGTCCTAACCCCTAGACGAACGGACCGTCTGTG
>MAAC01018421.1_pt1 | contig 71642 bp, 71 predicted proteins | sample 1115981 | NCBI WGS metagenome assembly MAAC01 (sample SAMN04961126, study PRJNA320927) | seawater metagenome | isolation source: sample BD02T64 sea water enriched with oil for 64 days | place: USA:Gulf of Mexico | collected 2013-07-27
CTGGACATACAACAATGACCGCCCGAATATGGGCATCGGCGGCATCACACCCGCCATGAAACTGAATATGGCCGCGTGAATTCTACGACCCCATCCCATTAAAAATGGGGGGATTACCAATAGGCTCTACAACCCGCGCAGACGGCATTCATCCCTTGGCTTTCGAGAGACGGACGGCCTAACATGAGCTGAGAGGCCGGAACTTTTGCGGGGCAAGACCAGCGTCATCAGTGGCCTGATAAACCCGCCCCAGATCTTTGGCGACAACCTTGCGGTCTTTCCAGCCAAAGAAGTTCAATGAGTGACGCACCAGATGGACGAGACAGGTCTGGACTGTGCCCTCAGAGAAGACAGCGGTGATGGCATCGGAGAACCCTTTCAGGCCGTCTGACACCCGGCAGTGATTTGCTTGCAAACCATGAAAGGGCACAACGGCGATCAGGATATCTTCCAGGCCTCGGCTCTTAAGCTTGTTCATGATGTTCAGCCAGAACCTGCCCCCTCGTTGGCTGCAACCCACAGGCCCAGAATCTCACGTTCACCTTCCGAAATGACGCCAAGAGCCACGTAAACGGCCTTGTTCTTGACCTGGCGGCTTTCGGCGTCACGGGTTTTGACCCTGAGCGCGTCGAGAAAAACCCTCTCATCGTTTGCAAGAAAACGACCGCCTGACAATGAATGGGATACATCGGTTCCAGAGCACGGTTCTGCCGGCCTGATACCTCAGCCTGAACAGCGTCGGTAACGCGGCTGATGAGATCGGCTGAAACCAGCAGGCCATAAACTTCTTCCAGATGGGCGAGGATGTCGCGGGTCGACAGGCCCGCCGCAGAAAGTTCCCTTCTCGGCAGATTGCTCTTCAATCGCCTGCCGGGCAGTGGATGCTCGGTAAGTTCTGCGTCCAGCACCTGTTCCATCAGCCGGACCTTGAGCTGCTTCATCAGGCCTGTATCTCCGAGTAAATCCTCGGGTCGTTCAATGCCGCTAAGCAGCTCGTCCAATAGTTCCTTAGAAATCACCATTGTCATCATGCTCCTTCAGTTTGGAAGCATGGGCCAAATCACTCATACACAGAAGGTCGGACACTCCCGACCACATGACCACATACTTGAAGAAATTGAACTTCTCCGGGTCAGACGGGTAGCCTACTGATTTCTACTTGAGGTTTAGGAACACCGCCACCTCGCGGTTGACGATAGCCGCCGCAATCAAGAGTGCGTATGCGAGGCTACCTTCACCCGATGACGCCATGCAGTTCAGCCGCGGTCTCTACTGCTGAACGTCGGCCAACCATTCCAGCAACGCCTCGACATTGGGTTGGACAGCAACAGCCAGACCACCGGCAAACTCCTGAAAGGCCTCGACGTTCATTTTGTTGACCCCGGACACCACCGGAATCCCCAGCGCCATTGCCTCGCCGATCACTGGACGCATGCCGCGGCCATCCGCTTCGTGTTTGCCAAATTTGTTGACGATCAGCAGCTCGGGCAATGGGGTGGCATGCAACGAAGCTGTGACCTGAGCCACTGCCTGCTCCAGCGCCGCAGGGTCCAGCCGACAACCACGCGACTCGGGACCTAAGGACTGCGAAATACGGATGGTCTCACCTGCGGGCAGTACCCGCACGTCCATGTCGCACAGCGCATCGTCATGGCATTCAGTGTTGGTCTGTACAATGCCTGCCAGTTTTGTGCCCTGCGCTTGCAGGTGGTCGGCCAGCTCACTCAGCAGCCGATCCGTTGCGCCGCGATCCGGGGTCATCACATAGGCCAGGTGCATCATGTGTCTCTTTCTAAGTTGCGCTGCCCTTGGCGTCATCGCTCTGGGGCGGCTCTGCCATAGGCCCCTTTTAACCGCGCAGGGTCAAGGCCTACCAAGGCAGGGGAACATATCCAATGACTGGTTGGTGCAGCGCGATCAGCACCAGAAAAACCACAACCGCAATTCCCAGCGGCACCGGTGTCAGTGGCAAATGTCTTAGGTTTAACCGCGCAGTACCCTGTGCCAGTCGGTGCCATTCACCCTGCCCCAACTGCCGCTTCTTGCGTCGGTCGATCAGAACCATCCCCATCACGGCAAAACCGGCAAACAGGCCAAACAGGATCACATGCGCCAGATCTCCATTGGCCAGCATATGCGCCCCAGCCCAAAGTGCCATTGCCGCCAAGAGCGGGTGACGACTGACGGCTAGCATACCGGGCACATCCGGGTCGAATTTTGTTGCACCCAATCCACCAAAGCTGAGCGGATTTTGCGCCATCATGCCCGCCACCGCGATCAGGCAGGCCAGCGGCATCACCATGATCGGTGCCCAACGAAGGATCTGCCACTGCGGGATGATTTCAACAAAAGGCGCGCGGGATACAGCCACGATCAGCCAGCCTAGCACCAGCAAAGACAGCACGCTGTAGGATATGAAATAGCCCCTTAGCCCCAGTTTTGTGATCAGCCAGGGCCGCATTGGCGGCCGCATCGGGAACATGTGACTGGCCATGAACAGGGTTAGGACTGCGATGAATTCAAACCAATCGGCCATGTTGTTATCCGGCGATGCTGAAAGACTAAGAAGAGGTGTAGGCTAAGGCTGAACTGACGTCCACTACATGAGGGCCAGGCCCGGCTATGCCGGGCCTGGTTTCAATTTATAGACCCAGAACTTTACGCCGGTCCTCGGCAAAGCCCTGAACGATACGGTCAGCAATCAGTGCCAGGATCGCCATCGCGGCCCCTGCTGAAATACCCAGCCCAACATCCGCCTGCCCAATCGAGAGATAAATCAACTGACCCAAACCGGTGGTGCCAACCAGCGCAGTGATCACCAGCATGGCAAAGGCATAGAGGATGGTCTGGTTCAGCCCCAACAGGATGGTTGGGGCCGCATAAGGCGCGCGCACATCCCGCAGGATCTGCCAGGTGGTCGCACCGGACGCGGTGGCCGCCTCGATCATTTCGTCCGGCGTTTCCGTCAGACCATGCTGGCTGTACCGGATCATCGGCACAATCGCATAGGTGATGATCGCCAGAAACGCCGAGAACTCGCCAATTTGGAACACCATCAGCACCGGGATCAGGAACACAAACAGCGGAATGGTCTGCAGCATATCACAGATCGGACGCACGACCCTCCAGGCCATCGGAGACACCGAGCACAACAGGCCAATACCGCCGCCCAGGATAACGCAGGCAAACACTGCCGCGCCACTTAAATACAGCGACAGCATCGCGGGCGCCCACAGTCCTGACACCAGAATGGTGCATAGCAATCCAACCGCAAGCAAGGCCAAGCCACGCCCCGAGGCCACCCAGCCCAGGGCTGCCGCTCCGATCAGCACAAAGGGCCAGGGCAGATTGGTGATGCCAGTCTCAAGCATGCCGATGAAGATCAACGCCATGATGCCCCATGTCACCTGCCCGCGTAGGGCCAGAACCAGTCCCAAAACTGCGCCAAAAGCAAACAACCAAAGGCTCATCTGTTGGGTCCACTGAAAGCCCCAGGTGAACGGCAGTACAGCCTGATCCAACCCGATTCTCAGTGGCAGCAAACCATAGAACATCGCGTTGTTCTTAAAGGCCGCCAACCAATCACCATTGGCAGTGGTAAAGGCGCTTAGGCCTGTGTCCAGATAATCGGCCACGCCCTCAAACATTGCATAGTCAGATGGGTCCGGCAGGCTGTTCCAGGACAGGGCACTCGCAACGATGCCAAAGCCCAGAATACCCCAGGCAATGCGTGGATCATAGCGACGCCGGTTATCCTGTGCCAAGGTGCCGCTCATCCGGTCAATGATCACTGCAAACACCACAATCACCATGCCAGCCATCAGGCTTGGACCAAACCACGCCTTGCGCATGGTCAGAAGAACTTCCCAGCCGATGTCGTCAAACCCACCGATGATTGCCGCGATGATCACCATCGACAGCGCCGCCATCAGGCTTTGGTTGACGCCCACCATGATCTGCGTCGCGGCCGAGGGGATCTCGACCTGAAACAGCTGTTGCAACCGGGTGCCGCCAGCCATGATTGCGGCCTCTTTGATTTCCGGCTCAACCCGCTCCAGCCCTAACAACACATTGCGCGCCATCGGCGGCGCTGCATAGATCGCACTGGCAATCAGCCCAACAACGGGACCAAAGCCAAACAGCACCAGCAGCGGCGTCAGATAGGCAAAGGTTGGCACCGTCTGCATCACATCTAGCAGCGCCTGCACCGGCTTGCGAAACCGTGGGTATTCATTGGCCAAGACGCCAATGGCCCCGCCAACGAACAGCGCCAGCGGCACCGACACAGCAACCAGCGACAGGGTGTTCATGCCCTTGTGCCAATAGCCCGAGGCCACCACAAAGCCCAATCCCACGACAACCATCAGCGCCATCGGCAACCCGCCAAGCAGCCAGGCCAAAGCCGCAACAGAACAGATCACAAGAATCCAGGGCGAGCCGCCGAGGACCAGATTGGTGGCCTCCATTGGATAAGCCATCAACGCCGAAAACACCCGCGCCGTTGGTTTGATCAACAGCAATACCCATTCCATGCTACTGCCAACCCATTCGGTGGCGGGCACGGTCCAGTGGGCCGGAAAACTCACCAGCCATGGCGCGGCAGTTTCCAGTAGCAGACACAAGGTCCCCGCCAGCAATACGATTAGCGCGGCAAGGCTGCCCTTACTCAATCCAGCCATCACTCGGCATCCACATGCAGTGCAGCCGCCAGATCTGCCGGGTTCACAACCCCCAACAACGCGCCATCTTCAGCACGCACCGGCACCGGATCATATAGATCCATACAGCGCGCCAGTGCCGCATCCAGCGTCATGTCAACGCGCAGACCCGGATCATCAGCACCATAGACCAGCCCCTCCCCGGTCTGCATAACCGATGCCAAATGCGCGTGCCGTCCCTTGGCCACGTCTTTGGAAAACTCGCGCACATAATCATCAACCGGGTTCAGGATAATGTCTGACGGTGTCCCAATCTGCACAATCTTGCCGTCGCGCATGATGGCGATACGATCCGCCAGTTTCAGCGCCTCGTTGATGTCATGGGTGATGAACACGATGGTGGTTTTCAGCTCGGCCTGAATTTGCAGGAACTCATCCTGCAACTGCCGCCGGATCAATGGGTCCAGCGCCGAAAACGGCTCGTCCAGGAACCAGACTGAACAATCCGCCACCAAGGAACGCGCAATGCCAACCCGTTGGCGTTGGCCACCAGACAATTCGCGCGGGTGGTGTTTTTCACGTCCACCCAGTCCGACCAGATCGATCACTTTCTGGGCTTTCTCCAGTCGCGCCTTGCGCTTCATCCCCTGCACCCGCAGCGGATAGGCCACATTGTCGGCCACGCTCATATGCGGGAACAGGCCAAAATGTTGGAACACCATGCCCAGCTTGTTGCGTCGCAGCTCGATCAGCCGTTTCGCAGTTGCTTCGACGATATTCTCGCCATCAATACGGATCTCGCCGTGGGTCGGATGCAGCAGATGCGAAATACAGCGGATCAGGGTGGATTTGCCCGAGCCGGACAACCCCATGATCACAAAAAGCTCACCCTCGGCGACCTCGAAATTTGCGTCCTGAACGGCTGGGATCAGACCCTTTTCACGCAGCGCAGCAGCAGCGGATTCGGAGTCGGGATTACCCGACAGCGCCTCTTTCAAGGCGCTGTCGGCGTTCTGACCAAATACCTGCCAGACATTCTGGCAGGAGATGGCAGCCTGAGGCTTATCGCTCACGTCGGTCAGCTTATTTGGTAGCTGCGTCGACGACAGGGCGCCATGTGGCTTCGTTATCAGCCATCCAGGCAGCAACCACTTCTTCGACCTTGCCACCGTCCACATCAACGGCACCCATCATCGGCTGTTGATCTTCAACGGCCAGAGTGTAGTTCGACAAGATTTCCGCAGCAGCTGGCCATGTGTCAGCCAGACCAGACCAGCCCGCCTTGAAGATGCGCGACGCGGCAAAGTCACAGTCGTTGATCGCATTGGGGTTTGGGCCCCAGGCCGGATCAGTGAAACAAGCGTCTTCACCAGCAGGCAGATCAACGAATTTCACGTCATAAGCCGACATCGCCCAGTGTGGCTGCCAGAAGGTGACCAACAGAGGCGTCTTGCGCTCAACCGAGGCGCGCAGCTCAACAATCAGCGCCGCCTCGGAACCTGCTGGCACGGCCTTGAACGGCAAATTTAGACCGGTCATGCGATCCGCACCCGGTGTGCCCCAATCAGCTGGGTAGTCAACCAGGCGGCCCGCAGGCAGGGTTTCTGCCGAGGCAAACAGCGGTCCGCAGTCCATCAGCGCTTCCCATGCTGGCAATCCTGGGCACAGCTCGGCCACGTGCGCCGGATAGGCAATGCCTTCGCGGGCGTTCAGCTCAAGATTACCCAGCTCGACCACAGTGCCTTCGGAGATTTTCTTGGCATAGTCGTCCGAGACATTCGAAGACCAGATTTCCAGCGTTGCATGGATGTCGCCATCGGCAATCGCCTGGAACTGGTTCATCATACCAGCCGAGACATATTCAACGTTGTAACCAGCCGCTTTGAGCATCTCACCGGCGATATGGGTGGTGACGTGCTGCCCAGTCCATTCGTTGACCGCAAGACGGATCGGCTTGTCTACCGCGCCCATATCAGCTGCACTGGCCATGCCAGCCGTGACCGCAAATGAAACAGCGCCAATCGCGGCGGCATATCCCTTAATGTTCATAATTCTACTCCCAGTTTTGCTGTTGCGCGCCCCATGAAAAGAGCTGGCGCCTTTGTTGGACCCATCAGGCTCATGGTGTTTTGGCTACCATTGGGCCATTGGCTCGTTCAGTTCATCCCGATCAGGGCTTGTCTTAGGCGTCAGACTGACCGGTGCTTGCCTAAGTAATTGACCGAATACCGACGTTTTGTCGAGCTTATGCGGCCGGAATTGTCATTTCTTAATCCGTCAATCAAATTTTGGTGCCCAGATACAACTTATTCTGCGGGAGCCACAGCCAAGTGCTCAACTTGAGACAATCCTGCCGCAGGGCATAGGCACGGCTTTGCCAGTTTGATGCGCACAGGTGGCCAACCTGTTTTATTGGCGTGATTTCAACACGTTCACAACCCGAACAGTTGGCAGAGTACAAAATCGCAATATATTTACTCCTATCACAATCCGGAGGATGCACATGAAAGCCAACTTTTCAATTCCTTCCATATTGCATGCAGGCACCACGGTTGCTCTGATCATCACAGGAAGTTTTGCCACCGCCGATACCATCGATTGGAAAACCATTGGCGGCTGGGATATTTCCTTTTACCCCGCCTCCGAGGGCTGCCAGGCCTTTGCGATGTTCGAAGAGGACACCGCGTTTTTCATTGGCTTCGACAATTCCGGAGGCACTTTGAACCTGGGCATCACTTTGCTGGACGAACGCTGGAGATCGATAGAAGACGGCACTGAATATTCCATCACTGCTCGGTTCGGCAATGAGAGCCCCTGGACACTGGCAATGGACGGTGTCCGGGTTGATGAATTCCCCGGGTTGAACCTGTTGATCGATGCCAATTCAGATCAGGCAGATTTGTTCATTGATGAATTCCAGCGCAAGGGATCGATGACCTGGAGCTTTGGTGACAGCACATTGGGGCGCTACACTTTGAAAGGATCTCGCAAAGCATTCAATGAGGTTGTTGCCTGCCAGAGATCCTATCTCGAAGCCATGAGCGGCAGCGCCGATCCTTTCACCTCGTCCGATCCGTTCACCAAAGAGAAAAAGCGTTGATGTCGCGCTGCAGTCCGTCAAGATAACCGGATTATTGCAATAATCCGAACCGGAAAGATCGAATTTTCCGGACAGATATTTCGGCTTAGCCGCGTTTCCTGGCGATCATCCACACTGGATCATAAGTCAGCGGCAATTTTCCGTTCTGTCCAAATCGGCTGCGGTAGCTGTCCTCAAACTCCCTCAGCCGCCCCCGACTCCACTGCTGTTCGGCCTGCGCATTGACGCCGGTGTTGCGCAGATGGCGTAGCAGGCCAATGGCGCTATCAAACAACATCTCAATAGGATCTTGGGCCACATGCACCAGCTCGACATCCCGCGGCAACAGGGCTGGCCAGTCTTGTGCATCAGCGTAGCTCGGCGCGGCAGACGTAGAACCAAGGCTGCGAAGTTGGTGAAACTGTGCCGAACCGAATCCCGAAATTGCCAGCCAGCCACCAGGACGAAGCCGTGCTGCTAACCGCGCCATCAATGTTGGTATGTCGCTGACCCATTGCACTGTTGAGGCCGAAGCGATCAGGTCAAGTTCTGTTGGCAGCGGTACTGTTTCGATTGAACCAAATGTGAAATGGGTCCGCTCTGCCCGGTCTTGCGTCAGCGCGCCCAATCCCAAAGCCGCCTCGGCCACCAGATCGTTCAGGGTCAGGTGATGGATGCCGAATGCCTGCATCAAAGGCTGGGTCAGATGCCCTGTACCACAGCCAAACTCCAGAACATTTTCTAACCGGTTCGGGGCACCCTTCTCAGCAAGGACCTGCACCAGACGGCGAGCGATTTCGGCCTGAGCGCTTGCGTTCTGGTGATAGCTTCCTAATCCTCGGCGAAAGCTCTTGCGCACTCGGTCTTGGTTCAGCCCCGACAATATATTATCTCTCATGCCAGCAACTCCTGCCAAGTTCGGAAGTGGCCAAATGACGCATGCGAAGCCTTGATTTGCCGGGCTACATCCGTCGGCCAGGCCCGGAATTGGTTGGCGGTGGGAAAGATTTTGTCGGCAGAACCGATCCAAACGCGATCAAAGGCCATGTCCGGCGCGTCACCGCGGGCTTCAATCTTCTGCAGCTCATCCCGGCGCGCGCTGACGTCAATTTGCTCCTCGGGTTGTTGGGCGTTGAAAGCACGGGCCAAGAACAGCTGATAAGACTCGGGGCTGAGAGTTTGCATGGTCTTGGTCATCGCAACAGGCGGCACACCGGTGGTGCGGTGCACTGGGGTCAAAGTACCGTTGACTGCAACCTTGCGAACGAAGGGATCGCCGCGTCCCTGCTGCCAATGGGCATAAGATGCGATGCCAAAGGACCATGCGACAAGGCTGACACGATCATATCCAGACAGGTCCGGCAAACCAGCGTCCAGATCGCGATAGTCGCTGGCAAAGAGAACATCATAGGGGCCTGTGAGATGATCAAAGACACCAGCCCCGATGGCCCAACCGCCAAAAACAACGATGGCCTCATTATTCTGACCAGCAACGCCGGGCCGCGCCTGACCTTGGGTTAGCCAGCGGAACTCCATTACAGTTCTCGCGCCAAACGCAACATGCCGTTGGTGATCTGGGTCAACTGATCAGATGTGGTGATAAAGGGAGGCATGGTGTAGATATTGTTACCAAAGGGGCGCAGGAAAACACCCATCTCGCGGGCCATCCCATGCGCCTGATCGGCCGAGACCCTGTGCTTCATCTCGATCACGCCAATCGCCCCCAGCACCCGCACGTCCGCCACATTAGGCAGGTCACGCGCCGGTTCCAGTTCAACCACCATCTGCTCGGAAATAAGCGAGACATTGGCGTGCCAGTTAGTCTCGTCCAGCAGCTCGAGCGAAGCCAGCGCTGCAACGCAGGCCAGCGGGTTGGCCATATAAGTGGGCCCGTGCATGAAGATGCCCGGGTTGCCCCCACCTATCCCCTCAGCCACGCGATCATTGGTCATGGTACAGGCAAACGAGATATGCCCGCCGGTCAGCCCCTTTCCCAGACAGATGATGTCAGGCTCAATGTCGCAGTGACCGGTGGCAAACAGAGCGCCGGTGCGGCCAAAGCCGGTGGCGATTTCGTCAAAGATCAGCAAGATGCCCAGCTCATCACACAGGGCGCGGGCCTGATTGAGGTATTCGGGATGGTAGAAGTACATCCCACCAGTGCCCTGCACGACCGGCTCCAGAATAAAGCCGGCGATTTTGTCTACGTTTTTTTCCAACAACACGCGCAGTTCACCCAGACCGTTTTGGGCCGGATCGTCGATCCATTCTTGGGTGATGCCAATTGGAGGGCGCGGAACAAAATGCTGCACGCTGAGCGCGCCCTGAAACAGATGGTGCATACCAGTGTCTGGGTCACAGACACTCATCGCCTTCCAAGTGTCGCCATGGTAGCCTGAGCGCACGGTGGCGAATTGTGAACGGCCTTCGAACCCCATAGCGTGTTGGTATTGCACGGCCATTTTCATCGCCACCTCGACCGATACCGAACCGGAGTCGCAGTAGAAGATACGCGTCAGGCTGTCGGGGGTGATCTCCAGCAGTTTGCGGCCTAGATTGATCGCCGGGCCATGGGTCAAGCCGCCGAACATCACATGCGGCAACCGATCCAGCTGGTCATGCATCGCCTGGGTAATCCGTGGGTTACGGTGCCCGTGCATCATGCACCACCAGGATGACATCGCGTCGATCAATTGGCAGCCGTCGTCCAGTGTCAGGTGAACGCCTTGAGATTCCCTTACCACAAAGGTCGGCCCCGGTTGCGTGACGTTTGTATAGGGGTGCCAGAGGTGCTGTTGGTCGAATTCCAGCTGTGTCAGGTTGTCTGCGCTCATAACTGCAACGCCTTTTTGATCGTGTCGATGTCGATGTGGGTGGCAAAGGCTTGAGCGAGGGCTTCAGTGCCCGCTTCAGACCGACCGCCAGGTTGGTCCGCGCCTGACCTTCCCCCCGGGAAGGCGCTTTGCACCTCCCCAAGGTCAGACGCTAGCGTTTCACTGCGTAATCCCACGATCATGGGTAAACGCCCCAAATGCGCGACTTTGCCGAACTGGCAGATGGTTTGCTCAACATCTGCCTCGGCCTCACCGATGAAGACCACGCCAACCACATCGCACTCCGCGCCGCGCAGGGCCTGCAGTGACAACAGAGTGTGATTGATCGTGCCCAGTTGCGTGCGGGCGCATAAGATCACCGGCGCAGTCCAGCGGGCAAAAAGATCCAGATATAGCATCTCACGGTTAAGAGGCACCATCACGCCGCCAGCACCTTCGGCCACCAGCACGCCGTCAACCTGCGGCAAGTCCAGCGAGTCGGGATCAATCTCGACGCCCTCTGCCTCGGCTGACAGGTGTGGCGAAGCAGGCAATTGTAGCAGATAGCCTTCGGGCAGAACCGGACGTCCAGACAGGCGGGCAACAACCTGGCTGTCGGTTTCCTCTTCCAGACCGGATTGAACTGGCTTCCAATAGCTGGCCTGCAAGGCGGCGGTCAGACCAGCAGAGAACACGGTTTTGCCGATGCCAGTATCGGTGCCAGTGACGACGATGGCACTCATGCCGTAGTCTCCAGTTCATTGGCGAGATCGGCAAACAGCGCCGAAATCACCTGTTTCGATGTGTTGAGCGTGACAGAAATTCGCAGTCGAGCAGTACCGCGCGGTACGGTTGGCGGGCGAATGCCGCGAATGTCAAAGCCACGATCCTGCATCGCCTGCGCCGTCGTCATTGTTAGCTTGTCGTCGCCGATGATCACCGGCAGAATCTGAGTTTCAAATCCAGTCAGACCGCAATGAGCCTCGGCCTCAGAATGGGCGTGATGGATCATGTCCCAGACCTGTGCCTGTCGGGATGGATTTTCGGCCAGTTCCGCCAGAGCAGCGCGGACCAGTGCGGCGTTCAGCGGCGATGGGGCAGTGGCAAAGATAAAGGCGCGGGCCTTGTTGATCAGGGTCTCGATCAGGGCGGAGGCACCGCAAATCAGTGCGCCTGAGACGCCCAGCGCCTTGCCGCAGGTGTGCAGCGACAGCACGTTTGGCAGATGGGCGACGCCGTGGCCCAGACCACGGCCCAGATCGCCAAACACGCCGGTGGAATGGGCCTCATCTACCACCAGCACGGCATTTTCACGGTTGGCCAGTTCGGACAGCGCCTCCAGCGGGGCGCAGTCGCCATCCATGGAATAGACCGCCTCGGCCGCGATCCAGATCTGGCCGGCGCCGCCTTCGGTGCGCCACTGGGTGATTGCAGCCTGTGCAGCGCCGACATCATTGTGGGCAAAGCTTTGGTTCTGCGCCCGGCCCAGACGCATCCCGTCGTGGGTGCTGGCGTGAATCAGCGCGTCATATAGCACCAAATCACCCTGTTGCGGCAGCGCAGAGAAGATCGCCATATTGCCGGTAAAGCCACCGTTGATGAACAAGGCGGTCTGAGTGCCGAAGAAATCGGCGGCCTCGGACTCGAGCAGTTGGTGTTCGCTGTCATTGCCACGCAGCAAGCGTGAGCCGCCTGCCCCAACCGGAACTCCGCGTGCCAATGCTGCGATGGCGGCATCGCGCAACAAGTCCGATCCGGCAAGACCCAGATAGTCATTGGACGAAAAATCATGCCCAGCGCGGGGGATCAGACTGCGATAGCGCCCGCGCGACTTGAGCGCCTCCAGCGCCTGTTGATGGCGCGGGAAGACGCCCGTGCTCATCTTGATCCGTCGCAGCCCAAAGCCATGGCAGAGATGCCAAGGCGGGCAAACAATGCGGTATCCTTGTCCTCTTCGGGGTTGTCGGCGGTCAACAGAGTGTCGCCGACAAAGATCGAATTGGCCCCGGCAAAGAAACACATCGCCTGCATTTCGTCACTCATGTCGGTGCGGCCCGCGGACAGGCGCACATGCGTTTTTGGCATCAGGATACGCGCCAACGCTACAGTGCGGACAAATTCGATCGGATCCAGCTGTTCCACATCCGCAAGTGGAGTGTCGGGGATTGGGATCAGCATGTTGACCGGCACCGAATCCGGGTGCTCTTCCAGCGTTGCCAGCGCCAGCATCATGTCAATGCGGTCCATCTGTTGCTCACCCATACCGACGATGCCACCGGCACAGACCTTGATGCCTGCTTCGCGCACTCGGTTCAGAGTGTCGATGCGGTCCGCAAAGGTACGGGTGGTGATGATTTCCGAATAGTAACGCTCGGATGTGTCGATGTTGTGGTTGTAGTAATCCAGCCCGGAATCACGCAGTCGGAACACCTGCTCTTCGTCCAACATGCCCAGTGTCATGCAGGTTTCCATGCCCAGATCCTTGACGCCTTTGACCATCGCCTCAAGCGCCGCCATGTCGCGATCCTTGGGCGAGCGCCAGGCAGCGCCCATGCAATAACGTGTCGCGCCGCCCTCTTTGGCCTTGCGAGCCTGGGATATCACCCGTTCAACTTCAATCAGTTTCGAGGCGGACAGCTGGGCGCCGTTGCGCGCCGACTGTGAACAATAGGCGCAATCTTCGGCACAGCCACCAGTCTTAATGCTGAGCAGTTTCGATTTCTGCACCTGATTGGGGTCGAAATTCTGCCGGTGCACCGTCTGTGCCTGAAACAACAGATCCATGAAGGGTTGATTGTAAATCGCTTCGGCTTGCTCGCGCGTCCAGTCGTTGCGGATAGGGCTGGCGTCCAACATGTGATCTCCCACGAGGAAATTATAGATAATTTTCCGACCGGACAGTCCCGGCACACCTGATTAATAGATAATTTCAAAGGGAAGTTTCAAGCCCCTGTTCCCACCCTGCCGCAATTGGTCGCATTTTCCGCCGAAACGATCCAGCACACCCGCATCTGCGCATCAGCGCACAGCCATGGTTTCCGCACGCCAATTGCTCTGGGCCAGCACCTGCCTATCTTTGCATCAACCAAGGATTAACCGGAGGCTATCAGATGTCGCTCAGACCCGTTTTAGAAACCCGCAACGCAGTCCCCACCATGGAGGGCGCTGGCGTCAAACTACACCGCGCCTTTGGTTTTCAGGATCCAAGCGAGCTGGACCCGTTTCTGCTGTTCGACGACTTTCGCAACGAACGCCCCGAGGATTTCCAGAAGGGCTTCCCCTGGCATCCCCATCGCGGCATCGAAACCATCACCTATGTATTGTCTGGCACCGTCGAACACACGGATTCGCTGGGCAACAGCGGCACACTGGGCGCGGGGGACGTTCAGTGGATGACCGCCGGGTCGGGCATCATGCATCAGGAAATGCCGTTCGGGAACAGCTCGGGGCAGATGCATGGGTTTCAGCTGTGGGGCAACCTGCCCAGTGATCAGAAAATGACCGCGCCACGCTATCAAGACATGGGCAGTCAGGACATTCCCGAGGTTGTAGACGACGATGGCACCCGCGTGAGGGTGATCGTCGGAGAGTTTTGGGGCAAGCGTGGACCAGTGGATGGCATTGCCGCAGACCCCCAGTATCTGGATGTCTTTGTTCCTGCCGGAATGAAGAAGACCTTCAAGATCGACACCTACCGCCGCGCCTTTGCCTATGTGTTCGAGGGCCAGGGTGCCTTTAGTGATGCCTCGGCTCCGCAGGGTGTGCTGCTCGAGAAAGAAGTGGCCGGTGAAGAGCTGCACATTCGTGACATGTCGGGGAACCGCACCCTGGTGCGATTTGGCAGTGGTGATGAGATCACCGTGATGGCGGGACCGGAAGGTGTCCGGTTCTTGCTGATCTCGGGCGCGCCCATTGATGAACCCGTCGCCTGGCACGGTCCTATCGTGATGAACACCCAGGCCGAGCTGCAACAGGCCTTTGCCGAGCTGCGCAACGGCAGTTTCATCCGCCCGGCACATTGACGCAGTACTTGCAGGAAATCCCAGCATAACGTTGTTCCGCTTCGTGACACTGGAATTTCCCGCCTTAACATGCCACTATCGAATCCGAGGGCGCCCACTCACCGCCCTGCAGTTTGGATTATTTGATCCAATGTTGTTTTGTTACCTATTGGGAATTTACCCAAATGAAGTCACAGCAGACTATGGAGCACCCGTTGGACAGCGCCATGATCGAGCGGTTGCATCTTGGCAGCAACAGTTCCGCTGTGCTCAAGATCATTCGCGGCGCCATTCATTCCAGTGACATCTTTAGCCGCACCGTTTTTGGCCATCCGTTTCTTGGGTTGCGCGAATGCGAGGGTTTTCTTCGGCAGTTGGACGGATTGAAAGGTCAGGCCCTGATAGACAAGTTGCTGTCGCTGGAAGGCGGCACCACGATCACTTCGTATGGGCTGCAACACATTCCTACCTCTGGAGCCGTTGTTATTGCCGCGACCCACCCTACCGGTATGTTCGACTTTGCTGCCCATGCCGGAGCCCTGCTGGGCAAACGGCCAGATATGAAGGTGGTCGCCAATCGAGAGGTAGAAAGATTTCTTGGCCCCGACAGCATTGTTCCGGTCACCATCGACAAGCACAACAATGCCGTGTCCGGCATCCAGACTCGAAAGGCAATGTTGCGTCACTTGAGCAATGATGGAGCTTTGTTGATATTCGGGTCTGGCCGCGTTCCGGACTTCTGTCAGGGACATCTGATCGAGCCCGCCTGGCGACGCGGTGCCACGCTTGCATCGAAACTAAGCCAAGCCCCGATTGTCACCGCTTCGCTGGATGCCCGAAATTCAAAGGCCTATTACCGCACCCGCGCCTTTGCCCGCTTTGTCAGCGGTGGCGACGACGATTTCGGCGCCATGATTGCATCGCTGCGTTACTTTGCCGAGCTGCTGGAAAAACTAGGGGGGCAGTACGATGTGCACTATGGCCCGTTGATGCCCCCCGGCACCGATCCGGTCACGCTGAAACAAGCCGCCGAGACCCTTGTTCCAGGTCAGTATCGATCTTAGCGAAAAATTCCTGACCGCTCCCTCACTGCCCCGTTCCAGTCCAGCGATAGATAACTTCGCCGTCAGTCTCCGCACCATGGAACCCAGCCCGTTCAAGCAGGCGCGCTGAGGCAGTGTTGCCCAGCATCACACCCCCGCAAAGGGTGACATTTGCGTCTCGAAACTGGGCCTGCAGCGCGGCAACCAACTCTGTTGCCAGTCCCTGCCCCCAGACATGCTGGGCAAAAAGATAGCCCAAATGACGCTCGGGGGTGTTCTGATCAACATGCGACAGGATGAGCAGCCCAACGCCCTGACCAGAGACATCACACAACGCAACTACACTCGCTTGCTGCGACAGCTTAGCAAGGAAAGAGCGCTGCTCGCCCTCGACTTCAAGACCCTGAAACCCGCCCGGCAAGAATTCCACGACATCCGGAGCAAACAGCGCCGCCAGATCGTCAGTGCAAAACGCGCGCCAATCGCCCCCCCGCAACCGGGCAGTTCTGAGGCTGGTCAGGCTCATACGGCCATGGCCCGACGCACCATCTGCCAGTAAGTTGTCTCGACCTCGTCCAGCGACAAGCGCCCGCCTGCCCTATACCAGGTATTGACCCCATTCAGCATCGCAATCACGGCCAGCGTAGCGATCTTGGTGTCCGGAACAGAAAACACTCGTTCTGCGACCCCCTGTTTCAAAATGGCTTCCAGAGTATTCTCATACTCGCGCCGCAGCGACTCGATGGCGGTAAAATTCTGCGGCGAGAGATTGCGCAGCTCCATATAGGCGATGAAGACCGCATCTGGCCGCTGCATATGGAAGCGGATGTGAAACCGGGTAAATGCCTCGAGCTGCGACAAGGCACCGCCATTCCGAGGCTGATCCTGCCAGGTGGCCAGCAGCTCGGTCATATGGCCTTCCATCAGGTGAAACAGCAGGCTTTGCTTGTCCGGCGTGTAGTTATACAGCGCTCCGGCCTGCACGCCGACCTCTTTGGCAATCTGGCGCATCGACACAGCAGCAAAGCCGTGTTGCGCAAACAGCCGCAGCGCTGCATCACGGATGCGCGGGCCGGTGATGCCGGAATGTGATCCTTGGGTGCGTGCCATGCCGCCAGGCTATCTGAACAGACGTTCAGAAAAAACCCCCGCTTGCGACTTTTCCGACAAACAGGCATCAATGTGATGGACAATAGGACACCCCGTAATGACCCGCTCAACTGCGTTGAAGATCTGTGCCTGCCTGCTTGCCCTGACGGCAACCGCTTGCACCCGCGTACCCGAGCTAGAGGACCAGCTGAACGCCGATCTGAGATCTGCCGATTATCCCACGTTGGTGCCGCTGGATCAGGCTGTTGAACCTTTGCCCCACCCCGGCGCTCAGAGCGAAGAGCTAGAGCGGCAATTGGCGGCCCGCAGCGCCCATTTGCAAAACCGCGCCAAGGCTTTGAACGCAGCTTCGAATTAGCGTCTGCCTAAACCACTGCGTAATTAACTTTTCACTTTCTCCTTTCAGGCGATTGTCTCCTGCCCGTCGTCGGCCATCTCTGATGCCGTCCTCCGGTTAGGCGCCGCACCGCAAAGCGGCGCCTGGCCCAATTCCAGCTGTAGCATCGGCATTACTGATGGTACAGGAGGATGCGGGAGCCCCTGTTTCTGATCCGCCTCAGCAATAAAAAGAGAGCACGGCATTGCGGCCCTGACCTTAGCGCCGTTGCACCCTTGCGCTGAGCCGGCTAAGGCGATGGGCAAACGGGAAAACAAGGGATCACCAGCTATGACAACGCCGCTTCGTCTTGGGATTGCAGGTTTGGGCACCGTCGGTACTGGCGTGGTGAAAATCATTCGCCGTCAGGCCGCGATGCTGGAGGCACGTACTGGCCGCCCGGTTGTGATCTCTGCTGTTTCTGCGCGGGACGCCAGTAAGGATCGTGGCATTTCGCTGAGCAGCTATGCCTGGGAAAGCGATCCGGTGGCGCTGGCTGTTCGCGACGACGTGGATGTCTTTGTCGAATTGATGGGCGGGCATGAGGGTGCAGCCAAGGCGGCAACCGAGGCGGCGCTGGCGGCTGGCAAAGATGTGGTCACGGCCAACAAGGCACTGCTGGCCATCCACGGGCAAGCGCTGGCTGAACAAGCCGAAGCAAAAGGCCAGGTCATCCGGTTCGAGGCGGCCGTCGCAGGCGGCATCCCGGTGATCAAGTCGCTGACCGAAGGGCTGGCAGGCAATGAAATCACCCGCGTCATGGGGGTGATGAACGGCACTTGTAACTATATCCTGACCCAGATGCAGGCCACCGGTCAGGGCTATAACGCCCTGTTTGAGGAATGTGGCAAGCTGGGCTATCTGGAAGCAGATCCCAATCTGGACGTAGGAGGCATTGATGCAGGCCACAAGCTGGCACTGCTGGCCTCGATCGCCTTTGGCACCAAGCCCGCCTTTGACCGGGTGCAGCTGGAAGGCATTCAGCGCATCACTCTGGAAGACATAAATCACGCTGCCGATATGGGCTTTCGCATCAAGCTGTTAGGCGTGGCACAGCGCTCGGCCCGTGGGCTAGAGCAACGTATGTCACCCTGTCTGGTGCCCGCCAATTCGCCGCTGGGTCAGCTGGAAGGCGGTACCAACATGGTGGTGATCGAAGGCGACGCGGTGGAACAGATTGTGTTGCGCGGCCCCGGTGCAGGCGAAGGTCCAACCGCCAGTGCGGTTCTGGGTGACATCTGTGATCTGGCACGCGGGTTGCGGATTGCCACTTTTGGCCAACCTGCGACCAGCTTGCAGGATATCGCTGCAGCACAAACCGGCCTGCCTGCCCCCTATTACCTGCGCATGAACCTGCAGGACAAACCCGGCGCACTGGCCAAAGTCGCCGCCGCGCTGGGCGATGCCGCTGTCTCGATCGACCGGATGCGCCAATATGGTCACTCCGAGCCAACCGCGCCGGTGTTGATCGTCACCCACAAATGCACCCGAGCAACGCTGGACGTGGCTTTGCAAGCTTTGGAAGCCAGTGATGTGGTGGACGGCGCCCCCGTTGCACTACGCATCGAAGAACTTTGATCGCCGCTTAAACCGGCGGAATCGGAAATTTCCCCACGGCGGCGGCCTTGAGCCGCCGCTGTGAACGCTAACGGCCCTTGCTCGCCCTGCCCTGCGCAGGGTATGCGACGGGTAACCCGCTCTGATTGACACAGGATATTTAGCATGACCTCATCTTCCTCTGACGCTGCTTATAATGATCGCATGTTGTCGCTGGGCCTGGCCCGCGTTGCGGAACAGGCGGCACTGGCCTCGGCCTCGCTGGTTGGGCGCGGCGACGAAAAAGCCGCCGATCAGGCCGCTGTCAACGCCATGCGCGAGCAGCTGAACCTGCTGGATATCGCTGGTGTTGTTGTCATCGGTGAAGGTGAGCGCGACGAAGCGCCCATGCTGTTCATTGGCGAAGAAGTGGGCACCGGCAACGGCCCCGGTGTTGATATCGCGCTGGACCCACTGGAAGGCACCACCCTGACCGCCAAGGATATGCCCAATGCGCTGACCGTGATTGCCATGGGCCCACGCGGTTCAATGCTGCACGCGCCTGACGTTTACATGGAGAAACTCGCCGTAGGGCCCGGTTTTCCCGAAGGCGTAGTCACCTTGGACATGAGCCCAGCCGAGCGGGTGACTGCACTGGCCAAGGCCAAGGGCTGTGCCGCCACAGACATCACTGTCTGTATTCTGGAACGCCCCCGCCATGACGCCATGATCTCGGAGGTGCGCGACACTGGCGCTGCAATCCGCCTGATCACCGACGGCGACGTCGCGGGCGTGATGCATTGTGCCGAGAGCGAAATCACCGGCATCGACATGTATATGGGGGATGGTGGCGCGCCAGAAGGCGTGTTGGCTGCTGCGGCTCTCAAATGTATGGGCGGGCAAATCTTTGGCCGCTTGTTGTTTCGCAACGATGACGAGCGCGGCCGGGCTGCCAAGGCTGGCATCACCGATCTAAACCGAATCTATTCGCGCGATGACATGGTCACCAAGGACGTGATCTTTGCCGCCACCGGCGTCACCGGCGGCACCTTGCTGCCGGCTATCAAACGCGAGCCGGGTTGGGTGGAAACCACCACACTGCTGATGCGGTCGAAATCCGGATCGGTGCGTCGGATGTCTTATCGCACTCCGGTCTGAGCCTTCGTGGGGCCTGCGCCTTGCTGTCGCTGTCGGATGCCTCCGGCGGAGATATTTTGAACAAGAAGAAAGGCCGGGTCTGGGATGGATCCGGCCTTTTGGCATATTAAGCGGAGGACTGCGCTGTGGCGTTTTTGAATGTTGAGCAATCGCTAACTGGGCGCTGTTGGCTGGGGCCAGGCATTGATATCGAACGCGCCGCCGAGATGATGGCGCAACAAAGCGAGATCCCGGCGCCGGTCTGTCAGGTGCTGGCGCGACGCGGCGTGCCTTTGCATGAGGCCAAGGGATTTCTGACACCTCAGTTGAAGGATCTGTTGCCCGATCCGCGCCGCATGAAGGACATGGAGGTCGCGGCGCAGCGGTTCCTGTTGGCAGCGCAGCGCCGCGAGCGGATTGCGGTGTTTGCCGATTATGACGTCGATGGCGGCAGCTCGGCGGCGCTGTTGCTGGTTTGGTTGCGTCAAATGGGGCTGGCGGCAAAGCTATACGTGCCGGACCGGATCGACGAGGGCTATGGTCCCAACGACGAAGCCATGGCGGCGCTGGCACGGGATCACGACCTGATCATCTGTGTCGATTGCGGCACGCTGAGCCATGGGCCGATCGCGGCTGCCAAAGGCGCTGATGTGGTGGTACTGGATCATCACCTGGGCGGTGAGACGCTGCCCGACTGCGTTGCGGTGGTGAACCCGAACCGGCAGGATGAGGATGGCGAGTTGGGCTATTTCTGCGCCGCTGGCGTGGTGTTCCTGATGCTGGTCGAGGCGCGGCGTCAGTTGCGGATCGGCGGCCATGGCACCGGCCCTGACCTGATGGCACTGCTGGATTTGGTGGCGCTGGCGACGGTGGCTGATGTGGCGCCGCTGATCGGTGCCAACCGGGCGCTGGTGCGGCAAGGGCTGAAAGTGATGGCAGCGCGGCAACGACCCGGTCTGGTGGCACTGGCGGATGTCTCGCGGATGGATTCGGCACCGTCGACCTATAGTTTGGGTTTTATGCTGGGGCCACGCGTCAATGCGGGTGGCCGCATTGGCAAGGCGGATCTGGGCGCACGGCTGCTGTCGACGGACGACATGGCCGAGGCCGGCTCGATTGCCGAACGGCTGGATCAGCTCAACACCGAGCGCCGCGAGATTGAAAACGCAGTGCGGGCGGCGGCGATGGAACAGGCCGAGGCACGCGGGTTTGATGCGCCACTGGTCTGGGCCGCTGGTGAGGGCTGGCATCCGGGCGTGGTGGGCATTGTGGCCTCGCGGCTGAAAGAGGCCGCAGGGCGGCCTGCTGTGGTGATTGGACTGGATGGCGATGAGGGCAAGGGCTCGGGCCGCTCGGTCAGTGGTATAGATCTGGGCGCGGCCATTCAGCGGCTGGCCAGTGACGGTCTGCTGATCAAAGGTGGTGGCCACAAGATGGCAGCGGGGCTGAGTATTGAACGGGACCAGTTGGAACCTGCTATGGCACGGCTGTCCGAGCTACTGGAGAAGCAGGGGGCTGGTGATCTGGGTCCGGCTGATCTGAAACTGGACGGCGTGCTGATGCCGGGGGCCGCCACGGTCGAGATGATTGAGCAAATCGAACAGGCTGGCCCCTTCGGCGCCGGAGCCCCTGCCCCACGTTATGCCTTTCCTGATCTGCAGATCCGCTTTGCCAAACGGGTTGGGGAATCACACCTAAAACTGTCACTGAGCGACGGCATGGGCGGCGGCATCGACGGCATCTGCTTTGGCGCATTTGACACCCCAATGGGACAACAATTGCTGGATCACGGTGGCGCGCGATTCCACTTTGCCGGACGGCTGGAGGTCAACACCTGGGGCGGGCGACAAAGCGCCCAACTGCGTTTGGAAGATGCAGCACCAGCCTAAAAAAAAGGGCACAGGGCCTCGCCGAGAAAAAACTTCTCCGCAGCGCATTTTTTACTTGCGGTGCGCTGCGGGAATTACTAATACCCGCTCACGCCAAGTGGCCCGTTCGTCTATCGGTTAGGACGCCAGGTTTTCAACCTGGAAAGACGAGTTCGATTCTCGTACGGGCTGCCACGGTGAACTTCTTTTACAATGTCTGTCCGGTTTGCAGCTGACCCTCGCTGGGTCACCGGGGCGAGCCGATGCGTGTAAGCCGCCAGGCCAGATGTGTGCCCAGTCGACCTTCCCCACTCCAAGCAAAATTGTTTTTGAGTTTACCCAAATACCCTCTTGTGTCCCGGATGCGGGTTATCTAAATACCGCATCACACGCCAAGTGGCCCGTTCGTCTATCGGTTAGGACGCCAGGTTTTCAACCTGGAAAGACGAGTTCGATTCTCGTACGGGCTGCCATTTCAATCATTCATGTTACTCTATTCGCCAGTCTGCTGCGGCGTGCTATTGAAATTGAATCGAAAGCGCCATTTGCAGATGAGGCACTAGGCAGAGCTTAGCTCTCTGACAGCCTGACACCGTGCTAACCTCCCAAAAATTCTTGTTTGACTTCATTCTCTGGATTACCGGGGTTGGCAGGACATCCATTGCCCGTGCATTGGCCAAGGACTTTCGCGTGGCTTCCATCGAAGCCATGCTCAAAAGCAGTAGTCAACACATTGATCCAGCCGAGGACGCCGACTATCGAGCTGCGATTTCAGTTACCAAGGACACTTTAGAACACCGGACTGATGTCATTGCTGCTGCAATATCTCACTGATCTAACCAGGCGCTGGTAGTCAAAATCTGCAGCATTCTACATAGCGCGTCTAGTGAATGTCGAAGTGGTTTGCTCGGATGAAAATGAGCACAAACGACGCGGGAACGCGCGCTGCAGAGACCTTGCAGAACTTGAATTTCCCGATTGGAGTCGTGTTTACAACCGCCACAGCGAAAAGCGGGCGGAGGATTGCATCGTCCTGTATGCCAGCAAGCCGTCGGTTACCGAGTGCGCAATTTGTATCCACGAGGCAATGGCCCTGCCCTGCAAATTAACTTCACTCAGGACACATCTCACGCGTTCGCTTACACCCCCCACCGACCTGGATGATGCCCTAGCCATTCGATCGTTGTTCTGCGTCGGCAGCGGTGTTTCCCGAAGATCGGCTGGTGTCTGCCTGCGAGGAAGCTGTGTCAACGGAGACCTCTTCTACCGCCTCGTCGGTGTCCTCACTGTCCATTCCCGGTTCATAAAAGTAATGACATGCGCGTCCGGCTCGTTTGGCGGCGTACAGCGCCATGTCCGCCTCGTTCAGCAGCTGGGCAGCGTCGATACTGACGGACGCAGGAGACAACACAGTGCCAATGCTGGCTGAGATCTGGCACATTTGCCCGCCAAATGGGATTGGCTCTTCCAACCGTTTGATCAACCGACTGGCAATGTTGTCCAGCTGAGCGTGATCCACAAGACCGTCGATAATCAGCACAAATTCATCCCCTCCGACCCGGGCAATTGTGTCAACATTTCGGGTACAATCGACCATGATGCTGGCCACCTTTTGCAATACAGCATCACCGGCCGCATGTCCCATGGTGTCATTAACCGCTTTAAAGAAGTCCAGATCCAATTGCATCAGCGAGAAATCTCGCCCGGTGCTGATCATCCGGCCCAGAATATGATTCATCGCGCGGCGGTTTTTGAGACCGGTTAACGTATCGGTGAACGCCTGTTCCTCGGCGGCGATTTTGGCCCCTTGCAGACGCAGGTTCAATTGACGCGACGCCTCCATCGCGGCGGATTTTGCCTCGACCAGATAAAGCATCTCGATGGTGAGATCCGTGGCTGAGAAATCAGCACTGGTCAGGTCATAGTCGCGCACCGCGTCCAGTACGGAAATGCCGAAGGACAAATTGACAAAAGCGCCCCTGCCCTTTGGCAATGGAGCAAGTACCCCCTTGAGACCAGTGTGAGGTTCATCGCGAAACTGCATGTGCAATTTGACCCCTGAAGACCCCAACAGATCCGCCATGTTGCGAATTGATCGAGGGCGGCGCAGGTCAAATATCTCTATGAACGGTTGCCCGGTCCAATCCTGATCCGGGCGGAGTTTCTGCAATGTTGGCCCGACCCGTTCGATCTGCCCGTCTGCGTTTATCATCACAAACATGGGCGCCATTTTGCCTGCCAATTCAGCCAGTTGGTCAAAGCTCATCATAGTAAATGTGCCCCTAAATCAAATGCCCTACCTTCGGCAAAATCGGTCTCGACCAGCGTCACTGAAATAACTTCAGCTCCGTCCTGATGACCGGAATGCTCCAGAATAACCAAATCTCCGTAATCATCGGCCATGGCCCGTAACACTCCCATCATGACACTGGCATAGCCCGGCAAACCATCTTGGCAAAAAAGCTTGAATTGACCAGGAGCGGTTTCAATCAACTCCAGCGGCGGCAGGTATAGGTCCGACACCGCCAATCGGGCCCGATCTGGCAAGTCATCCAGTGAATGCAGGAATTCCACATAGTTCACGCCACCAAAGCGGAGCAGCCGTCGCAGCGCCTCGACCTGAGGGTTGGAGACCAAAAAAGTCCCCATGTCCTCAAGCATCTCGGGCAATGGGCGCTGTAACACCTGCTCCATTGCTGCCAGGAGTTTTTTGGACTGGTCATCTGTATAAATCAACATTGCTTCGAACTCGGAAAATCCGAGTTCGGCTGAATCCGTCACATCGCGCCAACGCGACTCACCGTAAGTGCTGCAGACAAAGGCCTGAATTGCCCTGTTAATCAGCCCATGCATAAGAAGGCCCCTCGTTTTCAAGTATCTAACACATGACCTGCGAACCTTAAGAAAGGCCCAACATATAAAATGCAGTATGTTTTTTATGCCGCTTTGGCAGTGACCTCAAGGGTTTGGCATGATCTCAAAACCATCGACATGAAGCACCCTTAGGGAGCTGGGGCCAACGGAATAGTTCCCGTCAAGTATCGCTTCTATGGCAGACGTATTCAAGTCGGACCCTCGCTCGCCCTCTACCACCTTTGCACTATTTACCCGGCTAAAATCCACATCATCCAAGACAATGTGGTTTGAGTTAACAGACTGAAAGCCATCTCCATTGCTATACAAAACGACACCCTGTCGGGACGTCGTAGGGGCAAATTCGTCAATGACCATTACGCAGCCCGGTCGACCATCGGGAAGGTTTCGGCGGCAGCCTGCTACCCACGGGCTTAACTGATTGACCTGCAATCCCTTCAGATCCTCGATCTGCAACTCTTGTCCTTTCGGGCGTATCGGCATCAACTCCACAAGCTCGGCCTTTAGAGTGTCTAGCCTATCATCCTGCACGCTGTGAGAAAACTCCCACCGGCTCTTAGCGCTTTGCAACCGCTGCAAACGTTCTACGAGCTCTAACGATTGCCCCGTCGAGCTGTTTTCAAGGGCTGCAATTGCCGCCTGCCCCGATCGGCCCCATTCAAATTGCATCTGCCACAGGGGTAAGTCTTCGATCGGCAACCCGCCATCTAGATAACGCGCCACCTGACTGTTGGCAGAGATCCTGTCGGTGTTCAGTAATGGTGTCAGAAGCGACGCAGAAATGGCGATCGACACCAACGCCAGTCCGACATTGATCCTCCGGATCCGCTTGGACCACCCCAGACGACGCAGAACCGCCAGCGCATAGAGCAGGCCGTACCCCAGCAAAACGCCACTAGTACATGTCGCCAGCACCCTGTCCGGGGTCCAGCCGTATTCCGCAACCCGCAGCCAGATCGACCAGGCCGCCAGCCCGGTCACCAGTGGCAGCAACAACGCGAGGGCTTGGGTCGCATGTGAAATTGTAAAGCTGTCTCGCATCCGGGCGTCGTCCCGTTCCAGCACCACCGCGATCAATGTGATCATCACCATGGCCACGCTCATCAGCGTCGCAGCGGCAGAGAAGTCACCGAACACCTGCGACAGACCGCGCAGTGGGATGGCCGCCAGGAACAAGGCGACCACCGCCAACACCGGCACCACCAGCAAGCGCAACAGACGCAGCAGCAGAAAAGGCGACACAGTTGTGCGCAGCTCAAAGACTACTGCCATCGCCAGTCCCAGAACCCCTCCGGTCAGGGCAAAGACCAGCCAATCAATGTCGATGATCCACTGGATTATTTCGACGTCGACCAGCTCCAACAACGCGTTTGACAGAAACATCATCAGCCAGAACAGGCTGACAAAGACCCAGGCAGACAGGTAGCGAATGGTCAGCGTCCAGGCGGCCTCGAACAGGGCGGCATAGTCGCGCCACGCTCGCCGGTCTTGCAGCCCGACTAACAAAAACGGTGTGGCCAGCAGAAGGAACAGCAAGCTGACGCTGATCAGGATCGGTTGATCCAGGACATTTGTCGCCAGATCATAGCGCAAGCCACCCAAGGAAATCAGCCCGGAAAAGGGCAACGCCAGGATCAGTGCTCCTGGCAGAGCACGGCGCATAGGCACGGGTCCGCATAGTGCCAGCGCCAAAGTGGCATAGCTACCGATGAAACTGAACAGTGCCAGATACAGCGCAGGTGACAGTGCTGGGTTGTCCCAGTTTTCGGCCAATTGCCACAGGGCCAAGCCTGAGATGAAGCCAAAGCAAAACAGCATGATACGACGTTGAGCCATTTGCAATGATGCGCTAAGTGTCATGACCCCGTCCCTGTGGTTGTATTCGGACGCAACCTAACCCTTTGAACGTTCGATCCGCAATGTTTTGCGCCATGCCGTGGGGGAAAGATGATCTAGGGACCGGGCAGGTTTCTGAGACAAAACCGAGAGGCAAAGCTGCAAATGCGTTAGCCCAGCGAAATCGCCGGGCTAACGCATTTTAATAGGTTATGTATTTTGAACCACCGCTTTAGAAATCAGTCGGCGCGCCGCCTTCTTGTTTGCGGCGGGCAACAAACTCCTGCAACTCGCCACGGATCGTATCCTCCATTGGCGGTTCTTCGAAGTTGGCGACGATCTCTTTGAAGATCTTATGCGCCCGCTCCGCTGTCCATTCACCGCCAGCCTCTTCCCAGGCTTCATAGTTGCGCCAATCACTCAGGAACGGCTGATAGAACGCCGTGGCGTAGCGGTCCTGGGTGTGCTGGGTGCCAAAGAAATGCCCGTCGTTGCCGACTTCTTTGATCGCATCAAAGGCAAGGTCATCCGCCGTAGTGGCATAAGTCACAGGCTGCATATAACGCTGGATGTGCTGCAGCACCTCGCAATCCATGATGAACTTTTCGGGGCTGGCAATCAGCCCGCCTTCCAGCCAACCCGCAGCGTGGTAGACCATATGGGTTCCCGACTGCACCGAAGCCCAAAGCGAATTCGAGGTTTCCCACATCGCCTGTCCGTCGGGCACATTGGCGGCGCATACGCCGCTAGAGCGCATCGGCAACCCGTAGAACCGCGCCATCTGGCCGGTCATCTGGGTGGAGCGCATATATTCTGGCGTACCAAAAGCCGGCGCGCCGCTTTTCATGTCGACGTTTGAGGTAAAGGTGCCAATCACACAAGGCGTGCCCGGCGCCACATACTGAAACAGCGCAATCGCACAGAGAGATTCAGCAATCGATTGCGCAACCGCTCCCGCCATGGTCACCGGCGCCATCGCACCAGCCAGGGTGAAGGGCGTCACCACAATCGCCTGACCGCGCCGCGCCAGCCGCAGGCAGCCGTCAATCATCGGGAAGTCGTGCTTCAGCGGAGAGGTCGAGTTGATGTTGGTGTACATCCGCGGCTTGGCCTGGAATTCTTCCTCGCTCAGCCCGCCGGCGATCTTGACCATTTCCATCACATCCTCAACACGCTCTTTCCCAAGCGAGTAGGCATGCATCACCTTGTCGGTAATCGTCAGCTTGTCATACAGCACATCGAGGTGGCGCACCGAGGCATGCACATCGACCGGTTCAACCGGATAACCGCCGGCAAAGTGGATGCAGTTGAAATACTGGGTCAGCTTCAGAAGATCCTGGCACTGCTTGCGCGTCCCCGAGACCTTCTTGCCCAGTTCCAGATCCCAATAGTTCGGCGGCGAGGACACATTGCCGAACAGCATATGATTGCCACCAATGGGGATTGTGCGGTCCAAGTTGCGCGGGGTAATGTTAAAGGTGCTCGGCGCCTTGGCGATCATCTCCATCACAAAATCACGGTCCATGCGGACCAGATCACCATCAACCTTGCAGCCAGCCTGTTTGAAAATCGCCAAGGCTTCGGGGTTCAAAAACACCACCCCGATCTCTTCGAGAATGCGCATGGCGCTCTCGTGGATCGCCTGAACGCCCTCAGGGGGGAGTGGTTCAGTGGGGCGGTCAACATTGACCGGGATCTGCCAGGGCATCTGCTCGATGATGGCTCCACCACGCCGTGCTGCTGCCCCTGCCCGACCACCGCCGCGCCGCTTGCGTCCTCCGCTCTCAGCCATCACCGTCTCCTTAGTACATCTGCTGTTTGGAACTAGCAGGCCCAATTCTCAACGTTATGGCCGCCTCAATCACGACATCCTCTGTCGTTTTCTCAGCTCAAAGGGACGCAGAGGGCATTTTCTGTACATATGTGCCCAGTCACAGGTCAAACGGGTGGCAGTCCACGGGCCGCCCCACCCATCAGATTAGCAGATCAAGCGTCCAGCCAGGCCGGAATATGGCCGATGTCTGGCAGTACCACATCAGCCAATGGTGCCAGATCATCATGCAGCGCCAACCCAGTCAGCACCCCAATCCGACGCATTCCAGCGGCACCGCCGGCCTCTAGATCATGGCGGCTGTCGCCCACCATGGCGGTCCGAGCCGGGGCAACGCCAACCTCCCTGCAAAATGCCAGCAGCGGATCAGGGTCCGGCTTGGCGCCATGACCACTGTCATACCCGGCAATAAAGGCAAAATGCCCCAGAACCCCAGCCCGTTCCAATTGGCTACGCGCCGAAATCTCGGCATCGTTGGTCATCACCCCCAGCACTTTACCGCGCGCCAGCAGATCATCAAGGAAGGCCACCAAAGGCACCGCCTCGGTCAGATTGGCACTGGCGGCGCTGGTGGCCAGATGATGTTCAATCTCTGCGACAGTCATATGGCCGACAACCGGGGCCATCGCGGCGGCAATTTCTGCATTGGCACAAGCTATAGCGATGCTGTCGGGGCGAAAGCTGCTGGTGCCTAGGTCATAGCCAAGCACTGCAGCCAGATCTTGCGTGACTTGCTCTTGGCCCTGTGACAGATCTCGGATCAGGTCCTCGGTCCACTCATTCCAAGTGGCTGCAAAATCGAACAGCGTGCCGTCCTTGTCGAACAAAAGCGCATCTACAGGCATAGGAGCTCCTTATCAGCCGCAGCAATTATCTGCTGTCTATCAGGTCCAGCTGACCTGCGCACCACCCGGCAGCGACATCCGTGCCTTCATCGGGGTTTCATAGGCAAGACCCTGCGCATCGCAAAAGGAAATCACCCAGGCGTCGTCCATCATAAGGAAATCCAAAATTGACCCCAGAAATTCCGGTTCAGCCGCCCGCGCCCGTAAATCGGCCTCGCTGACACCCGAGGCCCCGAGAAATACTGGCAAAAGGTCCTCATTTCCAACCAACCAGGCCAAGGCCTGCAATGCGAGAGTTTCAGCTGAGGCGGCGGTATTTGGCATTTTATGACACTTTTACGGGAGTGGGAAAGGGTTTGTTAACCCAAGTCATAAAGACTCTGGCCAAGTTGAATTGCAAGGGGCGAAAGGGTACCAGGTGCAAGGCACAATCCTAATCATAGACGCAGTGGCAACCAACCGCATTATGCTAAAGGTGCAACTCTCGGCTGCCTACTACCGGGTGGTGCAGACGGATTGCGTTGCAGACCTGTTGTCGGTGGCGCGGCGCTCTCGTCCGGATCTGGTGTTGACGGCTATGACCCTGCCCGACGGCAGCGCAGTCGAAGTGCAATCTATCTTGGCCAGTGATGACACGCTGGCAAATGTTCCAGTGATCGCCATTTCGGTGCAGAATGACAATGCTGGCCGGATGAAGGCCCTGGCGGCCGGGATCGACGATGTTCTGAACCAGCCGCTGGACGACGTGATTTTGCAGGCGCGCATTCGCAGCCTGATCCGTGTCCGCAGCAGCAACGAGGATCTGCACTTGCAACACCAAGCAGCGCAGAGCTTTGAACCACCCCTGTCAGAGCGCGAATGTCTGGCCGAAATCCGCAATGCCAAAGTTGCCCTGGTGGCGCATGATGCTGCTACCGCAACGCAGTGGACGGCACGGTTGCAATCGCTGGTGCCTTACCATCTGCACTCCCATCAAATTGGCGATATCCAACAGTTGATGACCAACCCTGTGCCGGATGTGATTGTGGTCGAGTTGAGAGAATCAACCGCTGGTCCCGGCCTACGGTTACTGGCCGATCTGCGCGCCCGCGCCGCGACCCGGAATTCTGTTGTGATCGCCATTCCCAGCCCCTCTAATGCTCATATCGCTGCCGAGGCACTGGATCGCGGTGCCCATGACGTGTTGCAATCAGGATTCAACGTCCAAGAACTGGCGTTGCGGCTATCGACCCAACTGCTGCACAAAGCGCGCAGTGATCGGCAGCGCAACACAGTGCGCAACGGGTTGCGCGCTGCGGTCGAAGACCCAATGACCGGTCTCCACAATCGCCGCTATGCCAAACCGTTTCTGGAGCGGGTGGCCCGTAATGCCGCTGAGAGCGGTGAGAGTTTTGCGCTGATGCTGGTCGACCTCGATCACTTCAAACAGGTCAATGACCGCTTTGGACATCCTGCCGGTGATGCGGTTCTGGTCGAGGCGTCGAACCGGCTGTCGAAACTGGTGCGCCCAGTCGACTTGCTGGCACGCGTCGGCGGCGAGGAATTCATGATCGTAATGCCAGGTATTGGCGAGGCCAGAGGCAGCGAAACCGCCGAACAACTGTGTCGCCAGATCAACGCCACTCCATTCCATGTTCCCGGCATTGATGAGCCAATCCATGTCACCACCAGCATTGGTGTGGTCATTGGCGGGGGCAATCCTTGCTCTGACATGTCGCACCCCAGCGTCAGCGACCTGATCGCGGATGCTGACTGCGCTCTGTATGACGCGAAACACGCTGGCCGCAATCAGGTCACTCTCTGCCCCGTTGCGGCCTAGGCACCGGCAAGTCGGCCCCAATTACGATCCGTCACGATGACGTTTTGGCCCGTGTGGTCGACGCATACGCTGCTGTAATTCGTCCGCATAAGCAGCGCGTTCATCCACGGTCATCGCGCCGACCCGCGCCACCCAGGCCTGTTGCACCGACTTCTGAAAATCACGCCCAGATGAGGCCTGACCCTCAATAAACCCGGTCAGGGCCTCGACCTCAAATGGATCGGCCCGCAGCAGGGTCAAAATCGCCGCCCCTTCGGCTCGTCGCCGATCATGGAAACTACCGTGATCGCCCCCCGCCTTTTGCCGCAAAGACCGCCGCGTCTCCGGGGCCAGCTCCCGAAACATCATTGAACCGAACGGTGGCCCTGCTTTTGGCCCGCCGTCGTCACGAAAACGGATCACTGCGCCAATCGCCAACCCGGCCACAGCCAAGTTCAATGCCAGTGATCCGGCCAGCACAATTCGCAGCCATGGTTTCATCTTTGCCGGTTTATCTGTGCTCATTGCATCTCCTCACCCAGCACCACGGCCAGGTCGTAACTGTCATAGGGCACCGAGGTGCTGCTGTCTGAATACCCAACCAATTGGGCCGGATCCGGCAAAAATGAGGGCGGCGACAACCCGATCCAAACACCGGCCGCGCCGGCAACAGCCAAGCCACCCAATGCAGGCAAACCACCAATTGCCATCAGCAACTGCCGCCACTTGCCCAGTCGCGGGCGTATCTGTTTTTCTGCGACATGTGCAACTCCCTCAGTCCGGGCGCTCACAGCATCCGCTAAAATCGCCTGTGTCAAACGGTCAGGCATCGGCGCAGGAGTGTGCCGCGCTGCGGCAAACAGATCGTCAAGCTCTTGCATTGCTTTGTCCGTATCAGTCATCGCTATACCCCAACTCTTCGCGCCGCCCAGCCAGAATGGCCGCCAGTGCGCGTTTCCCCCGCGCGGTCAAACTCTCGACCGCCTCGACGCTGATGTCCATGATCCCCGCGATTTCGGGATTGGTTAGCTCTTCAATGTGGCGCAAAACAACCGCTTGTCGTTGCCGTTCTGGCAATTGCATCAAGGCCACCTGCAAGGCATCTTGGCGCGCGCCATCTTGCATCTGTTCAACCGCACTGCGTCCCGCATCTGCCGGTTCCGGCACCGCGTCCAGATCAACATAACCACCGCGCTGTCGCCGTTTCAGATCAATGCACAGATTCATCGCCACCCGGTACAGCCAAGTCGACAGCTGCGCCTGCCCCGGCTGCCAGTTTGGCGCCATACGCCACAACCGCATCATCGCCTCTTGGGTGACGTCCTCAGCTTCGGCCCGGTTGCCCAACACCCGCATCGCCACGCCATAACACCTAGGGCTCAACCGCTCGGTCAGCTCTTGTGCCGCGCGGCCATCCCCATTGGCGTAGAGCACCAACAAGGCGTCATCACTCAAGTTGGGATCTCGCTCGCCCATCAGCAACGGCCCCGATGTCGGGGGCCGCCGCCTGGATATGTCTGTGTTATAATACACGTCAGACTGATCAGTTTTGCTCCGTTTCCACATCCGGTTGCTGCCCGGGGCGATGTTTGCCATGGCCGCGCTGGCGCATATGGTTGCGCGCCTCTTCAAACTCTTCCTTTGAGATGGCACCACTGTTATCGGCATCGATCCGGTCAAACATCTTCCCCGACCGGCGCTGCATGGACAATTCGTCCTGGCTCAGAACACCATCGCCATTGGCGTCGCGCTTTTCCAGCATTCTTTCAGCGTGGGCTGGAACTTCTTTTGCGCCCAGAGCAGTCAGTTCCTCGAGCGACAAGACACCGTCACCATTGGTGTCAGCTGCGGTGAAACGGGCGGCCTTCATGGCCTCCATTTCTGCCTGGGTGATCTCACCATTGCCATCGGCATCGATTTCCTCAAATGACATGTTCATACCATGCCGCCCCGGCCCGCCTTTTGCCAGCACGGCGCCTGCTGCAATGATGCTCGCCGAGCCGACGATAACCGCGATGAAAGCTGCTTTTTTCATGTCAATTTCCTTCGTTTGTGGCGACCCTGTGCCGCCGATCATGCAAGTCAAACGCCACAGCCAAAGGTTTCCGTCGCCACCGCGTGAACTATTTTAAACTTTTTTGATCAGGGTGGAATGAGCAGACAACGCAGGGGAATTTGCGGTATTACGCCGCAAGGCTTGCGCTGCCCCTTTCTGTTTTGGCAGGAAAGGCGCAAAGATGTGCCAAACACATAGGATTTGTCATGACTGAGTCTCAGGCTGTCGCCACATCAGAAATTGAAAATGATCGCCCTACCGCGCCGGCCCTGCTTAAAGGATGGCGCTGCAAGTGCCCCTGCTGCGGCAAAGGTGCACTGTTACATTCCTATCTCAAGGTGAATGACAATTGCGATAGCTGCGGACTGGAGCTGTCGCAGGCCCGCGCCGATGATGGCCCTGCCTATTTGACGATCCTGATTGTCGGCCACCTTCTGGCGCCATTGCTGCATTTTACCTATGTTACCTGGCGCCCTGAACCCTTGGTCATGTTTTCCATTGTTACGGTTGGCTGCGTCTCGTTGTCTCTGTACCTTCTGCCCAGAATGAAGGGGATTGTCGTTGCGTATCAATGGGCACGGCGCATGTATGGGTTCGACACGGAGTCGTAATCCCCAAATAACACATCAAGGCGTCTTATGAGCACAGATCAAAACAATGGTCCGGCAATCGACAAAAGCGCGGTTCGCAATGCAGCCACGGTGATTGTGGTACGCGACCGGATGGGTGCCGATCCGTCGATCCTGATGGGCCAGCGCGGCGCCAATGCGGCGTTTATGCCCAACAAATTTGTGTTCCCTGGCGGAGCCGTAGATGCTGAGGATGCAGTTATTCCTCTGGCGACTTCAATTTCCGACCTGTGTCATGCGCGTCTTGCTGATCAGGCGCCTGCTGGACTTCAACTCGCCCTGACAATCGCGGCCATCCGCGAATTATGGGAGGAAACCGGGCTTATCTTAGGTGTTCCCGGCAACTGGCACGATAACGCCCCTGCTGATTGGCAGGGCTTCGCCACTACCGGCCATCTGCCCTCTGCCAGTGGGTTACAATATGTGTTTCGCGCCCTGACCCCACCGGGACGACCACGCCGTTTTGACGCCCGCTTCTTTCTCGTCGATGCGGATCACATTGTCGGCGATCTGGATGACTTCTCACAGGCCTCGGACGAGCTGTCCCATTTGCAGTGGGTCAAGCTGTCACAGGCCCGCCAGTTTGATCTGCCGTTCATAACCGAGGTGGTATTGGCCGAAGTCGCCGCCCGGATCACGGATCTGACGCCGCCCAGTTCGGTGCCCTATTTTAAGAATAACGACGAGGCCAGCCTGTTCCTGCGCCTGCACGGTAGAGAAATGCCAAAAACCGGCTGACCAAATTCTTTCGAGATCGAACCCGGAATTTTTAAAAATTCCGGACCGGAAAATTCGAATTTTCCGGGGTCACATCGCCAGCCCCAACGCCAGGATCGATGCGACCAACAAGGCAATGCCCATAATCTCCCGGAAGGAGATTTTCTCTTTGAAAAACAATACTGTGGCCAAAATGGACAGGATCAGCTCGACTTGTCCCAGCGCTTTGACGTAAGCCGCATTTTGCAATGAGAAAGCCCAAAACCAGCAGTATGAGCCGCCCATGCTGGTCAAGCCAACCCAGATCGCGACCCGCCGTGCAGCCCAAACCCGGGCGATCTCGCCTTTGTCGCGCCAGCCCAGCCAAACCAGCATCATCAGCGTTTGCAGGCTTACCACCACCGCTAGGGTCACCGCAGCTCGAAACGCCGGATCAAAGTCACCCAATTGCAGCGAGGCACCGCGGTAACTGACTGCCGAAAAGGCAAACAACACCCCCGAGCCAAGTCCCAGTCGAGCGGCCCGGTTGGTCAGATGCTGCCACCAAGGCCCGTCGCTGTTCGGGGTCTTGGCCAAGACCAGCACAGCACTGAGCCCAAGGGTGATCGCCGCCCAGCCCCAATTGCTGATCTGATCGCCAAGCACCAGCAGCCCAACGATAGCCGTTTGGATCACCTCGGTCTTTTTGAAAGTGATGCCAACCGCAAAATTGCGCTGCTTGAAGAGCGCGACCACGCAGATGGTAGCAAGGATCTGCGACAAGCCACCAATGAGTGCAAACAGCCCGAACCCCGGTGTCAACGCAGGCACCTGCTGCCCCGAAATCATCAGATAGCCCGCCAAACCGGCCAGAATAAAGGGCGCCGAATAGACAAAGCGAGAAAAAGTTGCGCCAGCAGGTGTCAAGGTGACGCTGGCCAGCATTTTTTGCAGCATGAACCGCACCGTTTGGAACGATGCGGCAGCGATGGTCACGGGAATCCATATACTCATGCGCGCGTTATGGCGATTTACTCACCCGGTTGCCAGAGAGGATGAGGCACCGGATCTTTGCTGCGCAAAAAGTAGCGGCGAAACACCTGACCATAGCAGCTGTAGGTATAATTATCATTAGCGCTCAGGAATTCCTCGCGCCGGTCACGGTACAGACGCGGCAGTGCATACCAGGGCACGCCTGGGTGCAAATGGTGCACCACATGAAAGTTATTGTTGAGAAACAAAAAGGCCAGCGGGCCGCGAGACTCAACAATCACCGTGCGGGCATGGGTCTGCTCGTGGGCCCGGTGTTCCAGAAAGGTGCGTATTTTGACCAACCCCAGCCCTAGATAGGCCGCGATGCAATAGGCCCACAACGGCATCGGCGTCAGGCTCACCAGCCACAACACAACTGCCAGTCCCGGCACAAACACGACCCAGGCCCAGATGACCGAGCGATCACCTTGCAAAGCCGCACGCGCATCGCTGGCAAGGAAACATATCTGGCCAATTATCGGCCCCAATACCATACGCCCCAGCAAGGTGTTGTTGGCGCGATAGATCCGGCGTTGCCAGATCGTTTTTTGTTGCCAGACGACCGGGTCGAGAAAGTTGCTTTCCGGGTCGTCATAGGGATCGGTCAGTTTTTCGTCACGGTGATGCGCCAGGTGGGTGTCGCGAAATCGGTTATACGGGATCATCATGTTCAACTGCGGCGCCATCAATATCTCGTTCAGCACTTTGCTGCGGAACGGATGACCATGCAGCGCCTCATGGGTCAGCGAGGAATGAAACGCCACCAGAACGGAGGTCGAGGCGATGGCCAGCAGCAGGCTGACTTCGGGCAGCAAGGACAGCGCCGCAAACCACAGCCCGTAACAGGCCAGCATCAACAGAAACGTCCCCCACTCGGGGCCTTTGGGCAGGCGCTCAGACATGACCACGCCCCCAACGGACCCGCGACCACAGCCGCTCATAGACCAGGTACAGGGTGAACCCGATAGCCGTATTGATCAGCGCGATTGCGCCGCCCACCGCAATCGACCCAGTGGCAAGAAACCCAACCAGCGCCATCGACGCCAGGCCGATGATATTCCAAATAAGCGCCTTAACCAGCGAGCGTGTCCGCGTTTCCATTCTAACTCCTGAAATCTTCAAATCAGGTGTACTCCGACGCGGCGCTGTGCAGAATTCCGTATCTGATTAACAAAACTCAACAGATGTGATTTAAGTAAACATATGAATACAAAAATCGACAAACGCGCTCGCGCAGAGCAGTTTCGCATCCGTCTGAACCGTGGCCTACAGGAAAGCGGGCTCAGCCAAAGCGCCCTGGCGCGACAAATCGGCGTTGATCGTTCGACCATCTCGCAACTGCTGACCGGCGACGGCGCCCGCCTGCCCAATGCGCATGTGATCGGCGCCTGTGCCTCGGCGCTTGGGGTCTCGGCCGATTGGCTACTCAGCCTGTCTGACCGCCCCGAAAGCGCGGCCGAGTTGCTGGCCGGTGCGCTATCGCTGTCACGGGCACCAAGGGCTCTTGTCGACGAGCGCATTTTTGAGTGGCACCGCGAAGCAGCGGGTTACAAGATCCGCCATGTGCCAGCCGCCCTGCCCGATATGTTAAAAACCCGCGCCTTGCTGGAATGGGAATACGCGCCGCATTTGGGCCGCACCTCTGGCCAGGCCATTGGTGCATCCGAAGACCGGCTGGCCTGGATGCGGCAATCAAAGTCAGATTATGAAATTGCCATGCCGATCTATGAGCTTCACAGTTTTGCCCATGGCACCGGCTACTACCATGACCTGCCGCTAGACACCCGCATCGAACAGCTCGACAATTTCGAACGCCTCTGCAGCCAGCTTTATCCGCGACTGCGGGTTTATCTGTTTGATGCCAAACGGCTGTATTCCTCGCCGCTGACCATCTTTGGCCCCCTGCTCTGCGTGTTCTATGCCGGCTCTCACTATATGGCCTTCCGCGACAGCGACCGGATCGAGACCTTTACCCAGCATTTCGACGTCTTGGTCCGCGAGGCCGACCTAACGGCGCGGCAATTGCCCGGCCACCTACGCGCCCTCAAGGCAACTATCAGCGGCTGAGGCCGCACGTCGCCCAAAGGGCGACGTTCAGGCTCAAGTCACGGCAGTGACTTGAGCCACCGAGGTCGCTAGACTTTTGGGTCCGGGTTTTCGGTGTGGCCATCCACTGCGATGACCTGTCCCGACACCAAACGCGCCCCGTCCGAGGCCAGGAATACGGCCATATTGGCGATATCAGCCGCCTCGACGAACCGCCCCATCGAGGTGCCCGCAGCATAGCCCTGATAAACCTCGTCCCGGGTCATGTTCTTGGCTGCCGCTTCGCGTTCCAGCACGCCCTCCATACGGGGCCCTTCGACCGCGCCGGGGCAGATAACATTGGCCCGGATACCGTATGACCCCAGTTCCATTGCCAACGTCTTAGTCAATCCAATCACCGCCCATTTCGCTGCCGAATAAGGCGCGCGGTTGGGATAGCCATATTGCCCCGCGGTGGACGAGGTCACGATAATGGAGCCCGCCCCCGCAGCCTTCATCAACGGCGTGGCATGTTTCGCCGCCAGAAATGCGCCTTCCAGATTGACACTGACACAGGCGCGCCAATCTTCAATCGCCACGTCCTCAATCTTGGCGGTTGGTCCCGCCACGCCTGCATTGGCACACAGCACATCCAACCCGCCAGCATCGCCTATGGCCAAAAACACCGCCCGCATGTCGTCTTCGCACGCGGCATTAGCGCGATGTGTGGTCCAGTCGGAGGGCAGCGCCGCCAATCCAGCCTCATCCACATCCGTGACCCAGACCTCATACCCGGCTGCAGCGAATCCTTCGCCCATGGCGCGCCCAATTCCGGACGCGCCTGCGGTTACCAAGACCCGCGCCATTACCGAGGATCCCCGATGGCGCGGCCCAATCCATCAGGCGCGGGCAACGTAGTATGGGCCTGCGCCAGTTTCACCAGCGCAGCCTCAACATGAGGCGCAGGCGGAGCCGAGCGACGGGTCGCCAGATCCACATGCAGCAGCATGTGCTCGCCAGTGGCCAGCAACCGGTCGCCTTCATACATCTCATGCCACAGGTGCATCTTCTTGCCAGCTCCCATGATCACCTGCGTTTTCACCTGGATCGCATGCCCCGCATGGACCTCGTCAATATGGCGAATGTGGGTTTCAGCGGTGAAATAGCTGCCGCCCGAGGCGATATATTCCGCATCACAGCCGATCATCAACATCAGCCGATCAGTCGAATGCGCAAAGGCATCCAAATAGCGGCTTTCGGTCATGTGGCCGTTGTAATCGGTCCAATCCAGCGGCACGATCCGAGACTGCGTCAGCACCAGCTGCGACAGATCTGGCAATTGGTCGACATGGCTCAGCAATCCCGCCTCACCTTCGCGTGCCTTGTCCTGCGCGTTCTGCAGCGCCCCGGCGCCCCAGTCATTCGCCGACATCGCCCGCATCATGCCAACAAGGTTGTCGTCACGAATACGCTCCAGCTCGCGAATCGAATGCATCCCCGACTGGTCATCCGACTGATCCGCAATCAGATCGACCAGTTCGTCGGTGAATTCCGGCACATCCATTAGCTTGGTCCAAGGCAGCGTCAGGCAGGGGCCGAACTGCGCCATGAAATGCTTCATGCCCGCTTCACCACCAGCCACGCGGTAAGTTTCAAACAACCCCATCTGCGCCCAGCGGATGCCAAAGCCATAGCGGATGGCGTTGTCAATTTCCTCGGTCGAGGCGATGCCGTCCTTGACCAGCCATAGCGCCTCACGCCAGACCGCCTCGAGGAACCGATCGGCGATATGCGCATCAATTTCTTTGCGCAGATGCAGCGGGTACATGCCGATACTTGTGATGATCTCTTTGGCACGCGCGATCACTTCCGGCGGGTTCGCTTCGGTGCCGACCAGCTCGATCAGCGGCAGCAGGTAGACCGGGTTAAACGGATGCGCCACCACGATTTGCCCAGCATTGTCATGCCCCTCTTGCAGCTCGGAGGGTTTGAAGCCGCTGGTCGAAGACCCGATGACCGTCTCGGCAGCACAATGCTGCAGCAACTCGCCATAGACTTTCTTCTTCAGATCCAACCGCTCGGGCACGCTTTCCTGTACCCAGTCGACACCAGACACTGCCTCGGCAATCGTCGCGTGAAAGCTCAGGCTTCCCTCAGCAGGCAGCGCCACATTGCCCAATCCGGGAAGACTGCGGCGTGCGTTGTCCAGCACCTCGCCAATTTTGCGCTCAGCCTCAGGGTCCGGGTCAAACACCCGCACATCCCAGCCGTTGAGCAGGAACCGAGCGGCCCATCCGCCACCAATTACTCCGCCGCCAATGATTGCTGCTGTTTTCATGATTTCTTTCACCAGTTTTCAGGAAGCATTACTTCCGCGTCTTCAATCGGCCATCCATCGGTATCGTAGCCAAAGCAAAGGTCAGGGTTCGCAATAGGATCCTCGCGGAATTCTTCCGCGAGGTTTTCACAAGTCCAATTCAACATCCATGCCGCGTCATGAGTAACGGGTTCTTGGACAACCGTTTCAGGTTGCTGCGTACAGCCTGCAATAACTAACAAAATCAGCGATAAATGAATGAACGATTTCACTTCGCCACCGGCGCCCGCTTCACCAGACCCAGCTTCTCACGCACTGCCTGCGGGCCAATCACCCGCGCACCCATGTTTTCAATGATGGTACCTGCGCGCTCGACCAGCTGCCAGTTCTCAGCCAGTTGCCCCTTGCCCAGCCACAGATTGTCCTCCAACCCAACGCGCACGTTGCCGCCGCCCAGAACCGAGGCTGCGACGTAAGCCATCTGATCACGCCCCAGCGAGAACGCCGACCAGTTCCAACTCTCAGGTACATTGTTGACCATCGCCATGAATGTGTTCAGATCATTCGGCGCGCCCCACGGCACCCCCATGCACAGCTGCACCAGCGCCGGACCGTCCAACACACCCTCTTTCACCAGCTCTTTGGCAAACCAAAGATGGCCGGTGTCAAAGGCCTCGATCTCGGGCTTTACACCCAGATCCGTCATCATCTGCCCCATGGCGCGCAACATGCCCGGCGTGTTGGTCATCACGTAATCGGCCTCGGCAAAGTTCATGGTGCCGCAGTCCAGCGTGCAGATCTCGGGCAGACATTCCACCACATGTGCCATCCGCTCGGTTGCGCCGATCATATCGGTGCCAGCCGCATTCGCTGGCAGCGGAGCCTCGACATTGCCGAACACCATATCGCCACCCATGCCTGCGGTCAGGTTCAGCACCATATCCACCTCCGAGTCGCGGATGCGATCGGTCACTTCCCGGTACAGCCCCAGATCGCGGCTCGGCGCGCCAGTCTCGGGATCACGCACGTGGCAATGCACGATGGCAGCGCCAGCCTTGGCCGCGGCAATCGCACTCTCGGCGATTTGTGCAGGCGAACGCGGCACATGTGGGCTGCGATCCTGGCTGCTTCCCGAGCCGGTCACGGCACAGGTGATAAAGACGTCTTTGCTCATATTCAGAGGCATTTTGCTTTTCCCCACGATGTACAGGGTTTTGCCTAGAGTTATCCCCAGGCTCTTCCCCAGATTCCTGTTTGCGTTGATCCTTACTGTGGCTCAGCCTTGGGGCCTGAACTTTACAAAATGCGAATCGTACTTGATGAAATCCGCAAAAAACATCCTGCAGCCCGAACATCAGCCTCTGAAAACAGCGGTGCTGGTGCTTGACGAATGCAACACGCTGTCCTTCGCCGCCGTGGTCGATCCAATGCGCGCCGCCAACCGGCTCGCCGGGCGTCACGCATTTGACTGGGACTATGTTACTCCGACAGACGAGCCATCGATGCTGACCAGCGGCCTCACCGTACCAGGCATCCCACTGGCCCGGCTGCAAGGCTGCGAGCTGTTGATTGTGGTGGCCGGCTTCCAACTGGCACGACAGGCCACCCCTGGCCTACTGGCAGGGTTGCGCCGCATCGCCGCCACTGGCACCACTCTTGCTGGCGTCGACGGTGGCCCCTGGCTGCTGGCCGAGGCTGGCCTGTTGGACGGCCACGCCGCCACCACCCACTGGGAGGATCTGGACAACTTCGCCAGCCGCTTCCCCGAGGTCGACACCCGCCAGGACCGCTTTACCCTGTCCGAAGGCCGCCTGACCTCCGGTGGCGCCACCCCGGCGATCGAGATGATGCTGCATATCATTGGCGCACGCCACGGCATCGGCTTTGCATCGCGTGTCGCGGGTCTGTTCCTCTACGATGGCCCCAGCGCCCCAACCCGACCACAAAGCCGTCTGGGCAGTCAAAAGCACAATGCGCTGACCGCCAAGGCCAACGCACTGATGGAGTCCTCATTGGATGAGCCTTTACCGCTGAGCTATATCGCCGAAAGCCTCGGCACCAGCTCACGCAGCCTGCAGCAACAGTTCCGCCTGCGCCTGAACACCACGCCACAGGATCACTACCTGCATCTGCGCCTGGCCGAGGCCCGCCGTCTGGTCACTGATACTGAATTGCCATTAATGGACGTAGCTATGGCGACCGGCTTCACCTCGCAGTCCAGTTTCGCTCGCGCCTTTCGCACTGCTCATGGCAGCACGGCCCGCGACCTGCGTCAGGACAGCAGCCAACCTCTACGGCACTAGGCAGCCGCTACGCAATGAGGCTTCTCTGCGAGACGGCCTTGGGGCTCCGCCGGTTCAGACTTGAAACCATCCCCCAGATGGTTTCCGGGACAGTCTTCACTCCCCGGATCATTTCCAAGACGACCTTGGGGCTCCGCCCGTTCGCACCTGAAACGATCCCCCGGATCGTTTCCTGGACGGTGCTCACTTCTTCTTGTTCAAAATACCTCGGGGGTGAATGGGCCCGCAGGCCCAGAGGGGGCAGCGCCCCCTCCCCCATCACGGCTTAATACGGCATTGGAAAGGCACGATGCGCCTGGTCAATCTCCTGCAAAACCTCATCACTCAACTGAACATCCACAGCGCCCATCAAGCGTTGCAACTGTTCAAACGTCGTGGCACCAAAAATCGCCGAGGTCATAAACGGTCGTGTTCTGCACCAGGCCAGCGCCATATGCACAGGGTCCAGCCCATGGCGCGCCGCAATGTCCAGATAACCATCCACCGCCTCATACACTCGTGGATTGTGCCGCCCTCCCAAATTCGGAACCAGAGATTTGCGCGACCCTTCTGGCACCGCGCCCTCCTGGTACTTCCCTGTCAGCAACCCGGCTCCCAGCGGCGAGAATGCCAGCAACCCAACATCTTCATTGACGCTCAACTCAGCCAGATCGGTGTCGTACAACCGGCACAACAGCGAATATTCGTTCTGCATCGATGCCACCCGTGGCGCACCGTTTTCCTCGGCCAGCCGCAGCCATTGCGCCGTGCCCCAGGCGCTTTCGTTGGACAGGCCAAAGGCGCGGATATTGCCCTTGTCCACCTGTGCCTGCAGCGCCTCCAGGCAGTCCAACATGTTGGCTAACGTCTCTTCTCGGTTCTGCGAAGACGGATCAAAAGTCCAGTTCTTGCGGAACATGTAACTGCCGCGATTGGGCCAATGAAACTGATACAAGTCGATGTAATCCGTCTGCAACCGCTTCAGCGAAGCCTCAACAGTCTCGGCAATGGTCTTGCTCGAGATCGGCGCCCCGTCGCGTACAAAGCCCTGGCCCTCGCCCGAGTGTTTGGTGGCCAGAATATAGTCCCCCCGGCGGCCGGACTTGGCGTTCCAGGTGCCAATGATCTCTTCGCTTAGACCAACTGTTTCAGCCCGGATCGGGTTGACGGGATACATCTCGGCGGTATCGACAAAATTCACCCCGGCAGCCAAAGCGTAATCAATCTGCGCGTGCGCGTCTTTTTCTGATGTCTGGGTGCCATAGGTCATGGTGCCCAGGCAAAGCTCCGAGACCTGCATGCCTGTGCGGCTCAAAGGGTTCATTTTCATATCGCGCGTTCCTCATATGCTGTTGGCGGCGACAGTAGTGTCCTTGCCTGTGAGCGCAAGCATATGGCGACAAGGGCTTGAGCTTTGACCCGAGATCAGCCAGCCTGTCATTACCTGCCAATCCCAAACACCCGCAAAGGAGCGCTTTATGCCGCAGAGCATCACCAAGGGCATCAAGGCCCTGTTGGCCGAAGCCAATGAAAGCGTCATCACCCTGCCGGTGGCCGAGGCAAAATCTCTGGCCGCGAGCGAAGACTATGTCTTTGTTGACCTGCGCGACATCCGCGAGCTGCAGCGGTCCGGCATGATCCCAGGCGCGTTCTCCTGTCCACGTGGCATGCTGGAGTTTTGGATCGACCCGGACAGCCCCTACCACAAGCCAGTGTTCAACCAGGACAAAACCTATGTGTTCTATTGTGCCAGCGCCTGGCGATCCGCGCTCAGCGCCAAAGTGGCGATGGAAATGGGGCTGAAGCCGGTGATGCATCTTGAAGGCGGCTTTAGCGAATGGCTCAAACAGGACGGCCCCGTCGCCCCGCGCGAAGGCTAAAAACACGAGGTGAGGCTCAACTCGCCAATTGAGAACAAAAAGAGAACATGCTAAATCTACAGCATGCCGACTCAGCTGCTCAACCCTGCCTCCCATCATCCTCGCCGCCAGGTCTCGGTCTGTGACGGGATAGCCCTGGACTATGGCCGCACCCACGAGGCCTGCGGCCCGGCCCGGCGCACATTTGCACTGTGGCTGGCCGCTGCCACCACTGGGCCAGTGCTGTGGATCTCACCCGCCTGGGAGGTGGACCAACTGAACCCGGACGGGATGATGGACTTTGCCTGCCCCAGCCGGTTTTTGTTCCTGCATGCCTCCCGTCAGGATGACCTGCTCTGGGCCACCGAAGAAGCCCTGCGCGCGGGGCAAGTGCCGCTGGTGGTAACAGACCTGCCCGCCCCGCCTGGCCTGAAACCGGTACGGCGCCTGCATCTGTCGGCGCAAAGCGGCGCCAGTCATGGCCCGGCGCCTTTGGGGTTACTGCTGACCCCCGGCAACGGCGGCGCCGCGGGCATCGAAAGCCGCTGGCATCTGACCCCAACCCATACAGGTCCGCAGCGGCAGTGGCTGTTGCAACGCCTGCGCGCCCGCACCCTGCCGCCACGCAGCTGGCAGCTGCAGCACTCAAGCCCCCGTGCCGGATTGCAGGAGGTACACGAGCAGCTGGCCGCTATGTCCTGACCGTCGGACACGGATGGTTGGAGCTGTGGCCGCAAGACGGCTGACAATAGAGTCATCAGCAAGGGATATGAGATGCAATTACAGGCAATCATCCATAGGATGGCCGCTTGGAGGACCGTGAATGATCCAGAGACGCCACGTCTTTACCCTGCTCGCAAGCGCCTGCGCCCTGCCCCAAGCAGCTTTGGCCGCGCCAACCCGCTATGCACTGGATCATGAGAACTCGCATGTTGAGTTTAAATTCAAGCTGAACGGCGCACCCCAGACCGGATCAATGCCGATTGAGCGGGCCAAAATCACCATCGACCCGCAACACCTGCCCGCATCGCAGGTCGATGTGACACTGAATGTGGCGCGGGCACGCACCGGATTGATCTTTATCACTCAGGCTATGACTAGCTCCGGCGTTCTGGATGCCGCGCAGTTTCCTACCATCCGGTTTGTGTCACGCCGCATCATTCTGGGCGCTGCAGGGCGGATCTCGGAAGGGGCGAAAATAATCGGTGACCTGACCCTGCATGGTGTGACCAAACCGATCATCCTTCAGGCGGCAATATATCGACCACACGGCACCCCCGCAGATGATCTAAGTCAGCTGAATGTCGTATTGAACGGCGACCTGAACCGCAATGATTTTGGCGCCTCTGGATTTCCAAACCTGGTGGGAAATCAAGTGACCCTGGACATCCGGGCCAGGATTACAGCGGTCAAATAAACCGCCGCCAAAACGTCAGATGCGACATTGCTGTCGAAAACGGTTGCGCCTGCCCGCAATGACGCGTCATTCTGCGCGACTATGCGTCTGATCATATCCTTTGCCGCCTTGTTTTTGTCTGTTGTGCTGTTGCAGCTATCCACCGGCGGTGTGGGGCCACTGGACGCCATTTCCGGACTGACCCTGGGCTTCAGCAAAGAGGAAATCGGCCTGCTCGGTTCATCGCATTTTCTAGGATTTTTTATCGGTTGCTGGTGGGCGCCGAGGCTGATGGGGACCGTTGGCCATTCCCGCGCCTTTGCCGCGTTTACCGCGCTTGGAGCCATTGGGCTGATGGGCCATACGCTGACCAACAACCCAATGGCCTGGGCCCTAATGAGAATTGCCTCGGGACTTTGTGTGGCGGGCTGTTACACGGTGATCGAGGCCTGGCTGAACGCCAAAGTCACCAATGAAACCCGTGGCCGCGCAATGGGCAGCTACCGGATTGTCGACATGGGCGCCTCTCTGGGGGCGCAGCTGATCATCGCGGTACTGCCACCTGCGGCATATGTCTCCTACAACCTGCTGGCCATCCTGTGTTGTGCCGCGCTATTGCCGCTGACCTTGACCACGGCCAGCCAGCCCGAGACTCCGGCGGCACCCCGCTTGCGGCCAAAACTGGCCTGGAGATGTTCGCCGCTGGCAGTTGCCGGCGTGCTGGTGGCCGCGCTCAGCTCCGCTTCGTTCCGCATGGTGGGGCCGCTTTATGGCCAAGAGGTCGGGCTGGGGATTGATCAGATTGCCTTTTTCCTGGCCGCCTTTGTACTGGGCGGCGCGCTGGCGCAATACCCATTGGGCTGGCTGGCCGACAAATACGACCGGCGCTGGGTGCTGATCTGGCTGTCAGCCGCAGCAATCGTCTCCAGCGGTATCACCATCAGTGCGGCCGGTTTGGGAACCGTTGCGGTCATGCTCTCAGCAGGTCTGTTTGGCTTTACCACCTTCCCGATATTTTCGGTTTCCGCAGCCCATGCCCATGACTTTGCCACATCAGACGAACGGGTCGAATTGTCAGCAGCGCTGATGTTCTTTTTTGCCCTCGGCGCCATCGCCAGCCCACTTGCGGCCTCGGCGTTGATCACCAGCTACGGGCCGGGCGCCTTGTTTGCGATGATCGCCTTTGGTCACCTGGGGCTGATCCTGTTTGGCCTGACCCGGATGCGCGCCCGCCCAACGCCCGAAGAGCGCACCCAATACGTTTATGCCCCGCGCACCTCGTTCGTCATCGGCCGCCTGCTGAAACGCGCACGAGAAAGGCGATAAGGGCGCCACGTGTCGGCACACGACGCAGACTGAGCCCTTAACTGGTTGAAGTATTGGACGTGGCACGCATAGGGTCAGCCCATGAATTTTGACAGCGCCCTGTATTCCTACCGGCACGACAAAAAGGTCCCAGAGTTCAATGACTCTGGCCCCATTTGCGTTATGGATGCGCATTGCTCACTCTGCGCACGCGGTGCCAAATGGATAGCCCACAATGATCGCAGCAACGCGTTCAGGATAGTTCCGCTGCAATCAGATTTGGGCAACGCGTTGATGACCCACTACGCTATGGACCCCAAGGACCCGACATCTTGGCTTTATCTGGCAGATGGGCGTGGCTATGCCTCGCTGGACGCCTTGATCCGCGTTGGCCAAAGACTGGGCCGAGTTTGGAGACTGCTGGCCATCTTGCGCATCATCCCCAAAGGTCTGCGCGACATCCTTTACCGCACAGTCGCCCGCAACCGATATCGCTGGTTCGGCACAACGGACCTGTGCAGCCTGCCGGATTGCGAAGTGCAAAAGAGGCTGATGTTGTGAGAATACTCATTCTCGGTGGCTACGGTGTGTTTGGCAGCCGCTTGGCTGAACTGCTGTCGGATATCCCTGAGATCAAGATGCTGATCGGTGGCCGCAACATTGATCGCGCGACGCAGTTTTGCGATGCGTTTCAGGGGGCCGCCTCCGTGACACCGGTCCAACTGGACCGCAGCGCCTTAGAACAGCACATGGACCGGCTGGCACCCCATCTGGTCATTGATGCCTCGGGGCCGTTTCAGGACTATGGCGAAAACGGCTATTCGGTGATCGAGACCTGCATCCGGTTCAAAGTGAGTTACCTGGACTTTGCCGACGCCGCTGCATTTGTATTTGGTGTCTCCCAATTTGATCAGGCCGCCAAAGGCGCCGGTATATTCATCCTGTCAGGCGTCAGCAGCTTCCCCGTCCTGACAGCAGCCGTCTTGCGCGAGATGTCCAAGACAATGGAGATTGAAACCGTTCAGGGCGGCATCGCCCCGTCGCCTTATGCCGGTATTGGCCTCAATGTCATGCGCGCGGTGATTGGGTATGCCGGTGCCCCGGTCAAGCTCACCCGGAACGGGATGCAGACAACTGCGCGTGGTCTGACCGAAAGCAGGCGCTATACAATTGCCCTGCCCGGCATGTTGCCGCTGAGAAATATCCGTTTTTCCTTAGTCGACGTCCCCGAGTTGCAGGTCCTGCCGCCCGAGCATCCAACCCTTAGGGATATCTGGATGGGCGCAGGCCCGGTTCCTGAAAGCCTGCACCGGATGCTGAACCTGCTGGCGCATGCGCGCGCCAAGTTCAACCTGCCAAGCTTTGTCCCGCTGGCCCCATTGTTCTACAAAATCCTGAACCTGATGAAAGTCGGCGAACACCGTGGTGGCATGTTTATCCACGTAACCGGGCATCAAGACGGCGCACCAGTCGAACGTTCCTGGCACCTGTTGGCCGAAGGTGATGATGGCCCCTATATTCCATCAATGGCCATCGAGGCCATTGTCAGGAAGCTTCTCGACAATAAATCACCCAAACATGGCGCACGCGCCGCGACGCAGGCATTAAGCCTCGCCGATTATGAAACGCTTTTTGAAAAGCGCACTCTCTACATGGGGTTCCGCGGCATGCCGAACAAAGCCGCCCCCCTTTATCGGCAGGTCCTTGGCGATGCCTTTGACGGGCTTTCGCCGCAGGTTCAGGCAATTCATAACGACACCAAGGACCGCACATGGACAGGAACGGCCCGCGTACAACGCGGCACAGGGCTGATATCCAAGGCGCTGGGGAAACTGTTTGGCTTCCCAGACCCATCCGATCAAATTCCAGTTTCAGTGCAGTTCACCCCACTGAAGGATGGCGAGAAATGGACCCGGAGATTTGGAGACCAATGTTTCTCTTCGATCCAAACGGCGGGCACGGGTCGGAACGACCTGCTAGTAGCTGAACGCTTTGGCCCGATCACCGTCGCCCTCGCCCTTGTGCAAAAAGACGATAAATTACTCCTGATCCCACGCCGATGGTCGCTACTCGGAATACCCCTGCCCAAAATGCTACTACCGTCGGGAAACAGCTTTGAGACGCAGTTAGACGACCAATTTCATTTTGACGTCAAAATTTCGGTTCCGCTAATTGGCCTCATCGCCGCCTATCAAGGCGAGCTGGAACCCAGCCCGAAGACTTAATTTCTCCATTCATTTAGAGCTCTAATCAAGGCAAGTCGGCCGTCAAAGCATGGGGAAAATCCGTGAACCCTGCGCAGGGGGATTTCTAACCGCTCAGACTTGCGTTAGACGGGCTGTCAGACAGCTAGGCGGAAAAGCGATATGGCACGAATTCTCATTACCTCGGCGATCCCTTACATCAACGGGATCAAGCATCTGGGCAACCTGGTGGGCAGTCAGCTGCCAGCCGATCTATACGCCCGTTACAATCGTGGCCGTGGCAATGAAGTGATGTTCCTTTGCGCCACCGACGAACACGGCACCCCAGCCGAGCTGGCCGCCGCCAAGGCAAACAAGCCCGTGGATGAATTCTGCGCCGAAATGCATGGCGTTCAGGCCGAAATCGCTAAGGGCTTTGGCCTTAGCTTTGACCACTTTGGCCGCTCCTCCAGCCCGCAGAACCACAAGCTGACCCAGCACTTCGCCGGTAAACTGGCCGAGAATGGCCTGATCCGTGAAGTGGTGGAGAAGCAGGTCTATTCCAACGCAGATGGCCGCTTTCTACCGGATCGCTATATCGAAGGCACCTGCCCCAACTGCGGCTTTGACAAGGCCCGTGGCGACCAGTGCGAAGAATGCACCAAACAGCTGGATCCCACCGACCTGATCGATCCACGCAGCGCGATTTCCGGCTCCACCGATCTAGAGGTCCGCGAGACCAAGCACCTGTATCTGTGTCAGTCCACCCTAAAGGACCAGCTGGACGAATGGATCAGCTCCAAACATGACTGGCCCATCCTGACCACCTCGATTGCCAAGAAATGGCTGCATGACGGCGACGGGTTGCGTGACCGAGGCATCACCCGCGACCTGGACTGGGGCATCTCGGTCAAAAAGGGCGATCAGGACTGGCCCGGCATGGAGGGCAAGGTGTTCTATGTCTGGTTCGACGCCCCAATTGAGTACATCGCCTGCGCAGGCGAATGGGCCGAAGCCAACGGCAAGAGTGACGCCGACTGGCAGCGTTGGTGGCGCACCGACAAGGGTGCCGATGACGTGAAATATGTTCAGTTCATGGGCAAGGATAACGTCCCCTTCCACACTCTGTCCTTCCCGGCCACAATTCTGGGTTCAGGCGAGCCATGGAAATTGGTCGATCACCTGAAATCCTTTAACTACCTGAACTATGACGGCGGCCAGTTCTCGACCTCGCAGGGCCGTGGTGTGTTCATGGATCAGGCGCTGGAGATCCTTCCGGCTGACTATTGGCGCTGGTGGCTGTTGTCACACGCGCCCGAAAGCAGCGACTCCGAGTTCACCTGGGAGAACTTCCAGCAGTCGGTGAACAAAGATCTGGCCGACGTACTAGGTAACTTTGTCAGTCGCATCACAAAGTTCTGCCGCGCCAAGTTTGGCGAAGCGGTGCCCGAGGGCGGTGAATACGGTGAACAAGAACAGAATCTGATCGCCGAACTGACCACCCGCATCCGCGCCTACGAGGCCCAAATGGAAGCTATGGAAGTGCGCAAATCAGCGCAGGAGCTCCGCGCGATTTGGGTTGCTGGCAACGAGTACCTGCAAAGCACTGCGCCGTGGTCGACCTTCAAGACTGATCCAGCGCAAGCCGCGGCGCAGGTCCGCATGGGCCTGAACCTGATCCGTCTCTATGCCGTGCTCAGCGCGCCGTTCATTCCCACTGCCTCGGCCAGCATGCTAAGTGCAATGAACACACTCGACACCAGCTGGCCCGACGATGTTACAGCCGCCCTGAACGCCCTGCCGGTTGGTCACGAATTCTCGGTGCCCGAGGTGCTATTTGCCAAGATCACTGATGATCAGCGCGAAGACTGGCAGCAGCGTTTTTCTGGTGTGCGTGACTGAACAACCTGATCCCAAACGAATTTGCTATCAACGCGTCCCAAACGGGGCGCGTTTTTTCATATCCGTCTTCAAAAATTTATTTTCCTCGCGTTATGGTCGCCGCCAGTGCAGGTGACAGAAATATTTCAACCATCCCGAACCCAACGCCTAAACATTTCCCGCAAAAATATCTATTCCCGACTAAAAAGCTCAGGTTGACATACCTGAGTAAATAAATCAGGTTAGCCTCAATCCAGCCAACCTGTTGCACTTCAGGCCAGCCCGAGTCGAAAGCAACAGATCAGAGCGCCCCATGCCGCACAGTGTTTCATCAGATCATATGCCTCAGCCATCAGCGCCGATTCAGCAAACGCAGGATCCGCTTTGGCGTCAGGCCCTGTCTGAACCGGAAACCCTGTCTGGCTTTTGTCTGGAATGGATCCAGGACCGGGCGGACAGCAACAAAGGGCGACCCTCATGAACATGCATGCATCCGAGGTGGCGGCACCCACCCCAGAAGTATTCCCAACCTATCACGCCGAAGAGTTGACCCGTGGCGGCATCCAGGCCCGGATTTTGCTGAACGGCCAGATCTACAGCCTGCGCATCACTCGTGCCGGTAAGTTGATCTTGACCAAATGAGCCAGCAGCCCACCTATCGTGGAGGCGCCTCAGTTGGCGTTCTCTCCGAGCTCCCCCCCATCGAAGCAACTGCAGTGCGCCACTTGCGCAAGTGGTTTGACAGCCCGGAATCGCGGCTTGAAATGCGTGACGAAGTCATCAGCCATCTGGGTGCTGACTTGACCGACGTTGCGCTGCAGACCTTTGGTCAGCTGTGCATGCTTTGCGTTCAACACGGACGCCGCCCTTTGATTCGCCACGGGCTGAAATGCGCTTGCTTGGGTGCGGACGAGAACTGTTTTGCCAATATGATTGCCGCAGCTGCGGATGGCCAAGTTGACGACACCATGTTGTTTGCTTCGCTCATCGTACGTCCATCGATGGCGCGCGAACTGCTGCCATTGGCTTCTGAATTTGGTTTTCTGCTCCGGCAGATGACCACGGCGATGCCGCCGCCACTGCCGCGTCGGCCCGCCTCGACCACCCTTCACTAATTGCAACACCCACAAGGACATCCTTTATTATGAAATCGTTGATACTTGCCGGCACGGCACTGACTGCATTTGCCGCCGGAACCACGGCCGTTTTGGCCGCTGACAAAGCCGCAGTGCTGACCAACTACTCCAATATCGCCGAGGCTAAGTATCAAGACAGCCTGTCCACCGCACAGCACCTGCAAACCGCAGTTGACGCCCTATTGGCGGCGCCATCTGCTGATACTCTGGACGCCGCCCGCACCGCATGGCTGGCCTCGCGCGTGCCTTACCAGCAGTCCGAAGTGTTCCGCTTTGGCAATGCCATCGTTGATGACTGGGAAGGCAAGGTAAACGCCTGGCCGCTGGACGAAGGCCTGATTGACTATGTTGATACGTCTTACGGCGGCCCTTCTGACGAAAACGCCCTGGCGGTTCTGAACGTTGTTGCCAACCCAGCATTTGAGCTGTCCGGCAAAGCCATCGATGCCACCAACATCACGCCTGAGCTGCTCGAAGGCTCGCTGCACGAGGCCGAAGGCGTTGAGTCCAACGTTGCAACTGGCTACCACGCCATCGAATTCCTGTTGTGGGGCCAAGACCTGAACGGCATCGACCACGGCGCTGGCAACCGGGCCTTCACAGATTTCTCCGCTGGCGACGTCTGCACCAACGGCAACTGCGACCGTCGTGGTGCCTACCTGCAGGCAGCAACCGAACTGCTGATATCCGATCTGGAATGGATGACCGCACAGTGGGGCGAAACTGGCGAAGCGCGCACCGGACTGCTGGGTGACGAAAGCGCTGGCATTGTTGCCATGCTCACCGGTATGGGCTCGCTGTCTTACGGCGAAGTCGCAGGTGAGCGCATGCGCCTGGGCCTGATGCTGAACGATCCCGAAGAAGAGCATGATTGCTTTTCGGACAACACCCACAACAGCCACTATTACGACGGCAAAGGTGTGCAAAACATCTACCTGGGCCAATACACCCGAGTTAACGGCGAAACAATCTCGGGCGCATCGCTGTCCAACTTGGTTGCCGCTGTGAACCCGGACTTGGACGTCGAAATGCGCGGCAAACTGGATGCAACCATGAACGCTCTGGGCGCTCTCAAGGCAGCTGCAGACGGTGGTTTCTCCTATGACCAGATGCTGGCACAGGGTAACGCCGAAGGCGAAGCTCTGGTTATGGGTGGCATCAACGGCTTTGTTGACCAGACACAGTCAATCGAACGCGTTGTGTCAGCTTTGAAACTGGATGGCGTCGAGTTTGAAGGTTCCGACTCGCTGGATAACCCCGACGCGGTTTTCCAATAAAACAACAACCCATCGACTTGCCCTTCCGGGCAGGCCGATGGGTTGTCTCAATGACCATTGAATTTCCCTCGATAGTACTTTGATTTCAACGGCAGTCCCAAAAGGGTCGCGATTTGTGTCGCGGCCCTTTTCTTGATGGGGCTGATATCTGGGGTTGAAGACTTATCCAAAAGACCCTGCAGATCGTTCTATGGGCCATTAACATACCCCATCATCACCGCACCTCACTCGCCAGCCCTGCCACCATAGCTTCGAGCTCCGGTTTCAAGTGCCGGGCCAGTCGGTAGGTCGCGCTGTTCAGACGGCTTTGGTTACCAAGGTTATTACCCCAAAAATTGGTCTTGCCCCGCCCCGGTGGCTTGGCATCGACGCTCGCATAAGGGTAACCATTTCTGACATCAAGAAAGAGAGCCTCGGCGCTGTTCTTTCCTGGATCAAACGACAGAACCATGACGTAATCGAGGTGACGTGACGCCGCGAGCTGGCGAATTTCCTTTTGGTCCACCCTCGAATACCCATACTGGCCAATCATCTGTGCCTCTAACGGCCCCAAATGCACGACAGCTCCAAACGCTTCAGGCAAGTCCCCAAGATACAGATCACGCTCTTTGTTGGGCATCGTCGACAACCGCCCATAAACCAGCCGAACAACTCCGACCCGCGCAGGAAACTTCAGGTTTGGTTCATAGCTGGCGAACTTAGCAATATCAGGGTCTTCAATACCACCCGCCGCCAAATAGGCGCGACCAGACGTATGCTGAATTGCAGGATCACAGGCCGAAATCACGAGTGTCGAAGCAATGAGAATAACACGGAACATGAGGTACTCCTAAATAAATGTGCAATCTGCACATCTCACAATCGACCTTCCAAGTCTACATAAAATGTGCAATCAGTACATTTATGAATGACATGCTTGACCGTTTGCTCCGTCCACTTGCCCGCCTCGCGATTGCAAAAGGGCTGCGCTATGCTGACATGGCCGAAAGTATGCGCCGCGCCTACATTGATGTCGCGGTCAAGAATGCCGGATCAAATGCGACTGTCAGCGGGTTGAGCGTTATGACCGGACTACAGCGGCGTGATGTATCGCGCCTTCTGGAAACCCCGGATAATTCGGAAAAAAGGCCGCCGGATCACCTGCCACAACTTGTTGCCCAATGGCTTGCCCGCTTTGACGGTGCACCATTGCCGCAGCACGGGGCAGACGGTTCATTTGACGCACTCGCGAAATCAATACGAAAAGATATTCACCCCAGATCCATGCTCGATGCTCTGGTCGCGGCAGGAACAGTCGCAGCCCAAGCAGGCGAGGTGAGTTTGCTTAAAAATGCACATGTTCCGTTGGAAGGGTCAGAGGCCCAGATCCAATACTTGGGTCAAAATGTAGGCGATCACCTTGCTACGGCCGTCGGGAATGTTTTGGGTGACCCAACCGCCTATGATCTGGCCGTCCACTACAACGGATTAAGCGTCGAGTCAGCCCAGGCATTGGAGAGCTTGTGGCGCGCCCGCATGGAGCCTGTCCTGCGTGAACTGAATGCCAAAGCACTTGAATATCAAACAAACGAAAACGGACCTGCGCGCTTTCGGGCCGGTGGCTACTTCCACTTGGAGAGTGAAGAATGAGAACAATTTTGGTTTTGGCGATGCTGCTGGCGCTTGCGTCTTGTGCTCAGGTCACTTGTCCAGAACGCGGGCTAGATGGTGGGATTGGCGGAACCGGCGGCTGTACCAACGAGACAACAGCACAAGAGGTCATCGCGCATGTCTCCAATCCATCGCATAATCCATATTTGCCCTCCTAGATGACGCATCAATCCTATTCTCGACAATTTCCCTAAGAAAGACCTTGCTACCCAAGTGAAATTGTCGGAATAATCTCGACAGAATCAATCAGCCTTTGGGCAGGACTAACTATATGATCGTTTGCCACTGTATGAGGATCTCGGATCGTGACATCCACGCAGCAGTGGATTGGATGCGAAGCGCTGATCCTGACACGATAATTACGCCCGGCAAGGTCTATCACGCGCTTGGCAAAGCGGCGGATTGTGGCGGATGCATGCCCCTATTTCTCGACACAATGCGATCCAATGCTAACCTTCAAGTACCGACACAGCTTACGAATTTACGCTGCGGCACACTTAAGGAGAGCGACTATGAAGGGCGACCCCAAAGTACTCGACTATCTCAACAGGGCATTGCGACATGAACTAACGGCTGTCAGTCAATATTGGTTGCATTACCGGCTGCAGGACGACTGGGGTCTGGGCAGCATGGCCAAGAAAAGCCGCGAAGAATCCATCGAAGAGATGGAGCACGCTGACAAGCTGATCGAGAGGATCATTTTCCTCGAAGGTCACCCCAATTTGCAAAAACTCGACCCGCTGCATATCGGCGAAACCCCAAAGGAAACACTCGAGTGCGATCTAAAGGCAGAACAGTCCGCCCGGGCGCTGTACAAAGAGGCCCGTGACGTCTGCAAAGACGCCGGAGACTACGTCTCTATGGGGCTATTTGAACAGTTGATGAGCGACGAAGAAAGCCATATCGATTTCCTCGAAACACAAATCGACCTCTTTGAACGGATTGGCGCAGAACACTTTGCTCACCTCAATGCTACCAAAATGGAAGACGCTGGCTAGCAGCTTTCTGGCCGCCTCCACACTGGTGGCGGCCCCTCCTGTTGCGGCCCTTGACCTAAACAGCCTTCAGCTTTCTGATCCGCACCTGAAGACCCTCCCCCGCACCGACGCCGAAACCACCCGCATCAACAAAGTTGTTGCGCCAACTGCCGATTTCTCTGCCCCCGAAGCTTTCGAAGAAAACCCAGCAGGGGCTGCGACCGTCCGTGTGCGACAGGGCGACGAAGCCTTTTCGCAGCATTCCGCAAACATCAGTTTTGAGCAGGAACTCGAATTCAAGCTCGGCAACGGCTTGTTCAAGAAGATCTGGGTGTTCTCCCCCGCCTCAACACTGGCCTCAGATGGGCTGGGCCCGCTTTACAACGCCCGTTCCTGCCAGCGCTGCCACATCAAAGATGGCCGCGGTCATCCCCCCAATGGCTTGGACGACAGCGCCGTGTCGATGTTCCTGCGCCTTTCCATTCCAGCCAAGGCCCCCGCTGAAATGGCTGCAGTGCACGACTATATCGGCACCGCCCCAGATCCCAACTACGGCAACCAGCTGCAGGACTTCTCTCCTCCGGGCATTGCGCCAGAATACAAATTCTCGGTCAACTACCGTGATATTCCAGTAGACATGTCCGGCGACGAAACCGCCACCCTGCGCGCGCCCACTTACAAGGCAACGTCTCTTGGGTACGGTCCGTTGCACGAACAGGCCATGTTGTCCCCGCGCGTTGCCCCGCCGATGATTGGTCTTGGATTGATTGAGGCCATTCCCACATCCGAAATTTTGGCAAATGCCGACGAAAATGACGCCGATGGGGATGGTATTTCAGGACGCCCCAATCTGGTCTGGTCGAAAGAGTTTGATCAGGTGATGCTGGGCCGCTTTGGTCTCAAAGCTGGCCAACCGACCGTGCATCAGCAATCAGTTGCCGCCTTCTTAGGTGACGTAGGCATTTCCACCCCGCTTTATCCCGCCCCCTGGGGCGAATGCACCGAGGCCCAGACAGCCTGCCGCGACGCCCGCCACGGCGACGGCGATGTGCGGGTGACAGAGATCGACCAACCCAATATGGATCTGGTCACCTTCTACAGCCGCAACCTCGGCGTCCCGGCCCGTCGTGATACGGCCGACCCGCAGGTACTGCGAGGTAAGCAAGTGTTCTATGACACTGGTTGTAGCAGCTGCCACACCCCCAAATTTGTCACCCACCGCCTGTCTGATCGCCCCGAGCAGAGCTTTCAGCTGATCTGGCCCTACTCGGACCTGTTGCTACACGACATGGGTGACGGCCTGGCCGACAGCCGCCCCGAAGCCCGCGCCACCGGGCGGGAATGGCGCACGTCCCCGCTCTGGGGTCTTGGCCTGACCAAACAGGTCTCGGATCAGGCGGGCTATTTGCACGACGGTCGCGCCCGCACCCTAACCGAGGCGATCCTGTGGCACGGCGGCGAAGCCAAACCTGCCCGGGACACCGTGGTCCAGCTTCCCTCGGACGACCGGGCCGCCCTTATTCGTTTTCTCGAAAGTCTTTAATTATGCGATCCATTGCCTTTGCCCTCAGCCTGACGCTGGCCCCGTTGCACGCGCAAGCCGACATGATTGACGACATTCTGAACCAACAGATCCTGCCCGGCATGGACGAGCTTGCCTTCACCTCGGATCTATTGGCAGAGGCAGCCAAGTCAGACTGCCATCCCGACTCGGGATCGTTGCGCGGCGCCTACAGCGACGCCTTCGACGCCTGGATCTCTGTCAGCCACCTGCGCTTTGGCCCAACTGAAACCAACAACCGCGCTTTTGCGCTGGCCTTCTGGCCAGACAGCCGCAGCAAAATCCCCAAGGTATTGGCCAAGATCATCCAAGACGACGCGCCAGAACTGGATCAACCCTCTCAGTTTGCCACCTACTCCATCGCGGCACGCGGGTTCCATGCGATGGAATTCCTGCTTTATGACGGCGGTATCAGCTTAGCCGGTTCACCCGACACCCGCTGCCGCCTGATCCGGGCCATTGCAACGGACATCAACAACACGTCACATGCCATCAATTTCGAATGGCAGGATAGCTACGCTGCGCAACTGCGCACTCCAGGCGATCGCTACCAAACCGAAGCCGAGGTCAAACAAGAACTGTACAAGGCATTGAACACGGGCTTGCAGGTTACTGCAGACATGCGCTTGGGCCGCCCGCTGGGAACATTTGACCACCCCCGCCCCAAACGGGCCGAGGCCCGCCGCTCGGGTCGCAGCCTTCACCACGTGACGCTGTCTCTACAGGCGCTGCAACCACTGGCGCTGGCCCTTTCCGGCGATGACGCAGAACTGGTCGAGGAATTCGAGAATGGATTTTCCAAAGCCCTGAACACCGCCGCGCAATTGGATGACCCGGTCTTTGCAGGCGTTGCCGACCCAAGCAGCCGTTTTCGCGTGGAATCGCTGCAACAACAAATCAACGACCTGCGCACCATTGCCGACACCAAACTCGGCCCGTCACTTGGCGTAGACCCCGGCTTTAATTCGCTAGACGGTGACTGACATGACCTCGCGCCGTGGGTTTCTGGCCGGGCTTCTGGCCAGTGGACTGGCCCCACAAGCCAGCTGGGCTGATCTGGGTTGCCCTGCCTACCTATCGGCTGCCATGCAAACCGATGGCACCCATATTCTGGCCGGTCTGTCCGCTGAAGGTGATCTGCATTTTCGCTGCCCGCTGCCAGATCGCGGCCATGCTGCCAGCGCCCACCCCAGTCGCCCCGAAGTGGTTGCTTTTGCCCGTCGCCCCGGGCTGTTTGCCGATGTAATCGACTGCCGCACAGGCAACCGGATCTCTCGTCTTGAACCCTCGGACGGGCATCATTTCTATGGCCACGGCTGTTTTGCCCCCGATGGCAGCCGCCTTTACACCACCGAAAACGATTATGAGAACACCCGTGGCGTGGTCGGCGTCTGGGATACCACCAACGGTTACCAACGCATCGGCAGCTTTGCCTCGGGCGGGATTGGCCCCCATGAATTGCTGCTGCGCCGCGCCGCGTCCGGCTTGGTCGTGGCCAATGGCGGCATCCAGACCCACCCCAACAGTGGCCGTAAAAAACTGAACCTCGACACCATGAGACCCAACCTCAGCTATCTGAGCTTTGACGGCGCCGTGGAGGCGCAGGAGCAGCTGCCCAACGATCTGCATCAGAACTCGATCCGCCACATGGCGATGCATCAGAATGGAACCGTAGGATTCGCCATGCAATGGCAGGGAGAACCCGGCGCAGATGTCCCCATTGTAGGGTTGCACCGCCTTGGTGCCGCGCCACGCCTGCTTGCCGAGGATGATCCCCGTGTTCGCAACCTCAACGGATATGGTGGTTCGATCTGCTTTTCCGCCGACGGCACGTCGATTGCCGTCACTTCGCCTCGTGGCGGCGTGGTACAGGTCATGGATGTCCTCACCGGTGCATTACAGCATGAGCATCGACTCGATGACGTCTGCGGGCTGGCCACCAGCGCAAGCGGCTTTATCGCCAGTTCTGGTAGCGGGCGCATTGTGTCATTGCATCAATCCGGGATTGAACCTCTGTCTCAGCTCGATCTGCGCTGGGATAACCACTTGATCCGCTTGACCTGACACCAAATTCCACCACGTCACTACAAGCCGCGCCTGAGCGTGAAAGGTGGGAAGTCATTGCTGTTGAGAAGACCACATTTGCCTTGCCGAGCACAACAGCATTGAGTTTCATCCTCCCGCACCTACCGTAAGCAGCAATAATACTTTGCAAAATTGCGCGCTACGGGTGAAACGAAAGCCATTCGAAAACAAATAGTGACACTTCGAAGGCAATTCTCTAAAAGCGTGACGAGAGGAAAGCCAATGGATGCTGACAGCCGTCAAGCCAAAATTCTAAAATTGCTTGACCAACAAGACCGGGTCGAAGTCGAAGATCTTTCCCGCCTGCTGGATGTCTCACTGCAAACAGTGCGCACCGACCTGCGAGAGCTCAGCGCCCGCAATGCCCTGTCACGGGTTCATGGCGGTGCTGTTCGTATGAGTCTGGCCGCCAACCGAGCCTATGCCGTCCGCCGCAAGCTAAACGCCAACGGCAAACTGGCGATAGCAACTCTGGCCGCTGATCTTATCCCTGAGAACTGCTCGATCACTGTGAATATCGGCACCACAACCGAACAGGTTTCCCGTGCATTGTCAGGACATCGTGGACTGACTGTTCTCACCAACAACATCAACATTATCAATACGATGATGGGGAACTCCATGTTGGGCGGCCAAACTAAGAACCTAATCCTTGTTGGCGGCACCGTGCGCCAAAGCGATGGTGCTGTTGTCGGCGAAGAAGCGGTTGACTTCATCTCCCGGTTTAAGGTGGATTTTGCCATCGTCGGCGCCTCGGCTCTCGATCCTGACGGCGCCATCATGGATCACGACGTCAGCGAGGTCGCGGTCGCTCGTGCCATCCTGAAAAATGCCCGAACCAAAGTTCTGGTCTGCGACAGCAGTAAGTTCGAACGTACAGCGCCAGTCCGCATCTGTGCATTAGAAGATCTGGATTACTTAATCACCGACCGGCCGGTTTCCGAAGAATACGCCCTGATAGCCCAACGCGCTGAAACCCAAATCTTGACCGCATTACCAAACGAAAGCAGCGAAAATGACTGACGAGCCTATCTCTGACCTTTTCATCATTGGCGGTGGCATCAATGGTTGCGGCATTGCCCGCGACGCCGCAGGCCGCGGATTGTCGGTCACTCTGGCAGAAATGAACGATCTCGCCTCGGCCACATCTTCGGCTGCGACCAAGCTATTTCACGGCGGGCTGCGTTATCTGGAGTATTTTGAGTTTCGACTGGTCCGCGAGGCGTTGATCGAGCGTGAGGTGCTGCTGCAGGCGATGCCGCATATCTCCTGGCCGATGCGCTTTGTGCTACCGTTCCACGGCGACATGCGGTTTGACAATGACACCCCGACATCGAAATTATTGTCCTTGATCCTGCCCTGGATGAAGGGCCGCCGCCCCGCTTGGCTGATCCGTCTTGGCCTGTTCATGTATGACACCCTTGGCAAACGCGGCATCCTTCCCGGCACCCGCAAGCTGGACCTGACCACGGATACCGCAGGCAGACCGCTGAACCCCAAATTTAAAACTGCTTTTGAGTATTCCGACTGCTGGGTCGAGGACGCCCGCTTGGTGATGCTGAACGCCCGCGACGCACAGGACCGTGGCGCTACCATTCTGCCGCGTACCAAGGTGATTGCGGCGGATCGCCAGACCGATCACTGGGTGATCACACTTCAGAACCGCGACAGCGGCGAGACCTATGCGCGTCGCGCCAAAATGCTGGTCAACGCTGGTGGACCATGGGTGGCTGATCTGTTGAAAAATCAGCTGAAAATCAAAAGTCGCGAGACCGTGCGGCTGGTGCGTGGCAGTCACATCGTGGTGCCAAAACTATATGATCATGACCGCTGCTATTTCTTCCAAGGCACTGATGGTCGGATCATTTTCGCGATTCCCTACGAGGAAGACTATACCCTGATCGGCACCACTGACGCCGATCACTCAGATGCCGATACCGCGCCTGAATGCACCGAGGCTGAGCAGGACTATCTGGTCCAATTCGCGTCCGAGTATTTCGCCAAACCGGTGACACGGGATCAAATCGTCTGGACCTATTCCGGTGTGCGCCCGCTGTATGATGACGGCGCCAGCTCGGCGACGGCAGCCACCCGCGAATACGTGCTGTCCCTAGACCAAGATGCGGCACCACTGCTCAACATCTTTGGCGGTAAGATCACCACCTACCGCAAACTGGCCGAGGCCGCTTTGGACAAAATCAGCGAGGCACTGCCCGGCGTGAAATCGGCCTGGACCGTCGGCATTTCCCTGCCGGGAGGAGACTTTCCGGTGGGTGAGGTGAAAACCCTGCAAGATACACTGGCCTCAGATTACCCCTTCCTGACCGCCTATGCCTCGCGCCGCCTGATCCGCGCCTATGGAACCGAAGCCTGGGAGGTGCTGGGCGATGCCAAATCAGCCACAGATCTGGGTCAGGACTTTGGTGCAACGATTACCGAGCGTGAACTGGACTGGGCCATTGCTCGCGAATGGGTGCGCAGTGGCGAAGATTACCTGTGGCGCCGCACCAAACTTGGCCTGCGTCTGACAGATGAGCAGCGCACGGCGGTGGATGGGTACATAGCGGAAAAAGCAGCCAAACAAGCTGCATGACCCCCTAAGCGCGGAAGCAAGGCCGCAGGCCGCCGCACAATCGCCTACCCGTCCCGGCGGGTAGGCGATTTGGTGAGGCCAACGCCTCACATCGATCTTGTACGGATTTTGTAGACATAAACTGCCTCCAATCAACGTCGATCGCCGTCCCACGGGCAGGCGATCACGCGCCTCCGCAGTCAACTCTACTCTAAAATTCAACGCCCTTCTGCGCCTTGATCCCGGCGCGGAACGGATGCTTGATCTGCCCCATCTCGGTCACCAAATCGGCGATCTCGATCAGCTCTTCCTTAGCGTTGCGCCCAGTCAGAATGACATGCGTCATCGGCGGCTTTTCTGTCTGCAGGAACTCCACCACCTCGGCCAGATCCAGATATTCATAACGCAGCGCGATGTTGATCTCATCCAGCAGCACCATGGTATTGCGCTCGTCCCGGATCATCTCTTTGGCCTTTTCCCAGCCTGCCTTGGCGGCGGCAATATCGCGCGCCTTATCCTGCGTCTCCCAGGTGAACCCCTCGCCCATCGCGTAAAACTGGCACAGATCCGAGAAGTTTTCCTCAATCAGTGTCCGCTCACCAGTCTGCCATCCGCCCTTGATGAACTGCACCACGGCTGACGGCATCTTATGCGCAATACAACGCATGATCATACCAAAACCCGAACTGCTTTTGCCCTTGCCCGGACCGGTGTGAATGATGATCAACCCCTTCTCACCATCCTTGGTGGCCATCATCCGGTCACGCGCGGCTTTTTTCTTGACCATCTTGGCCGCATGGCGGGCCTCATCATCGATGGGGGCTTCTTTTTTGGGGGTGTCACTCACGGCGAGTCTCCTGCTGATTCCAGCTATGACTTGACAAGGACAGGGGGGATGACGCAAGGGGGTTTTGTTGGTTCCTGTTTTTAACAGGCGAAGAGGGAATGTGATGTGACCAGTGATCCATCCGGGATCACCAGGTGCAAGCACAGCCGCCCCCGCGACCGTGACCGGAGAGGTCTCTGATGCCACTGGCCCTATGGGCCGGGAAGGCAAGAGAACCGTAAAAAGGCCCATCGCCTTTTGACTCCGCAAGCCGGGAGACCTGCCAACACATGAGATCAACGGGCGAACGGGGTGTGTCGCAACCGGTTGAGGGATCCTGCACGCCAGGGTCCCCTTCTGGCCCTACCCTGTCCGCCAAAACCAAGGAGACGGGCCCCTATGGGTGATGTAACGCTGACTGTCTGTACCACCTGCCGCCGTGCGGATGTCGATCCTGATGCTACGCGTCCGGGCTCTATTCTTCTGGCGGCCCTGAAAGAAACCGGGCTGCCCGAGGGCGTCAATGTCCGCGGTGTCGAGTGCCTGTCTGCCTGCAAACGCGGCTGTTCAATGGTGCTCAGCGGTGGTGAAAAGCGCTGGACGTATATTTACGGCGATCTCGATCCCAACGAACACATTGACGACATCATCGCAGGCGCTGCCGCCTATGCAGCCACCGACGATGGCCTTGTCCCATGGCGCGAACGCCCGGTCATTTTCCGCAAACAATCCATCGCCCGCATCCCGCCGGTCGATGCCCCGTCTCAGGAGTAATTCAATGAGCGATCTCAACAAGATCCCGGTCACAGTCGTCACCGGATTTCTGGGCGCTGGTAAAACCACACTGATCCGTCACCTGATGCAGAACCCACAGGGCAAGCGTCTGGGCATTCTGGTAAATGAATTTGGCACAGCCGGGGTCGATGGCGATATCCTGAAATCCTGTGCCGATGAAAACTGCCCCGAGAACAATATCATCGAACTGGCCAACGGCTGTATTTGTTGCACCGTGGCGGATGATTTCATCCCCACAATCGAGGCGCTGATGGCGCTGCCCAACCCGCCCGAGCATATCCTGATCGAAACCTCAGGTCTGGCGCTCCCCAAACCGCTGCTCAAGGCGTTTGACTGGCCCGCCATCCGCTCTCGTATCACTGTCGACGGGGTGATCACCCTGGCCGATGCCGAGGCCGTCGCCAAGGGCCAATTCGCCCCCGATCTGGACGCCGTACAGGCCCAGCGCGAGGCTGACGACAGCATCGATCACGACACGCCGCTATCCGAGGTCTTCGAGGACCAGATCGCCTGCGCTGACATCATCCTGCTGTCCAAGGCTGATCTGGCCGGTGAGGACGGCGTGGCGCAGGCCCGCAAAGTGATCACCAGCATCAACCCACGCAGCCTGCCGGTCTTGCCAATGAGCGAAGGCATCATTGATCCGCGCATCGTTTTGGGACTGAACGCCGCCGCCGAAGATGATCTGGACGCGCGCCCATCGCACCACGACGGCCACCACGACCACGAACATGACGATTTTGAAAGCATCGTGGTCGAAATGGGCGAAGTCAAAGACCCGCAGGCGCTGCAGGATGCCATCGTGAAACTGGCCCGCGAGCGCAATATCCTGCGCGTCAAAGGCTATGTCGCGGTTGAAGGCAAGCCGATGCGGATGTTGGTACAGGCCGTAGGCGAACGCCTGCGCGCGCAATATGACAAGCCCTGGGGCAGCGATCCACGTCGCACTCAGCTGGTCGTCATTGCCGAACACGACGACATCGACAGCGCCGCCATCCGCGCCGAACTGGGGGCGTAGAGGGGCGATCTGGCAAGCCCGGCCTATCGGTCGGGCAAAGTCATTTTACATGACAGAAGGCGTTTCACACCTACTTGAGGTCGGGAACCGCCCACCACCGTCAACATCGCCGTACTAAACACACCAAACGCACACACACGCACGATCCCAAAGGCCAAATCTAATGCACGTCGTCTTCCGCGAAAGCCACGGTCTCGAAGAAGGAGAGACCCCACAGGATCTGGGCCAAACCCCGGCTGATCTAGTGGTTCTGTCGTTCTCCGACAGTGACCTCGGCGCGTTTGCGGCGGGCTGGCACCGCGCGGACGGCACCCTGCCTTCACTGCGACTGGCCAATCTGGTGGCGCTGAAACACCCGCTTTCAGTGGACACCTACGCCGAACAAACCCTCGACGGCGTCAAAGGCATTCTGGTGCGGCTGATCGGCGGCGAAAGCTATTGGTCTTACGGTCTCGCCACCCTGCAGGATCTGGCGCGCCGCAACGGCATTGCACTGGCCATCCTGCCTGCCGATGGCCGCGAAGACCCGCGACTGGATGAACTCTCCACCCTACCAGTCTCAACCCTGCGCCGCCTGCAATCGCTCTGTGATGCCGGTGGAGCTGTCGCCGCACAGGCCGCATTGGCGCAACTGGCACTCGCAGCGGGTCTTTATGCCAAACCGGTATTCGGCCTTAAGACAACGCCCGAACATGGCTTTTACGACCCTACCAAAGGCGTCATCTCCTCCATCGCACCCGATGGAAAACCCCTCTTCCTCGTCAGCTTCTACCGCTCGTACCTCACCGCCGCCGACACTGCCCCAGTGGATGACCTGATTACTGAGCTACGCACCCGAGGCTTTGCCGCCTACGGCATCTTCGCCGCCAGCCTGAAATCCCCCGACACCGCCAATTGGCTGCGTGAAACCCTACCCCACCTAGCCCCAGCAGCGATCATCAATGCCACCGCCTTTTCCGCGATCACCAGCAATGGCAGCGCCTCACCGCTGAACACCACAGGCTGTCCGGTGTTTCAGGTCGCCCTGTCCACCGCCCGCCGCAAAGACTGGGCCGAGGCCACACGGGGTCTTTCCCCAGCCGACCTCGCCATGCACGTCGTCCTGCCCGAGGTCGATGGCCGCATCTTTGCCGGTGTGGTCAGCTTCAAGTCACCGGGCCGCAAAGACCCCGACCTGCAATACTCGCGCTTCGCCCACCAGCCGGACCCCAGCCGCATCACATCTGTGGTGGACCGGATCACTGGCCACCACCGCCTGTCGTCTCTGCCCAACGCCGACAAACGCCTCGCTCTGGTGCTGTCCACCTACCCCGGCAAAGCCCACCAACTGGCCCACGCCGTCGGGTTGGACGCCCTCGTCTCTGCTACAGAAATCCTCAGCTCCCTTGCCAATCAAGGCTATGACGTGGCGCAGCCAGGCGATCTCGCTCCACGATTGTTAACCGAGACACTGACGTTTTCGCTTGCCGACTACCAAACCGCGCTGGCGCAGCTGCCGCAATCCCTCCGCGACGACCTATTGCAGGCCTGGGGCGAGCCACAGTCCGACCCCGACCACCGCGATGGCGCCTTCCACTTTCGCGCCCTGTGCTGCGGCAAATCCCTGATCGCGCTACAGCCCGAGCGCGGCGATGTCAGCACCCGCACCGACGACTACCACGACCTAGAGCGCACCCCGCGCCACGCCTATGTTGCCTTCTATCTGTGGCTACAGACCCAGATCGATGCACTGGTCCACATCGGCGCCCATGGCACGCTGGAATGGCTACCCGGCAAATCCGTGGCCCTGTCCCCCATCTGCTGGCCCGAGGTGCTGACCGGTGCCCTGCCAGTGATCTACCCCTTCATTGTCAACGACCCCGGCGAGGCAGCACAGGCCAAACGCCGCATTGGAGCGATCACCCTAGGCCACCTGCCTCCCCCCCTTGCGCAGACCTCACTGCCCGACGGCATGGCCCGGCTGGAAAGCCTGTTGGATGAATACTCCACCGCCGAAGGTCTCGACCCAGCCCGCCGCGACCGCTTGATCGCCGACATCCGGAGTGAGGCGCAGGGCACCGGGGTCGAGGCTGATCTGGGCCTAGATGATAACAGCTCCGCTGCTGAGGCGCTGACACGCATCGACCGCTTTGTCTGCGATATCAAAGAATCTCAGTACGGTGAAGGCCTGCATATCTTTGGATCCGGCACCTGCGGAGACGAAGAAAGCGATGGCCTGCTCGCCGCCCTCAACGGCCAACTGGTCGCCCCCGGCCCCTCCGGCTCACCCTTCCGGGGCCGCTCGGATGTGCTGCCCACCGGACGCAACCTCTTTACTACCGACCCACGCGCGGTGCCGTCGCGCGCGGCGCAGGCGCAAGGGGTCAAACTGGCCGAAGAACTGCTGCGCCGCCACCTTCAGGACCACGGCGACTGGCCTAAGGGGTTGGTGATTGACCTCTGGGGCTCGGCCACCATGCGCACCGCAGGCGAGGAATTTGCAATGGCGCTGCATCTGGCCGGCCTCGCCCCCAATTGGGACGACAACTCCGATCGGGTCTCCGGCTTCGAGATCATCCCGCTCGCCCTGCTGGGTCGCCCGCGCATCGACGTCACCCTGCGCGTCTCGGGCCTGTTTCGCGATGTGTTTCCCGGTTTGGCGCAAATGTTTGAGACCGCCGCCGCCGCGCTGGCATTGCGCGAGGAAGATGCAACAGACAACCCCTACCAGACCAAAACTCCACGGGTCTTTGGCCCTAAGCCGGGGCAATATGGTCTCAACATGGGCGCGTATCTTGAAACCTACACCGACACCGCCCGTCAGGCCGCAGGCGAGGCCTGGCTCAACGCCTCGTCCCACGCCATCGATGCCCAGGGGGATATCACCCCGGCCCGCGACGCATTAGAGAACCGACTGCAAGGTGCCGACAGCTTTGTTCACCTGCAAGATCTACCGGAAACCGACCTGCTGATGGCCGCCGACTATGCCGCACACGAGGCCGGTTTTGCCGCCGCCATGGCCCGCATCGGCCAGCCCAGCCCTGCGCTGTATCACATGGACATGACTCGGCCGGATCAGCCTCAGGCGCGCAGCTTGGGCGAGGAAATCGCCCGCGTCACCCGCGCCCGCGCTGCCAATCCGGACTGGGCTACCTCGATGATGCAGCACAGTTTCCGCGGTGGCGCCGAGATTTCGGCCACCCTCGACCACATGGCCGCCTTTGCCCATCTGGCCCAGGCTGTCCCTCCGCACCTGTTCGACCTGTATTACGAGGCCACTTTGGGCCGCGACGATCTGGTTGCCTTTATGCAGGTCGAGAATCCACAGGCCCTGCTGGCGATGCGCGACCGCTTCCGAGCACTACATGAGGCTGGCCTGTGGACCAGTCGCCGCAACTCGATTATCGCCGATCTCGAGGGTGCCGCATGACTGGCGCAGCCACATCCATGACCCCCAAGGTCTACGGCTGGTGCCCCGGTGCGCTGCGACCAATGATGTCCGGTGATGGACTGGTCGTGCGTATCCGCGCGCCACTGGGACGTCTGTCAGTTGAACAAGCCCAAGCCGTAGCCGAGCTGTCCGAACGCTATGGCAACGGCATTCTGGATGTCTCGGCCCGCGCCAATCTACAACTGCGCGGGGTCACAGTTGACCAGCATCCCGCACTGATCACCGCCCTTCAGGATCTCGGCCTTGTCGACAACGACGCCGCAATCGAGGCACGCCGCAATGTGCTGGTCGCGCCATTCTGGTCCGCTGGCGACGAAACCCATATTCTGACCCAACGCCTCAACAGCGGGTTGCTACAGGCGACGGACTTGACCTTGCCAGGAAAATTCGGCTTTGCCGTGGATACCGGGCCTGCACCTGTGCTGCGCGATACCGCTGCCGATATCCGGATTGAACGCAACGGCAACGGATTTGTGCTTGTGGCCGACGGCGCTGAAACGAGCCAAAGCGTGACACTGGACAGCGCAGCCGACGAAGCCCTCATTCTCGCTCGCTGGTTCCTGGCCCAAGGCGGCGCGCCAAACGGTCACGGCAGGATGCGCCCGCTCATTGCGCGCCGCGGGCCACCCCCTGCGCATGGCGCCCCTCTTGCCGCCCCCGCGCCACAACAACATCTGATACAAACCGCCACTGGCAGGCTAATCGGGCTGGAATTCGGCCAGATCACCGCCACGGATTTCGCCACTCTGGCCAGCTATGGCCCCCTCCGCCTTACCCCATGGCGGATGTTGCTGGTCGAAACCACTGACAACATCGTCCCACTCCCCAGCCTGATCCTGGACGCCACAGATCCGCGCCTGCAAGTAAGTGCCTGCACCGGAGCACCCGGCTGCCTGCAGGCGCTCTCGTCCACACGGGCTTTGGCCCGGGACCTTGCCCCCTATGTGCCACCGGGCAGCAAACTACACGTCTCGGGCTGCACCAAAGGCTGCGCCCATCCCGGTGCTTCTCCTCTGACCCTGACCGCCACCGCCCCCGACACCTATCATCTGATCCAGGGCGGCACCGCCGCAGATCAGCCCGCACAAAAAAACCTAAGCGCCGACCAGTTGCGCACCTCTCCCGACATTCTGACAAAGGGCTGCTGACATGCGCCACACCTACCAAACCAACGGCGCCGCCATCTACGCCGAGAGCTTTGCCACCATCCGGTCCGAGGCCGATCTGGCCCGCTTCTCCAAAGACGAGGAAAGCGTCGCTGTCCGCATGATCCACGCCGCCGGCATGGTTGGACTGGAACAGCACATCCGCTTCTCTCCCGACATGGCAGTCACTGCCCGTGCCGCTCTGGCCGCCGGAGCGCCAATCCTTTGCGACGCCTACATGGTATCCGAGGGCATCACCCGCCCCCGCTTCGCCGCAAACAACGAGGTCATCTGCACCCTGCGCGACCCACGCGTCCCAGACATGGCCAAGGACATGGGCAACACCCGCTCGGCTGCCGCACTAGAACTCTGGCGCCCCAATCTGGACGGAGCCATTGTCGCCATCGGCAATGCCCCCACCGCCCTGTTCCACCTGTTGAACATGCTGCAAGACCCCAACTGCCCCCGTCCCGCCGCCATCATCGGCTGCCCGGTCGGCTTTGTCGGCGCCATGGAATCCAAAGACGCCCTGATGTTGGATTTACCAGTGCCGTCAATGATCGTACAAGGCCGTCTGGGCGGATCGGCCATCACCGTTGCCGCCGTCAACGCGCTGGCCAGTTGGAAAGAGTGACCATGGGTAAAGTGATCTGCGCAGGCCTCGGCCCCGGCGACCCTGACCTGATGAGCCTGCGCTCTTACCGGGCTCTGCAGGGCGCCAGCAATGTCGCCTATTTCCGCAAGAAAGGCCGCACCGGTCAGGCCCGCGCGCTGGTCGACGGGCTGCTGCCCGATGCTGTCACCGAACATGCGATGGAATACCCACTCACCACCGAGATCCACTTCTCGGACCCTGAATACAACCGCCAACTTTCAGCCTTCTACGATGAATGGGCCGACACACTCACCGAGATCACCCAAACCAAAGACGTTGTTGTCCTGTGCGAAGGCGATCCCTTCATGTATGGCTCTTTCATGCATCTCTACACCCGCCTGCAGGGCCGCGCCGAGGTCGAGGTGATCCCCGGCATCACCGGCATGTCCGGCTGCTGGACCGCGACAGGCCACCCCATCACCTGGGGTGATGACGTGCTGACCGTCGCCATGGCCACGCTGCCCGAGGACGAGCTGGCCGCCCGCGCCGCCAACACCGATGCACTGGTGGTGATGAAGATCGGCCGTAACCTGCCCAAACTGCGCCGCGCGCTGGAAACCGCAGGCAAGCTGGACCAGGCATGGCTGGTAGAACACGGCACCATGCCCGGCCAGACCGTACAGAAGCTAACGGATGTAACAGGCGAGGTCCCCTATTTCTCGATCGTCATCATCCACGGTGAAGGACGCCGCCCATGAGTGCGACATACACAGGATGGGTGAAAATCGCAGGCCTAGGCCCCGGCAATGAAACCATGGTCACGGCACAAGTACAGGACGTTTTGGCCGAAGCCACCGACATCGTCGGCTACATCCCTTATGTCAAACGCATCCCTGAACGTCCCGGCCTCACCCTGCATGCAACAGACAACCGGGTCGAGATTGAACGCGCCACTCACGCGCTGAAAATGGCCGCCGCAGGCAAGCGCGTGGTTGTCGTTTCCTCTGGTGATCCTGGTGTCTTTGCCATGGCCTCCGCCGTGTTCGAAGCCCTAGAAACAGGTGATCCCAACTGGCTCGATCTGGACATTCAGGTGCTGCCCGGCATCACCGCCATGCTCGCCGCATCGGCCCGCATCGGTGCCCCCATGGGCCACGACTTTGCCGCCATCAATCTGTCCGACAACCTGAAACCGTGGAGCCTGATCGAAAAACGCCTGCGTCTGGCGGGCGAAGCTGGCTTTGCCATGGGGTTCTACAACCCGCGCTCCAAGTCCCGCCCACATCAGTTTGGCCGGGCGCTGGAAATCCTGCGCGAGGCCTGCGGCGGCGACACCCTGATTTCCTTTGCCCGCGACGTGTCCAAACCCGGCGAGACCATCACCACCGTGACACTAGATCAGGCAAGGCCCGAGATGGCCGACATGCGCACAGTGGTCATCGTTGGCAATGCCGACACCCGCCGGGTTGGTCACCACGTCTACACGCCACGCTTTGCCAAGGGCGACTAGGAATGATCCAGCCAGGCCATCACCTCATCCACACGGCACAGCACATGCCTCTCGGGCAGTTGCGGCCTGTCGATCATCACAATCGGCAGCCCCAGCGCACGCGCCGCGACAAGCTTGGCCTCGGCCCCCATTCCCCCGGCATTCTTGGCCACCACATGGGTGATCGCGTGATCGCGCATCAATGCCTCATCTGCGACCCCATCAAACGGCCCACGCGCAATCACCACCGTGTTCGACGGCAGCGGCAATGCGGTCTCGGGCGCATCCACCAGCCGCAGCAGGTAATGATTGCCCGGCTTGGTGGCAAAGACGTCCAGATTCTGTTTGCCAATCGCCAGAAATACCCGCGCGCCCTGCTCGGGCAGCGCAGCAACCGCCGCCGCCATATCCGCAACCATGACCCAGTCATCACCCTCAGTCGCCAGCCATGGCATCCGCTCCAATGCACACAACTCCACCCCGGCCTCGGCGCAGGCTGCAACGGCATTGGCACTCATCTGCGCGGCAAAAGGATGGGTGGCATCCACCACATGGCTGACCCCCTCATCCCGCAGGTAGTCAACCAACCCAGCCACGCCGCCAAACCCGCCCTGCCGCAC
>MAAC01005941.1_pt1 | contig 71539 bp, 78 predicted proteins | sample 1115981 | NCBI WGS metagenome assembly MAAC01 (sample SAMN04961126, study PRJNA320927) | seawater metagenome | isolation source: sample BD02T64 sea water enriched with oil for 64 days | place: USA:Gulf of Mexico | collected 2013-07-27
CAAAAAAATCTAAAAAATATAGTGAGCTGGTTGATGGTTACAAAATACTATATTACGACCTGCAAGATATCAGACAAAAAATTGAAGAAGATAAAAGGTATTACTCACCGCATAAAAACCTTTTTAAAGCAGCGAAAGCTCGTAGAAAAGAACTAGAAGTTAAAGAAACAGGGATAAAACTAGACAAAAAATTAAGGAAAAAGCTTCAAGAAGCAGTTAAGAAAGAGTTGCCAGGGGAAAAATTCTATTTACCACCGGAGTAATATTATGAACCAAGAAAACGAATATGAAATACGCATGCAGGGTGGCGGTCAAAAAGAGCCAGAAAGGCGTCCACCACCAGAACCAGAACGAAGGAAAGATATACCTGCGTATGAACCAGAACCACTTACTGAGTCAGAACCATCACCAGATCAAATTGAACCAGACCAAGGTTGGGATAGAGAATAGCATCTAACAAGGCCAATTAACGTGGATCATCTTATGAAGATTATAAATCTAGACCATATAGGAATCCGTGTAATGAATTGGGATATATCCATTCCATTTTATGAACAGTTCGGATTCGTACTAACAAGAAAAGATGATAATGAACACGTAGTTGTTCTTGAGCATCCGAGCGGTGTAGTTATCAACTTACTTGATAGTGGCGAGGCTGATAACGATAATAAAAATATACTTATGGATGTACACCCACTACTCACTGGAAGTAGAGTCCGTATATGATGCAAAAGATTATATGGAATCAGCGGGCATTAAAATAACTGGAGGCCCTATCACTTTCGGTGATGGCAATACGGCTATATTTATTCGTGATCCAGATAAGAATGTCACTACAGTTCACTGAAGCGAAAAAGACATAACGACTTTCTTTTGACTCGACAGTAGCCAGCGCATAGCAATAGAGTTTTGCAAAGCATGGTTGATAATGAAGCCGTCGTTCCACACTTATGGCACCTTGAAGCCGCCAACGTGTTACTAGGTGCAGAAAAGCGCAGGGATTTAGCAGTTGGTGAGGTAGAAGGATTTATTACACAGCTTGAAAGCCTCCCCATACAAGTTGACCCGCTAACAGCACAGCAAGCATTTAGCCGAACTATCGGCTTATCTAGGGCATACAAGTTAAGCAGTTATGACGCCTCTTATTTGGAGCTGGCAATACGGGAAGGATTGCCTTTGACCACGCTGGACAAGGATTTAAAGAAAGCCGCTAAAAAAGCGGGTGTTACACTCTATTTAACTGATTAACCTAGTTGACTTGTCATATTGAAGTCATCAAATGCCCCTTAATCGTGTGCCTACTTTTTACGCGTATCATGTACTGACTCGAACTAATAGACTCAACGTCAGTTAAATAGAAACAGTTGACAAACATTCGAACCTTATTCAAAATACTAGGCAGTGTCGCTAACACTATAAATACTCAGCGTTCAAATTTCTTCATCAGATCGGCCTAGCCATCTAAACCGCAACGCCACGTTGCCGTCTCCATAGACAATCCCTCATTCAAGCAATTTTTTGTTAAAAGCGCATACGCGTGTCTTTTTAACAAGGATTTCTAGTCGTTGATTAATTTCAACACTGAAAAGATGTCGTTCACATCTCAAAACTTGAACGTTCACTTGCGGATTTCTCTAGGGGGAAATCTGTGTCTAAAACATCAGAAAAATGGAGGTACAGAGCATAAATGCAAATATCATCACGAATCATCACGGTTCGATATGAGCGTTTTATTGCTACGCTGTACTTGATAGATGGAGGAATGGTCCGCAGACGCTTAATCATTAACGATGAAGCCTTGCAAGACCATCTTAAAAAACCTTGCCGCTCGGATTGGCCATGTGACGACGAATATGAACCGTATGATTATGCTTTGGTAAAGAAACATACCTTAGAAAAATTAAAAGCCGTTCATCGAATGTTACCAGCCGAACTGAAACGTAAGAACCTTCCAGCAGCTCCGATCAAGAAAACTCTAACCGATAACATAAGACCCAGAATTGGCACATTAGTCAGCTTTGGACATTATGGGATTGAAGGAGAATTTGCGATTGATTTAATTGACCAAATCACAGGAGAGTTGGTGCGTATGTCAGGCGACATGCTTGAACATGCACTCACCACATCAGGCGCAGCTCGCAATGAGCTTATAAACGTTCAGTTAACGCATCGACAAGATGCAGTGATAACTGAAACCCAACACAACGATGACGGACAGCACACGAAGATTTCAGCTGACCAGCCCATCAATTATTACGACATTAAAAAATTGGAGAAAACATATGTACAACAAGCAAATACTAATAGGGAACATCGGTCAGAAACCGGTGTTGAGATTTACGACAGAGCAGCACGCCATGATGGAAGTGAGTCTAGCGACTTCGATCTCTTGGAAGAACAAAACGTCTGGGGATTGGGAGAGCAAAACGACATGGCACAAGCTGAAGTTTTCAGGGAAGTTAGCTGAAAACGCTGCCGAAAAGTTTGATAAAGGTACGATGCTATTAATTGAAGGTACAACGATGGACGATCACTGGGAAGATAAGCATAAGCAAAAACGTGTAACAAAGTATGTTCGCGTTGACACTTATAGAGTCCTAAGCCGGGGATTAGAAAAAGAATCATCACAAGAGATGCCGCCTATGACTGCGGAAGAGCTTGCTGAATTTTTTGGTGAAACATAATGAGTAGCGTTAATATTTTTCAACAAAATGGTGACGTAGTTAAATATAGAAGGGTCTCTGAAAGGCTACCCGAGTTTCTTGAACAATACCCCATCGGTTCTGGGTATCGATTGGTTTCAAGCCATCAAGAGTATTTATCTGCAACACCGCAATACAGTGAAATTATTAAAGCTGCCATAGAAAAAGGCACATCATTTGAAACCATTACCTCGACAATATCGTTTAACAAAGTGATATTTACATGTCAGTTATTGGATGAATCAAATGAACTTGTTGCTAATGCATCAGCAGTAAAGGGTGTTTCACAATACAAAGACTACGAAGTAGGCGAAACCGCAGCATTACAGCGGTTGATGGCGAAACTTGGTTTTGGTGGTGAAATATTCGATAAAGATGAGGACAGTGATTTTGAATCACAACATCTACATACGGATGTCCAAGATAAAAAGCCAACGAGCGAACCATCGCCTGTTAGCCCGATATCAACAGCCCATGTAGAAGAAGTTCCTGTCAACGTTGATGACATAAAAGCTGACAGTAAGGCGAGTAACGTACCACCCGCATTATTAAGGCAATTAAAGATGCAAGCTGAGATTGCTGGCGTTGACGTTCCAAACGTTAATACCGCAGCCGAAGCTAAAGCAGCTTTAAAGAAAATTAGAAGTAAAATGTAGTAGAAAAGAACAACCTGGCAACGGGTTGTTCTTTTTTTGCATAACCCTTAAAGATAGTGTTTAATACAAGTTAAGTGCTTTCGCACTCCTGTTCACTCAGGCTCAAACCGGTCAACTCTTTGGCCACAGAAGTAACCATTATTCTCATTTAGTTAGAACTTTTTTTATTGGTGGCAACCTGTCATTAATCAAAAAGATTTTCGTGCGGCATTTTTTTGCCCATAAAACACGTAACTGTTCGTGCAATAACAGTTTTCAAAGCCTAAAGGCGATACATTCGCCTTTATGGGTCTTGTGTCACCTGAAGGATTTACTATCTAAAGGAGAATGACATGAAGAAACAAGACGAAGACGTGCATACACTTATTAAGTTATCACGTGAAATGAAGGGTCAAAAAGTGATTAACTCAGTGGTACTTGAAGCTGAGAAAAGTCCCAATAAAGCCCACCTCTGGCAAACTTCTGATGACGACTTTTGGGTTGTTATGAAAGAAGAAAGAAAGTTTACTCACTTTAAACATTTTTTTGGTCAAGATGCAGTAAACAAAGCCCGTTCTTTTGCTAAGCACTTTGTATTGAAACCTCTTGAGAAGGAGGCCAGATGCTAACGCTTTCGGCAAATAAAATCATAACGGCTGACACATGCGCACGCATGATGTACTACCGTTATATCCTCGGAATAAAAAGTTCGGTAAAAGCAGCAAACCTCGCTTTCGGTTCTGCAGTTGATGAAGCATGTATGACGTACCTATTAGCAATATCAATAGGGCACACCGTACCTGATTTAGAAGCTGTGTTTTTCGATAAGTGGGAATCTGAAACGGATGGTGAAGTATCTTATTCATCCACCCAGACACCTAAAAAACTTGTTGATATGGGCAAGAAAATGGTGAGTTCGTTTGCTGAAGCTTGGGAAAAATCAGGACTCATGGTGTTAATCATGCCTGATGGAAGCCCCGCTCTACAGCTCAAATTATCACATAAGTTTAGTGATAGTTTAGGTTTAATGGGCTACTTAGATTTACTTGCAATGAATGACGATGGTGAGATTATCGTTATTGATTTAAAGACAGCTGCAGCTACATACGGAGAACTGTTTTTATGGCAATCTGACCAATTAACCACCTACCAAGTCTTGGTAGATGCTAACCGTCAATATCTAGGTATAGATAAGGTAGATAAGCTTGGGTTTATGTGCATGCTCAAAAGGGTCACACCCATCGTTGAGCAACCTAAAATCATACCGGCAAGAACGTCTTCGGACATCGCAGAATTTCATCAAAAATGTAAAAACATTGAGCGAAATTTTAGTCAGGGCTGTTTCGATAAAGCCTCACGACATGCGTTTAATAACCCCTGTGAAATGTGTGACTACAAACAGCTTTGTACGTTTGGAGAAACAGAGGGGCTAATTATTCCCGACGATAAAAAACCATTGCTTCAAGTAGCGTAAGGGGGATGTATGACAGCATCTCAACTATCAATATTTGGAGAACTTAACGCAGTACCGGTCGAGCAAAAGGTTAAAACCAAACGCAAAGACAATGGCAAACGGAAAGTACAAGGCTGGGTTCCAAAAACCCAACCAAAGACCGTCCAAAGTAGCCTCGGTTTAGAGACGCTTCCCCTCAATACATATGATTGGAGAGAAGATTATTTATTACTGCATGAAAAATTGTTAAGTGAAAGCCTTGCTCCCTGTCTTGGGGGTAACGTTTCAATGGATTATCTCAACGAGATAATAAACTGGGTTATCGCAGCGTTAGAAGACGACTGCGATTTAATCCAACCTTTTTCATTCCAAGCGTGCTGTATAGCTTGTGAAGTTGATCCACGTGAGATGCAGGAGCAGGTTTTCCCGCAACTGCAGCGAGCTCAAGACAACGCAATGAAAAACTAACTCCCCGCATTGGGGGCATTACGCCGCCCCCAATCCTGGGGGATGGTTTATTCAAAAAGGAGAACAAGATGGAAAAGCATAACTATGATTTAGGCGATGTATTTAATGTGCCTGAGTTAAAAGGTCAAATTATTGAAGGGTATAAAGACAAAACACCGTTTGTCCCTAACGATGAATCTGGGTATCAATTTAGCCTCGAATTACTGTGTGATTTGATGGTCTGGTACCAAGGTTTATCAACCGATGGTTTGTATTTGTTTGGTCCAACAGGCTGTGGCAAAAGTTCAGCCTTAATAGTATTTTGCGCACGGTTAAACATACCTTTGTATGAGAAGACGATGTACGACGGCCTTGAGTTTGAGGGGCTGTTAGGAAGAACGTCAATTATCGAAGGTGATACACAGTTTAACTACGGTCCATTACCCATGGCGATGGGCGTCACCGGACAACCCGGCATTTTCTTGATTAATGAAGTTGATCAAGCGAACGAAGGTGTGGCGACAGGCTTATATGAAGTGCTTGAAGGGAGACCTTTAACGCTTGAAGCTGATGGGATTGATGTTGTAGAGCCATTATCAGGCTTTCGAATTGCAGCAACAGGCAATACGAATATGTTAGGTGATGACAGTTTTAACTATAACGGCGCAATAAAACAGAACCTTGCCTTTTTAGATCGTTTCATGAAAATTAACTTAGGTTATCCAGATGAAGCAATAGAAAAAGGCTTGTTAGCCTCGGTTGCACCGGAGCTATCAACAGAACTACGTGAGCGCATGGTTAATTGTGCAACGGCGATTCGTGAATTGTTTTTAAGCAACGACGAAAATGCTATTGATATAACAATGAGTACACGCGGTTTATTACGGTGGGCGGTTTTATCGGTGAAATATAAATTTGTTTCACAATTAGGTAAGGCCCCTCATATGTATGCATTAGATAGAGCGTTGTTATTTTCAGCAACCGCACCGGTTAAACAAGCAATCATGCAGATTGTAGAACTTGAAATTGGTGAAGTTGGATGAGTACGATTCAATTTGATGTATACCGTAAAGAAGGTAGCGTAGAAGGTACGACAAAAGATTGGGCAATCGGTATAGCGCCCGAACAAGGACTGGTTATTATTAAATATGGTAGGACGGGCAAAAAGCTCAAAACTAGCATTGTTAAGACGACCAATCCTCATAAAGAAAAAGAGGACAGGGCACAAGCTAAGGTTCGTAGTGGGTATTTTTATCAACACAGTACGACGCTTTTAGCTGAAGCCAAAGAAATAGGCATAGAAACTGTAGAGAAACCCAATATTCTTTGGGCAATCAATCGGTTTTCAAGTAAAGAGGTGCTGAAGGAACGTATTCAGCTGATGACTCAGAACTTGAATAAACTAAACCTACCTGTTCCAGTCTCTTTTAAAAAAGGTGAGTTACTCGTTTCAGGAAAAGCCATTATGGATCTGAACGGAATCATTAAGAACACAAACGGTACGTTTACTATTGGAGGAATGATAGACAATGACGATGCAACACTATCATCATTAACCATTCTTTCTATAGCCACGAGAACGGGCAATGTGACATTTAGTGACGATGATAACCAACCTATAACAGTAGAATATTTAGGCAATGAGACACGATTAGCAACGCCAAAATATCCGCTCGACTTATTAAGTGACATCGCAATAGCGTTAGAACTTAAAAAAGCAGCTGTTAACTTGTATTGTTCAAATAACCAAGGATTTAAACCCTTGTTACAATTGAACATATAAACACCAGCCCCTTTATGGGGCTGTTTTTTTAATGAACTTAGCGTATTTGGTTGAGCCTATTAAAAAGGCATGTTAGATTAAGTATTCTTTGCTAAACCTCATTTTTTTGAGGTTTAGTTTGAACGTCATCCAGACGCAAATTGGAATTCAACCGGTATTAGTCTAGGGATTAACACCACACAATTTAACCCGATGGGATGTTATCCCCATCAGGTGATACTTCTCCATCAATTTCAGGAGCGGTATCATGAAATTTTTTAATAAAATTGCTAAAAGTCTTGTTGTGATTGGGCAAAACCTTACTACACTTAGTATGGCGGGGTTAATGTTCACAAACGATAAAGTCAGTGCAACTAATGCTATATTTGCACTCATTGTCAGTCTTGGTATTCTCTTGACTGGGCATTTTTTAAAAAAACGTGAGGAATAATTATGGATTATTTATTGATGATTAAACCTAGTCTAATCTTAGGCTTTGTAATAATTGGAGTTGCATTTTACTGCGCTTTTAAATACGCCGATCATTGCGATAAAAAAAACAGTAAGCAGTCCTCCCACGAGCATTAAAAAAATAACAAGCCCCCTCTGTTAAAAAAGAGGGGCACTTTTATATCCAGACTTATTTTTCTATTGGGCTTTCACACAGAGTCCAACAAAAAAGTATTTTTAAGATTTTAACTCAATATCACATTGAGTTTAAACGTTCGACTAAACGTAAATTAGTCTTCAAAAAGAATAAGCCTCGGGGCTTATACACTCCGTTACTTCGGTAACGACTCTCAAGAAAATAAAATTGCATTACCAGGCTTGCGTCTGCGTATCTGTCTATTTTGTTGTCTTAAATTCGTTCACTTCTAGCGAAGTGATCTAATCCCCGCTGTTCATAACTGTTCAGCAACAACCCTATTGGGATTTATCCCAACAGGGGATATTTCCCTCTAGTTTTTTGTATTAAAGGAGAAAACCATGGAAATATTAAATAAAACTATCTGCGTTAATTTAGATGTACATATCTGGCAGGGTCGTCGTAGCTTAAAAGCGACAGATCTTGAGTCAATAGGTTTACCGCCCGAAGAGCTAGCATCATTAGGCTCAAAGAAAGTGGCTGACCCCCAAGACTTAAAGATTTTTTCTACGTTAAAAAGAAAGGCTGAACGTGCATGCTCCAAACAATCTGTAAGATTTTTAAAGGGCTATGCAACATCGCTGGAAGTAGCAACAGAATTAGAAAAACAGTTGTTGTCCATTCAAAATGAATTTGAACAGGCAAAAATTGATTTTATATCTCAGTATGAGCAAAAGGTAAGTGATTGGGTTAACCAATTCCCTGACTGGAAGCACAAACTTGAGAGCGCGGTAGTACCAAAAAGCATTGTAGAGACACGCTTTGCGTTTGATTTTCAGTTATATCAAATCAAGCCATCTCAAGACAATGTAGCGGGGTTAGACAAAGTAGCGACAGGATTGGGCTCGCAATTATTTAAAGAGATCGCACAAGAAGCGAAGGATTTATATGAGCGTTCAATTTTGGGGATGGATAAAGTATCCAGAAGAGTTGTCACAGGTAGTATTAATAACTTGTTGTCTAAGCTCGACACACTGGAATATATGAGCCCGAAGTGTAGACCAATCATTAATACGGTCAACACCTTGTTATCAGGCTTACCCGCTACCGGTTCTATTGATGGAATTCATTTGATTGCTGTTAAATCAGTTGTTGATTTATTATCAGATGAAGAAAAGATGATGCAAACATCGCAAACCATCGCGACAAATGACGTTCAGCAGCTTGAATTTAAACCAGCACAACAGCCAGCTAAATCACCAACTGTACAGGCGCCATTGTCAGAAAAACCGCCATCACCACCGGCTTTCACTCTTAAATTGAATTTATTTAGGAGTGCAGTATGAGTATCAACCAGTTAGCGATACCTATTGTTGCCCGCTCTATCGGCAAAAAGTTTAACGTAAAAGTAATATATGGCCATGAACAACCGAGTACGAATGGAGATAATATCTATCTTCCTGACATGCCGTTAGACGATGAAAAGACCAGAATATTAGGTCTTGGATTCGTGGTTCATGAATCGGGTCATGTGAGGTACACCAAGTTCGATATTGATACCCCACAAAGCCCTTTACACAAGCACCTAAGAAATGTGTTTGAAGATATCAGGATGGAAAAGCAAGTCATCGCTACCTATCCTGGTGCAAAAAAAATATTGTGTGAATTAGTTGAACACCTTGTTGATAGCCAGTTTTTTAAAGCTGGTGAAGGGGAACAGACATCACCACAAATAGTATCTCGATACTTACTCTATACCTTAAGAGCTTCGACCCTTGAGCAAAGCGCATTAACACCCTTAGCAAAGTTAAGTGAAAATGCGTTAGAGGATTTAGTAACAGACGGCGCTATGACACGGTTACACAGTGTTATGAGTCGGGTTATTACGTCAAAAAGTACACAAGATGCACATGACCTTGCGCTCGAAGTGATCAAAATTTTAGAGGATGATATTGAGCCCCCTAAAGAAGATGATGAAGAGCAAGAGGATAATACGGAATCGGGTGATGACGGGGAAAATACACCCCCTGATTCAACGCCCGACCCAACCGATACGGACGACAACAGTACCCAACAAGAAGTACAGTCAACCGATAACGCGGATAAAAAGGCAATTGAAGAGATGCTCAATGCAACTGATGATGATTTGGACGAGGATTTGTTTGAATCATTGGTTCCAGAACAGTTAAATGATGCAATTGAAGAGGCCATTTCCCAAGGCTGTGAGGTCTGCGGAGATGGTAGGGCAGATACACCGCCTTTACCTTTAGGTTCACATGCGGATGCTTATGCGAAGGTGTATAAGCAAACGTATGCTCTTAGAAATCGTCTTCAGTCATTTATGCAGGCTGAAAAACGGGTTAAGCGAGGCACATCCCAAAGCGGTACCAAGTTACATGATAAGAAGTTATATCGTGTAAAAACGGGAAATGCCTCAATTTATCGTTCTAAACAACGTAAGAAAGTTGTTAATACCGCAGTACAAGTATTGATAGACAGGTCTTATTCAATGGAAACGATGATGACAACAGCAATGAACTCAACACTGGCCATAACGTCAGCACTTGAGAGCATACCCGGTGTTAAGGTTGCCGCCTCAGCATTTCCGGGTCGTCTTGCAGATGTAGAACCATTAACCATGTTTGGTGAAACGGTAAAAGGCACAGCAGCTCGATATCCTTCTGTTCAGGCTTCAGGAGGAACGCCGTTACTACCGGCATTAATATGGTCTACTCAGCAATTGTTAAACTGTAAAGAGGAAAGAAAAATACTCTTAATCGTTACAGACGGGGAACCGGACAATATAGATGACTGTAAGGACATGCTAAATAAGTTGAGAAAAAATAATATTGAAACGTTGGGGTTAGGCATTAACGTACCCTCCGTCGATAAATTATTTAATATCAGCGTATGCATTAATAACGAGAACGAACTAGCATCGGCTATGTTTTCACTGTTACAAGAGAACTTAAAAACCAATGCTGCCTAACTATCACCACCCTTCGGGGTGGTTTTTTTTGTCAAAAGCGCAATAAAATTTAACCTCAATAAGAAACACATGATCAGTCCGTTGGCGGGTTGACAAGTAGAGTTGTCTAGTAAAAACAATAATGGTATATTGACCGTTCACTTGGCATACCACATGCCTTAAAGTTTCGTTGAACTTCATCAACGCTCAAATGTAAGAAGAAATTCTTACACTCAACCCAAACGGGATTTACCCCGTTTCGGGATAATTATCGTTTGGTTTTCTAACTCTATTTCTTTTAGGAGAAAATTATGGAACCAGACCCAGAACTAGTTAGCTTTGCTCTCAACCGTCGAGGCAATCCTTTGTTTTATCGACTCAAACCTAATGGACCGTATCATCCCGATACGAAATACGAGGTCTATGGTGAGAGAACTCACAACAACATGACCCAAATACTGACGTTCTTTTTGGACTTTGTTGTTTGGATTAATATTTGTGAACAATCGAACCCTCGAATAGCTTAATACTGAGCTAAGTAAACTAACTACTCAACACTAACGGCCTAGCCGTTAACCACCGAAAGGAGAAAATCACTCCTTTTGGGCTGATTTCTCCTTTTTTTAACCAGGAGAAATTATGAAAACATCACTATTCTTTATCGTCATGCTATTAAGTGGCATAGACATAGCTGAAGCTAAGGACCTCGGCTCTTTTGATTGTCTAGCAACGACAATTTACTTTGAATCTCGCGGCGAACCTGTCCCCGGACAATTCGCAGTAGGTTCGGTCGTTCTTAACAGAGTTCTTAGCCAACAATACGCAAATACAGTCTGTGAAGTCGTGTACCAACCCTATCAGTTTAGTTGGACCCTTCTAAAACAGCCCGTCATTCGCGATAAAAAAGCCTGGCACACAGCTCAACAAATCGCTTGGATTCTTCTAAACAAAGAATTTAAGAGCAATGTTGGCAATTCGCTGGACTACCACTCTAAAAAAGTTAACCCCAAATTGGCGCGGCACTATACAAAGGCGAGCGTTATAGGGCAGCACATTTTTTATTGGAGAAAATCATGAACATCAAAGCTATGGAATGGACTGGCAGCATATTCGCGTTGTTAGGTTCGTTTGTTTTAGCTTCGCATTGTTCATGGGCCGATTACGGGTTTGTTGCGTATCTAATTTCAAACTTATTTTTGATTGCTTTCTGCGTCAAAAAGAGACTTTTTGGAATTTTAACCATGCAGCTCGGATTTAGTGCAAGCAGTATCTTAGGAATTGTTAACTCACAGTTCTGAACACAGCCCTTTCTTTATGAGAGGGCTATTTTCAGCATTGCAGTAGGACGAAGGAAAAACCATGAAACAAATAAGATTTAAAGACGTAAAAGCGGTAGCGCAAGGGCGGTGGGGGAGTATTTTATCGTCTCTTGTGGGGCCAATGATGGAAGACGCTATTGAGCGCGGCTCACGGCGCCATAGTCCCTGTCCGATTCACGGAGGCACAAGGCCGTTCCGTATTTTTAAAGACTTTGAAGATACCGGTGGTTGTATTTGCTCACAGTGCGGTGCGTTTTCAGATGGGTTTGCATTACTCAATGAGGCGCGTGGATGGGACAGCTCAGTAGCACTCAAAGAAGTCGCTATTTATTTAGGACTAACAGACTCTAAAACCCACACGAAAGCACCGTTACCCCCACGCATCCTGATTAAAAAAACAGAAACAACCGATGAAGAAATTCAACAACGAACTAAACGAACCCAAGAGCTGTGGAAACAGGGCCTGTCGATAAATGAGTCTGGCGCAGAGCCAATGGCTAGGTACATGTACAACCGTGGGTTAGACATGGCGAGAACACCCCCTGCGTTGAAAATGATTCTATCTCACAGTTATTATGATGAAGACAAGTTCATTGCTAATTATAGCGCCATGCTTGCGCCGGTTTTAAATCCTCAAGGGCACTGTATTGCACTTCATCGGACCTATCTGACGTTTCAAGGCCTAAAAGCCCCCGTAGAGTCTCCCAAAAAACTGTACACACAAGGTAAGTCCTTACGAGGCGCAGCAATCAGGCTCTTTCCAGCCACCAATATCTTAGGTGTCTGTGAAGGCATAGAAACCGCTTTGGCCGTCAATCAAATGACCGGCATGCCTGTTTGGGCTTGTATATCGGCCAACTTACTTCGACAGGTTGATATACCAGAAGACGTGGAAACGGTGGTGATATGGGCCGATAAAGACCGCAGTAGGGCTGGCCAGAAAGCCGCAACACAACTGGCAGAAAAGCTCTATGAGGAAGGTTTCGAGGTTGTTATTAAGCTGCCTGAAATAGACATACCAAAACATAAAAAGAGTGTTGATTGGCTTGATATATCAAACGCCCAACAAACCCATTAAGGAAAATCGCATGAACTTATTAATCGTAGAATCACCCGCAAAGGCAAAAACGATACAAAGCTATCTGACAAACCAGAGTGAAAGTTGGACGGTTCTTGCAACCGGTGGCCATATTATAGATTTACCCAAATCGCGCCACGGTATTGCTCACCAAAACAATACATTTATCCCTGAATGGCAGGTGATCGAGCAGAAGAAAGGTGTCCTAAGAAAGATTAAAGAAGCAGCAAAAAGTGCGGAACATTGTTTCGTTGGTAGTGATGATGACAGAGAAGGTGAAGCGATAGCATCAAATATTATTCAATACGCAAGCATCAAAAACCCGATTCGAATAACCTTCACAGAAATAACTAAAAAAGCGATTCTAACGTCATTAACGGACGGTGTGCGGCCATTGGACTCACTACGCGTTAATGCACAAGAAGCAAGGCGGTTAGTTGATCGTGAGATTGGCTACCCGGTCTCACAAATAATACGCTGGGACATGAAAAGACAACAGTCTGAGCACTCACCTAAAGGGGTGGGCCGTATTATCTCGCCAGCACTGAGTTTAATTAGTGATACTGAAAAGAACATAGAGAGTTTTGTTTCAACACCTTACGCCATCATATACGCAGACTATAACTACAACGGGCAACAATTTCGTCTAACCAATCCTCATAAATTTACTGAAGAACAAGAGCTTGAATTAGAAAATACACTCGCACATTTTCAAAGTGACGCACATGAACATGTCATTTATAACTACCAGCGTAAGACAAATGATGTCACACCGTATCCACCACTAATCACGTCGCGTTTGCAGCGCTGTGCTTTTTATTTGTTCGGCTTAACGCCTAAAAAAACAATGAAAATAGCACAACAGCTTTATGAAGGCTTGGCGATCAATGGTGAACATAAGGGCTTAATTACATACCCAAGAACTGATAGCTACACCATTTCAGATGAGGCGACTCAAGAGATTATAAATGTCTTAACAGAACATTATGAAAGCGAATACGTTCTGAGTTCTCCTCGGACATATAAGAACAAAGATAACGCACAGGCAGCACATGAAGCGATTAGGCCGACGGCCTTCACTCCCAAATATTTCCCAAAAGCATTGAAGCCCTTTCTCACCGAAGAACAGTTCTTAGTGTATCGCCTTATCTGGGGCCGCGCCTTAATGACACAAATGACCAACGCTGTCTACGATAGGTCAATGATCGAAATTGATGTTGAAGGGAACAAGCTGCTAGGCAGAGCTAATTATTGTTTGTTTAAAGGGTGGGAAATATTAGACGGTAACCAAACCAATGTTAGTGAACAAAATGAGGAAGAACGACATAAAACAAAGGAAGTTAAATTGCCTGAAGTGATCATAGGCGACTCAATTGAACCGATGAACATAGACGCTCTCTCATTAACCTCAAAGGCACCACCGAGATACGGCATAGGACGGTTTATCACAATTCTGGACAACAAGGGTATAGCAAGGCCATCAACTATAGATGGTATTTTGCCAAGCTTGGAGAACAAAGGCTATATTGTCACTCGACAAGGCATGCTGTATCTAACGCCACTAGGCGCGGCCGTCAATGACTGGGTATCAACGAACGCCCCCTGGCTAAATGATGTCGATAAAGCGCGCGAGTTTGAACTGGAGCTAGATTCAATCGAAAAAAATGAAGGTAAAAGAGACCACATCATTGGGCTTTACGTTAGTAAGGTAGCTGAGCTTAAAAAGAGCTTAAATTACGTTGATGCCGCCTTACGTGTGCCCACAGAAGAACAATTAAGCTACGCCAAAAGCCTAGCAAGCAGCAAAGAAATCAACCTTCCTGCAGGCGTACTAACTAGCCAAGTAAAGCTATCAGCTTTTATTAAAGAACACGCACCTAAGCAAACGACAATGGGTAAATGCCCTACGTGCAAAAATGACGTTGTAACAACCGAGAAAAGTTATAGATGCAAAGAAAAAAGCTGTGATTTTTACATGGTCAAAAGTCAGGTCTCACGTTTCATAGAGCAGTTCCAAATAGACGCCACGCCCTCTGATTTTGCGATGGCACTGTTCCAACGCAAAAAGAACCCATGTGAGAATTTACCCGGCAGACAAGGCAAGCGATTCAACGCTTATATTGGATTAAACAAACATAATACCTATGGCTGGCAGCCCCATATCATTAGTTTCACTAAAAACATTGAAGCCCCTGTCTTCAGAAGCCACTAGAAGAGCATCATGAGTAGCGTCTTATCATTTGAAAAGAAAAACAATGAAGTCTTTTGCTTTGGCCCCGGCTTATTTAAAAAACAAGAGTCCTATTCTTGGAATCCCGATCTCGAAGAGAACCCCCATCTTCTAGTTTGGGGTAGCTCAGGTGCGGGTAAGTCGTATCTATTGCGCGAGTTAATTGCCTATCTTCATGGCCGCAAAAAACATGTACATTTGGTCGATTTACATGGTGACCTACAGACGGCGGGCGATAACACAATGCAATTTGGGGGCTATCAACCCGGCTCTAAATTCGGCATAAACCCTTTTCAATTCGACAGCAGTAGCCCGAATGCTGGGCCCAAGACTCAACTGCCTATCATTGTGAGCATGTATAGATCAACTTATTTAAGCAATATGGGGGGTATCCAAGAGCTTATTTTGAAGCAAATCTGCGCTGACACCTACCTACTGGCTGGGATCGATAAATCGGTTCCTGCAACATGGATGACTGAAGACATCGAAGAAAAAACGCCCAGTTTAGAGAGTATGTTGTTGCTCATTGAGCAAATTATTGAACACTTTACCGGACCTAAAAGCCTGCACAAATATTTAGATAGTGAATTATTTAATTTAAAAACGCTGGCCAAAAAACACGGCGAAGGCCATGACCTTGTTAATAAACAGCACAACGACATCATACAAAATATTTCCAACTATATTAAAAATCAGTGCGTTGAGGGTGCAAAAGATGATCCCTTGCTTCCAGTGCTTAAAATTGATCCAAGAATAAATCTCTCGGCGTATAAGGGAAAGAAAGCCTTATCCACACTAGAAAGTATAGCTATGTATACCAAGGCGCTTATTGAATGTGATATTTTCCACTCTAATCCACCGCCGGTACGAGCTGGCGTTGTCAATCGTTATAATTTGCAGTATATAGAAGATGGCGTAAGGAAGTTTTTTGTCGAAGCTCTCGTGTCAAAAATATTTAGAGCAGCCCAGATTAGGGGCGAATATCGCAACCGAATTAACCCATCACGCGGTCAAAAGGTCGATACCTACATCATTCTAGATGAAATACAGTCTATTATGCCCAGCAACAATGCCGATAAAAACCTGCCGTCTCAAACCTATAACCGTATTGCGTCAGAGGCAAGAAAGTACGGGCTTGGCCTTATCGTCGTCACTCAATCACCGGGCGCATTTCCAACCCCAATGTTATCGAACATTACTAAGCGGGTGGGACTTAAAACAAACCCGATTGATATTGGGGATGCAAAAAGAAAATTAGGCGTTGCTGAAACAGCCTTATTCAATCATCTACAGAGACCGCAAACAGCTATCGTCTCTAATAAATCAGGCGGTTATGACCCTGTAAATGTAAAGAGGTAGGGTGGAGTGACTTAAACGGCCATCGTGTTTGCTAGACAAACAAGGTTCTCAAAATTACGATAAGCCTTGGTTAGAACGATGTTGTATTGTTCTAACTCAGGTGGCATTTCAATTGAGCTGTCTTCTTGCTTATTCAAAAGAAACAGGGCTGACCGTCGTGCTATAAATAGACACTCTATTTCATCTGATTCAAAGCTATCGTCAAAGTCGAGGTTCCCAAGTGGCCCAATGACATCTGAAAATTCACTCGGTAATCCCCACTTTTCAATTAACCAACACAGCGTATCGAATTGATTAAAGCCGATATGATCAACAACCACTGCCGTATATTCACCGTCTATTGGCTGTACCCGTGATAATAGATCATTCATCCTCTGCGGAAACAGGTGAACTAACAGCATATTCCCCATATTGTGCAGTAAGCCTGCTGTATATAAAAAGTTGCCTTTTTCTAATTTTTTGATACGGCATACCTCACAAACAATATATGCTGTGAAGACGGCCTCAAGCCAGTGATATTGATTATTGAAGAGGGGCGATCCCTTATACGTTAGTTTACTGCCCATAGTGAGCGCAATAACCACACCGCCGATTTGATTTAAACCAATTCGAACAACGGCTTCTTTTGCATCAGTAATGCTGGAATGTCCTCTAAATAAAGGGCTATTTGCAATACTTAACACCTTCAGTAAGACCGCTTGATTCTTCTCGATTTCTTGAACCACAAGTTCAATTACAACCTCTGGGTCAGTAGCTACACTTATTAAACGCAACAGACCAGACGACAACATCGGGATATCATCAAGTTTACCAATCGTTTTTTTTAGTAATGTGTTTCTGCTTCCTTGCATATGCCTATACCAGTTGACGAATTACATCAGTAAGCATAGAATAAAATCTCATTATTTCCAACATTAGTTGGAATAGTCTTCCGTCAAAGACTTAAATAACTGACGTTCAATCGTTCATTGGCCATGGCTAATGAATACATAAAACTGCATCACTTAGTCCAAAGAGTATTTTGGGATAATGTGCGGTTTTTTTATGGGTGTTATTTTTTGCACCCCCTCAACGGGACAGTTACTTTTATCCCGTTTTGGGGTTAATGGTGGCTGTCCTTTTTTTATACTTAAAGGAGAAATACCATGAAAACAGTAAAAGTAACATATGACGATTCTATCGTTCAAAAGCTAAGAAACGCATTCACTTCTATCGACTGCATTTTTACTGAAGCTATGCAGAACGCTAGACGCGCTAATGCTAGTCACGTGCACTTTGATACATCAACACCAGGACAGTTGATTATTCGAGATAATGGTGACGGGATAGCTGACCTACAAGACTTTCTCACCCTGGCCGGTTCCGGTTGGGATGAAGAAACCATTGATAGAGAAGGTGCGTTTGGAATGGGCAGTTTTGCTCTGCTTTACGCGGCTGAATACATTAAGGTTGAAAGCAACGGTCAGTGTTTTGAAGGAGAAACACGCGTTTTACTCAATGGCCATGACTTTAATCTATCAGATTCAGACGTAAAAAGCGGTACTGTCATCACGATGACGCTTAACGACTTACCAGACGATGAAGATTTCTTTAATCTCATTAGCAAATTGGCTAAAGGGTTTCAGATAGATGTCTTTGTTAACGGTGTCCAATGTAAACAGTATCATCGATTAACCGATGATTTTGTTGATATTGGGTTAGGTAAAGCCTTTATACCGGGCATTAGTATCGCTGAGAGCCTTCCGTCGTACACAAACGGCTCAACACTGTTGTATTTTCAAGGGTTGAGAGTCGATAAACAACGGCATAAAACAACACCTTATACGATCGTTCATCTTGATGAGCAACTGTTTGAGGTAAGGATGCCTGATCGTGATGTATTAATCGACCAAGAAAAGCAAAACAAGCTGATTGAGGAAAAGATTAATGCAACATGGGTTGACTATCTGACCGCCAAAAAAGCAGAGCTAAATTCTGATGAATTTGTGAAATTGTATTCACAGATGAGACAGTACGGATGTTTGTCTTTGTTGAATGATGTCCCTTTAGTGCCTGAAGAAGCGTTATTTGTTGTGCCTGAATCACCGCATTGTGAGCGTCGTGATTATGACGAAAATTTTGCTAAAGAAAGGTCAGTTCATCGAAATGATATAGGCAAGGTTTTAGCTATTGAAAGCTATGTTGACGATGAAACGATATATCAATGGCAGTACGCTTATCATACTGAAGCATTGTGTTATCAAGAATCCTCGTTAGATAAAGGACACTGGCTTCATGCACATATTGTGATTGATTCTGACAATAGCGGTTCTGTTGCAGTTATTTACAGCGATAAAAAAACAGTCACCTCGTATAGAGGTGAGTTTGTTTGGATGGGCTGTGAGTTCGGTGACAAAGTGCTAATAAATGGACCGTTAGGCGAGGTTGAGGTTGTGGACGATGTTATTTTCTTTAAAGACACGATGTATATCCCAGCTGATTTTAAAGATGGCAGTGCTATTTTAAAAGCAAACAGCTTTACCAACAACGACAGCTTTGATGACACGGCTTACCAAAATGAAGAGCAGATATTTGGTGCTTTTTTAATGCGTCATAACGGTAGCGTACTTGAGGCATTTAAGGCTGCACTAGACAATCCGTATATCAACGGATTGGGCTTTAATGATAAGCAGTTTAAAGTCGTCTTTCATGCAAAAGGTTTTGAGGTTGAGGAAATAGCCGCTTAACGTTTTTGCAATAACTAACTAACCCCTGAGGGAGTAATTCCCCCTACAGGGAGTTATTCCCTCTTTTTTTTATTTACTAGGAGTAAATATATGAATGAAAAGATGGCGAAATATATAGCAGAAGAGCTGCAAGCAACACCAACAACGTGTGAATATAAAGTTGATGATGTTGTGACTTACACCAATGACTTTGGCGTTTCGTTTGAGGGTAATAAGGTGATTGGGTTTTCAAAACCCGATTCCCCATTGCTCAAATATGGAAAGTCAATTCACTTAGATAACGATTGTTATTGGATGCCAGTAAAACCGGAATCGCTATGTTTAGGGCCAGCCGTCAAGATTGATAAAGACCTCATCTTGAACAATGGCCAAAAAGCGAATCACATGGGTTTCGACTTTTGGTGTAGGCCTGTTTATAAACTTGAATCAGGTGTATCAGTTTGTTGCGTTAATCTTGACGGTACTTTTTTACATACCATGTCGAAAGACGGCAAGCCGATTTCACCCTTAACGCTGGAATACCAACCGGCGGCATAAGATAAAACCAACCCCGAGGGAATGATCCCTTGGGGTTATTCCCTCTTTTTTTGATATAAGGAGAAGAGATGGAAATAAAAGAAACGATTGTCAGCAAGCTTGATAGATCTCAATTCGAAGGTAACGCAATTGAGTTTATTGAACTACTGGAAAAGCAACGCTTTAAGAAAATCACATTGTCGTATTCAGACGACATTGGTATTGAAATAAGAGCATATTTTCACGACAACGTACTTGTAACTTTTGAGATAGGCCAAGAAAACGTGTATTTAAAAGGCACGCCTTTTTGGACAAAAGATAGCAAAGAAACCTTGGTTGGTTTAATCATAAAGCTGTATCACCTTGACTAAGCCTTAACCAACGCTGCACAAGCAGTTTAGAACCCAATGGGGGATAGTTCCCCATCGGGGGGCTATTCCCATTTAATTTTAGGAGAAGAAAATGGGCGTAGGAAATTATTTTATAGAGAACGGCAAGACGGTCCAAATTAATCATCAACAAATCTATGGTGAATATACCGATGAGGGCTTTGAGTTAATTGAAGATGAGTTTGACTATCAATTTTATTTTGATGAATTCATTGTAAGACTTCGAGAACTTATACCAGAATCATATGACCCATATGATGAGTACGATCATCGAGAATCGTCAAGAATCATAGCGGAGAACAACTTTTACGCGGTACAAGTGAAAGATTGGGAGGGCTATGTTGCTGTAAGCCTCGCATTAAATGAGGACGATGGGTTTCATTCAGGGGTACACCCACTGGCTGAATATCATTTAGATGCAAGGGCCAACACATTATTTGACAAGCTGGCTACTTGTTTTGAGCTTCGAATATCAACATGCGCCTGGACATCAGGTGCTTATGAAATATCAGAGGTAGCTTAAATTAAAAACCCATTCATTTTTGAATGGGTTTTTTTGTTTATCAGCTATCCCCAAACACATCTCCAAGCCCGCCGAGTACAGAGCCTTCACCTTTACCGCCACCACTGGCTTGTAATACCCGATTAGCCAATCTTGAGAAGGGTAAGCTTTGTAAATAAACGGTACCCGTGCCTTTTAATGTCGCTAGGAACAGTCCTTCACCCCCAAAAATCATTGATTTAAGGTTGCCAGCACGCTCAATGTTGTAATCAATACCGTTCGTAAACGCTGCTATACAGCCGGTATCAACTCACCGTCCGTTTCCGCCATATCAATCGGGATAATCTTGCCGGGGTAGGGCGCAGCAAATTTTTACCCTGACCTGAATTGCTAAAGTGGGTCATGAAAATAGATTCACCAGTTAGTACGCATTTACCTACGTGCATAAGTGAATCAAGGATGCCGCTGACCGGTTTTGAGCCATCGCCCATTTTTGTTTCAAATGAAATACCGTCTTCCATGTAATTCATCGCACCGGCTTCGGCAATAACGGTTTCTGCAGGGTCTAGTTCCACCTCGACAATCTGCATATTATCACCGAATATTTCATATATCTACTTCGTGGCATTTCATTTCTTGTAATCCTTTTAATTATTTCACAGTCTAGGTATGACAACTGCAAATAGGCCGTTGTCATAAAACTCATCAACCGTATAAGTCCAGTTGTTAAACGTTCCCTTTTGCTTAAAGCTGACTGTCTTATCATTTACCATACATTGCAGTGTTTCTTTATTCAGAGCGCGCTTTGAGCTGTAATCCACCCCGACTAATAACTGAAGTTTTAAGTAGAGGTCCACCCGACTACTTAAGTCAATATTTAAGCGTTCTTAGCTTCAAGAATAACGCCCCAAGCTGAACGCATAACGATAACAGCGATAATCAAGCCAATAATAATGTCTGGCAAGGGTGACGATAGCCAATAGACCAAACCTGCTGCTATCAGTACACCTACGTTGTTTATCATATCGTTGCGCGTACAAACCCATGTGGCTCGCATGTTGATATCGCCATCGCGATAGGCCATTAACAAGAAGAAAGATATTGTATTAGCAATAAGCGCCAACAAGCCAAACACCCCCATATTGATGGCATCTGGCATATTGTTGGTGCTTATTAGATAAATAGGCTGAACTAAAATTCCGACGCCTAATATCATCTGAAAAATACCGCTGGTTAACGCCGCGCGGTTTTTCCAATGGGCCGCGCGATTTAGGGCAAACAGTCCAAGAGCATACACCAGCGCATCGGCGAGCATATCGAGCGAGTCCGCCATTAACGCTGTGGAATGACTCAGCATGCCCGCGATAAATTCCACAACAAACATCGTCGCGTTGATTAACAGCACAATAATCAATACGCGTTTTTGTTGTTTCGTTGCCGTCGCTATTTTATCGCTGGAACAGCTGTCACATCCGGCCATGCTATCTCCTAAGTTGCATTAGTTTGATTTGAAAAGAATGAATATAACGCAGGAATCACCACCAATGTTAACAAGGTCGCTGAGAATAGCCCACCCACCACAACGGTTGCCAACGGCTGCTGTACTTCTGAGCCTATACCCGTTGCCATTAACATCGGGATAAGCCCAAGTGCTGTGGTTGCGGCGGTAATTAGCACCGGACGCAAACGTGACACAGCGCCTTCAAACACGGCTTGTTGACTGGGCAAACCATCTGCAATGCGTTGATTAATGGCGTTAATCATCACAACTCCATTTAATACCGCCACGCCAAACAAAGCTATAAAACCAATTGAGCCAGGTACAGACAAATATTGACCTGAGATAAACAATGCAACGATGCCACCAATCATTGCCAGCGGCACATTCAACATAATTAATAAAGATTGCCCCACAGAATTAAAGGCAAAATACAGCATTAAAAATATCATCCCCAGTGACACAGGCACCACAATCATCAACTTATCTTGTGCGCGTTGTTGGTTTTCAAACTGCCCACCAAACACCACGGTATAGCCTGCGGGCAAATCAATCTCATCATTAATACGCTGGCGTATTTCCGCAACAAGGCCGCCCATGTCTCGCCCTTCCACATTGGACTGAATAACCACTCGCCGCTGCACATCGTCTCGACGGATTTGTGGTGGGCCCGATTCGATTTTAACCTCAGCCACATCAGCAAGCCTAACCCATGCACCGTTTGGTGCTTGTAGGGTAATATTTTGAATGGCTTCTACACTGTTACGGTGATTAGCATCCAAGCGAACGGTTATGTCATAACGCTCATTGCCGTTAATAACTTGACCCGCTTCCATGCCACCAATGGCATTGGCGACTAGATCCATGACTTGCGCAACAGAAATGCCATAACGTGCTAACGCGTCGCGATTCGGCCGAATAGCCAATTGCGCTTCGCCGGCAATTTGTTCCATTTCAACGCCGCGAGTCCCCTCTATTTTACGCACTAAACCTTCAATCTTTTTACCGGTGCTTGCCAAGGTGTCTAGGTCTGGTCCAAATAGTTTGATGGCCAATTGCGCTTTAACGCCGGATAACAATTCATCCACACGGGTAGCAATCGGTTGTGAGAATGAGAACAGCAAGCCTGGGTGAACCAACATCTTTTCCTCCATCAATTTTTGCAATGCTTGACGGTTGGATGCACTCGTCCATTCGTTGACTGGCTTCAAGCCGACAAATATTTCAACGTTAGATACGGGCTCAGGATCGCCACCTATTTCAGCCCGACCTGCACGACTTGATACATACAAAACTTCGGGGAATGTCATCAGTTGCTCTTCAAGCTTTGCCGCTACACCTAGCGACGTATTAAGGCTTGAGGAAGGTGCTAAGGTGACTCGAATATTTAAAGTGCCTTCTTCCAATTCAGGCACAAATTCTGTGCCGAGAAAGGGCACTAGGGCTAGCGATCCAATAAATAAGATTGCCGCCCCAATAACAATTTTACGAGGCGCAGCTAGCGCTCGTGATAACAAAGGACGGTACACGTTATCAAAATATGCCATAAGCAGATTATCTTTTTCTTTAACGCCTTCTTTGAACAAGTACGTTGCCAGCGCCGGCACAATAATAAGTGCCACCAATAGCGACGCTAACATTGCCAATACTATCGAGATAGCCATTGGTTGGAATAACTTGCCTTCTACCCCTTCCAAGGTAAATAACGGAGCGAATACAATGATGATAATCATCACCGCAAAGAACACGGGCCGGCCCACTTCTCGCGCTGCTTCTTGTATGCGAAGTGCTATTCCATTACGATCGTGAGCTGCATCGTAAGGGTGTGGCGCACCTTCTGCTAATACTTCTTGCGCGTATTGATGATGCTCCCTATCTGGCTTACTTAAGTGGCTAAAAATGTTTTCCATCATCACCACTGAACCATCAACCATCATGCCGATAGCAATCGCTAAACCACCTAACGACATTAAATTCGCGGAAATACCCCAGTAAGCCATAAACATCAGCGCCAAGCCGACGGAAATAGGCATGGATATAAGCACTAAAAAAGCCGCTCGAATGTTCATTAAAAATAGCATTAAGACGATGATAATCAACACAAAAGCTTGCAATAATGCTGAGCTCACGGTGCTAACGGCTTGGTCAACTAAGTCTGCTTGATCATAAAAGGGTTCAATACTAACCCCATCAGGTAACGCCGTTTGTATCGCGGGCAGCCTTGCTTTAATGCCATCAATTGTCGCTTTAGTATTAGCACCTAGGCGTTTCATTACAATACCAGCAACTACTTCGCCCATTGCTATAGGCTTGCCTTCTGCATCACGGGTCGACATGGTGACCGCACCTTGGCGAATTTCAGGACCAAAATTAACCTTGGCAACGTCGCTAACACGTACGGAAACACCATCAACATTTTTCAGTGGAATATTACCAATATCACGCAGACCTTCTTCATTACTGCGTACCCAACCAACGCCTCGAATAACTAACTGTTCAGCACCTCGGTCTAAATACCAACCACCCGCATTACGGTTATTTTGCTCAATAGCCTCTGCAATATCATTAATGGTTAATTGATAGGACAGCAACTTACGAGGATCCACTTGCACTTGGTACTGCCTAACTTCCCCACCAAACGACAACACCTCGGTTACCCCACTAACAGGCATTAACAATAGTTTAACCACCCAGTCATTTAAACTACGTAACGCAATGGCATCGTATTTTTCAGGGTCATCGGCTCGTAAAATATACTGGTACACTTGGCCTAGGCCAGACGTGTTTGGGCCTATTTCGGGTGTACCAATACCGTCAGGGATTTGTTCACGCGCTGACTGCAAACGTTCAAAGACCAGTTGTCGTGCGAAGTAAATATCCGTCCCTTCTTTAAACACCACCGTAATAACGGACAAGCCTGTTTTTGATATGGAGCGAACTTCTTCAACATCCGGCAAGGCATACATCACCGATTCGATGGGGAAGGTGATGAGCTGTTCGACTTCTTCAGAGGCTAATCCGCGTGCCTCGGTATTTATTTGTACCTGCACATTGGTTACATCTGGAAACGCATCAAGGTTGAGCGACGGCAATATCAATACACCAGCAACTAAGGTTGCCAGCAACGCCAGCACCACCATTAAGCGATTATTAATACCAAAATCAATAATTTTATTTAACATGGAGTTCCCCTTAATGATTGTGTATTTCAAAGCCAGCTTTCGCTAACTCTGATTGCAAAAAGAAAGCACCACGAGTAACGACGCGAGCACCTGCTTTAATGCCTTCAATCACGGTGACACCATTATTGGTTCTGATAACGTCCACTTCTTGCGGTTCAAACTCATTGTCTTCATGTTCAACAAACACCATCCAATCGCCGTCTGGGCTGCGAAGCACCGCATCAGCAGGAACTGACAACGCTTTTTGCGTATTATTCGACATGATTTTTGTATCCACAAAAACACCGGGGTGCAGTAAATCGTTAGGGTTCGCAATTTCAATACGCACACCGATAGTCCGTGTTGTTTCATCTAAAGAATGATGGCGTTGAATCACTTTTCCGCTTAATACTTTATCGCGAAATAGCACTTTTGCAGTAGCGCCCACGCGAACATCCAATGCTTGTTCTGCCGTTAAACGCGCATTGACCCATAATGACGTTTCATCGCTGATTTCAAACAACATGCGACCAGGTTCCACTAATTCACCCAAGGTAAATTCATCGTGGATGACAGTACCGTTTTGTAAAGCTTGTAACTGAAAACGTCCATTTGCTAACGCGCCTTTGCCACCCTTTATCATCGCATTGATTTGCTGCTGACTCATGCCGTAGGCTTGCACTTTTGCCAGTGCTTGTTCATGGTTAACTTTAGCTTGTATATAACGAGCGCCAGAAACAACTTTTCGGCCTAACTTACGCACACGGTTCCACTCACGGGCAGCGACTAATAAATCACCCTGCGCTTGCGCCATTTCAACGCTAGATAGCGTTATAAGAGGTTGACCGATAGCCACTTCATCACCCAATTTCGCATGACGCTTAACCACTTGAGCGCTAATACGCGACACCACTTGGCTGGTAGCGTAAGCATTCAGTGTGATCTCACCCGGTGCACTTATTTCGCTGTTTGTTTGGCTCAGTTGGAGCGTTTTTATAGCGATGTCGGCTGCTTTTCTTTGAGCTGCGTTAAGTTGCACACTGTTTTCTTCTTCATGTTCACCTCCATGTTCGTCGCCGTCGTCATGATCAGCATGTTCTTCGACATTTGCTGTTTCGTTCTCGTGATCATGTTCTGCCTCTGCATAGCCATTGCTTATGTTTAATAACACAAACAGTAAGATTATTAATCCTGATTTTATGGTATTCATTGTTATTCTCCGTCGTCTGATTGCGTAGCATTATTAGTAATCGCTACGTCATTGTTTGTTATCCATTGGTTTATCTCACCAGAAGCAATAAGCCACTGCGTCCAAGATTGCCAAAGCTGTATTTTTTGTTCGATAGCGCTTGCTTGGGTGTCAAGCGATTGCTTAAGCTGCACCAAATAATCAGCGGTACTGAGTTCACCGGCTTTCCATAAGCGCTCTAATAGCGATTCTTGTTGCAATAAGCTGTGACTACCCACTGCTTGCCATTGCGCCCACGCTCGACGATTAAGCGCCAATGTTTGCGTTGCTGTTTTAAGCTTGGCGGCTAATAGGCGGCGAATGTCTATTGCTTCGCGCTGACGTTGAATCAATTGCGCATTGGCCGCATCCACTTCGGCGCTAAAATTATTACGCACAAATAATGGCATTGAGAATGTTATGTTGGTCAGGCTTTCATCGCCTTCTTTTCCCGCTTTTATACCAATCGTTGGGTCTGGCCGCTGTTCTCGCTGACGTAATTTAATATCAGCCCGTGCAATATCCATTCGCGCACGCGCAAGCTGCATTTGAGGCAAGCTATCCAATAAGGCATCTATATTATCGACAGGTTGCTTTTGACCATCTGGCACACTCTCTATAAAAGGTAATGTCATTAGAGCCTTGTCACTATCATCACCAAGCAAAACAAACAGTGCTTGCTTGTTGGCAATCAACGAAGATTCAGCGTCAGCCAATTGAAAGCTGGCTTCGCTACTGGCTAATTGAGCGAGAGATAAGTCAACTTCAGTTAAATCACCTACGTCATAGCGTTGTTTTGCAATATTAATAAACGTCGCCATAGAAGCCATTCGCTTAGCCGCAATTTGCTGGCTTTCGATGCTTGCTCGATAGCTTGCCAACGCCAATAGCACCTCGGCAGATAGCTGTTGCTGCTGAAACGCTAATTCGTTAATACTGTGCTGCCAACTAAAGTCGGCTAGTCGAGTTTGAGCCGATCGTTTATCACCCCAATCAATGGTTTGAGTAATGCCCGCCGTTTTAGTATCAACGTCCGTACTTTCATACTCAAACTCAATCTCTGGATTGAATAAAGGTTGGTCTGCAGCGCGACGTTTAGCCTCTGCCTTATCTACACCGGCTTGTGCCGCTTGTAATCTTGGATGCTGTTTAACAACGTTATTTAGCCAAACAGACAAATCCTGCTGACCTGCCGCGTGTACGATTGAACTCATCAATAACGCACCCAACAACAGTGTGATGGTATTTAAAAATTTCATTATTATTCCTACAAAAATATAACAAACACGGCTTGTATAAAACCGGGTTGAATGACGGCAAAAGCCGACGATTTTTTAGAAATTAAACGAGCGGGGGGCGTTGCGGGGGACTATTGTGGTACGAAAATAGATAGAAAGAATATTGGGCTTCAGTTTGATGTACCACTAAAGGCTGAACATCAACATTGGAATTAAACAAGCCCAGCAAATGAACACTCGCATGACAACAATGATCATCATCCAAGTGGTGTCGTAACTCAGCATCCTGTGACGCTATTGACCCTGAATGCGAAAAACTTTGTTCTTGCGTACCAAAATCATCGTGACTGTGCATAGCCCATACGCTGCTGTAGCTCAAGATACTGAGCATTAGAAGTAATATGGTTATGTGTTTAGTCATAGGGTTAGTTTAGAACAAATATTTAATTATTTTAAATTTTTATTACATTTAATTGTCAACTTAGTAACAACAGAGGTTTTACAAGAGACTAATTTATAATTGATTATAAACGATTGACTAGTTAAATGATAATGATTATTATTTGCATCTTTATAAAATACCCTTTTGTTTAAATTATGTATAGACAATTCTCCGTTCTGTTTTTATTAATTGTTTTTTCATTTTCAGCTTTCGCAGCAATGCCTGTGCAAAAATTACTGCAATTAATTGACTATGTTGGTGTTGATTATCGAGAGGCGATAAAAGATGGGCAAGTGATTAATCCTGAAGAGTACGGGGAAATGCAGGATTTTGCGTTGGCCATACAAGAGAACATTCACCAATTAAGCCCCATTAAGCAAAACCTTATCGAACAAGCATCCACCTTGGGGGCTCTTATTAATTCTAAGGCCTCGCCTAACCTCGTAGCAGAACTCACTACGACGATGCATCAACAAATTATTGCTGATTATGGTATTCAAGTCGTGCCAAACAAAGTACCTGACTTTAAAATCGCCAAACAACTTTATGCACAAAACTGTATCGCCTGCCACGGCGTAAAAGGAGCCGGTGATGGCCCACTATCAAAAACGTTACAGCCATTACCCACCAATTTTCTAGATCGTGACCGCTACCGAGAAAGAGCACTTTACGGCCTGTTTAGCACCGTCACCCAAGGTGTATCAGGCACCAGCATGCCAGCATTCAAGCAACTAACTGAACACGAACGTTGGTCACTTGCTTTTTATGTGGGTCAACTGGCCGTTCAAGAAAAAGAAGCCGCTGCCGGTTCTAAACTATGGGAATCAAAAGATCACCATTTTGTATCTACTGTTGATCAGTTAACCACTTCATCGCCTGCACAACTTGAAGCATCTTCTGGACAAGATGCCGTATCAACGCTTGCTTATTTACGCCGTCACCCAGAAGCATTAATGAGCAATAAGCAATCTCCCCTTGATTTTAGTATTCAAGAATTAGATGCCAGTCGGCAAGCTTATCGTGCCGGCGATGTTGATAAAGCGTATGACTTAGCGATTAATGCTTACCTTGAAGGTTTTGAGCTGATTGAAAACAGCCTAGACGCCATTGACTCTGAACTACGCCGTGAAATAGAAGGTGAAATGACAGGGTATAGAAACTTAATTCGCAAGCAAAAAGGTGAGCAAGCCGTAAATGCAGCTTTTATAACGATAAAGGTTTTATTAGAAACTGCACGTTCTACGCTCAACGAAACCAGCTTGTCAGGAAAAACGGCGTTCATCAGTGCGATGGTTATCATCTTGCGTGAAGGGCTAGAAGCATTGTTAGTAGTGGCAGCATTGGCCGCTTTTTTAGTTAAAACTGGCAAACGTGAAGGCCTTACTTATCTATATGCTGGAGTCGTAGTCGCCTTGCTAATGGGTGGGCTCACTTGGGTTGTTTCAACAACGCTTATTGAAATAGGGGGTGCAAGTCGTGAATTAACCGAGGGTATCGCCGCAATAACAGCCGCGTTTGTTCTGTTTTATGTTGGCTTTTGGATGCACAATAAAACCAGCGCTGCACAATGGAAGCACTTTATAGAAAGCAGTATCAAAAAAGCGCTCAGTAAAGAGACGTTATGGGGCATTGCTGCATTATCTTTCATTGCCGTGTATCGCGAAGTGTTCGAGAGCGTGCTTTTTTACCAAGCACTCTGGGTGCAAACAAATGAAAGTGGCCAAAACATGATTATCTATGGCTTGGCGACTGCAGCAACGATTTTAAGCCTAGTGGCTTGGCTGATTATGAAATACAGCACTCGCTTACCGCTACGCCAGTTCTTTGCGGTCAGTGGTGGGTTTATGTTTATATTAGCCGTTGTGTTTGCAGGCAAGGGTATTTCTGCGTTACAAGAAGCAGGCAAAATACCACTCGACCCAGTGGCCTTACCCAGTATCGACTTACTTGGCATCTACCCGAATTACCAAGGTTTAGCAGTGCAAAGCATTATGGTTATCTTAGCCACTGTTATGATCATCAGAGATAATCGTAAACAAGCCAAACTGAAAGCTTAATACAACGCGTATATAAACTACGATTGATCAATTCCTTCAATAATTGGGCAGCCTTCATCTGCACAATCACAAAGATTGAGTAATAAGGATATCTCTTTCCGTAAGGTCTCAAGCTCCTTTGCTTTATTTTCGATGGCGTTTAATTTTTGACGGGTGAGCTCACGAACTTCAACGCGGCTGTTTTGAGGAGCCTCCCGGAACAACAACAGTTGTTTAATTTCATCGAGTGTAAAGTTCATGGATTTTGCCCGCAGAATAAAGCGTAGGCTAGAGACATCTTTTTGTGTGTAAAAACGTATACCACCGGGGGTACGTGCCACGTTATTCAATAGACCGATTTTTTCGTAGTATCTGAGCGTGTCACCACTGGTACCTAATTCGGCGTTTAATTCACTTATTCGGTAGGTTTTATTGTTATCCATAGAGTTACACTTCAGTCTTTACGTTTTTGATGGCTTTTAAGAGCGCGTTAGGCGTCGGAACGCCGGTAAAAACCAATTGCCCATTAATCGCAATGCTAGGGCTGGATAAAACGCTTAGTTCTACGGCGTAATCCAATTCTTCAAGAATATTTACTTCACGCCAAGCAATATTGTTTAGCTCGTTCGCCACCCTTTTTAAGTCCGTTATTGTTTCCGCGCAGTTAGAACAGTTTGGGCTGGTGAATAGTTCGATAATAACGGTCATTAATAATGAAACCTAAGGCTGAATAAAATGCTGTTGTTATGTTGCTTATTAATGTCTTTAACAAGCCCCGCTTCTAATACCCATTGCTGAGTAATTCGCTGTAATCCCAGTGTTACTTGATGGGTAATTCCAAGGGTTTCTTTCCAGCGGCCGTTCAGCTCAATCACGCTATCCCATTCTGCGCTGGGTGAACCCCATTCGGGATATATGCTTGGGCTTAGGCGATATTGCCATGAAAGATCATAACGCCCGGTATCAAGCCGGTCGCCGGTACCTACTTGATATAAGGCGTCTACATCCCATTCGTGTCGGCCAATATATTTTGTATAAACGGCGCCGGCTTGCCAGGCGGTATTTTTATCGTTATCTGTTGGTATGATGGCGCCCGCTAACAAGCCTAGACGTTGGCTACCTTCATGGGTGTCGTCTTGCCAAGTAATGTGGCGGTATAACACGCTAAGATCACCCGTTTGGTTTTTACCGCCGGGAGATAAGCGGTAGGGTAGGCCGAAGAGCAAGGTTTTTTTATGGTCGATTCCCCAAGCAAGGTTAGCAACGAAGGTATCGGTGTTCGTGTCACGGTTACGTTGCAGTTGCAAGCGAACTACTTTGCCGCCTTTCTCAACAGGCAGGGCGACAAAAGAACGCAGCCCCATAGCGCTGGTAATAGACGGCGTTATGAGGCTAATAAGTAAACTAAAAGCGAGGTAAAGTTTAATTCGACGATACACGGATTATTCCTTAACCCTAAGCTCACCTGGGGTAAAGCCCGAGTCTATAATCGTTTGACGTAGCAGTTCTTCATTAAGGCTTTCACCAGGCTTAACGATAATCCGTGCTTTTTTGTTTTTTAAGCTGACGTCTGCTTGTTGTACAACTGGTAGCTTATTGAGGTTGCGGCTTAAACCATCTTGGCAAAAGGGGCACGCCATGCCCTTAATGTCAATTTCAATGATTTGAGCGGGTGCAGTAGTTGCCTTGTTATCCGCAAACGCGAAGGTGCTAATACTGAGCATGATGATGAGTAATATTTTGTTCATAGAGCCTCCATCCATAACCGTAGGGGTAATAATAAAAAAGCGGTAAAAAAACCAATGCCCCATATACCGATAGAGGCATAAAACATGCGTTGGTTCCATGTGTTAATACGAGCGCAGTTTGCTGCTTCAACAGGGTCGGTTGGGCATTGTCTAGCGGAGCGAAATACCGACCAACCTGATGTAGCTAAGATAAGGGCTGAGATAAGGAAAACCCACATTTTATGCTCACTTAACCAAATGAGTTGAGGAAAGCTGCTGGTAAGAAAAACAACACTGGCGCCCATACCTAAGCTGACTAATAAAAGCGGCAAGGCACAGCATATGAACGTAGTGCTGCTGGCGAATAGTGTCAACCAGCGGGTGGTTGAGCCAGTTTTAGAAGATACATGCGAATCAATGTTATTAGATTTGCTATCCATAATGGACAGTGTAGTACTTGGAGCCGGCTCCAAGTCAAATTTTTAATTACTTTATACTTCTATGGACATTAGAATTTTTCTATAGCAGTTGACAAGATATATTTGCAAGGAGTATAAGTTCATTATATGAAACGTATTCGCCACATCATTATTCACAGCTTGCTAATTTTTGGCTTGATGGCGTTGCCTATGCAAAATGTTTGGGCAATGGCAGATATGGCGTCTTGCGATACCGACATGTCTTCTCATGATATGTCCAATATGAGTATGTCTGATTGTTCAGCTGATATGAATACTTCATCTGCAACTGACTTAGATTGTGGTGACAATCATTGTAATAAATGTTTTCACGGTTCATCCGTTATCTTAAGCAGTGATACGGCTGTTAATGGTGGCAGCAGTCATCAACGGTTTGCTCTATTGAACAGTCTTTACCTCAGTGTCACGATCCCTCTAGATTCACCTCCCCCCATTATTTCCTGATTTTATTATCTGTTCGTTACTTTATCGTTAAGTAACGATTGTTAATCAATTAAGTCGTGTGTTTGGCTTAGTAATCAGGAAGTTACAATGGTATTTAAAGAGCTATTCCCTCAGGGAAATATTGACCTATCACGGCGTCGATTCGTAACGGGTGTCGCTGCAGGCAGTGCATTGCTTGGCGCTGGGTTTACACCTAGCCAAGTACTTGCAAGCAACCGCATTAAGCAACAAGCCCAAACATTAAGCGGCAATCAATTTAATTTAACGTACAACCCAACCCCGGTAAACTTTACCGGCAAAGACCGTTTTGCAACGGCCATTAACGGCTCAGTGCCAGCGCCAACATTACGCATGAAAGAGGGCGATAACGTTGTATTGAACGTGAAAAACCAACTGGCTGAAGATACGTCTATCCATTGGCATGGCATTATCCTACCCAGTGGGCAAGATGGCGTACCAAATGTCAGTGATGGGTTTACCGGCATAAAGCCGGGCGATACGTTCACGTATAAATTCCAAGTAAAACAAAGTGGCACTTATTGGTATCACTCCCACTCCGGTTTTCAAGAACCTACCGGTGCATACGGCGCGATCATCATCGACCCCATAAAGCCTGAACCTTTCAGTTATGACCGAGATTATGTGGTGCTTTTATCCGACTGGAGCGATGAAAATCCGAATAACATGTACGCAAAGCTTAAAAAGATGTCGGCTTATTACAACTTTCAAGAGCGGACTGTTTTTGATGCATTAAATGAAGTAAGTGAAAAAGGCTGGGATGGATTTTGGAAAAGTCGCGGCATGTGGAATCAAATGCGTATGTCCGATCGTGATATTACGGATGTGACGGGGTATAGCTACACCTATTTGATGAACGGTCAAACTCCGGAAGACAACTGGACGGGGTTATTTAAAAAAGGTGAGAAAATACGTTTACGCTTCATAAATGCCGCCGCAATGACCTTTTTTGACGTGCGTATACCGGGCCTTAAAATGACAGTTGTCGCGGCAGATGGTCAAAATGTACAGCCGTTTACTGTTGATGAGTTTCGATTAGGTGTTGCTGAAACTTATGATGTGATTGTTGAGCCAAGCAGCGAACAAGCCTATAGAATTTTTGCACAATCTATTGATAGAAGCGGATTTTCATGCGGCACCTTAACGCCAAATGCAGCGATGAAGGCGGTGCCTCCAGCGATGGATGCGCCGATCATTTTAGGCCACGGTGATATGGGTATGAGTATGCCCGGAATGGCGGGCATGAATCATGGTGGTATGGCAGATATGTCTAGTATGGATCATAGCAAGATGGGAAGTATGTCAGGAATGGACGATAGCAAAATGTCTGGCATGAGTGATATGAAAGGCATGGACCATAGCGGACATGAAATGGCGAGTATGAAGCCCACACCTAAATATGGCTCAGGTGGTGCAGGTTACGGAAGTAATAGAGCCATTGAACACCAGCCAAGTGAGTTTGGCCCACATGTCGATATGCGAGCCGATGCGCCACAATATCGAAATGATGATCCGGGTATTGGTTTACGCAATAACGGTCGACGGGTATTGACCTATTCAGACCTTAAAAACTTATATAAAACGCCAGACCCAAGAGAACCAGAAAGGGAAATCGACCTGCACCTAACAGGCAATATGAGTCGTTATATGTGGTCGATGAACGGTATTAAGTTTGCGGATTCTCAGCCGTTAAAATTCAAGTTTGGTGAGCGCCTACGCATCAATTTTATCAATGACACAATGATGAATCACCCCATGCATTTACACGGTATGTGGAGTGATTTGGAAACGGGGGACCCTGATTATATTCCACGAAAACATACCGTGATTGTGCAGCCGGGTTCAAAAGCAAGTTATCTCGTTACGGCCGATGCAATGGGCAGTTGGGCTTACCACTGTCACTTGTTTTTCCACATGCTAGGCATGTTTCGTAAAGTTGAAGTGAGCTAGGAGATGATGATGAAAAATATATTATTAGCAATATTAATATCATCTTCTATGAGTGCTTTTGCTGGTGGCAGGGGTGATGATCCTTTGCTTAGTAAGGTCATGATTGATCAATTTGAATTAAGGAATACGGATGGTGATGACCCAGTGGTTATTCAGGCTCAAGGTTGGGTTGGCAACGACCTAGATAAGTTTTGGGTCAAGTTGGATGGGGAGCGTACAAACGGTAAAACTGAGGACCTGGAAATGCAGTTTTTATACAGCAAAGCCATCGCACCGTATTGGGATATGCAAGTGGGTTGGCGTCACGATACCTTGCCGGGCCCAAACCGTGATTGGTTAGTCTTTGGCTTCCAAGGATTAGCTCCGTATTTCTTTGAAATTGATGCGGCGGCTTTTGTTGGCGAGGGTGGGCAAACAGCGATAAGGCTTGAGGGAGAATACGAGATTCTCTTCACCCAAAAACTGATTCTGACGCCTGAATTTGAGGTTAATTTATACGGTAAAGGTGATGTTGCTGCCGGTGTTGGATCAGGTTTGTCTGATATTGAATTAGGGTTAAGACTTCGCTATGAAATAAAGCGCGAATTTGCACCTTATATTGGCGTTAATTGGACAAGCAAATACGGCAATACCGCCGACTTAGCAAGAACAGTTGGTGCAGATATTGAAGACACACAGTTTGTCGTCGGTATCAGAGCATGGTTCTAAATAAAGACAAATTAATTTTTAACGATAAAAATGGAAAATTACAAATGAATACTAATGATTTTTTCAATAAAACGACAGGAGACAAACACATGTCCATTAAATTAGCTTTTATCACCATGTTTTTTGCATTCGTATTAATTTCACCGTCCATTGTTATGGCGGGTGGCTCTCATGGTGGGCATGGTAGTAGCGGAGGTAGCGCCCATAAAAAGTCTGTTAAGAGAGTTTATTCCGAAGAATATGCGCCGCATGCTGAAGGACATGAACATGATGCCGGCGAAAGCCCTGTTGGACGGCCTGCCGCTCAACAAGAGGCCACTATGACTGTTGATGTTGCGACATTCGACACGATGAGATATGCCTTTTCATCCGATCTAAATTTGAAACGAGGTGATGTGGTGAAGTTTGTTATTACCAATAAGGGCAAAATTGCTCATGAATTTTCCATTGGTGATGAAGCCGAACAAGCTGAGCACCGTGAAATGATGCGGAAAATGCCAAATATGGTTCATCAAGATGCCAGCACCGTGACAATAAAACCCGGTGAAACGCAAATTTTAGCTTGGAAGTTTAATACCGCGGATGTAGTGATTGCATGCAATATTCCAGGGCATTTTGAGGCGGGTATGTTTAAAAACATAACGTTAAATTAATGATATAGGCCCAGTAAAGATTTGCTGGGCCGTTTATCAACCCAATTCTCATGATGAGCAAAAGGAGTTAAAACAATGGTGATTGAAGAGATAATGACAAAGACAGTTGTGTGTGGACAAATGACAGACACCGTTAAAACGCTTGAGCAAATAATGAGAAAAGAAGGCGTGCGATACTTGCCCATTGTTGATAATGCTGCTCAGTGTGTGGGTACGGTGAGTGCTCTTGATTTGCTTCGAGTGCATGACCTTCAACGTTCGATGACTAATGAACTTCAGGCATGGCAGATTTGTTCCGAGTCCGTTGTCGAAGTTAGCCCTTACCAACCGGTTATAGAAGCTATCAAATTAATGGTTAAGGAAAAGGCTCACCATCTTGTAGTTGTTGGTGATGAAGGTGTGATGGGTGTTGTTTCGTCTTTAGATATTTTAGAAAAATATGTTCTTTAAAGCACTAAGAACTGAGAGGAGAATTTATGAATTGTGGCAAATGGGGTTTTAAATTAAATTATTACAAAAGTAGCTATGGGCTATTGGTCTATCTGATGTTTTCATTAACCATTCAGCCTGTGCAGGCCAATGAAAAGGTTCCTGAACTCATATTAACTGAAAAACAAGCGGTTGAGATTGCAGTTAGAGACAATCCAAACCTTGCTCAGATGAAAGAGCGCTATAAGGCGATGGGCGAAGTACCATCGCAAGTGGGTTCATTACCAGACCCAACGATTAGTCTTAATGCAATGAATTTCCCAACGGACACATTCAACAGAAGCCAAGAGCCGATGACTCAGGTTCAAATTGGTTTTAGTCAAGAGTTTCCTTTCCCCGGGAAACTTGGGCTAAAGGAAGAAGCTGCACAGTTTGATGCATTAGGTGCGGGGCACTTGGTTGATGAAGTTAGGCTTCAATTAATAAAAAAAGTGAAAAGTAAATGGTGGCAACTGTATTACTTAGATCGTGCACTAGAAACAATTGAGATTAATAAATCACTATTAAAGCAATTTATTACGGTTGCCAAAACAAAATATGAGACAGGCCAAGGGCTTCAACAAGATGTTCTATTGTCTCAACTTGAGTTATCTAAATTGCTTGATCAGGAAATTAGGGTAAAAGCTATTCGCCGAAACCAAGTGATTCGCCTTAATATCCTGATGGACCAACCTGCCAATGGTGCTCTGCTTTTACCTGACCAAGTATCAAGAAAATTGCAGAGCCTTCCTAAGGAACAATGGCTGTATGAGAGGGCTGAGTTAAAACGGCCCGTGCTAAAACAAGCAAGAGTAAACATTAAGGGTGCAAAAACACGTTTAGATTCAGCAAAACTCGACTACTACCCAGACTTTAAATTGGGGTTGACTTATGGTGATAGAACGGGAGATAACCCGCCTTTTGTTGGCGGTTCAAGGTCTGATTTTTTGTCGTTGATGGTGGGTGTAAAAATCCCCCTGTATGCAGATAGTAAACAGTCAAAAGCTGTCAACCAAAAAAGTTATGAATTGCAAAAAAACCGTTACCAGTTAACCGACCAAAAAGGTGTGGTTCGCGGCGAGATAAGTTCAGCGGTGACGGACTATAAGCAAGCTAAGGAACAATTTTCACTGTTTGGAACAGGTATTGTTCCGCAAGCTCAGCAAACGGTAAAGTCGATGCTGGCAGGCTACCAGGTGAGTGAGGTTGATTTTCTAAACCTTATAAGGAGCCAAATAACGCTCTTTAATTATGAATTGCAATATTGGAAAGCACTCAGTGACGCAAAACAGGCATTAGCCCGATTAGAAGCCGCAACAGGCGAGGAAGTAATGAATGAATAAGACAACATTAGCAATTGGAATTTTAATGCTGGCTATTGGTGTAGGGGTTGGATACTTGCTGCCGAATAGTGGTACGGAGCAAAGTAATGCAACCAAACAGGATAAAAAGCCTTTGTTTTACAGAAATGCAATGAACCCGGCAGTTACCTCGCCCGTTCCAACAAAAGATAATATGGGGATGGATTATATCCCGGTGTATGCAGATGCAGAAAAAAAACCAGCAAAACGTGACGTGCTTTTTTACCGAAATCCAATGAATCCAGATGTTACGTCACCTATTCCAGCCAAAGATGCAATGGGGATGGATTACATAGCCGTTTATGCGGATAACGATCAAAGCGATGTGTCAGGCATGGTGAAAATTGACCCCGTTGTTGTTCAAAATATAGGTGTGCGTACGGCATTTGCTAAAAAGATGGCGTTAGGACGAACTGTTCGCGCTGTTGGTCTAGTTAGTTTTAATGAAGAACGTATGGTTAGGATCCACCCAAAGGTTGAGGGATGGATTGAGGATATCAGAGTTGATAAAACGGGTGAAAAAGTAGACAAAGGTGATATTTTATTAAGTGTTTATTCACCCAAATTAGTATCAACGCAACAAGAATATTTGTTGGCGTTAAGTAATTTATCGGCGTTAGAAAAAAGCCCGTTTGAACAGATAAGAACAGGTGCAAAAGAGCTTGTAAAAAGTTCGCGTGAAAGGCTTGAATTTTTAGATGTGCCAGAACACCAAATAAAGGCACTAGAACGAACAAAAAAAATAAAGAAAAGTCTCCATATTCATAGCCCAGCAACAGGCACAGTGATAAAAATTGGTGCCCGTCAAGGTCAGTTCATAACGCCGAATACGGAGTTATACATGCTAGTCGACTTAAGTGAAGTATGGGTTTTTGCCGATATTTATGAGTATGAGTTACCGTGGGTTAACTTAGAAGACAAGGTTGAAATGACATTGGCATCAGTACCAGGCACAACGTTTACGGGTTCTGTAGCCTACATATACCCGTATGCGGAAGCAAAAACAAGAACCACCAAAGTTAGAATGGTTTTTAAAAATGACGCACGACTATTGCGCCCTAATATGTTTGCAGAAGTAAGCATTAAAGCGGCGGTTCAAAAAAATGCAATAGTGATACCTGCCGAAGCAGTCGTTCGTTCTGGTGTAAAAGCTCAGGTATTTGTTGTTCGTGGGCCTGGTAAGTTTGAGCCTAGAGTCGTTAAACTTGGGGTTGAATCAGACGGTAAGGTCATTATTCTAAAGGGCATAAAAGCAGGGGATGAGGTTGTTACATCGGCGCAATTCTTAGTCGATTCGGAGTCTAAATTACGGGAAGCAACGAGTAAAATGCTGGATTCTATCAAGGCAAAAACTTCAAATAAAAACAACACCAAAGATGATTCTGTAACTAAGCAAGGTGATATGAATGATTAATGCAATTATTAGTGCCTCTTTGCGTGATCGGTTTATGGTGCTGATTTTCACGGTTATTATCGGTTTAACGGGGTTATATGCTTATAAAAATGCCCCCTTAGATGCAATACCCGATTTATCAGATGTGCAGGTGATTATTTTCACTAATTACGCAGGGCAATCTCCACAGGTTGTTGAAGATCAGGTTACGTATCCACTAACAACGTCTATGTTAGCAGTGCCTAAAACAAAAGTGGTTCGTGGGTATTCCTTCTTCGGTATGTCCTTTGTCTATATCATTTTTGAAGATGGTACCGATATGTATTGGGCACGATCGCGAGTACTTGAGTCACTCAATTATGTGAGCGGGCGTCTACCACAAGGTGTAACGCCCACATTGGGCCCTGATGCAACCGGCGTGGGCTGGATTTATGAGTACGCCCTTATAGATAAAACAGGCAAACATGATTTAGCTCAATTACGTTCATTACAAGATTGGTACTTACGTTATCCACTACAAACCGTTAAGGGTGTCGCTGAAGTAGCGTCCGTTGGTGGTTATGTTAAGCAGTACCAGGTTGTAGTCGACCCTAATGCCTTGCTTCGCTATAACATTCCATTGAATAAAGTAAAAATGGCCATTAAAAGGTCAAACAATGATGTCGGTGGTCGTTTAGTTGAAATGGCTGAAACTGAATATATGGTACGCAGTAGGGGGTACATTCAGTCAATTGAAGACCTTAATAGCATACCCGTTAGCGTCGATGCGAATGGTACCCCTATCCGTTTAAAGGATATCGCCCGAGTACAGATTGGCCCTGAATTACGTAGGGGATTGGTCGACTTGAATGGTGAAGGTGAAGTGGCCGGCGGGGTAGTTATTATGCGTTATGGAGAAAATGCATTGGCGACCATACAAGCCGTTAGAGCAAAGCTGGACGAATTAAAAGAAGGCCTTCCCGAAGGCGTTGAAATTGTACCGGTGTATGACCGTGGAGATTTGATTGAGCGCGCTGTTGAGAGTCTTAATACATCACTGTTACAAGAGTTAGCAATCGTCAGCTTGGTTGTTATCTTGTTTTTATTGCATGCCCGTTCTGCTTTTGTAGCCATTATTACATTGCCTTTAGGTATTTTAATGGCATTTATCGTCATGCGTTTTCAAGGTTTAAACGCCAATATTATGTCATTAGGCGGTATTGCCATTACCATTGGCACAATGGTCGATGGGGCCATTGTGATGGTGGAAAATGCTCACAGCCGGCTGGCTATAGCACATGATAAGAAAGAAGGAGAGCTCACAACTGCTGAGCATTGGAAGGTCATTGGCGATTCCAGTCGAGAAGTCGGGCCTGCTTTATTCTTTTCATTAATGGTTATTACCGTCTCTTTCTTACCTATCTTCACCATGCAGGCACAAGAAGGCCGGTTATTTAGTCCCTTAGCATTTACGGCAACGTATGCAATGGCTGCTTCGGCGATATTAGCTATTACACTGGTTCCAGTGATGATGGGATATCTGCTAAGGGGGAAAATCATAGCAGAAGAGAAAAACCCAATAAATCGGGCATTACATGCTATGCATGGCCCCGCACTAAAAATAGCGATGCAGTCACGTAGTATCACTTTATTTATAGCTTTGGCATTGCTGGCGGTCACTGTCTACCCGTATTCAAAAATAGGTAGTGAATTTATGCCCCCATTGGATGAGGGGGATATTTTATATATGCCGACCACCTTCCCGGGTATATCCATTACCAAAGCTAAGGAGTTACTACAACAAACCGATAAGATAATAAAAACCTTCCCCGAGGTTCATCATGTTTTTGGCAAAATTGGCCGGGCAGAATCTGCAACCGATGCGGCTCCTTTAGCCATGATGGAAACGACGATCAGGTTAAAACAAAAAGATGAGTGGCCGAATCCTGACAAGACAACAAAGGAATTAATGGCTGAGATGGATGCGGCAATAAATTTCCCTGGCGTTGCTAACGCATGGACGATGCCCATAAAAACACGTATTGACATGTTATCAACGGGTATTAAGACACCTATTGGTATAAAAGTATCGGGTCCAGATTTAAATGTATTGCAGCAGGTGTCGCAAGATATTGAACTAGCAATGAAGACATTGCCAGAAACCACCTCTGCCTTTGGTGATAGAGCGGTTGGCGGGTATTACTTAGATATTAACATCGACCGTGAACGGGCGGCACGTTACGGATTAGTTGTTGGTGATGTGCAAGATGTTATTCAAATCGCCATTGGCGGTATGAACATCACCGAAACGGTAGAAGGTCTGGAGCGTTATCCTATTAATTTGCGTTACCCGCGTGGATTGCGTGATGATTTAGAAACACTAAAGCGTGTGTTGATACCAACGCCAACAGGGGTGCAAATTCCATTAACGATGGTTGCCGATATTGAGTATCAGCGTGGACCACCGGTTATAAAAAGTGAAAATGCACGACCCAATGCTTGGATTTATGTTGATATATCAACATCGGATATTGGAGGCTTTGTAGTAAAAGCAAAAAAGGTTCTTGCTGAAAATGTAACAATCCCAGCTGGTTATACACTCACTTGGTCAGGACAGTTCGAATACATGGAAAGAGCCTCGGCTCGTTTAAAGATTGTTGCGCCAGCAACATTGCTTATTATTTTCTTACTGTTGTATTTTAATTTCCGTAATATCGTTGAACCTGTGGTTGTCATGATGTCTATTCCGTTTGGATTGGTGGGCGGCATTTGGCTGGTTTATATTAATGATTACAATATGTCAGTTGCAGTAGCGGTTGGGTTTATTGCCCTAGCCGGCATGGCTGCTGAGATTGGCGTATTAGTACTCAGCTTTATTGATGCAGAGGTAAGCAAGCGACGTTCGGCAAGTTCTACAAGGCTAACAGTAGAGGAGGTTAAAGACGCGGTATTTTACGCAACCTCAAAACGAGTCCGGCCTGTCGCAATGACTGCAATATCAACAATGGTAGGGCTAATCCCCATCATGATCAGCAGCGGGACGGGATCAGATGTTACCCATCGTATTGCGGCACCCATGTTAGGCGGCATGTTAACTGTGACGATATTGAATCTATTGGTTTTACCTGTCGTTTATAGCTTCATTCTTCAATGGCAGGAGAAAAGCAGGGTACTGGGGAATGATGAAGCTTCTTTGCTGGAAGAAGGGTAAAGGGTACTTATGTTATTAGCTATCGCCCTTGCTTTTAGTCTAGTTGCGCTAAGTTTTACGTTTCACTATCGGGTGTTGATTTGGTTAAGCGTCTCATCACAAATTAAAATGGATAAGCAAGGGCGAGTACTGTTCATAGTGTTTATTTTATTTTTAGCACACATTGTTGAAATTGGCTTTTATGCGTTTATTTATAACTTATCAGTCATCACACTTGATCTGGGATTCTTTAACGGCGCGCCTATAGATGAACCAATGAATTATTTATATTACTCAGGTGTTATTTTTACAACGTTGGGCTTAGGTGATATTCAGCCTGTAGGCCATATACGTTTCATTACAGCTATAGAGGCGCTGAATGGGTTTTTCTTAATAACATGGTCAGCATCATTTACTTTTTTGGCTATGGGGCGGCTTTGGCCGTGGAGTAACCAGTGTGTCACTAACACGGATAATAAGGATCGATAAGGTGTTGATGAGGCTAGCGTGGCGATAAAGATAGAGCGTTTCAAAAGAGGCACGAACGATTAACTATAAAGAGGATCAATATGGACTTTCAGACTATTAAAAAATATTTATTAATCACAATATTGCTTGGTGTAGTGGCTTGCGAAGACAGTAATAATCAGTCTGGGGTACTGAGTTCGCATCAGAAACCAACCGAATCAGTACAACTAGACGTATATAAAAGCCCAACGTGTGATTGCTGCCGTAAATGGGTCAATTATGTTGATGCTAATGGATTTAGTTCAACGGTTCATCACCCAAAAAATTTGCAACACCTTAAGCTTGATAAAGGGATTGCGCCAAAATATCAATCCTGCCATACGGGAATTTCAAAAGATGGGTATATCTTTGAAGGCCATGTTCCTGTTGATGCAATGAAGCGCTTTTTAAAAGAAAAACCTGCTGATGCTATCGGGCTGTCTGTTCCTGGTATGCCGGCTGGCAGCCCAGGTATGGAAATGGGTAATCGACGTGATGACTATGATGTGTTGCTATTAATGAAGGATGGAACGGCAAAAGTTTATCAAGAAATTCGTCAGGCTTTGTAATAAGTGCATTCCGTTTGAAATGCTTGTCAATAGTTAGGTTGAATTGAGATAACGATTTAAAGCTAAACAATTTTAAAAAGCGTGTATCAAAAGGAGCTTGAATTTAATTGCTTGACCTATGTCTAAAACATAGGTTTATGCTGAAAGTGTATTGTATGTACTGGGGCTTGACTCTAAAGGTTTAGTACAAAAATTTTGATGAGGGTTAAAAATGAAAGTCAGTGAATTATCAAAATCATTACGCATAACGCCTGATACAGTGCGCTACTACACGCGCATTGCTCTTTTATCACCAAAAAAAGGCAGCATTAATGGGTATAACTATTACACAGAAAGCGACCAACACCGATTACGCTTTATTTTAAGCGCAAGGCAATTAGGCTTTTCGGTTAAAGAGATTAAGCAGATTTTGACCGAGGCGGATAAGGGACACACCGCCTGCCCTTTAGTCAGAGTGCTTTTACAGAAACGACTTGAAGAAACGGAGCATGAATTCCAAGAAGCATTAGCACTCAGAAATCGAATGCAACAGGCCATGCAAGATTGGCAAGATAAACCAGATAAAGTGCCCACCGGACATATGATTTGTCACTTAATTGAAGGGTTTAGCGAACAATCCGCTAAGGAGTCATAGAATGCAAGAGAATCAACAACTAAAAGCTACTAGCAACAGCACGGCTAACAAAGTATCAACGTCTTCAGTATCACAAGAGCTTATTATTGAAGGTGCTGGGTGCGCTAGTTGTGTGGGAAAAATAGAATCCGTTTTAAAAGCAGTGCCGGGGGTTAGTAGCGCGGCTATGAATTTTGCACAACGTACAGTAAGCATTGATGGCGACGTGCCTTCTGATGTGCTTATTAAGGCTATTGAAAGCGTTGGGTATAACGCCAGAAGTGCGGCAGGTTCATCGGATGATGAGTTGTTAGTCGAGAAAGAGCAAGCAGATGAGGCCTATTATAAACGCCTGATACGTGAAATGGGGGTCGCGCTTGGCTTAGGTGTGCCGTTGATGGTTTACAGCATTGCCGGTGGCCCCATGACGGTAGAGACGTCGCTTGAACGCGGTATTTGGCTAGGCATTGGCTTGTTATGTGCAGGTGTAATGTACTTTGCGGGCAAACATTTTTACATTGGTGCATGGAAATCACTGGTTAACCACAGCGCGAATATGGATACATTGATTGCCTTAGGTACGGGTACGGCTTGGCTATATTCAATGCTCGTCGTGTTTTTCCCTCAGGTACTGCCCGAAATGGCTCGACATGTATATTTTGAAGCAACTGCGATGATTATTGGCTTAATAGACCTTGGTTTAGCGCTGGAAGTAAAAGCACGGGGTCGTACGAGTGAGGCAATAAAACGGTTAATTGGCTTGCAACCTAAAACTGCACGCGTTATTCGCGACGACAAAGAAATGGATGTCACCATCGAACAGGTATTAATGGCTGACTTTGTCCGAGTTCGTCCAGGCGAAAAAATCCCTGTTGATGGGGTGGTGACGGAAGGGCAATCGGCTGTAGATGAGTCGATGTTGACGGGTGAGCCGATGCCAGTCGAAAAACAGAAGGGTGATGAGATTGTTGCGGGAACCATTAATAAAAGTGGCTCCATTATTTTCAAAGCGACACGCGTAGGGAAAGATACGGCGTTGGCACAGATTATTAAAATGGTAAAACGTGCGCAAAATTCTAAACCGCCTATTGGTCGCTTGGCTGATGTTATTTCAGCTTATTTTGTCCCTGTGGTCATGATAATTTCGGTGTTGAGCGCTTTAGTCTGGTTGAATTTTGGCCCTGAGCCAACACTGGCTTTTGCCATCGTTTCTGCAACTACTGTACTTATTATCGCTTGCCCTTGTGCACTGGGCCTTGCTACACCTATGTCGGTGATGGTTGGTGTTGGTAAAGCAGCAGAAGCTGGCGTATTAATTCGTAATGGGGAAGCATTACAAACGGCCTCTAAAATTACCGCCATGATTCTTGATAAGACAGGCACCATCACTTTAGGCGCGCCGAAGGTCACTGATATTCACTTAGTTAACACGAACAATGAGGAAGATGTGCTGCAATTGGCCGCCAGCTTAGAAGCAGGATCAGAGCACCCGTTAGCATTATCTATCGTCGAATCGGCTATTGAACGAGGTTTAACGCCCGATAAGGTGGAAAATTTTAGTGCTATTGCAGGACATGGTGTCGAAGGAGACGTGGGCACGCATAAGCTACTATTTGGCAATGAAAAACTAATGCGGGATAAAAACATAGCGGTTGATAATTCTGCCATTCAAACAGCCCAGAAAATGGCGGCAGAGGCAAAAACGCCTATGTACTTTGCCATTGATAAACAATTAGCGGCTGTGATTGCAGTGTCTGATCCGATTAAAGAAGATTCCATCTCTGCGATTAAACGGTTACAAAATAATGGTATTCGTGTGGTGATGCTAACGGGCGATAATCGCGCGACTGCTAAAGCAGTGGCAAAAAAGGTGGGAATTAGTGAATTTTTTGCCGAAGTCTTACCCGAAGATAAGGCCAAAAAGGTAGCGGAATTACAAGAACAAGGTGAAATTGTTGGCATGACCGGTGACGGCATTAACGATGCACCGGCATTGGCACTCGCAAACGTTGGTTTTGCCATAGGAACAGGCACAGATGTCGCGATAGAAAGTGCTGATATTACCTTAATGCGAGGTTCCTTACATGGTTTGGCGGATGCTATTGCAGTAAGCAAAGCGACGTTACGCAATATAAAACAAAACTTATTTGGTGCCTTTATCTATAACGTGGCGGGCGTCCCTTTTGCTGCGGGTGTACTTTATCCATTTATGGGGGTGTTATTAAACCCGGTTATTGCTGGTGCAGCGATGGCGTTGTCTTCACTGACGGTAGTGAGCAATGCCAATCGCCTGCGTTTATTTAAGCCACAGGAACATTAACAGGAGGCCATAGCATGTTATTAATTAATATATTGGGTGTGTCGCTTATTGCATTAATTGTATGGTGGTTCTGGTTGTACAAACCTAAGGGTGTGGCTATCTCAGGGCAGGGTATAACAGTAGTGGTTGAAGATGGCATATACCAGCCTTCTAGAATAAAACTACCATCGGGCAATGCAGTCACCATTAATTTTTTACGGCATGACGCATCACCCTGTGCTGAAATGGTGTTGTTCCCGGATTTCAATATCAGTGAAGAGTTACCACTAGGAAAAAACAAGCCCATCGCCTTGCCAGCGTTAGACAAAGGTGAATACCCTTTTCACTGCCAGATGCAAATGTATCAAGGGGTTTTAATCGTAGATTAAAATATTTAGTGTTTAAAGAAATTTACGGCTTTCTTATTAAAGAATGACTAAATATCAGTTTGTATGGAAAATATAAAGAGGACAAAATTATGAAAATTGAAAAGTTAAAAGACATTATAAATTGGACTCGTGAGTCCCATCAGGCATTAGCTAACTGTATGAAACGCTGTGTTAATGAAAACGAGAATGCTCGATCAAGACTCTTGCTCAACTACCTTATTGAGCATGAGGAGAAGCTTGGTAATGTCTTAGATGAGTTTAATAAATCGGGAAATGCCAATGCTCTGAATACATGGTGCATCGAATATTTAGACAAGAGCCCAGTTGTTTTACGCAACGATAACGATAGGCCTTTTGCGCAAATGCAAGCGGATGAGATTATGGGAGAAATTTCACGTCATCACCATCAAATCATTGAGCTATACACTTACCTTCTTGGCCAAGCAGACATTCCGGAGGCACAAGATTTATTGAAACAACTCGTGAGTCTTGAAGAGCACGAGGTCATGCGTATGGCGCAAGCGGCAAATAGGCTCAGTGACTTATAGAAGGCATAAGCATACGTTAAAAATAAGCTGGATGTCATAAGGCGCTTAAGAGGTGAATTCAAATATTCGTAAGGAGTGATGTATGAAAAATCGACATGTAATATCAAAAAAAGTGCTAACAAATGCGTGCAATTTCATTTGTTTGCTTGTATTTTCTCAGGTGTTATTTGCCAGTGATGCAAGCCGTTCTTACCTTGCCAACATTGGCACAAAAGCCAATTTAGAAGGTCTTGAGCACGTTAAGCAAGTATTAGTCTCGCCGCCTTTTTTACCTAAACACCAACAAGCCTATTCAGGTAAGCCTCGAATCATTGAAATGGAAATGGTGATTGAGGAGAAGGAAATAGAGATAGAGCCCGGTGTTTTCGTTCAAGCCATGACATTTAATGGCAGCAACCCTGGGCCAATTATGGTGGTGCATGAAGGTGATTATGTTGAGCTAACACTGAAGAATCCCAAAACAAACTTCTTACTACACAACATCGACTTTCATGCTGCAACCGGTGCTTTAGGCGGTGGTGCATTAACCCATGTAGCACCAGGCGAACAGGTGACCTTGCGCTTTAAGGCAGATAAGCCTGGCACTTATGTTTATCATTGCGCACCCGGTGGTATTATGATTCCGTATCACGTCGTTTCAGGCATGTATGGCGCGATTATGATATTGCCAAAAGACGGGCTTAAAGACGCTAACGGACAGTTGGTGACCTATGACAAAGCGTTTTATATTGGTGAGCAAGGTTGGTACATTCCGCGAGACGAAAATGGCGACTACAAGCGCTACCCCAATGCTGTTGTCTCAATGAATGACACACTTAAAGTGATGCGAAAATTAATGCCTACGCACATTACTTATAACGGTAAAAAAGGCGCGTTAACGGGTAAAAATGCAATGCAGGCTAAGGTGGGTGAGACGGTTTTATTTATCCATTCGCAAGCCAATGAAGATTCACGTATCCATTTAATCGGTGGGCATGGTGATTTGGTTTGGCCCGGAGGCTCATTTAATAACAAACCAGATGTAGACAGGGAAACTTGGCCAGTTAATGGGGGTGAAGCTGTTGCAGCAATATATACCTTCAAACAGCCTGGCTTATACGCCTACCTCAATCATAATTTAATAGAAGCGATTATGTTGGGAGGAGCGGCTCACATTATCGTTAAAGGTGAGTGGAACAACGATTTAATGGAATTGGTTGAAAAGCCGACGGCTATTAAAAACTGAATTATTCAATTCAATAAGATGGAAATCATATGTGCCCAATAATATGCCACATTGAAGAGGTGGTGAGCCTTTGTTACGCTTTCTGAGACGTTATATTGATATTATGCAGAATATAAGAGCCTGTTTTTAAGATGGTTAGCATCTCATAGTAGGACTTCAAACTCTATCACATGGCACATCAAGAGAAACCACAGTAAAAGATATTCCAGGTCAAATTATTTTCGCAATTAAATGAAGCTCCCTAGTTTAGCGGATACTTTTAATAAGCGACAATGTCGGATTAAGGAGTATCCAAATGAATATCGAAAGAAAACCGTATAAAAAGATACTGTTATAAGCACAGTATGGTTTATCGGGGTAAAGCTATAGTTATGACCATATGTTTTTTTGGTGAAACAACTAACAGCTGATTATCCAGCGCAACAAGACAATTGTTTAATGTCCTTATTAAATGTTTGCGCTGTTAATTTTAGTCCTTCAACCATTGTTAAATAAGGAAACAACATATTGGCAATGTCATCAATGGTCATATTGTTTTGAATCGCCATCGCGGCGGTCTGGATCATTTCACCGGCTTCGGCAGACAATATTTGCACACCAATTAAACGACTGCTGCCTGATTCTGCTACCAATTTAATGAAGCCGTGCATTTCAAAATTGGCTAATGCACGCGGTACGTTTTCTAATGGTAACGAACGGCTATCTGTTTCGATATTTTTTGCATGCGCTTGTTCCTCAGTTAAACCAACAGTAGCTACTTGCGGGTCGGTAAATATTACTGCAGGCATGACAGCCAAGTTTAATGAGACATCTCCACCCAACATGTTGGTCGCGGCACGGGTGCCTGCTGCGGCTGCAACGTAGACAAATTGCGGTAAGCTACTGCAATCGCCAGCGGCATAAATCCCACTCACTGAGGTTTCCATTTTTGTATTGACTTTAATGGCACCACTTTTCTCGGTTTCAACACCAATTGCTTCGAGGTTAAGTTCGTTAGTGTTGGGTTTGCGACCTGTGGCAACCAGTAACTTTTGCCCCTTAATTTCACCGTAATTAGTTTCAACAGTAAATTCACCATCATAGCTAACGCTGTTCATTTGAGTTTGATTGAGAACGCGAATACCTTCATCTTCGAATGCTTGTGTTAATTCATCGCCCAGTTGAGGGTCCTCTTTAAATAATATTTTGCTTCGGGCAAGAATGGTGACCTTTGTTCCAAGCCTCGAATACGCTTGAGCCAGTTCAATGGCCACAACTGAAGAACCAATAACTAATAATGATTCGGGTAAGGTGTCGCTTTCTAATGCTTCAGTTGAAGTCCAATAAGGCGTGTCGGCTAAGCCTGGTATAGGCGGTGAAGAAGACGATGCCCCTGTCGCTATTAAAATTTTGTCAGCGGCCAATGTTTGGGTGTTTTCGCCGTTGTTAATAACTAAAGTATGGCTGTCGATAAACTGAGCAGTCCCGGTGATGAGGCTGATGTCTTCATGACTGTCTAAAATACTTTCGTATTTTGCAGCCCTTAATTCTTCAACTCGCGCTGCTTGTTGTTGGTAAAGTTTTTTTCGATCAATAACCGGTTCACTATTTTGTATCCCATCAAAGGGGTTGTTTCGTTGCCCGTGTGCAAAATGTGCAGCTCGGATAAATATTTTTGATGGTACGCAGCCGACATTTACGCAGGTGCCACCAATGACTTTTTGTTGTTCGACAAGCGTTACTCTTGCGCCGCCTTCCACAGCTTTAATGGCCGCTGCAAAAGCGCCAGAGCCAGTGCCGATAATGGCAATATGTAACTGTTCATTTGAAGCACAGCAATCAGAATTAGACATTGCAGCTCTCCTCTGTTGAGCACGTTTTTTGAGCCGTACTAAATGTGTCCCATATAGAAACGATAATCATTAACGCAATAGACCCGTAAAACATCATGAGTTGCCATTCGTTGGGATACCATAAAAAGTTCAGAACAATAAGTACATAACTGGGGCCCATGATGCTTAAAAGGCCGCGATACCAAATACGGTGTTTGTACCAAGAATATAGATTAGCAACCAACACAACGGCTGCAAAAATAGGTAATAAGGTGTTGATGAAGATGCCTTCAAATTGGGCGAAAAAGCCAAGGCCAAGGCTGGCACCTAATGCGCCAAGGGCAGGAAAGCATGACGCGCAACCTGCGGCGGCTATAAACGTACCGATAGCGCCGGCTTTGTCCGTTAAAAAGGATAGTGATTTCATGTTAAACGCCTCTTTGCGTAGCTAAGTTAAGCTTAGTATGGGCGCCGTACTTAGGTACAGAGTCAAGAGGTGTTCTTAAGTTAACTGTTATCGTCGATAAGTATGCCTATCAATGGGCAATGAGAATGGTCGGCGTTAACGGCGCATCGCTGTGTGTATTCGTCCAATACAGAGGCCATTTTGGATAAGTCAGATATTTTTTGCTGGATGAGGACGAGCTTGTCTTGCCCCATTTGTGCCGCAGTCTCGCATTGTTCGTCGCTTATTTCTAATAGTTGGCTAATCTCTTCAAGCGAGAAGCCAAGCAGTTGAGCGCGTTTTATAAAACGAATACGATTAAGCGTCTCGTCGGTAAACCCTGTGGCCGATGCTCGGTTTTTCAGGCTGGTTAATTAAATTAATGCGTTGGTAGTAACGAATCGTCTCTACATTAATTCCAACAGTTTTTGCTAATAGACCAATGGTTAAAGGAGGCATAAGTTACTTATACATTAAGGTGCGTGTGAACCACAAATATAAACGCACATTCTAGCGCTAAAATTTCTAGGAAGCCTTCAAGGCTTATGGTGAGTGTAGCTTTCGGCCTTAAAGCTTGCTAATTGTGTTCACTATTAAATCGGACAGAGGATGGTTGTGAAGTGGACTTGCCAGCTTTAAATATTCCGTGAGAATTTCTAAAAGTTTAATCGAAAGTTAAACTCCATAAAAAGCTATGTCAGAAGAACCTGTTGCAAAATGATGCCTCTAAGTAAATTCAGGTCACCATAAAGAGGTTATCGTCATGAAAAGGGTCTGAAGTCCAACGGTGCGAGAAGTAACTCTAAGGATTATCAATATCGGCAGATATTTCATTTCACGATCTAAACTTTCCTTTTGACACTTGTTCAGCCAGGGTGAATGAGCTCAGAAGCATGCACTATGCCCAATTTGAGTGAACCTGCCAAGCTGATATTAAAACTTCAGTGTTCCAAGCCTACTTATTGATTACCTGCCCCCCATTAATTAATCCGTTAAAATAACATTATTACGGATTATATTGAGCCCCCTTCGTTTATAGAGACATTTTTAAAGAGTTACTCTTTATTTTCCACCGATGACTTAATGTGCTTTAGACCGTCTTTTCTGACGCGCTTATTTTGATCTCTTTTTCTAAATCTAAGGTGCTTCCACCATTCAACTGCCCGAACAGATCCTTTTCCTTTACTTGCGCTGGCCATGATGATCCTTATTCCCTGTTTCTTGCTTAAAGTGCATGTTGTTTAATATACAGTATATACCCTTATGTCAAGATGGCGCCTCGCGCTTAAATCCTTTAAATTAAGAAAACGGATTTTTATTGACCAGGTTGTCTCTATCGCTATACTTATAAGAATGGCTAAATCAGGACAAGCACGCGTTCCAACCGATGAACAACAAGAGCGGTTGTTTGATGTCATTAGACAGCACCGACACCCCGAGAAAAACACCGCCATCATGCAGATTAGTTTTAAACTCGGCTTGCGTGCCCAAGAGATTGCGTTACTGCAAATCAAAGAAATTGCGCAACTAAACGCCAAAGGTAATGAGTTCAAGTTACTTGAAGTGATGTCGTTGCCAGCGGCTTACACTAAGGGCGCTAATGCCTTAAATCGCTCTCAACCTAAATATAACCGTCGAACCGTTAGTATGAAGGTTGAGGAATATAGCCAAAACTTGAGGAAGGCCTATGAGCTAGGTAAAGCCCAGGCGCATTTAGAGATTGATGATTTTTTACCGCCGGTTCGTACACACCGTGGCCGTTCTAGGGATTTACCCATGGTAGATAAGGTATTAAGAACGGCCTTAGAAGACTATTTAAATTTGAGATTAGAAAAGCAACGCACATTGAAACCATCCGACTCGTTATTTATCACTCAAAAAGGCGGTCCCTACTCCCCTAATACACTGCAGGAACATATGGGCTTGATGTTAAGGGATTGGGCGGGTATTGAGAAAGCCAGTTCGCACAGTGGTCGAAGAGCCCTGGCAACAAACATCATCCATAAGCAAGAAAAGTCCGTTAAGGTCGCTCAAAAGATATTGGGGCATGCCAATGCGGCGACGACATTAATTTATGAAGACCCGCCAGAGGAAAAAATAGCGGATGCGTTGGAAAATCTTTGACGCTCGAACTAACTTGACGGCGAGTCGTTTGCGCCGGTCAGGCTGAGTGACTTGTCTTCTTAGAAGCCACTTGCTCTAAACGCTCGGCCAGCCAAACTTTTATAATAGACTGGCGAGTTACACCTAGATGCCTTGCTTCTTTATCTAAAGATGCAATCATCCATGTTGGAAAGTCTACGTTAACTCTTTTTTGTTCCTGATTTGTTCGTTTGGCTTTAGAAAAATCAAGGGCCTCTGAAATATCTTGATTGTCATCAAACTTTTTATCAAATATTTTAGCTTTCATAATAATTAACCTCTTCGATTCTTGAACGACGAACTGAAATTATTCGGATGTTTTTACCACGGTAAGTAATCACTGCAGACCAGTGCTTTTGATTTATAGTTCCTATGACTAGAAATCTTATTTCATCTGTCGTTTTGGCTGGAACTTCAAGTAAATCAGGGTCATCCCAAAGAGATTGGGCTTCTTCAAAGTTAATGCCATGCTTGGCAAGGTTTTGTTCGCTTTTTCTGATCATATTCAAATTCAGGCATGGTATAAAATATATACCTAAACTATCCTAAATACAACTTTTTTATATCGACTGGAATAATTTCCTTTATTCTTAATTGATGCAGGGTGTTTCGCCTTCATGTAGATGAAGGCCGTCAATGAGCATCCAAAATTGCCCCACATAGGCATCGAATATTGAAGATCCGTGATAGGGCAAAACGTATTTAGAATCGGCACCCTAAAGAATTCAAAGAAGTCACGCCCTGCTGAAAATATTAGTCGGTATAGGAAAGTTTGATGTTACAGCGCTAAAAATAGCTGTAAAGGTTGTCCTGGGAAGGGGATAAAACTAAAGGATTGGTAAAATTCTGCAACAGAAGGACTTAAAGCGTCAACAACAATGGCGTAAACTGCCATCACTTCACTCGCTTGTTCAATACGCTGTACTGCATCTGCTAACAAAATCGATCCTAAACGTTGCCCTTGATATTGTGTATCAATGGCAAGGCGACCTAATAGAGCAACAGGAATAGGATAGTTGGGGAGTCGTTGTTTTTCTATCAGAGGTAGCTCATTCGCTTTAATACTGCCGGCACTTAATGTGTAATAGCCTACAACCGTTGCTACTGAATCAGCCGGTGATGCAATAAAGACTCTATTAATACGTTTTTTAATATTCTGCCGAGCATATCGTTGCAAATAAGTATCTAAACTCGCTTCACCACAATCAAAAGACTTTCTTAAGTGATCAGTATTTAGCGCATTAATCGTTAACTCCATCAACGAACAACTGTCTTTTTATGTAGCGCGATTGCTCCTGTTAGTTTTGCATTTTTTGCAGGTGGATTTTCTAAAGCATCTAAAAACAAACCCCAATCTGGCTGAGATAAAGTAATCTGCTCATGTTCACTAATGACTGCTTCAGCAGCAGCTAAAGATTGAGATAGCACAAATTCAGATAGCTTCTTATGACTGTACTTAGCCGCCTTTTCTAATGTTCTTTTTGAGATAGTATCAAGACGGATATGCAGCCGCTCTTGTTTAATTGTTTCTATTGCAGACATTGATCTCTCCAGTGCTTTCTAATTTGTACGCCAATTGTACGCTTTTATTCAGATTGGATTCAACTAATAAGTACATCTGTGCATTAAGCGGAACGGAAGAGACAGTAAGTTATGTCTTTTTGATATAGATAATGGGTGTTATCGGAATTAGTGGCTGTGACACTCCTCCAATGCTATGTGTAAGAAATCAACAAGCAGGTTTCAGCCTTAAATTAGCAACAAATGGCAAAAAATCTTTATCCGTAAACAGCAAAGGCAATTTATTTTCAATGCAGTATGTAGCTATAATCACATCAGCTGTTTTTCTAATAGTAATTCCTTTTTTCCTTAATTTTCTAAAATTATTCGCACCTTTAATTGCTAACTCCTTTCCTAATAAGTCATGTACAGTTAATGATGTTAAAACATTCTTAGCTGTTTTATAGTCAGTATCGCTTCTGAACCCTTGTAGCACCTCTGCAAGTATAAGGTCACCAATAACAACCTCTTCAAGTCCAAGTATCTCATTCAACTTATCTGTTTGGGCATTATCTGTACCATTAAAAAAATCAATCCAAACACTTGAGTCAACTAAAATCATTATTTAGCTCTCATTTCATCCAAGTTCCCTTCCCACTTTAACTTGCCCCTAAGCGCTCTTATAGAAGCCTGTTTATTTAATTTAATCAATGCCCTAAGCCCTAGCTCAACAGCTTCTTTTTTAGTGCTTAAACCTGTTGCTTTTAAAGCATCAGCCATTAAACTATCATCAATCTCAATATTTGTACGCATTATGGTTTCCGTGTGTATAATAAACTATATGTGTACACATTATAGCAAAATAACACATAGAATTATATAGCGAGATATGGGAGCCTCGTTAATATCACTGGTATGTTTTATGGGTATATATGAGCCAAAGCAAAAATGAAATTTCTGGTCACATGCAAGCTAAGGAGCAAAGCGATACTTTCAAAGCCACTGGCACGGTCGAAGATGCTATGTCGGCGATTGAGATAAGTAGGGATATTCCTGTTGACGCCAAACAAGCAATTAAAGATTTCGTACAAGATAAATTTGAAGAAATTATTAATTTTGAAACTGACCTAATAGACTTTCCAGTTCCGGAAGAACTAATCGACTTATGGCCTATAGTTATAGAACTACTAAAAGGACTAGGGTTGTGACAAACATAATCGGGTAGCCGAGGCTCTCAACCCCAGCCCAAAAACACCTCCCCACCTTCTCAGTTAGGTGTTTCAAACGTTGCTGCCAACAACCAAATTTTTGGCACAAATCATCTCAACTCATGTGATGTTTGATATATTGAACAGATGGGATAGCTGAATCACCCCACCCATATTCCATCACATCATATTCGGGTAAATTAAAGGCATGTATTGTGAAATATGACCCTTGAAAAAGACAGCTGGATATATCAAGTTAGCTAACAAAACCGCGTATAGAAATACAACAAAAAGACAAGGATAAAGGAAACAAATGGATCAATCTGTACATAACAAACTCGTCTCATTTATTTGGAATATCGCAGACGATTGCCTGCGTGATGTTTACGTGCGAGGCAAATACCGTGATGTTATTTTGCCCATGGTCGTTTTACGGCGTTTAGATACGTTGTTAGAGCCCAGTAAAGAAGCGGTCATGGAAGAAGTTAAATTCCAAAAAGAAGAAATGGAAGCGACCGAGCTGGATAAAGAGCCACTCAAAGCCGCCTCGGGTTATGTGTTTTTTAATACATCGAAATGGACATTAAAAAGCCTTCATCTTACAGCCACTAACAACCAGCAGATACTACTCGCCAACTTTGAAGAATACCTCAACGGCTTTAGCGATAACGTGAAAGAAATTATTGAGCGTTTTGACCTTAAAACCAAGATTCGCCACATGGCGGGTAAAGATGTATTGCTTGATGTACTTGAAAAGTTTGTTTCCCCCAATATTAATTTAACGCCTGAAGTAGTTGAAGACCCCGATGGTTATAAGCTACCAGCGCTTAGTAATCTTGGTATGGGCTATGTATTTGAAGAGCTTATTCGCAAATTCAATGAAGAAAACAACGAAGAAGCCGGAGAGCACTTTACACCCCGCGAAGTCATCGAGCTAATGACACACCTAGTCTTTGACCCAATCAAAGACACATTACCGCTAACCATAACCGTCTATGACCCCGCTTGCGGTAGTGGTGGTATGTTGACAGAGGCGCAAAACTTTATTGAAGAAAAATACCCCGCTTCAAATCGTGACATTCACCTCTACGGTAAAGAGATCAACGATGAGACTTACGCAATTTGTAAGTCTGACATGATGATAAAGGGCAATAATCCTGAAAACATCAAAGTAGGCTCTACCCTTTCAACCGATGAATTTGCCGCTGATCGATTTGACTTCATGCTGTCAAATCCACCATACGGAAAAAGCTGGGCTTCAGAGCAGAAGAATATTAAAGATGGTGGCGATGTTATTGACCCGCGCTTTAAAGTGGCGCTTGCCGACTATTGGGGCAATAAAGAAGTCGTTGATGCAACACCACGCTCTAGTGATGGCCAGCTTCTATTCTTAATGGAAATGGTCAGCAAAATGAAATCCCCTTCCGTTAGCCCCTTAGGTAGCCGTATTGCATCGGTTCATAACGGCTCAAGCCTGTTTACAGGGGATGCAGGTGGCGGAGAAAGTAATATACGGCGGTATGTTATTGAGAACGATATGCTTGAGGCTATCGTACAAATGCCAAACAACTTCTTCTATAACACCGGCATTACCACCTATATTTGGCTACTTAACAATAAAAAAGTGGCTGAGCGACAAGGCAAAGTACAACTGATTGATGCCAGTTTGTTATTTAAAAAATTGCGTAAAAACTTAGGCGATAAGAACTGTGAATTCTTGCCAGAGCATATTGCAGAAGTTACAAAAACCTACCTAGACTGCGCGGCTATTGAGCGAGAGGTTGACGAAAATAATGATCCGGTCGGCATTGCGAGCCAACGCTTCAATAATGAAGATTTTGGCTATTACAAAGTTAATATAGAGCGCCCAGACCGCCGTAAGGCAAAATTCACAAAAGAAGCCATTGCCCCCCTTCGTTTTGATAAACAACTCAGTGAAGTGATGGAGCATATATACGCTGAACAGGGCGACAAGATCTATGAAAAAGGCTTTCTAAAAACAATCAGCAAAGACATTTTTGCCTGGTGTGAAGAAAACGACATTAGCCTCAATGCCAAGGGTAAAACCAAACTGTTGAGTGAAAAACAGTGGCAAAACCAGCTGGTTGCATGGGAAGCAGCAACTTTATTGATGGCTGAAATAGGAGATAAAGAATTTGATGACTTCAATATCTTTAAAGTAACCGTTGATGCAGTACTAAAAGAAAAGAAACTTAAACTGGCGGCCGCTCAGAAAAATGCCATTTTAAATGCCGTTAGTTGGTATGACGAAACGGCCGTTAAAGTTGCAAAAAAGCCCATTAAACTTTCAGCTGACAAACTCAGTAACTTACTAGAACATCTGGGTTGTACAGAAGAACAACTTCCAGACTATGGCTATTATCCGTCAGAAAAGGCGGGCGAATTTATCAGCTATGAAACTAATAGTGATTTGCGCGATTCAGAGTCAGTGCCGCTAACAGATGAAATACACCGCTACTTCCTCGCTGAAGTAAAACCACATGTTGAAGAGGCATGGATTAACCTTGATAGCACCAAAATAGGTTATGAGATCAGCTTTAACAAATACTTCTATCGCCATAAGCCGTTGCGGTCACTTGAAGAGGTGGCTAGCGATATCATTACACTAGAACAAAAAGCAGAAGGATTGATTTCAGAGATATTGGGTGTTGATGTGCTGAAGGTGCAGGGAGATTAATCGTGGCGACATTATCAAAAATTCCTAAGTATGTTGCTTATAAAGATTCTGGTATTGATTGGCTTGGGGAGATCCCTTCTGAATGGAACCTAAAACCCGGCTTTGTAGCATTTACAGAAAATAAGCGTAATAACAAAGGAATGAAAGAAAGTGTAGTTTTGTCGCTGAGCTACGGGGCAATAATAATAAAGCCAAAAGAAAAACTGGTCGGTTTGGTTCCTGAGTCTTTTGAAACATATCAGTTGGTTGAAGCAGGCGACATTATTATTCGTGGCACTGACCTGCAAAACGATAAAACAAGCTTAAGAACTGGGCTGGCTAAAGATAAAGGGATTATTACTAGCGCATACATTAATTTAAAAGTAAGCCGAGACTTCGAATCGCGTTTTCTTCATTATTATCTACATTCGCTAGATACGACGAAGGTTATCTATAAATTTGGATCAGGTTTGCGCCAAAATTTAAGTTTTTTAGATTTTAAGCACTTACCAACATTTGATATTCCTAAAGCCACACAAACCGCCATCGCCAATTCCCTAGACAAAAAAACCACTCAAATTGACGAAGCGATTGCCATTAAAGAAAAGCAAATCGCTCTGCTAAAAGAACGCAAGCAAATCATCATCCAAAAAGCCGTTACCCAAGGTCTTAACCCCAATGTGCCAATGAAAGATTCCGGTGTGGATTGGATTGGGGAAATTCCTGAGCATTGGGAAGTGAAAAAAATTAAGCACGTGACCTCGAAAATTGGCAGCGGGGTTACTCCGTCAGGTGGAGGAGCAACATACCTTGATGATGGAATACCATTGCTTCGAAGCCAGAATGTACACTTTGATCGAATTGATTTATTGGATGTGGCAAGAATTTCCGAAAAAACGCACAATGCAATGAATAATAGTAAAGTCAAAAATGGTGATGTTCTTCTGAATATCACGGGCGGGTCAATTGGCCGTTGCTACTATGTTTCAACTAATACTGAAATGAATGTTAATCAGCATGTGTGTATTGTTCGACCTAATAAGCAAATTAAGACAATTTACCTTAATGCCGTTTTTGCTTCTGAAATTGGGCAAGGGCAAATATGGTTTTTCCAACAAGGAGGAGGAAGAGAAGGTTTAAACTTTCAGGCACTCAAAAACTTCTTCACCCCACTACCACCTGAACCCGAACAGGATAATATTATTACATTTTTGAATAGTATTTCTGAGGTAATTTACTCTGCAATTGAACTTCAACAAAAACAAATCGAAAAACTAAAAGAATACAAAACCACCCTAATCAATAGCGCCGTTACCGGAAAAATTAAAATTACGCCTAATATGCTGGGCGATTAAACACAGTAGCGTTATTAAACAAAAAACCAATAGATGTTCAAACAAGGTAAATCCTATGGCCGTTTATAAAATATTTTGTGATGAAAGCTGCCATCTACAGCATGATGGTGCGGATATTATGGTGCTCGGTGCGCTGCACTGCCATGCGGAAAAAGCGGTGCAGTTAAGCAAGCACATCAAGTGGCTCAGGCACCAGCATAACTACCACACTGAATTAAAGTGGACTAAGTTAATTGCCAAGCAAATGCCCTTTTATCGGGCACTTATTGATGCGCTTATTGATGATGTGGATGTTCAATTTAAGGCAACGGTTGTCCAACATAAAAACCACTTATATCATCATGCTTTTAATGGAGGTGACCACAATACCTTTTATTACAAGATGTTTTATTACACGTTAAGGGATTTTTTGGTATGTGATCATCAATACCAGATTTATTTGGACTACATGGATACGCTTGGTGGTGAAAAGGTCAATAAGCTTTGTCAGGTACTGAAAACAGAGGGCCGGCAAGATATTGAGGTTAAAGCCTATATTATTCAGTCTTACGAGTCGCAACTGATTCAGCTTTGTGACCTTGTTATTGGTGCAATTTCGTACAAGAACCGTTCTGATATTGATCATGAAAGTGTGATTAAAAATGAAATTATTGCTTATCTTGAACAAAAGTTAGGCCACAGCTTGGATTATGGCACACCACCCTGGGAGCGAAATTTTAATATTTTTCGCTTTGCCCCTGCTCTAATTAATCAGGAGTAGCGTTTGCTGACAAAAGTTATAAATCTGAAAGGAAAGACTGAAGTAGAAGCATTTGAGGTTTTATATGTGATTTTTTGTCGTGATTTTGTTGAGCAAAAAACATACTTGAATAACAGTCTCTATGTTGATCCAAGTAGGGATGGTATGCGGAATGGTAAAGAAGGTGTTTTTTGGCATGTGACAACTCGAGAAAAGAGAAAACGAGTTAAGAGAGGAAATGTCTACAGGGACGATGTTTCTAGAGTATTAGACCCTGATCGGGCTGTACGTATTGGTTGGATTCGTCCTATGCTAGAGAATATAGCGCATGATGATATCCATTTGTTTTATCGTAAGGAGACAAAAGGTAAAAAGCCGGTGCGCCTGTATTTATGGGCTTATCGGCATGATTTTGTTGTTATTGTTCAAAAGCTTGGGCAGTCATCATCATTTTTAGTGACGAGTTTTTATATTACAGAGCGCTATAAAAAGGAAAGTTACGACAAGTGGCTTCGTGATTATCTGGATAAAAAAGATAAGAATTTAAACGGTTGTGAGTGGTTTTAAAGGAAAGGTCGCCTATTATGGACCGGACGATACGGTCACCTCTTTCTACGCATTGGTAGATGAGCGACTTGATTTTGGTATAGCCCACTATAATTGTCAACTTAAAAGATCAACTTATTTGTCACGGTAACTATGATAAATCGAAGAAAAAAGGATGCAATATGGTAAGCCAAACAAATGAACTGGCGCTAGAAGTCGCTATAGAAAAATCATTAACGGGCAGTTGTGTGGAGCAACAAAAGGCCGGTGATGGTGTGGCTCAATCACCAGCTGATTATGTGGTCAACCATAATGGTTTTAAGATTGGGCTACCCAATGACTTTAACCCGCAGTTTGCGATTGATGAAAAGTATTTTTGGCGCTTTCTTGAGCAGACACAGGAAAAAGAGTTAGAAAAAATAAAGTGCAATAATGCCAGCGATTGGCAACGTAAATTGCTTGAGCGTTTTGATCGTCTGATTAAAAAACACGGTGTATTGCATCTACTAAAAAAAGGCTTAAGTGTTGATGATGCACACTTTAACCTGATGTACCCCGCACCGCTTGCCAGCAGTAGTGAGAGTGTTAAACAGAATTTTGAAGACAATATCTTTAGTTGCACGCGGCAGTTACGTTATTCGCAGGCTAATCCATTACAAGAAATTGATATGGTGCTGTTTATCAATGGCATTCCGTTAATAACGCTTGAGCTTAAAAATGCTTGGACAGGACAAACCGCACGTTATCAGGGGCAAAAACAGTATCGGAATGATCGGGATGCAAACCAGCCCCTATTAAATTTTGCTAGGTGCTTGGTTCACATGGCGGTTGATACCGATGAAGTGTATATGACTACCAAGTTAGCTGGGAAAAGCACCTTCTTTTTGCCATTTAATAAAGGGCATAACCTGGGGCAAGGCAACCCGCCTAACCCAAATGGACATAAAACGGCTTATTTGTGGGAAGAGGTGTTTTCTAAACAAAGCCTTGCCAACATTATTCAGCATTTTGTTAGGTTAGATGGCACCAGCAAAGACCCACTCAATAAGCGCACGTTGTTTTTTCCGCGTTATCAGCAATTGGATGTGGTGCGTAAACTGATTAATGATGCGTCAGAACAAGGTGTTGGGCAAACCTATCTCATTCAACATTCAGCGGGTTCAGGCAAATCTAACTCTATCACTTGGGCGGCTTACCAGCTGATCGAAACTTATCCAAATAGTGAGAGTGCTTCGGGTGGTAGAACGCTAGATCAACCTTTGTTCGATTCTGTGATTGTGGTGACAGACAGGCGACTGCTTGATAAGCAGCTTAGAGACAACATTAAAGACTTTTCTGAAGTTAAGAATATTGTTGCGCCTGCCACTAAATCATCCGAACTGAAGACGGCATTGGAAAGTGGCAAGAAAATCATCATTACCACCATACAAAAATTTCCATTCATTATTGATGGCATTGCAGATTTAAGTGATAAACGCTTTGCTGTGATTATTGATGAGGCGCACAGCTCTCAGTCGGGCTCGGCGCATGACAACATGAATAGGGCGATGGGGGGAGATGAGGATGACGCGCAAGATAAAATCCTTCAAGCCATGAAATCACGCAAGATGCGGGGTAACGCTTCGTATCTCGCTTTTACTGCAACACCCAAAAATAGCACGCTGGAAAAGTTTGGTGATAAGCAAGCAGATGGCTCGTTTAAGCCGTTTCATCTGTACTCTATGAAGCAAGCCATTGAAGAGGGCTTTATCCTTGACGTGCTAGCCAACTACACCACGTATAAGAGCTATTACGAGATTGAGAAGTCTATTGCTGAAAACCCTGAGTTTGATACTAAGAAAGCGCAGAAAAAGCTTAGAGCGTATGTAGAGAGTAGTCAGCAGACGATTAATACCAAAGCTGAAATTATGCTTGAGCATTTTATTCCACAAATTGTGAATAAGAAGAAGCTCCGGGGTAAAGCTAAAGGGCTGGTGGTTACTCAAAATATTGAAACCGCTATTCGCTATCACAAGGCAATTAACGGTATTTTGGAGGCGCAGGGTAATCCTTTTAAAGCACTTGTGGCATTCTCTGGCACGAAGGAAGTGGATGGCATTGAGTATACAGAAGCTGGCATCAATGGGTTTTCAGAAAATGACACCAAGGAGATGTTTGATAAAAACTATATTGGCGATAAAAAACCTGCGGGTGTCAATGAGGATGAATGTCGCCTACTGGTTGTCGCCAATAAATATCTAACAGGGTTTGACCAACCCAAACTGTGCGCCATGTATGTCGATAAAAAGCTGGCGAGCGTATTGTGTGTGCAAGCACTTTCAAGACTAAACCGTTCAGCACCAAAGTTGGGCAAGAAGACGGAAGATGTTTTTGTGCTTGATTTCTTCAATACAATTGACGAGATTAAGACAGCATTTGATCCTTTTTATACGGCTACTTCTCTATCCGAAGCCACAGATATCAATGTTCTTCATGAGCTGAAAGATGCCATGGATGATATTGGAGTATATGAGTGGTATGAGGTCGAAGATTTTGTAACGCGCTACTTTAATAATGAAGATGCACAGGCATTAAGCCCAATTATTGATGTTGCCGCTGATCGTTTTAATGCTGAGCTTGAACTAGACAATGAAGCGAAGATCGACTTCAAAATTAAGGCAAAACAGTTTGTAAAAATCTACGGCCAAATGGCATCGATTATGCCATTTGAAATGGTTGTTTGGGAGAAGCTCTTTTGGTTCCTAAAATTTCTTATTCCTAAGCTTATAGTTAAAGACCCCGATGCCAAGTTACTGGACGAGCTATTAGAATCGGTTGATTTAAGCTCCTATGGACTTGAGCGGGTTAAGCTGAATCAAACTATTGGCTTGGATGACTCTGAAACAGAAGTTGATCCCCAGAACCCCAATCCTCGCAGTGCGCATGGAGGGGATGAAGAAACTGACCCACTAGATGAAATTGTTAAAACCTTCAATGAACGATGGTTCCAAGGCTGGAGCGCAACGCCAGAAGAACAAAGAGTACGGTTGTTGAATATGGCTGAATCTATTCGATCTCACCCAGATTTTGAAGATAAATATAAGGGCAACCCAGACCCCCATAACCAGAGCCTTGCGTTTGAAAAATTGTTTAAAGATATTATGCTGAAGCGCCGTAAGGATGACTTGGAGTTTTATAAGTTATTTGCTGGTGATGAGGCGTTTAAATCATCGTTGATGCATAGTATGCAGCGGATGGTTGATACAGATATTAATAGAATTTGACATGTGTAGATTGATGGTAATTGAACTGTCAGGTTTGTGTATGCTGATCTAGGAAGAACTTCTGGAATGTTGATTGAAATTAAGAAAATATTGCAAGCTAAGACCTGTGTAAAAGGGAGAGAAATCGCCAAGATTATGGGCAAGGATAAGAAAGAGGTTAACTCTTTCCTTCATGCGCATAAGGCTGACTTTATTCAAGATAGCAAGTACTGTTGGTCTTTAGTCATACCATCAGAATTAAAAATTGAGTTTGAAGGAAATAAATGGGTGGATTGCAACTCATTTGAAAATTCTCTGGAGATGTCTGGCTCCCCTCTTGATTCAAAACATACCTCCATCTATTTTGAGGTTGCTGAAAAATGCAATATTTTACTGGATGCATCAGCTAGGTTTCTCGCGATATGTAATCAACTTGTTCATATAGGTAAAAAGGTGACTATTGATTTTAATAATTGCAAATCAACGCTTAGCTTTTTTGACCGTATTGGGTTTTTAGAGCACCTACATGAAGACGTTATGGTTCTTCCTAAAAGGAAGACTGTATCTAAGGCATTAATTAATAAGGGTAATAGTGAATCTATGGTTGAGTTTGGTGCTCTCAATCCCGAGCAAGCAGAAAAAGAGCTTGTGAATCAGTTAACCAATCGTTTTGTTCAGCAGTCGGGTAGTCGTTATGAAACAGCAGCATTTACGGTGTTTAGCGAACTTATTGGTAATGTGTCGGAACATAGTGGAACTAAGTTGCATGGTTTTGCAGCACTTCAAAAATATGAAGGTAGAAGAAAGCATATTCAAACAGTTATTTCTGATAGTGGTCTGGGAATCGCTGAAACATTAAAACCTTCTTTATTAACGCACCATCCTAGCCTTTATAAGCTTCGCAGTAATGATGATTTCGATATGCAGCTTGTGACCGCTGTATTAACTAAAGGTGAAATAAGTCGTTTTGGTTCTGGTAGGGGCTTGGGCTTTAAAAGTAGTCGCACGCAAGCAGCTAAGTTTGATGCACGGTTGTCAGTAAGGCAGGAGAATTTTTCACTCAATCTAGAGTATAAGGATGGAAAAATATCTTCCATTGAGTCACGAACAAGCCTTTCAAAAATATTAGGAACACACATTTGTTTTGATTTTTTTGTTGATTGATCGCCTCAAACAGATTAAATTAACCAGATGAATTATAGTTATGTAATTAAGCTCCTTGATCTTGTTGGTAGCGCAACTCCCTTTGGAAATATAGAGGGAAGAGAAGTACATCTAAAACTTTTGTCCGCGCTTGATGCTCATCCTAACGAGAATATTGTTGGTATTTCCTTAAGCGGAATAACAAGAACTGATGCCTCCTTCCCTAGAGAGAGCGTGATCTCATTAGCAAAGGCCAAGCGAGGGGAGAAAGGGTTTTATTTGCAAGATTTTGTCTCTGTAGATTTAATGGATAATTGGAATTACGCTGCAATCGCAAAGGAGCAACCTATAATTGTCTTCACAGATGATGGCTATGAACTGTTAGGTAAGGATATTAGTTCTGGCTTAAAAGCTCTTCTTGATTTTGTGATGAAAAGTAAGAATGTAACCACATCAACAGTTGCAGAAGAGTTTGAGGTCTCTGCACAAAATGCGAGTGCAAAACTAAAAAAGCTATCATCTATGGGATTAATTTTAGGCACTAAGCAAGCTGCTGAATCGGGCGGTATGGAATTTGTATACACGGCGATAAAAAGAAACTGAAAAAACTGCTTGTGTTAAGCAGAAATCAAGAGTAGTTTATGAAGCATCGCAATTGCGGTTTTTTTAATCCTCTGGTAAAACAGGTTAACTTAATCAGAAATAGGTATTGATATGGCTACAAATCCACCAACAGGCGATGGACATCGTAACGGAGCAGTTCGCGGGCGCTCACAAACAAAAACACCTTCAGGTCATTATGTTAAACGCGATGCAAAGACAGGGCGTTTTATGGACGTCAAAACATCCACCAAGACACCCTTTAAAGGTGTTAGAAAGGAAAAATAATAATGGCAAATGGAGTCACTTAGCTGTAGGTGGTTTATCTTGATCATCAGTATCAAATATTGGTACTGATGATCAAAGACGAACTGTTCATAACCCAGTAGTTACTACGGCAGGTTATCAGCCATCTATTTCTAGATGCGTCAACGCCGCATTTATTGCCCTTGCTTGGAAAAATATAGATATCACAGTGAATTTTGAAAATGGAAATTGATATTAAAAAAGAAAATAGCAAAAACATTTTTTTAATAATGGCTGCGTCTTTTACTGCCTCCGCTTTTTTTCAGTTTGAATTAAAGTCTATATCGACAACGACTGAAATGTTCACTGCGGGTGGCGCGAGTTTAATGCTCTCCGTGATTTTGGTTATGTTGGCTAATATTATTCCTCAAAGTGTAAAACATAAGTTTGTATTTACGCGTATTAAAAATGAGTTACCTGCCTGTCGGGTTGATAAGTTGTGCGGGAATGATCATAGAGTCGAATATGAAAAGCTCGTCAACCGATGGCCAGAAGTATTCTCACAGGAAATTGATGATGCAACGAGAAATAGCCGTTGGTATAAGCAAATATATAAACCTGTAAAAGACGAAAAGGAAGTATTGCAAGCTCATCGCAGCTTTTTGCTTTACAGAGATTCTTTTTCGGGGTTGGTAATAATTTTCTTGGGAACAATGATTTGGTCATTAGTAGGAAATCCAGAAATTATTGGTGAGATAAAGCCTGTTGTTCTCCTCATTCAAGGAGTACTAACGATTTTATCTCTAATTGCTGCACGTGTTGCAGGGAATCGCTTCGTTGTAAATGCTGTAGTTGCAGCAGAATAAACTGAATTAGGAGATAGTTATTATGGCTGCAAAGACCACATTTTTCCCCGTTGATAATGGGGACATGACGTTGATACGACTGGCAGATTCAAATGCTACCAGCTTGCTTATTGACTGTAAAATTAGAGCATCTGCAGATGATCCAAATGATTTAACGCCTGATGTCGCTAAGGCACTTAGAGATAGGCTTCAAACTGACGCAAATAATCGGCCGTTTGTGGATGCAATGCTTTTATCTCACCCAGATGAAGATCATTGTCTTGGCTTAGAAAAGAATTTTTGGTTGGGGTCTTTATCCGACTACCCTGATGACTATAAGCCTCAAGATGAGAAGCGAATAGTAATTCTTCAAATATGGTCGTCGGCAATGGTTTTCAGGCGAGCCTCAAAAAACCATCCGTTATGTGATGATGCTAAGGCCTTTAACAAGGAAGCTAAACGACGAATAGAAGTAAATAAAAATAATAATTTCTCAGTGGGAGAGGGAGATAGGATTTTAATCATGGGCGAAGATGAAGATAGGAAAACTGATCATTTAGCTCCAATTTTGGTGAAGGCTGGTGAAGAGTTTGCAGGTGTTAATCAAGTAGCCTCTGAGTATCTTTCATCACTTCTTATTGCTCCTATTGGGAAGCAAGATGAAGAGTTGGAAGGCAAGCTTTCTAAAAATGATTCTAGCGTGATCATTAGTTTCAGAATTAAAAGCTCGGAGTATGGAGTTGGTGCTAGTTGGTTTTTATCGGGCGGAGATGCTGGTGTTGAAATATGGGAGCGCATATCTGATGAATATAGTACGGAAGATTTGGAATATGATTTATTGCTCGCCCCTCATCATTGTTCGTGGAGAACACTTTCGCATGATAGTTGGTCAGAGAACGGTGAGAATGCAAAAGTATCACTAAAGGCAAGAAATGCACTTGGGCAAGCCAAAGATGGAGCAATAATCGTCTCAAGTAGTAAGCCTGTGCTGGATGATGAAAATGACCCCCCTTGCATTCGTGCTAAGCGTGAATATAGATCTATTCTTGGAAGCTCTGGGATATTCAGATGTACTGGTGAAGAACCGACGAAAATAAAACCTGCACCATTAGAATTTGAATCTACCGTAAGGGGTGGGTTTAAGCTTGTAGTTGCATTGTCTGCTGCTGTATCTATAGCATCAAGCTCACCGCCAAGAGCTGGCGCATGGAAGTAGTATATTCAGATTGGAGCGGCGGTACGAAGGTGGGTTTTGAACAACTTGATTCGGTTGTTCAAAAGGTTTACCAAGCCTGCATGAATAATTCGTCTTGTGAAATAATAGATTTAAGATCTGATTCCCAACTCCAAAGCCAATCAATTGTTGCAGACTTTGCTGATGGTTCATTCGATGCTCGTAATCCAGTGGGAATACATCGAGTAGAGCGTCTTGCGCTTACATACTCTTCCGGTAGTGAGTTTTGCTGGGAAGTTAGGGCTTTAAGAAAAGAGTTTCCTATAACCATCCATCAAAATCATGTTTTGGAAGGCGCCCCCCGTTCTTTGTGCTTGTATGTAGAGCCATGGCTATCTGTCGAAAGATCGTGGACGCCAGAGCTTTTTGTAAAGAGAATATTTTGGTGGCTTAGGAAAACCGCAGAAGGAACTATTCATGATGATGATCAGCCGCTAGAGCAATTATTTTTTTCTAGTTCATACAATGTAGTTCTTCCAGAAAATTATTTTGATGGTGGAAAGGCTAAGCAGAAAAATATTTCATTTTCCAGTGTTGAGTATGAGGGAATGAAAACCAAAACATTAATTGGTCGTTATACAGATAGTAATTCAGTTAGTACTCCTTTTTACGTTCCAATTTCAGTCGTTCTTGACCCAGTAGAAAACGCCCCTATAGAGGAGTACCCACATACATTGGGTATGCTTCAAAGCCTTCTTGAACATCGTGGAAAAGGAATTGTTGATCCGCTAAAAAAAGCAATACTTGGTTTGGTTGCTGATGCTGGTATTGAATTCCAACTAAATAGAAAGGAATTTGTTCTTTTGCTTTTAGGTGTTCCTAGAATTCGTAACGGGGTGGTCGAAAGGCTAGAAACACAAGGCTTTATTGTTGATTCTGAAATTGGTGCTCTCGGTGAAAGCCTTTCAGTGTTACTTAAGGCTCCAGATCAAAATAAATGGTATAGAGATGCTCTTTCAAGTACTACAAGTGATGACTGGAAGTCTTTATCACTGTTTCCTGTAAATGTTAAATGTTATCCGTCTAGGAAAGAAGTTAGACAATATTCTGGGTTGAGATCAGCGGATCAGGGGCCGAATGGCGTTATTGCTGGTGTTGGTGCGCTTGGAGGTTTGCTGGCGAAGATATGGAATAGAGAATGCTGGGGGGGAATGGAGCTATATTGATGACGATATTGTTCAAGCCCATAACATCGTTCGTCATATTGCTTCTCATCACTGTATTGGTTATCCCAAAGCGGTTGTAGTGGATTCGATAGTGAACGATATTCATCAAGAAGCTGGTAAAAATACTTCAAATCATTTTGTTGGTAGCATAATTTCAGATGATCCCAAAATTCGAGGGAAGTTAGATGATGTGGAAATCGTTATTGACGCCACAACAACTTTGCATGTCCCTAGGGTGATTTCTCGGAAGGACAATTTTCCTCGAACGGCTAGCGTGTTTATAACCCCTTCAGGAACATCTTCGGTGATGTTGTTAGAAGACAAAGGTCGAAGCGTGCGATGTAGCAGTTTGGAAGCGCAATATTATCGAGCAATATTAAACTCAGAATGGGGAGGTAGTCATTTGTCTGGTCACGTAGGTCGTCAATGGGTAGGAGCTGGTTGCCGAGAAATTACGGTTGAAATATCTGACGAGTTGATTCATTTGCATTCGGCAATGTTATCCCGGCAAATTAGAAAAAGTTCAAGCCTTTCAATGGCTAGAATATGTGTATGGAAGTATCAAGATGATTTTGGAGGGGTTGTTCCTCATGATGTTTCAGTTTTTCCCTCCTATTCGGCTAGTATTGGCGATTGGGAGGTTCATTGGGATGATGGTTTTTTGGCGGATGCAAAGCAATTTCGATTAGCTGACCTTCCGAATGAAACTGGAGGACTCTTGTTTGGAATAATTGACCAAAAAGACAGAACCATTACGTTAGTTAAAGCTTGTGCTGCGCCTGAAAATAGTGAATCGACTCCTACGAGTTTTGGTCGGGGGGCTTATAATTCAAGCGATATACTTGATGATTGCCATAATCGTACTGCTGGTATTGTGACTTACGTTGGTGAGTGGCATTCACATCCTCGTGGTTGTACCGCGTTGCCAAGCAAAGATGATGTTGGTCAACTCGGCTTTCTAGCAGCTTCTTTGCAAATTGAAGGTATGCCTGCGCTTATGATTATTGTGGCTGATTCTTCAGTTGCTTTATATCTTGATAACCATGGCGTGGTTTTAGAAGTAAAGTAATGTTTGCAAAGCATTAAGGGCATAAAACGCTTGGGCCAATTTCCCTTTAAATATTTTCAATTGATGCCAAGCGCTGATGCATATTAGCTTCGCTTCTGGCAAGTTCATTAAAAGTATTTCTCAATAAACCATGTAGCTCTCTTTCGTTTTTTGCTGCCAATTCAAATTTTGTTACCAGTCTCATTTTTACCCCCTGTTTTGGAGGTCGCGTTATTGCGATCTTTTGTAAGGTCGCTTGTGCGCTGAATAAAATGGACTGCACCTTCGAACGAAATATTTCTTCATGCTCTATTTGTTTCCCATGCCAGTAAATCGGTTTTATATAAAAGTCTGAAATAAATTCGCCACTCATACGAAAGGAGTAAGAGAGGCTGAAACCTAAATTGTTGACTCACTTAAAAGAACCAAGAGAGCCGGTTGGTTTGTTTACTTAAAAGAAAAGATGGAGGTGCGCTGCGCCCCTTCAATTCATTATCAACAAGGGGTCTGCATTAACCAAATTCCTTGTTCCGTTATACATTTATAACGCCTAGCTGACTTCACAGTATTATGCACCCTTCCCAACCAACGCACTCATCACATTGTCCTCAAACATCTTAGCCTCTTCGATATAGCCCCAGACCGTCGAATCACTTTTCCAGTTCCCTTGACGCTTAATGGCGCTGAATGAACTACCCGCTTTAAAGGCGGTGGTGGCTAAACTTCGCCTAAGGCTATGAGCACTGAGGGTAGGCGCTACTGCTAACCCTGCCCTACTCGCTCGGTCTTTTAAAATT
>MAAC01009948.1_pt1 | contig 71437 bp, 64 predicted proteins | sample 1115981 | NCBI WGS metagenome assembly MAAC01 (sample SAMN04961126, study PRJNA320927) | seawater metagenome | isolation source: sample BD02T64 sea water enriched with oil for 64 days | place: USA:Gulf of Mexico | collected 2013-07-27
TGATGACGATAGATATTCCATACAACTCGAAGAATACGTGTATGTGTTATCTCAACTATCTAGTTTAACTGTCAATATTGATGGGTTACATGAATAAATATTTGTGGGGATCCCTCAGGCTTGGGTATATATAGTGCTCATGTAAGTTCTTAAGATTATGCAACACTTACCGGCCAAATTTGGTTGCTAAAATATCAGCATGAGTCACTCGTAACTCTAAGCTCGTTGACTTAATTGCAACAACCCACTATGCTCGTGCACAAGTGTTTTTTAGGGTAGCTATCTTGTGAACGTTAATGAATGCATCTTTTTCTCTCTTACCAGCTCGGCTCGAAGAGCCAGCAAATTCTGGAAGCAGAGCGTTTCTGAACTCGGCGTGACTGGCGTACAAGGCTTAGTACTTAATGCACTTTCCGAGGAAGATCAAACAAGCTCTGTGCAGCTGGGGAAGCATGTTCAGTTAGACAGCGCCACGATGACCGGAGTACTTGACCGACTTGAGCAATCCAACCTTATTCGGCGAACCGCCGATGCTCAGGATAGACGGGCAGTCCGAATCATGTTAACTGCCGCAGGGAAAGATGTAACAGAGAAGCTTAAGCATAAGTTGGTCGAAGCTAACCAGAACTACACTCAGAACCTCAGCGACCAGGAACTGCAAACACTGAAAAAATTGCTGGCTAAGCTCTAGGCCGTCAATTTTATTTATCTACATTGCTCGTGTACAAGCATATTGTGCACAAACATACTAGAGGTGCATTTATGAATATTGATGAAATACTAAGTTCCATCCGAGAGGAGCGAGAAACGGTGATTCCCGACTCCTGGGCTCAGGGAAGAACCATATTTGGTGGTCTGACAGCTGCCATTTTGTGTGAAGCCACTGTAAAGGGAACTGATCCTGCTCGTTACCTGAGAAATTTTGAAATCGGCTTCGTAAGGCCTCTGGAAGCACTTAAGCCTTTTGAAATTCAAGTCGAAACCCTGGCGAACGGTAAGACAGTAACTATTAAATCAGCCAGAATTATTCAGGAAGGCAAAGTTAGGGCAACAGCACGAGCAGATTATGTCTTACCGCTTGAATCTAGCGTGGTAATTGACACATTCACTCACCCTCAACTTGAAGAAAAGAAGGGATCTGTTCCTTTACAAGGAGATCATTTACCGTCCTTTTTTCAGTATTTTGATAATCATGTTGCTACGGAAGGGATTCCATTCTACGGCCACGAAGTTCCCGAATTGGGCGGCTGGATGAAATTTAAAGATGCCCCTAAAAAAATAACAAACTCCCACCTGATATGCATAATTGATTCCTGGCCTCCCACGGCCTCATCTTACTACAAAGGGTTTAAACCGCTCTCAACACTGAGCTGGAGCGTTCACTTTGCTAACCCCAACCATGAACTTTCACCTGCCGATCACCTGGGATATCTGGCCAAAGTAAACTTCGGTGAAAATGGTCTAAGTTCTTCACATGCAGATGTTTGGGGGCCTGGAGGGAAACTATTAGCGAGAAGCGTACAGACCAATATTATTTACGGATAAATTGTGGTTGCAGTGGCGATCAAGCATCACAAAGCCTAACTTTTAACTCATTAATTTGCCCTTGGTAAGCTACCGACGCGATATTTACAATCGAGCTAGCCAATTTTAGGTGATATATTATACCAGTTTCATTAAGTTTGTGATCTTGTTGTACGTAGGGAAAATATTTCAGGGCAAGGCGCTCGATTGAGTAATAGCTGGCTATTAGGATTGAGAGCAACGCCGACATGGACTATTTTAGCCCGTACAAGTGAGCAATAATTTAATCAAATTGGTATTACACCCATTAAATTTTATGTGATTTCCGAGCAGCGTTGATTATTATTCCAATAATAAAACGTATTGCAACGTACTCTGCTCGCTCTGGAAGGTATGGAATATCAATCTTTTTATTAGCTAGTTTAGATAACCTAATAACCAGTACCGTCAAAGTTAAAAATAAATAACATAATACACTCTTTGTATCTACTTAGATGTGGGGGATGTGAACATAATAATTAAATATAGGAATAATTTGAAAATATGCAAATTGTCACGAAATTTATTGAGGGTTTTATCTACCTAAATAGCTATTCTTAGTAAGCTTTTATTTTTCTCCACGTAGGAATGGTCATCTATCATTTTTCCATTAATACATATTGTCTAGTAAGTGTAGTCAGGGAGTTGATTTGACTCTTTAATCGGAGGTGTTCAGACTCGTTTTAAGGCTAATAAATAAAGGGTTTTGTGGTGATTTTAAGTTATATTTATCATTGGTTTCATAGTTTAAACAACTTGTTATTAGTATAAAAATATTAGACTATAGTTTGTTGGTTTTTCAGTTATCACATCAAAAACACAGCCAATATATAAGGATGATTTATTGACTCCCATGGCTATATTATTTTTAATTACAGACTATAATTATTATGTTTCATTATTTCGGTTTCGGCTCTAATATAAGTATGGAGTCCCTAAAAGCTAAAGGCGTGGTGCCTTTAAGCTCACGATCGGCAGCTTTACATGGTTGGATTTTGCGCTTTAACGTACAACACTTTTTTCGCAACGAAGGTGGTGTTGGCAATATCGAGTTTACGGGTGATCCTAACGATCTGGTTTTTGGGGTACTGCATGAGTGTTCGGATGAGGCTCTGGCTCCCTTGGATGCCACCGAAGCCTATGGTTATGGTTATGATCGGATTACCATTGAGGTAGAAGTAAATAGTGATACACCAAAGCAAACGCAAATCATTTCGGCGTTAACTTATGTAGGTATGCCTGATTTTATTGATAACAACTGTTTACCAAGTCGCCGTTACCTTAATATTATCCTCGACGGTGCAGTTAAAGCGGGTTTGGATAATGAGTATATTGACAACCTTACTACTCAACAGGTGCACAAGCCACAAGATTACCCTACGTTTTCCCCCCCGCAAGGTGATTATCCTAGTTTTGATGTAAATTCACTGGCAAAAACCCCCCTCTATACTGCGTTACAAGGCTCTGTTTTTGATATGTCTGAGGCGCGCCCCCATCATGAATATTTGAAAAGTTTTTTTGGTGGACAAGACATGACTTTGTTCCACTTAAAGCGCTTAGATAGTAGTAAAAATGAAGAAACACTAGATGACATCAAACATAATCGTCTTAATTATAGTCAAATAAAATATCTCAATAGTTTTTTAAATGAATATGCCGTAGAGTATCGCTACGTTGGTCATTTTAATTATCACCATGAATGAGGAGTTTAAAACCATGGAAGAATTATCACTCAATCAGCATCCCCAAGCCCTTGCTCATGGATCCATATACCAAGTATTTGACAATATATTCTTTGTAAGTGGCGCAATGGAAACTGTTTTAATGGAAATGGACTGGAAGTTCAGCCGAAACATGACCATAGTTCGTGATGATAACCGTTTAATTGTCATAAACAGCATACGATTAAATGAACAAGCTCTTGCTGAGCTAGATAAACTTGGCCAAGTAACTGATGTTATTCGTTTAGGTGCTTTACATGGGCGTGATGACGCATTTTATGTAGAACGTTATCAAGCTCAATATTGGGCGATGCCGGGTGTTGAGAATGAAGCCTGCCTTAAGATAAATGAATTATCAGACGAAGCGAAACTCCCTATAAGCGATGCGAGTCTGTTTCAGTTTAGCACCACCCAAATCCCAGAGGCAATTTTGTGCTTACAACGTGAAGGTGGTATTGCCATTGCCTGTGATGCATTACAAAATTGGTTAACTCCCGATGAACATTTTTGTGACAGCTCAACAGAAAGAATGCAACAAATGGGCTTTTTTACGCCAGCAAATATAGGGCCAGTTTGGTTACAAGCTGCGGCACCAACTGCAGAAGATTTTGTTCGCTTGAAAGCGTTACCATTTAAACACGCTTTATGTGGACACGGTGAGCCGCTGCTAAATACGGCAAAAGAAGACTATCTTGCTACGTTTTCGAAATTGTTCAATATATAGAAAATAAAAATAAAAATAAAAATAAAAATAAAAGTGAAAAGTTAGATGAACAGCAGTTTGAAATTACTCGACTATAAAGTTGACTCTGTGCTCTGGAAAATATCAGGGCGGGTAGTTTATCGAGCTCATCGTTTAAGTGATGGTGTTGAAGTTTTGTTAGAAACTATCGATGCTCAATATCCTGAACGTAATTTGGTGGCAGGTCTTCGTCGTGAAGCATTAATTACTCAACAACTTAGTGAAATTGACGGTGTACGAAAAATTTATAGCGTACTTCCTCATGGCAGTGGCAATCTAGTCTTGGTTACTGATTATTATGACAATACACTTGAGCAGTTACTCGCTAAATCAGCAGGACAAGGGCTGCCATTGGCACAGGTACTAGAAATTAGCTTGAGCTTAATCGATACACTAGGAAACATTCATCATAAAGGCATAGTACATAAAGCACTGTCCCCGCAACATGTGCTGATTAATACATCTAATGGCGATATTGCGCTTGCAGGTTTAGCTTTTGCATCTGAACTAGATCAAGAATTACAATCAGTGCAACTACCTACACAATTAGAAGAAATATTGCCTTATATTTCACCGGAACAAACCGGACGCATGAACCGTAATCTAGATTACCGTTCAGACTATTATTCTTTTGGCATATTGTTATTTGAACTATTAACAGGGCAACGTCCTTTTGAGGCAAAAGATGCACTCGATTGGGTTTATACTCATATTTGCAATTTACCTCCCTCACCAAATATTCTATTACCTAAGTTACCCGAAATCATCTCAGAAATTGTACTTAAACTGCTGGCTAAATGCCCAGAAGCGCGTTACCAAAACTCTGAAGGCTTAAAATATGATTTAAAATGCTGTGCCGATTTTATCGCTCAAGGCAAGCCCATAGAACCTTTCGTTTTGGGAGAAAAAGGGAGATTGCAAAAATTTCTGGTACCACAGAAAATTTATGGGCGTGAGCGAGAGCTACAACAGCTTGTAGACCTATTTGAACAAGCGGTTAATGGGCAAACTCGATTCTGCCTAGTACATGGTTATTCTGGTGTGGGTAAATCAGTATTAGTTAATGAGATTGACCGTTTTCAAGTGCGTGAACGTGGTTTCCTAGTGCAAAGTAAATTTGACCAATTTCAGCAGGGAGAAGCCTATTCGGCTCTTGCTGCTACTTATCGTGCATTAGTACAACAGTTATTACAGTTACCGCAACAACAACTTGCTCAATGGCGGCAGAATTTACAAACAGCACTGTCACCCAATGCAAGTTTAGTATTAGAGCTAGTGCCAGAACTTGAACTTATTATTGGTAAACAGCCGACAGTAGTTGAACTGCCACCAGCTGAAGCCCATAACCGCCAGCATTTAGTACTGGCTGCATTTTTACGTGTGTTTGCAGGACAAGGACATCCGGTAGTATTATTTCTTGATGATTTGCACTGGAGTGATGCGCCAACGCTGGAACTATTGCGGCGTATTGTGACTTCTAGAGAACAAAGTCACTTGTTATTAATTGCTGCTTATCGTAGTAATGAGGTAGTCGCTGGACACCCTTTGCGCACGTTGTTAGATGAGTTAAAAGCGCACAACAATATTCATTATATACCTTTAGAACCACTGGATAAAAGTGCAGTTGCGGAGCTAGTAGCTGATTGCATGTGCTGTGACCTTGATCAACCGAGCGAACTTACTGAGTTATTGTATAACAAGGCAAAGGGTAATCCTTTTTTTACCAATGAGTTATTACGCTACCTTCATAAACAGGGCGCCATAACTTCTGGGGCAACTACTGGGCACTGGCATTGGGATATTGAGACGGTTAATTGGACTGATGTTAGCGACGACGTAGTTAGTTTTATGTTAGATAATCTACGAAAATTGCCGACAGAAACTCAAAAGGTATTACAATTAGCTGCCTGTATTGGTGCCTGTTTTGATTTACAGACTTTGTCGGCCATTTATCAGCACTCTCTGGCTGACACCGCAGCAGCACTATTACCAGCGCTGAAACAATATACGGTTCAGCCGCTGCACAGCGATTACCGCCTAGTGAGTGATTATAGGGAACCGTTTGACTTTAAACTGAGTTACCGCTTTCAGCATGATAGGGTGCAACAGGCATCTTATCGGTTAATAGATGTTCAGCACTTAGCACAAGTACATTTGTCGATTGGCAGGTTATTATTGCGGCATACCGATGAAATAGTACCTAATGAACGCCTCAGTGATATTGTTGGGCATCTCAACCAAGGTGTTTCTTTGATTGAATCGTCTGATGAGCGTTTGTTTTTGGCTGAACTCAATTTACGGGCAGGTCAACGTGCTAAAAATGCCACAGCCTACAAAGCTGCGCTTGATTATTTGTTAATAGTTAAACAGTTGCTACCTGTTAATGCTTGGGATGAAACACCGGTGTTAATGAAAGCGCTAGCAAGTGAAATTCAGCAGTGTTATTACCTCACCGGGGCAATAGAGCAAGCAGATCACTGGATTAAAACAATGTTGACGCATGCAGAGTCAAACTTGCAACGTAGTGATATTCTCGCTACTCGTACTCGTCAATATGCCACACTGGGCTGTATGGATGACTCTATTATTGCTGCTATTCAAGGGCTAGCATTACTAGATATTGAATTCACCGAGCAACCTACATCTGCTGATATTGATGCAGAGCACAAGCTAGTGGAACTAAACCTAGCAGGACGAAACATCGCCGATCTGGTGGAAGCAGCTAAAGTGCAAGACCCTGCTATTTTTATCGCTATGCGTTTGTTGATGGAAATTTTCCCAGCAGCTTTCCTCTCAGGTAGCGGAAACTTATTTCCTTATCTTGTCTTGAAGTCGGTAAACCTATCACTGCGTCACGGTAATTGTCCTGAATCAGCTTTTAATTATGCCGCTTATGGCATGTTGCTATGTGGTGAATTGGATAAACCTGCGCTCGGTTATCAATACGGTAAAGTTGGTTTGGCGATCAATGAGCGGCTTGACGATCTGACGCTACGTTCACGGGTTATTTATGTTTATGCGATGTTCATACACCATTGGAGCAATCACTGGTCAACGCTAACTCCTTTATTTCGTAAAGGTATTGAAGCCGGCTATCAGTCTGGAGATCTACTTTATCTGGCCTATAGCGCACAAGATTGTGTGATATGGGATCCAACACTGGACATAGAGAGTGCAGAGCGTTTACATGCTGAAAATATAGAAATTGTACGTGAGTGTGCCTACCAAGACTCGCTAGATTCAGGCTCTCTTTTTTTACAGCTGCAACGAAATTTACTGGGTCATACTAATTCTGCAATTAGTTTGAGTGATGAGCAATTTAACTCGCAGAAGTGTTATGAGGGCATGCAAGACAGACAGTTTATGACTGGCATTGCCAATCATAATATTTATAATGCTGAAATTTGTTTTTTATATGGCGATTACGATCGTGCTTTGCAGTTTATTAAAGTGCAAGACCCATTAATTAAGTCTGCTATGTCTTTGCCACAACTAGTGCGTTTTTACCTTGTTGCGAACCTAACATTGACGACACATTACCCTGAAATGGCTGCAGATGAACAGGTAACTACACTTGCGCGTTTGAGTAATGACTTGGCTCGAATGACCCGTTGGGCAGATAATTATGAAGATAATTTCCGTCATTTACAGTACTTAATGGCTGCCGAGTTGGAACGTATAGAAGGTAAATTTGAATTAGCACTACAGCATTACGATGCCGCAATTGAAGCTGCTAAAAAGAGTGGTTTTTTGCGTGATGAGGCCACAGCCTGTGAACGCGCAGCATGCCATCTTTTGGCACAAGGGCAGCAAAAATCAGCAGAGGGATATTTACGTGCTGCCCATCGTATTTATGATCGCTGGGGAGCAAAACGTAAGGTTAAGTGGTTACTTAAAGAATATCCCGTATTGCATGAATTGGCAGGAATAGCTTATAGCGCCAATAAAGCTACCGAGATATCTGACTTAGATCTGGCATCGGTAATGAAAGCATCTCGAGAAATTTCTGGCGAAATAGTGTTAGACCTTCTTCTTCAAAAAACGATGTCTATTTTACTTGAAAACTCTGCGGCTCAATGGGGTTGCTTAGTTGTGCGCCGAGAAGGAGAATTTTTTGTCGAGGCTGCCAAGTTACCAAAATCGGGGCTTCCAACAATTCATGTACCAGAACACATGAACTTGCCAACAAGCAATGGCGGTAGGCTCCCTTTACCCATTGCGCTTATCAACAAAATATATTTTTCAGGTGAAGCTTTAGTATTGCACGAAGCTGCACTTGAGGGGCCATTTAGTCGAGACCCTTATATTGTGGCTCAACAATCTCGATCTGTATTATGTGTGCCAATCAAACGAGAGCGATTCGAAGGTGTTCTGTATTTGGAAAATAATTTAGCCGGTGGAGTATTTACAGAGGATCGAGTGGAAATTATCCGCTTGCTAGCAGCCCAAGCTTCGGTGGCAATAGAGAACGCCCGTCTTTACGAGCAAATACAGGAGTATTCTCTTACATTAGAGGCCAAAGTAGCCAAACGTACAGCTCGGTTAGAAGAGCTTAATGAAGAGTTGCAAAACCTGGCTGATCGAGATGGTTTGACCAACGTAGCGAATCGGCGCCGCGGTGATGCCTATTTACAAGAAGTGTGGTTACGCTCTCGACGTGAAGAGCAACCACTGACGGTGATAATGTTAGATGTAGATTATTTTAAAGTTTTTAATGATAACTATGGTCATCAAGCTGGTGATGATTGTTTAATAAGGATAGCCTCCACAGTACAAAATAAATTACACAGAGTTGATGACTTTATTGCACGTTATGGTGGGGAAGAATTTATATTAATTCTGCCTAATACTGATTGCCAAGGTGCAATGCAAGTAGGTGAAGAGGTACGTGCGGCTGTGGAGTCACTGGTTATAGAAAATAAAAATTCATCAGTGTCGGATTTTGTCACTGTCAGTATGGGTAGTGCTACGGTTGTACCTCTTAAAAGTAAAAAATTTAGCACTGAGGAATTGGTCTACAAAGCAGATTTAGCCTTATATAAGGCCAAGCAACTTGGGCGTAATCGAGTTGAAGTGGCAACCGATATTCCATTTATTCAAATTGAGGGTAAAAGAAAATAAATAATAGTCCTGAATTGGCATTAAATGCTATTTTAAAACTCATAGTATAAAATGAAAACCACACTGTTTTGAGGTTTTCATTTTATAAGTTTTATTAAATTTTAGTTACAATTCTAATATTTAACGATTATGTTATCTTTCCGCTAATAAGTTCTATTTCATTTAATCCCTGCCATAGTAATGGTTCATGAAAACAAATAGCACCGCCACCTCTTTTTTCTTGTGAAGTCATGCGATTCATATCTGCAATACATACCCAACTGAGTTGAGTAGCTTCCAAATTGTCATCTTCTTTTTGTCCTCGTTCTATAATTGCTTCAGATATAGCCCACTTGGCATGATCTTTAGTGTATGGCCAATGATAGTTCACTAACTTATTACCTTGGTGATCGGTTAACATGCGTAAATCGATATTAGTGATTTCATCAATAATTTCTTTATCACCAATCTCAGTAAATTCATGGTGGTAGTACCTTCCTTTATAGGTGGTAATAAAATCTTGTTTACCATAATCATCTGCGATTTCCTGGCCGTTTTTAGTCGGCAGTAATGCCGTTTTTGTTAACCGTCGCCAAGTTTCAATACGTAAATCTACTTCAAGTGTTGGTCCTACTAAATCAATCCAAAAATCATCAAACCATGCACCGCTTTTTGCTAATAGCCGAAATGACTTACCTGATTTAGCATAAAAGGTTAGGTCGGCCGGTGTTTTTTTACCATGCTTTTCAACATACTTTTCACTATAGGTTGGTGGTAATGAACCTTGTGCTAGTTGCCATAAATCAGCAAATTTAGAGTCCTCAGCCACTACATCCGGCAGTTTACAACCAAAAACTTGTGGTTGATGTTGAGCGGTTAATACTTTAGCAATTTGTTGCGCTGTTGATACATTAGCCAAACTTATACAAATAAAAGTTTGTGCATATTGGTCGGCATATTGGGGGTAAAAAGAGGCTTCTTCATTATCTAAATGTAAACCTGGAATTCGTGGTGTTGAATGAGATAACCAAAAAGCACTATTGGTATCTAAATCGAAGGCTAATGTTCCTTTACAATGGCCATTATTGTCATGATTAACAGGTTTACCATGCCCATTTTTATTGGCATTTTCACTTTCATTTTGACGATGAAACTTGGCTGGTATGTCTTTCGGAAAATCTGTTGGTTGTATAGAAGCAGGGTATTCATCGTTATAATGAATCCACCCGACATTGGGACTTTGGCTTTTAAATAGCTGTTCAAGGGTGTGATATAGTGCGCCACTTGGGCCTTCACCTAATTTATTTGTCGATAAACTAAGTGGCGTTTTTTGGTCAGATTGAAAATATAAGTATTCTTTACCGGACGTAGGATTATGTTTTGGTCCACATGATTTTGGTAGTTTATAGATAAACCACCAATCAATATTTTCATTTAAATCGCTTTGAGCGCTAAGCATATTTTATTCCTTTTTATGCGGGCAATGTAAAACTAAATAAAGTAAAAAGAACAAGGGATACTCTTTTTAATATCCCTTGCGTTAACTCAACAGACCCTAATTTTTTTTAGGAAAATTCTTATCATAAGGGACGCTAAGTTTTGGTGCAGTTTCACGCGCTTTTTCTTCGTTTAATATCCCTTCAATGGTTGGCACTTGAGTTATACGATCGCCCATACCCCATGTACTTCGATTTATGCCGTACCAATCTAATAAGGTTGCAGCAAACGAGGTTGAGTCAAATCCTTGACCGTTGTTAGCTCTCATCACTGTGTTGGGTTTTATCCATGGAGAAGCAAATATTGCGGGTACACGTGGACCCATTATGTCGAACTCAAAGCCGTTAGTTAAATCGTTGGGCCAAGGTTTATTGGCATATTTAGGGGGGATATGATCAAACAGGCCACCATTTTTATCGAAGGTAATGACAAACAGAGTTTTAGACCAAATTTTCGGATTGCTGCTCAATGCTTCATAAATATCATTAAGCGCACGTTCGGCTGGTACAATTGATGCTATACCTGAAGTTGAAGATCCAGGATGATAAGAAGTACAGTCGTCGCCTACCCAAGCAGGCTCTATATAACTAAAACGTGGCAGGTTGTCGTATTTTATATCATCGTGAAATTGCTTCATCGGTGATATCCACTGTGAATTAGGTAAGTTGTTAGAGTCATTCTCTTCTAGCACTGCTTTGGCCCAAGCAGCATCTACTTCTGGAATCTGACCTTTGAGGTAAAGCTGATAGGTAAAAACGGCCTTGTCCCAGATAATGTTATAATAGATCTTCCAATCTTGATGACCATGGTTCCAAAGCGACTTCCAGATTGATTGTCGATGGGCTTGATTAGGCCAATCTTCATAAGCGCTTCCTCCTTCCCAAGTTCCCAAGCGATTATAAGCGGAGCCACTAACAGAGAAACCTCGATTAACATCGGTACCACCGGGGAGTGAACTGAACCAGTCGTCGCTAAGGCCATAATTTTTTGCGAGTCCATTTAGCACAGATAACTGCTCAGGACTAAAGCTGGAAAGCACTGCAGCGCTATTTTGGTTCCAAGCAAATCCGTCCATTGTTGGTTCAGCTCGGTCTGCATAGCCTTTATAGCCTTGAAACATTTGCATTAACACATCACTATTATCATGCCATGGATCTTGTGCAGGGCCACCTAGTACATAATCATTACTGAGTTTCCCATCTTTATACTTGCTGACAAAGGCTTGTTTACCATTAGGCAGCGTATTGCTCATTGAATCATCTAAGCCGCGAAAACCCTCGTCATTAGTGCCAACCCAATTAAGGCCTTCTTTTTTACCTCTTTCATATAGCCAGCCTAGCACGTTATCGAAAGAGCGGCTTTCAACCATGTAATACACTACATGCTCAATTTCTTTACGCATAAACTCAATTGTACCGGGTTTTTCTTCTTCGGTTTTGTTATTAGGTTGGCTAGGTATTATGCCGAATAAATTAGAGTGTCGCTCAAAGTTTGAAGGTAGCGTGGATGTTTTAATGGGTTTACCGCCAAGTGGGTCGGATTGGTTAGCATCAAATAACCAAATTTGGCAACCTGCAGAAATATCATCAGGCTTCCAAGTCAAAATATACTCACCTAAGGTTATCATTGCATCGGTTTCGTTGATGTTAGTCCAACTTCCTTCCTGTATGGTAGGCAAAGCTAAAGGCGGCGTTGATTGAGGATCGAAGCTCCAAAGTCGGTAATTTTCGCCTTTACGATCTAATACATAGTTACCAATAGAGTGTAATTCTCTATCTGCAGCAATATCAGGGAAGCCGCCATTTTTAAATTCGCCTTCAGACAGGCAATCGTCTTTGGCCAAGGGATCGAAATTCCATAATTGGTAAGTTCTTCTGCCAGCAGCTGGAATAATGCTAAGCACGTAACCAGAGAAGCCGAAAAGCTTTATTTGTTCTAAGTTGGCGCCATAGTCAGGACGGTAATTGCCAAAGAATTTTTCTTTTGACCACTTACCATAAGCCAGTACTTTCTCAGCCAGAGGGTTACTACTATCTCGGTCGTACTTGAATACACGGTATTCAATGACATCTTCTTCTGAAGTAGCTGGTTTCCAATCAATAATATAGCCGCCTACTTGCATCAAACGCTGGTTTTTATCAAAGTTGGCATGTTTATCCATAACCACTTCAGAGAAAATATCATTAGCAGTAAAGTCTATGGCATAGGCTGTATAGTTATCTACATTGCTACTGCGTTGCAGTGCAAATGTTTTGGCAACAGTTTGCGCCTCACTTGGCGTAAAGTTATTGTTATCTAGATTAAATGCAAGATTTTGCTCCTTCATTATGGCCAATAGGGCATCTTCTTTGTCTTTTTTAACCTTTTTAGTTTCTGCATCCCAACCCCAATGAGTTTTCATATCGGCGAGTGTTTTATATGGGTCATCACCCGGATTTTCAGACATATGAGCCTGCCAACCTGCAGCAACTAAATCCTGACACATGACCTCAATAGGGGAAGGGTAATTTCCGTTACGTTTGTGAGCATCTTCTAAAGGGATATTGGTATCGTACAAGTATTCACTAGGATGATTAGCACATAAAACCCAAGTGCACGGAGCTCCTTCGCCTTCTAGGATATTTAGTTTTACTATTTCCAGTGTTTTTGGCGTTGCTTTTAATTTAAAGGCTTGCTTTAACCATTTGTGAACCGGGCCGCCATAAGCAACAACGGGTTGAGTTAGTTCGTTATTAGTTTCTTCTAGAGGACGTAGAAAATTAGTTAATTGTGCTTTTGCATAAGGAATAAAGTCTTGATTGTAGTCAGTGAGTTCTTTACCTGCACCGCCGGGGGCTGCAATGGGGGCAACATCAATAATACGTTCAACAGGAGTATTGTTTGTTCCATTGAAATTATTTTGTGCTAATAAACACTCCCACCTTCGGTTAGTTGGCGAATATAAGTAATCTTTATAGGTAAAAGTTTCAAGTGGCGGGAAATGCAATAATTGGATAGATTTGACGTTTGCCATCGCCAGACCAAAAGGTAGCAAAAAATCCCAGCCTTCGCGTACTGAGTAGGGGACATTTTCGTAATAACTTGCCATCGCTTGCTTACCGGCTTCTATATATTTTGGGATTAATTGCTCATAGGCTGATACATCGTCGTTAGGGCTGGTTATTTTCAGTCGGTATTCACCATTGCCGTTACGATATGCCTGTGCCCATGAACCGAAAAACATATCCCTTTGCAGCGTTTGACTAAAGACAAACGTGATTGCATCTACTAAACAGGGTCCGTCTTCTCCAAACTGAAATAAACCTGCGATGTCTTGTTCATATCCTAGGCCGATATCTATACTTGTGCGCTTAACGCTAACGTCGTTCTTTTTCAATGTAACCTCCATTATTTATCTAACAATATTCAGTAAACCAATAAGTTAAGTTATTAGAGCCAATTAAGTTATAGCATTACTTTGAAATTTACCAAAGTAATAAAGCTATGACGGTTTGGCGCAATAAGAGTTTTCTTTTTATAAAGATAAATCGTATAGCGATGTTTTGCAGGGGATAGCGCGTGGTGATAAGGTGGTATGTTTAATATACAGGTATAAGATTTTTTATTTATTCGGGGGGAGAGTTATAAAATAAGTAAACTTTACTTGGTAATGACTCACAGGTTAGATAATAAAATTATAGTGCTAACAGGCAAGTAAACATCAAAAATGTGAACATATTTACTTGCGTTTAAATATCAGCGATAAACTTTCTATTGATTTCGTTATTTCTGCTTGGGTAATAGCGCCAAAGCCAAAGCGAATATGGGTGGGTTCTAAAGAATCATCACCGTATAGCGTACTCAAGGTTGCGTCTTTATTAGGTAAGTCTTTTATTTTTCTTCCCTTAGTGAGCTTAGAGATATCTATCCATAGCGCCATGCCCCCTTTAGGTAAGTTAAATGAGATGTTATCGCCAAACACTCGATAAAATTCACTGGATGCAAAGTCTCTTCTCGCTTGATATTGCTTTCTTGTTTTACGAATATGCCTTTTCACTTCTCCTGATTCCATTAAGTCTGCCAACACGTGTTCAGATACTGTATTTCCTTGTCTATCAATAAGTACGATCTCTTGTGCTGCCCTCTTTATAAATTGTTGGTCAGCAGCAACGTAACCTAGTCTTAAACCGGGAGCAAAAACTTTTGACATTGAACCTATGTGAACGACATTCTCTGAATTAGGTAAACTGGCAAGCGGTGGGATAGGGCTTGCTTCATAATGAAACTCGTGATCATAGTCGTCTTCAATTATTGTAAATTGATATTGTTTAGAAAGCTTTAGTAAACCTAGTCTTCTGTCCATTGGTAGGCATACCGTGGTGGGGTATTGATGATGAGGTGTAACATAAATACCTGCGACTTTATGTTGATCTAATAATTTGTTCAACGCGGTAATATTTAAACCATGATGATCTAATTTACAGGTTATTATTTTAAAGCCATTTGATTCAAACGCGGCTCTTGCAGGTAAGTAACACCTTTCTTCCATAATAATAGCGCCCTTGCTGGGATCTAATATTCTCGACGCTAAATAGATGCCCATTTGACTGCCTCTGACAATGCAAATTTGCTCAGAAGAACAGGTCATAAACCTATCTGTACTCAACATTTTTTGTATTGAATCTCGTAGTTTTGTAGTGCCTCTAGGATCGCCATAACCGAGGCTTGAATGGCGACTTAAGTTTATACACGCTCTTCTATATGCTCTGGCAAGTGTTTCGTATGGGATTAATCGCGTGTCTGGAATACCGTCATTTACACCGGAAATATTATGAACAGTACTAAGTGCATCTTGATAAAGAGTCTCAATTAGCTCAGAGGGTGATTTAGTTTTATGTGCGTTATTTATTAGCCGTTTATTATTATCGGATAGCGCTTGTTCAGGAATGATAGTTGAAATAAACGTCCCGCATCTAGGTTTTGTCATTAGCCAGCCTTGTGATTCAAGCTCTTCGTAAACTTGTTGCACGGTTTTTCGGTTAACAGCCAATTGCTTTGCTAATGAACGTGAGCCAGGGAGCATGCTACTAGGCGCTAACCGCCCACCTTTAATATCTGCTATTAGTTTGTTTAGTAATTTTGCATGGAAGGTATTGCCTGGACTATCTTCCAACCAAAACTGTGTTTGCCAAGGTCTTAACATACTACCTCTCAATCTGGACCACTATAAGTGTTAAATCTGGGTGTTATTAGTAATCCAGTGGCTTGCTATCCTGCCTTCGTCGTTACAGAAAAGCAAATAAACGAGGAAAATTAACTATGAAAACCGCTTCGACAACGAAAGCAGATCTAATGATCAGTGCAGAAATTGATATGAAAGAGCTCATTGAAGATATTGAACTAACGGATCGCCAAAAACTGGCACTGACATGCCGTATCTTATTTGATAAAGGTCATGACTCGGGCTTAGCAGGGCAAATTACTTGCCGCTCGAATAAACCAAATACGTTTCTTACCCAAAGGTTTGGTTTTGGCTTTGATGAAATCACCGCAGCTAGCTTGATGGAAGTCGATTATGATCTGAAACCATTAAACGGTGAAGGCATGGCTAATCCGGCTAACCGCTTTCATACCTGGATTTATAAAGAACACCCTGAAGTCAATTGTATTGTTCACACGCACCCTACCTATATAGCAGCACTTGCTATGTTGAAAATTCCCCTTATGATTTCTCAAATGGACACCTGTGGTTTATATAACGACTGTTCTTTTGTCGCTGATTGGCCTGGTGTGCCAGTAGGTAATGAAGAGGGGATAATTATATCTAAAGCCCTAGGCAATAATAGAGCCGTTTTTCTGGCTCACCATGGCCAGCTTGTTACGGGCAGAACCATTGAAGAAGCGTGTAACCTTGCCATTTTAATTGAACGGGCGGCTAAATTACAAATACTCGCTATGTCTGCCGGACAAATTCAACCTTTGCCAGTGGAATTAGCACAAGAAGCGCATGATTGGGTTTCTACGGATAAACGAAATAAAGTTAATTTTGCCTATTACGCAAGACAAGCACTTAAAACTCATACGGATTGTATATAAGGATCAAATGATGAAATTAACCGGAATTGTTGGCTACCCAGTCACCCCTTTTAGTCATGATGGCAAAAGTGTAGCGCTTGATAAGCTAGGCAACGTTATTGATAAATTACTTGCGGCAAAAGTTGATGCTATTGCCGCATTAGGTAGTGCAGGTGAAGCTGCTTATTTGACTGAAACTGAATGGCAGCAAGTGGCAGAATACACAGTTAAACATGTTAAGGGCAGGGTGCCCGTTGTGATTGGCATTGCACAATTAACTACTGCACAATCAATAAAACGTGCAAAATATGCTGATAAAATTGGTGCTGATATGATTATGGTATCACCATTTTCTTATTACAAATTGAATGAAGATGAACTGTTTTTACATTATGAAAGTATTTCAAATGCCACACCTTTGCCCATTATGATATACAACAACCCGGCAACTTGTGGTGTTGATATGTCACCTGAATTTATGTTGAAGATGGTAAGTGACATAAAAAATGCCAGCATGATCAAAGAGAGTACTGGCGATATTCAGCGTATGCACAAGATTTATAAACTGTCGAATGGCAAAGTACCATTTTTTAATGGGTGTAATCATATGGCTCTAGAGGCGTTAACCGCTGGGGCAAGCGGTTGGTGCACTGCTGCACCTTGCTTAATTGGGGAGCAACCCAAGCAATTGTTTGATGCAGTTAAACAAGGTAATAAAGAAAAAGCTAGAGAGTTGTTTTATCAACAATACGAGTTTCTAGAATTTATTGTTAAGTTAGGATTAGCTGCTGCGGTTAAATCTGGTCTTTCAATTCAAGGAACTCAGGTTGGAGAACCAAGAAAACCGTTATTACCGTTAACTCAATCAGCGCAACAGCAGTTGAAAAATATGCTGATGGATTTAGATAGCATTTTATAAAAACTTATTTTGAATAATACTTGCTGAGCTACTTCTGTAGCTTTTGCAGGTATTTATCTTTGGAAAGGAGAAGTGATTTTAAAGTGGTAAAATATAAGCTTATAGTAATATACTAAATGCGTTAGACATGTTTACATCAATTTATTTATCGGAGTTATAAATGGAGTTTTTTCAAGGGTTGTTACTTATTACATCAATCCATATTTTGGCTGCCGCTTCACCAGGGCCTGATTTTGTTTTGGTATCACAGCAAACGCTTTCTAATGGCAAAAAGTCAGGTTTAATGTGCAGTATTGGCATTGCTCTTGGTCTATCAATTCATATTATTTATTCTGCTTTTGGTTTGGCCGCTATTATTGCGAATTCTTCTAGCGCACTTTGGGCAATAAAGTTATTGGGTGGCGGGTATCTCATATACCTAGGCATTAAAGGACTTCGTTCAAGCGCATCAACTAACCAAGATACTCAGCAACCAAAAGCAATAAAGTATTCCGCTAAAAAGAGCATAGGCATTGGTTTCTTGTGTAATGCACTAAACCCAAAAGCGCCAATATATTTTGTTTCATTATTTACGCTTGTTCTGTCACCTGAAATGCCGCTATACCATATAGCATTGTATGGACTTTGGATGATGTTAATTCAATTAGCTTGGTTTTCTTTAGTTGTAACACTATTGAGTCATCCGAGAATAAACAAAAAGTTTAAAAAAATGGGTCACTTAATTGATCGTGTATTGGGTGGGGCAATGATTGCTTTAGGGTTGAAAGTGCTTTTAACTCGTTCAAGTAGTTAATAATTTATAAGATTAGGTATTAACCGTTAAGCTTCATCTATTTCAAATTAAGGAGTTACTGTGCAAGAAATTACTGGCATTAATCATATAGGTTTAAGAGTTAATAGCCTTGAACGCTCAAGAGTATTTTATGAAAAGCTAGGTTTTATCTTTATAGTTGGTCCAATAGGGCCAGAGCCCGTTGCAATAATGGAACACCCATCAGGTGTTAATATCAATATTATCCTCAACGCTAATTCGGGTATTTCAAATAATATTCTAATGGATATTACTGAAAGACACCCAGGGTATACTCACGTTGCCTTAACAGTTTCTAATTTAGAAACTGTTAAGGGTTTTTTAGAAGAGCAAAATATAATAATAACGGAAGGGCCTATCACATTACCCAATGGTGCTGTTATGTTGTTTATTCGTGACCCGGATAATAATGTTATTGAATTCCATCAAAACCCTTAATAATAAAAGCGGCTCAATTACTTAACTTTCCTTTAATTAGTCATTCGGCAAAGGTGAGGGAGCCATTGCAATAAACCTCGGATGATCTTCAATTCGTGATAACCATGCTCTAATTGCGGGGTAAGGCTCTAGGCTTACTCCACCTTCTGGGACATGAGCGATATAGCTGTATGCTGCAATATCAGCTAAACTCAGTGTGTTGTTTGCTAAGTATTTTTTTACTGATAGTAAAGGCTCTACTACTGCAAATAGTGCTTGAGTTATTTGCTCGGCAACCTGCCAATCTAATTCAACCCCAAAAACTTTAACTAAGCGAACTGAACACGGACCATAGGCAATTTCGCCGGCTGCAATAGCAAGCCAATGTTGCACCTGTGCACATTTTTCAGGCTCTTGAGGAAACCATTCATAACCGTCGTTATACTTTTTATCTAAGTAAGTAATAATTGCTGTTGAATCAGATAAAATAACACCATTGTCGTTAATAGCAGGTACCTGACCAAACGGATTGATTTTTAAAAAATCAGCTGCTTTATGCTCACCGTTAACTAAATCTATATCAATGGTTTCATAAGGTAAATTAAGCAGGGAAAGCATTAATTCAACACGATGACAATGACCTGAAATTGGATGCCTGTACAGCTGTATTGGTTTGTTACTTGACGAAAATTTAGTATTCATATTTTGCCTCTATGGTTATTATTTTTAATTGCCTGCATGTAATTACATTACCCGCGAAATAAATTAGTTTATTGAAAAGTAATATCATTACTATAATTATTTTAAATGGATAAATAATTGACCTATTCTGAAATTTATTATTACACTATGTGAAATAATAAATTTGAGATGATTATGGATAAGCTTGATGCAATGAAGGTTTTTGTTGAAGTTGCAAAACAAAAAAGTTTTGTTGGGGCTAGCACACAACTCAATTTATCTGCACCTGCAGTGACACGGTACATTGCCTTTTTAGAAAACTCACTTGGTATAAAGTTATTTAATAGAACCACTAGACACGTATCTTTAACAGAATCAGGCGTACAATATCTTAATGACAGTAGAAGGATCATAGAGGAAATTAATGAAGCGGAAGCCGCTGTTTCAGGCATTTATACTGAGCCAAAAGGGCTTTTAACTATCACAGCACCAGCGTTGTTTGGTGAGCAATATGTTTTACCTATTGTGATAGAGTTCTTAGAGCAGAACCAAGATGTTCAAGTTAAAACATTATTTTCAGATCGTGTTACCAGCTTGGTAGAAGAGGATTTAGATGTTGCTATACGTATTGGTCACCTTAAAGATTCAAACCTTTATGCTAGTCAAGTGGGGGTTGTACGTAGGGTAGTATGTGGTTCGCCGGAATACTTTCGTCAGCATGGCAAGCCTACCTTACCGACTGAATTGAATCACTATAATATTATTTTTCCAACCACGTTCGAATCTTCACCGGTATGGCACTTTGCTAATAATGGCAAAAAAGAGTTTGTAAAGTTGAGTCCACGCTTATGCTGCAATCAAAACAGTGATGCATTAAAAGCGGCAGTTCAAGGGTTTGGGATAACTAGGTTGATGTCTTATCAAGTAGGAGAAGAATTGGCGAAAGGCAGATTACAAAGTGTGTTAACTGATTTTGAAGAAGCCCCCTTACCGGTTAATATTATTCGCGTTGAAGGGAGAAGAGTGAATGCGAAAATACGTGCCTTTTTAGATTTAGCCATGCAGCATTTAAAACAAAATCAGTTTATTAACCCAAATTAAATTTTGCTCTTGTCTTATAGCAATTGTAAAAGTATTGCAGACTACAATTGAACATTCCATAAAACTCGAATCTCTTGAATTAATGCTTTGATTAATGGTTCTTGCATCCTGTTTTTTGCAACAACAAAATGTAATCTTGTAGAAAAATCTAGCGTTGATATAACCTTAACTTGATTGTTTTTTTCAGCTGAAATTGCCTCTTCTTTGTCTAGAAAACTCAGCCCTAGACCACTTTTAACTAAGGCTAATCGAGTGTCATCATCACTCGATTTCATCACCGAAGGTATGTCTTTTCCAAGCTTCTCTTTTAATAAATTATCAAAAGGGCAATAGTCACCCATCATTATCCATTGATGGGCTTTAAGGTCAGCAGGAGTCAATATAGTACTACAATCAAAGCTTAACGGGGCTATTGTAGTGATGCATTGTTCCATAACTGATATACCGATAAAGTCATTGGGAACATCACCAAAAATATAGCCACCATTTAATTGCAGCTCTCTAATTTCATTGATTGTTTTTCCGGTCGATTGCTGATGAATATCCAAGCTGATGCCAGGACAATTTTCTTGCAAATTTTTTGCTAACTCAGTAAGTCGTATCTGTTTTGCAGATAAGTTAACACCTAAGTGAAATGTTCCCATTATTTCGTGCTGATTTTCAGCGGCTAGATTCACTAAATCTACAGCGCTATCAAGGGTGAGTTGCGCTTTTATAAGGAGCAAATGACCTTTGTCAGTTAAAGACATGCCTTTACTGGAACGTACAAATAAAGGGGTAGAGAGTTCCTCTTCAAGTGTTTTAATATGAGCGCTTATCGCAGGAGGCGTTGTATATAAACGTTTTGCTGCTAGCGTTAAATTGCCTGTTTGGGCAACAGCAACAAAAGAGCGTAAGTGATAAAATTCCAAAGCTAACTCCCTTAAATATTATAGAAAAATAAAGACAAATATAGCCTTAGTTTAACTATTTTACCATTCAGTTATGTTGAACACTGACTTCAGTAATCATGAATTTAGTCTTCAGTATAATCGCGTTAAATTATCCCCCTCGAAGACGAACGATTTGATTCTGTCTAGCAACACAAGCTCATAATACGAGGAGTATTTATGCACATTAATACAAACGCGTTCTATTACCAAGCGGCACCTACTCAACAAGCGAGCGATCATTTTGCGACTAAACTTGCCTGCGAAACTGATTGTTCAGATGTTTATGCTGATATTAAAGCAGATAATAAAAACTATATGTTATTAGATGTACGCTCTAAAGAAGCTTTTGATAAGAGTCATGCAATTACCGCAGTAAGTATGCCACACAGTGAAATCAATACTGATTCATTCAAGAAATACAACAAAGATACTTTGTTTGTTGTTTATTGTTGGGGTCCAGGCTGTAATGGCGCAGCTAAAGCGGGGTTAAAAATTTCTGCTTTAGGGTTTAAGGTAAAAGAAATGCTTGGCGGCATACATTACTGGGAAGACTTTGAACGTTATCCTGTTAACCGTCGTGTAACTGAAGTGCAAAGTTAAGGTTTAATTTTTTAAGGGAAATATTGGCTCTGTTTATGTATTTCAACAATTACTTAGATAGAGCCAAGAGGGTATATAATGAAATATTATATTGCTATGGCAGAAGAAAAAGATAAAGAGTCCTTGTTGTTAATGATGAAAGAGCATGCCATGTTCGAAGGTCATAATATTGAAACTACTAATTATAAAAAGCCCGGTAAATTAAAGTCTCTTCCTGTTACCATTTTCATTGTCAATTTTAATAACAATATTGTTGGTTATATGTCTGTAATAAAACAGTTTTCCACTTGGGATATGGATTGGTATTTATACCTTGATTGTTTGTATTTGACTGAAGGAGCGAGGGGGCAAGGAATAGGTTATAAGTTAATGAAGAAACTGAAAGATTTTGCAAAAGAGAACATGATCAATACCATTCAATGGCAAACACCAAAAGACAATTTACTTGCTATTGAATTTTATCAAAAACTAGGGGCTATTAAGAAAGAGAAACAACGATTTTTCTGGCCTGTCTAGCAGCTATCTAGCAAAACAGCCAATGACGGTTTTGCTAGATAGGGCGTGATTTCATCAATTTACCATTAAAGGGTTATCCCCCAAATTTTTCGGCAGTTTTCAGTTAACTCAATACGAAAATCTGGGTGTGAAATTTCAATAAGCGCTTTAGCCCGTTCTTTAAGGCTTTTATTGCGCAAATTTGCTATGCCAAACTCAGTGACAATATATTGAACATGGGCTCTAGTCGTAACAACTCCTGCACCAGCATCTAGTGTTGGAACTATTCTCGACAATTGGCCATGCTTAGCTGTCGAAGGTAATGCAATAATCGCTTTTCCTCCTTTTGAAAGGCTAGCACCGCGAATAAAGTCCATTTGGCCGCCTACACCAGAGTATATGGTGGTGCCAATTGAATCAGCACAAACTTGACCTGATAAATCGACTTGCAGTGCACTGTTTATGGCGGCAACGTTGTCGTTTCGTTTAATAATAGCTGTGTCATTAACATATTCAATATCCAGAAATACTACTTGTGGATTATCGTCAACAAAGTCATATAATCGTTGTGTACCCACGGCAAAACCAGTAACAATTTTACCGGGATGAGTTCTTTTTAATCGGTTGGTGATCACACCAGCATCAACTAAATCAAGTAAGCCATCTGAAAACATTTCAGTATGAACACCTAAGTCTTTTCTGTTTGTCAAACAAGTTAAAACTGCATCGGGAATCGCCCCGATTCCCATTTGCAGGCAATCACCATCGTTTATCAATTGAGCCACGTTTTTACCAATGGTCAGAGTAACGTCATCGAGTTCAATTTGGGGGTGTAGTGGTAGTTGATCATCTTGCCAAAAAACACTATGAAACCTGTCGTAAGGAATAAAACCATCACCATGAGTTTTTGGCATTTTAGGATTGATATGTGCAATTATTTTTTTGGCAACTAAGCACGCCGCATTAGTCGCTTCAACAGATATACCCATAGTACAAACACCATGTTTATCTGGCGGAGACACTTGAATAATTGCGGTGTCGATAGGTTGCTCGCCAGAGCGAAATAAAAGCGGGAGTTCAGAAAGGAACATAGGGACATAATCTGCGTTGCCTTTAGCCAACAATGGTCGAGTAGATGCACTACTAAAGAAACAACGATGACGTAAATGACCAAATAAATCGGGTGACGCTAAAGAGTCACTTCTTTCAGTGTGAAGTTGTAGTAATGTTAAATTTTGACGAGTTTTCGCATGTTTAGCTAAAGCATCTAAAAGCACTCTTGGCGTTGCCGCCATTGAATGTGTCCAGATAACTTCATTATCTTCAATGGTTGATACTGCCTCAAGCGCGGAGTCACAAATTCTAACGGCCATAATTTTCCCTAATAATTGATGGTTAAATGGTGTTGAAACAGGAGGGTTTTGAAATGTTTCATTATGATTAATACCAATCTCACTAACTATTTGATCATTTCTACTTGTTAAAACGACCAACTACTTCGTTATTTATTTAATAATTAGAATAACTAGTTATTAAAATAAAGGCCTTGTATTTGGCCGTCTTTCCTACGTATAAAATAGTTCATCTAATTAATGAAACTGGTATAGATCATATCAGCTATCAAATAAGGATGGGGACGATCAGTATCAAACATAACTCCTTTTTATAAGGACAATGCAAAATTACGAAGCTGCATTGTTGAAATCTGAATGATCACTTGTCAGTGCATCAATTACTTTTATTTGGCATTTTTAACAAAATGAACTAAATATAGTGAACAGTACTATTAATAAGCAGGGAAAGACTATGAGCAGATTAATAAACCAAAACGGATTAGATCTAGTTAAGCATTTTGAGGGGCTTTACACCGACGCTTATATTTGTCCGGCTGGCGTTACTACTATTGGATACGGGCATACTGGTAACGTCGAATTAGGCCAATCTATTACTCCTAAAGAAGCTGAAAACATCTTGCAAGGTGATATGCAAAAGTTTGCTGTGGCAGTGGAAAAAGCCATTAAAGTAGAGTTAAATGATAACCAATTTGCCGCACTGGTTAGCTTTGCATTTAATTGTGGTGCCGGTAATTTACGTGCCAGTACGCTGTGTCGAAAACTCAATGCCGGTGATTATGACTGTGTACCCAGTGAGCTAGGACGATGGGTGAAAGCGAGTGATCCTAAAACCGGAAAAAAACGTTCTTTAGCCGGCTTAGTGAAAAGGCGCGCCGCTGAAGGAACATTGTTTCTCAAACAGATGAATGAACAAAAAGATTCATTACCCAAGCAAATGCCACAAAAAATAGAAGCTGAGCCAGAAATGGTGATTGAGCAATACAAGGTTAATGCTCGCTCCGGTTTGCGTATGCGTGCAGGAGCCAGTGCAGAGTTTGAAGTTTTGACAACTTTACCTTTGAATAAAACCTTGTCTATTGGCAAAGAGTTTGATAATTGGGTGGAAGTAGATCTAGAAAGTGATGGAATAATTGACGGTTGGGTTTACAAAAGCTATCTGGTGAAAATCTGATACGTTAAACTGTTTTAGTAATGATGTTGGGTTTTCAATAAAGGCAGTTAAGTATGACTTATAACGTTTTAATTGGCGAAATAGAAGTCATGCTTTATAATTAATGAACTCTATTGTGGATATATAAAAATTGGACTTAAATGGATCCATTTATAAAATTAACGTCAAAACTTACGAACCCTAAAATAAAGGTGGAGGATAAGTTAAAAGAAGTTTGTATTACTACAGCAGCGTTAATTAAAGGTGCTGATAGAGTTAGTTTGTGGCGTTTTTCAGAAGATTTTGAGTCAATAGAATCATTGATTTGTTATGACAGTACAAATCGTAGTTATACTTCTGGGGAAATACTGAGTAAATCTGACTTTGCTGACTATTTTAATGGTATTTTGAATAAGGAGATCATTAATGCCCCTCAAGCAAGAGAGCATGAATTAACAAAGTGCTTCAACGAAGTATACTTCTCGCCACTTAATATTCATTCATTACTCGACTTTATTTTGCATCGAGATTTCAATCCTAGCGGTGTAATATGTTGTGAGAGTGTAGGCAGAGTCACACAGTGGTCAGATAAAAATATTGAATCGTTAAAGCGAATTGCAAGAGCAAGCTCTTTGTACTTTACTTGTGATACATAGTCATAAAGTTAAGTTGCTAATACATGCGCCTAATAAAAGTTAATGATAGATTTAAACAACAAATGTACCAAATATTATAATTGTACTAGTAACAGTACAGCCTTCAAATAGATATTTATTGTTATGTACTCATCGTGTCGTGATCGGACATTTTGTACTAATTAAACACACAGCATTAACGCTTCCATCAAACTATTTTTGCACAGTTCTTGCATCGTTTATATTATTACTTCTGTGTATATAAAACCATTAGGTAAACAGCACAATATTCTTAATATCAATGTTGACGCGTGACAAGTTGAGGGATTAATGAAACAAACAAATTTAGCTGAAATATTGAACCAACAGCCTTTTGGAGTTGCAGAGCTTACCGCTGAAGAAGGGAACTACATTTTCTTTAATGAACAGGAACGTATATTCAGAGGGTTGTCGTATACTGAAATGCAATCTGTTTCGATATTTGAATTATTAGGTAAGGAATATAGCGAAAAACTGAGAAAGACGTTTGAGCAGTGTGCTGCATCTTCTACTGCTCAGAAATATATTTTTAAATACAAGAGCAACGAACACACATTTCAAATGAGGTTGGTTAAAAGTGAGAATGGAAATATTATTAGTTCACTTACTGATATAACCAAGCTCCATCAATTAGAAGCCCAGCAATTAGTCGATCAAGAAAATATTAAATGTTTGAATGATGCCGTTACCGGAGCAAATATTGGCTGCTGGGACTATTACCCACAAGAAGACCGTATTGTTGCAAATAAAACATGGGTCACTCAAAAAAAATATAAAGATGAAGACTTTAGGGTGAATGCTGAACCCTTCTCTGAGGTGATTGATGGACTTACAACATGGGCGTCAATTGTTCACCCCGATGATTTGGAAGCCACAAGTAAACTTATTGAACAACATTTAAATGGAGAGACTGAGTATTACAACGCTAAGTTTAGAATGAAGTGTGGGGATGGTGAATGGAGGTGGATTCATGACATAGGGAGAGTATTTTTACGTGATAAAAATGGTACTGCTATTCGAATGAATGGGGTTCACATTGATATCACAGAATCGAAAAAACTTGAGATGGATATTGAAAATATATCGATAACTGATTCATTAACAGGGTTATTAAACCGAAGGAAGTTTGAATTCCTTTTTAACAACACCATTATAGAGTCTAAAAGAAATAAAAAGTTATGCTGTTTTTTGTTTATAGATATTGATTTATTTAAAGAATATAACGATATATACGGCCATCAAGAAGGTGACTATGTGTTGAATAGTATTGGTAAGGTACTTAGAAATACAGCGCATAGAAGTGAAGACTACTGTTTTCGATTGGGAGGAGAAGAGTTTGGTGTGGTTTTCAATGCTGAGGACCAACAATCAGCGGTCACCTTTTCGCGGCTAATTCAAGACAATATTGAGGCGCTTCGAATATCCCATAAAAAAAATACAGCAAGTGAATTCGTGACCGTTTCTATGGGGCTTTTTTGTAAAAGGCATGATAAAGAAATAGATATAAACCAAGTGTATAAGTATGCTGATGACTTGTTATATAAAGCAAAAAAAGCAGGGAGAAACATGCTTCAAATAGATAGTTGAACCCGGTGTGGTAAGTAAAGAGCCATTGTTAATTCGGATCTAACTAAATAGGTATTGATTCAAAAGATTAATGAGCATTTGCTCATTTTGTACAAAATAAGGTTTTGGTTATTTGTTATAATAATTTGTGTTTTTTTGTTGGTAAGTTTTATGATAATAAATAAAGAAAAAGCTGTTTATCAATATGCCAATGATTTAGGTGGCATAGAGCTGCTTGATGCTAATTACCATAAACAAAATTTTTCTCGCCATAGCCACGAAGGATATACCGTAGGTGTAATTGAATCTGGTGCACAACGTTTTTTTCGCACTGGTAGTGATCATGTTGCTCCTCAACACAGTATTATTTTGGTTAATGCGGATGAAGTTCATAATGGTTGTTCAGCGACAGAAGATGGTTGGGCCTACCGTGCTATGTATCCGCTACCAGAGTTATTTGAAAATATAAGTAAAGAGTTGGGCTTAAATCAGGGAGCGCCTTATTTTCCTCAAGCCGTTGTTCACGACAAGCAATTAGCGCAATTGCTTCGATTAACTTTTACTACGCTCAACAATTCTGAAAACCGCTTATTGCGAGAAACACTTATCTATTCGACCATGGTTGAATTGATGTCTCGTCACGGCAAAAGTAAGCTTGCGTTTACACAATCTCAAGTAGATAAGAAACATTTACTTCTTGTAAAGCAGTTTCTAGATGAACATCCAGCAGCCGACATCTCCTTAGAGGAACTCGCTAATTTGGCTGGAATCAGTGCGTGTCATCTATTAAGGCAATTTCAACGTTATTTTGGTTTGCCTCCTCATACGTATCAAATACAATCTAGGTTACGATTAGCGAAAAAATTAATTCGTCAGGGGCTTAAAATTCTTGATGTTGCACTAGATTGTGGTTTTCACGACCAAAGTCATTTCCACCGTCATTTTAAACGAGCAATGGGAGTTACTCCTGGAACATACGCGAAAGCAGTGGGTGCTAATTCCGTACAATAATATTGGCTAACCTTTAGGTAAGCTGTGATTAATGTTTTTTACAAGAGTGAACTATGACCGTATCCACTAATATTGCCCCTCTTCAGTTTTCGTCAAAATATACTGCTATGTGGCGGGGTGCTCTGGCAATATCGCCTTTGTCTATCGCTGTAATTCCCTGGGGAATATTGGCAGGTTCTTTTGCTATTGAAGTAGGTTTATCACCCCTTGAGTCACAGGCAATGTCAGCCATTGTATTTGCCGGTGCAGCACAATTGGTGGCACTTGGCATGATAAAAGCGGGCATTGGAATTTTTGGCATTTTATTGACGACCCTTCTAATTACGTCTCGACATTTTCTTTATAGCATGGCATTAAGGCGAGATATCAGCCCGTTACCAACAAGGTGGCGTTTATTACTAGGCTTTTTGTTAACTGACGAACTGTTTGCAATTGTTGCGACGGATAACTCGCAGCGGCACAAGTTTGATCGCTGGTATGCACTGGGAGCCGGATTGTGTTTTTACATAAGTTGGAACATTGCTACTTTGTTAGGCGTGGTTGCCGGAAAGAATATTCCTAACATTGAACAATGGGGCTTGGATTTTGCGATTGCCGCTACGTTTATTGCCTTAATAATTCCCTTAATTAAAAACAAGTCTATTTTAATTAGCGTACTAGTTTCATTGGTTAGCTCGGTAAGTTGTGTATTGTTAAATATTGAAGCGGGATTATTGATTTCTGCCCTTTTAGGCATGACTTGCGGTACCGTACATGAAAAACTCAAAGGGGAACGAGCATGATTTGGTTAATTATTGTAGGAATGGCTAGCTTGGTATTCATCAGTCGCTATGCCTTTCTTGAGCCTAAATTACCGCTAAGGTTAAGTCATAATACGCAGCGGTTTCTTAGTTATTCTGCTCCTGCTGTGCTAACGGCTATTTTAGCCCCTATTGTATTAGTACGAGAAAACACGTTGGCTATAACGCTTGATAATAATTATTTAATCGGCGCTGTTATAGCCTGTTTACTGGCTTATTTTACTCGAAATACCTTGTTAACAGCGCTAGTGAGTATGGGGGTGTTTTTTTTCATACTTTAACTAATGACAATAAAAGTCCCCTGATATTCATCGCTTAATAGTTATAGCTTTAGTGGCCGGATATTAATATTCATCCCAATAGGGATTGTCACCAAATCGTTGGGCAATAAAATCGATTAATGATCTACAACGTTCTGATAAAAAACGCGTTTGCGGATATACGGCGTAGGCGTGCATCGTTGCTAATTGGTAGTTATTCATCAGTGGTACTAGCTGCCCAGCTTGTATCGCTTGATAGCAAATAAAGCTAGGTAGGAAACATAATCCTTTACCTTTAATAGCCATCGCTTTTAGAAAATCACCATTGTTCGCTTTCATGATGGTATTAAGATGTACTGTATGTGCTTTGTTTTTGTTGTCAGTCAGCGTTAATTTACTTTGTGAACCATTACCATACTGTAAAAAATTTTGCTTACTAAGCTGTGCTAAGGTTTCAATGCTACCGTGTTTTTCAATATAGTCAGGGCTTGCACATAACACATGGTGAATAGGCGTTAATCGCCTTGCTTGTAAAGTTGAGTCTTTCAACTCAGCAATACGGATTGCTAATTCATACCCTTCGGCGAGTAAATCGATATGACGGTCAATAAAGTCTATTTGCAAGTGTAAGTTGGGGTGTAATTGCGTGAATTCATCAATGATTGGCGTTAAATGCAGTAAACCAAACGACAATGGCATGGTTATTTTTAAGGTACCTGAAAGCGATGCTTTTATCCCATGGGTTTGGGCGTTAAGCTCAGCAACTTCATCAATAATGCTAATAGCCCGCTGATAATATAACGATCCTGCTTCGGTCAACGCAGATTTACGGGTAGTTCTTGACAGTAATTGCGTACCCAACCTATTTTCTAATTCCTTTAAGCGTTTACTTACTGCTGATTTTGCCATATTAAGCTGATCTGCGGCTTTACCTATACCGCCTGCTTCAACAATGCGGATAAGTAATGCCATATCTTCCAATTGTCCCATACCACACCTATTGTTCACTATTTAAGAATTATCATTTGCTAATTCTACTGTTTATTGAATTTAGGTCAACAACTAAACTGTACCTACTTCATAGAGTGAAGTGAATGAAACTAATAAAACGTTCATTCGCACTAACTTACACTACATTACTTTTAAAGGAACAACAGATGACAAGATTACAACCACTCAGCGCTCCACTAGGACGCTTATTTTTAGCGACAATTTTCTTTATGTCAGGACTAACTAAAATAACATCGTATGCCGGTACTCAAGGGTACATGGACGCAATGGGTGTCCCTAGTATGTTACTGCCACTGGTTATTGCTTTAGAGGTACTTGGCGGTCTGGCGGTTATTTTAGGTTGGAAAACCAAGGTTGTTGCACTGGTATTAGCTGGTTTTACTATTGCCTCTGCGCTTTTATTTCACGCTGATTTCTCGGACCAAATGCAAATGGGCATGTTTATGAAAAATATTGCCATCACAGGTGGGTTTTTAATGTTAGTGGCGCAAGGTCCCGGTGCTTATGCACTTGATAACCGTGCTTAACTGTATTTATTAGAGTGGAGTTTATAATGAAAAATAGAACACTGATTAAACAAATTACGGGCATTGATACTGCAGACGGTGATGGCGTAAAACTAACGCGCATTATCGGTTCACCAAAGTTAAACATGCTAGATCCCTTTTTGCTGCTTGATTGCTTTGAAAGCGACCAAGCACAAGATTACATAGGCGGATTTCCTGAGCACCCACATCGTGGTTTTGAAACAGTAACCTATTTGCTCAATGGCAGAATGCGACATAAAGACAATGCCGGTCATGAAGGCGTTATTGAATCGGGTGATGTTCAATGGATGACTGCAGGGCGTGGCATATTACACTCTGAAATGCCTGAGCAAGAAGACGGTTTATTGAAAGGTTTTCAATTATGGGTCAACTTGCCACGCGTTGCAAAAATGTCAGCGCCTAAATACCAAGAATACTCGTCTGAGGTTCTACCGATAGAGCCACTAGATAATGGTGGCACTGTAAAGGTTATTGCGGGAGTTACCAATAACGGCACTGTCGGTCCAGTGAAAAACAATTATGTATTTCCTACCTACATGGATATTAACTTGCATAAGGGCAGTGATTTTCGTCAAACAATAACTAAAGGTCATAATGCTTTTATTTATGTACTAGAGGGAAGTATATCGATTAATAATGCTAGCAATAATCGCAAACAAACGTTAGCTGCCAAAACCTTAGGTATTCTCAGTGATGGTGAACAATTAAGCTTACAAAGTATGGAGCAAGGTAGTCGATTTTTATTACTTGCAGGCAAACCATTGAACGAGCCAGTGGCACGTGGAGGGCCTTTTGTGATGAATAGTGAATCTGAGATACGCCAAGCATTTTTTGATTATCAGCGTGGTCTTTTTTAAGACAGTTATGAAATCAAAACGATTAAAGCGATTAAATCGATTAAAGCAGTTTAAGCAGCCAAAGCTACAGCGGCAAAGCAGACAACGAAGATAATTTTTTATACATAATTTGGAGAACTAACATGGGATTATTAGTAGACGGTAAATGGCATGACCAATGGTACGACACTAAATCGTCGGGCGGTCGCTTTGAGCGTAAAGCGCCTAGTTTTCGTAACTGGATAACGGCTGATGGTAGCGCTGGGCCATCGGGCGTTGGAGGGTTTAAAGCCGAGGCTAATCGCTATCATTTATATGTATCATTGGCCTGTCCTTGGGCACATCGCACCGTTATTTATCGTAAACTTAAAGGCTTAGAAGAGATTATTTCAATCTCAGTGGTCAATGCCTTTATGGGTGAAGAAGGCTGGACTTTCGCGCCAGGTGAGGGGGTTATTGCCGATCCTATTTTTAATGCCACCAACGCACATGAAATTTATACCGCCGCTCAAGCCGATTATACTGGCCGAGTCACTGTGCCAATTTTGTGGGATAAAAAGACCAACACAATTGTCAGTAATGAATCGCCAGAAATTATTCGTATGTTTAATTCTGCTTTTGATCAAATTGGCGCGCTGCCGGGCGATTTTTCTCCGCCTGAGCTTTTAGCTGAAATAGATGAGTTAAATGACTATATTTATCCAACCATCAATAATGGCGTTTATCGAGCGGGTTTTGCTACCACTAAAGAAGCTTATGAAGAAGCAGTGGTAGAAGTATTTGACGCATTAGACACAATAGAAGAACGCTTAACCACCCGTCGTTATTTAACGGGCAATACTATTACCGAAGCAGACTGGCGCTTGTTCACCACATTAGTTCGTTTTGATGCTGTGTATGTTGGTCACTTTAAATGTAACCTAAGCCGCATTGTTGACTATCCCAATATTTGGGGTTATTTACGTGATTTATACCAAGTACCAGGTATAGCTGACACAGTCTCTATGAATTACATCAAAGCACACTACTATGGTAGCCATGAAACCATTAACCCAACAGGCATTATTCCCGTCGGTCCAGTTATCAACTTTACCAGTGAACATGGTCGGGAACAGTTAGTTTAACCTAGTTATTTGAGCTAGCAAAGAGAAGTCACTGCTTCGTTAGCTCAAATAAAATCTTGTAGGAGAACATGGCAAAGAAATAGCTTAATAAGCAACGGTGAAGCGTTTTCTATTGTGGCTTTGTTGTTCTGCTTCATCGACTAAAGCAATAGCAAAATCTTCGAAAGAAATAGCCGAATCTCCCTGCTCATCAACCAGTAACTCATCGCTACCTAGTCGGAAAGTACCGGTGCGCTCTCCGGGTGAAATTAAGGCTGGCGGGCTTAAATAACTCCAGTTAACCGAGGTGTTTTTTTGGCAAAGCTGGTATTGCTCTAAACAGGCTAAGGCAATATCACGCCAAGCAAGCGGTACCAAGTTAATATCATCAACCACCAATGTCCCCTGACTATTTGGCACGGTTAAACTTGCCGCCCCGCCTACTAATAATAATCTGACTTTAGTTTGCGCAAGCCCAGATAATAATGACTGAGCTGTTGTCACTAATTGGCTTTCCGCTCCTTGTGGTGGTCGCGTTGCACTGATCACAATATCTTGTCCGGCGCTTAACCTTACCACATCGCTTACTTTATCCGCGTCACCAATAACTACCTTAGCCGCCGGGTTCAATTCTGCCGCTCGTGCAGAGTTTCGTAAAACAGCAGTGACTTCATGGCCGCGCATTATTGCTTCATCAATGACTCTTTTACCGACATTACCCGCAGCACCAAAAACTGTAACTTTCATTTTTATCTCTCCACTTTATTGTTATTGTTGCTCATTGCATTGGCAACAATTTGATAGCGACAGTCTAGCAAGGGGGATTTTTTAAAGAATTAACCTAGGTTTATTCTCTAAAAAATAATGACTTTATAAAAGTCAGTTCAATCTTTTCACTAAACCTAGGTTAATTACAGTCAATACTTTCTTGGCTAAGCTGCACTTATCATTTATCAATATTTCCAAGGGATTACCAAAATGAACAACTCGGCGATTGCGCAAGCCTATTTAGCAGATCTAAATATTACCAATAAGGTGCGAGACATAAGGTTTCTAAATGAGCTACAAAGTAAACATATTGCTCAGTACAGTTTTAATAGTCTCGGCGTGGTATTAGGACAAGAGCTACCATTAGATGTGGAGTCGTTATTTGATAAAATAGTGCAAAGGCGTCGTGGAGGTTATTGTTTTGAGCACAATAAATTAGTGCTTAGTGTGCTCGCGGAGTTAAAGTTTGATGTGCGATTACTGCTAGCAAAAGTTGTCTATAATCAGGATGTTGAAGTTGCAAGAACCCACAGAGTAACCTTGCTATCTTTCGGTGGTGCTGAGTATATTGTCGATGCTGGTTTTGGTCACTTGGGCGCTCGTTTTCCGGTAAAAATTGAGCTTGGTTTGATACAAGAACAAGGCGATGCTCAATACCGTATTATCAAAAACAAACGAGAAGAATACTGTTTTCAAGTCGTTAAAGAGGGGGACTTCTTTACCTTATATACTTTTGATTTACAGCGCTATACGGAGTCAGATTGTTTGCTGGCGCACTTTTATTCTCACAAGCACCCCAATGCGGCCTTTGTGAATAACTTAGTGGTTAGTCGTAAGTTTTCAGATGAGATTAAATCGTTACGTAATGGCGAGTTTCATTATATTAGTGGTGGTATAACTAAGACCACTAAGATAATTAATGTTAAACAATTACATCAATTATTAACGCAGGTGTATCAACTTGATGTTGATATCGCGATTTCAGAGTTTTTATTTCATAAATTCATTGCTAACAAAGTAGCTGAATAATAAATATGAAACAAACACTAACAGATAACCTTATTTTATTTATTTGGGTTAGCTTGATGGCCTCTTCATTTGTTGTCTCTGAACAATTGTTGCCCTATGCCAATCCTATAGCGAGTACCGCATTAAGGTTTATATTAGCAACATTGATGATGGTGGCATTTGTCAAAAAGTCGTCATTACAACAAATAAACCGTAAAACCCTATGGCAGTACAGCATTATCAGTTTGTTGTTGGTACTCTTTTTTTTAGGGCTATTTGAGGCACTAAAAACTACCACGGCCAGCAAAACATCGGTTATTTATACTTTAGTTCCTTTATGTAGTGTCGTGATGGCGTATTTTACCTTGAAAGTTGCTACCCCGTTAAAATTGATTTTTGCTTTTATAATGGGCTCTGCAGGTGCTATTTGGGTATTGTTTTCTTCTGCTCAACAGGCGTTAACTTTTGGGCAATGGCAAATTGGCGATAGCATTTTTTTAGGCGCCTGTTGCTGTTTGTCGCTGCATGTCATCCTAATTAAAAAGTGGGCAAACAATGTAGCAGCGACGTTAGGCGCCTTTTTGATTATGTTGCTAGGTAGCATACTGTTACTGCCATTTTTTCTAGTGTTGGGCGACTTAAGTAATATTGCTTGGCAACATAAACAATTCTGGCAAGTGTTATTGTATTTAACGGTATTTACCACAGTGGCGACTTTTATTTTACAGCAGTACTTGCTTAAAAGAGTAGGTCCAAACAGGCTATTAGCTTTTACCTATTTAATTCCTATTTTAGTAATGATTCCACAGGGAGTGGAAAATATTTACAATTTAAAAAGTACTCTAATTGGTGTCTTTCTTACTATTCTGGCACTCTACTTAATATCAAGTAAACCCGCTAAGGCGTAAATTTTATCATGGATATTATCACTGAATGAGCCTACAAACCCATATGGAAGAATTCGTGCAATACTTTTCAGGTACTGACCTAAGTATTGATAGTGCCAATTTTGCTAAGTTTGGCCTAAAAGCCAAACTAAAGCACTATCACAAAGGGCAATTGTTGATCACGCAAGGGCAAGCAGCACCTAAGCTGTATTTTCTTGTTAAAGGGTTTGTACGTTATATGAGTATTTCTATAGAAGGAAAAGAGTTTACCCAATCTTTTGCTAGTGCCCCCTGTATTAGCGGCTCAACTCGCGCAATGACTAGAAATGTTGACGCGCTATTTAGTATTGAAGCATTAGAAGATGTTATCTGTTTAGAGTTTGATTGGCAGACATTTTATCAACAAATGAAATCTCAACCTGGCTTTATGGTGGCGTATAACCGGTTATTAGAAAACATGTTTATTAAAAAAGAAGAACGTGAATACGCCTTTGTACAACACAGCGCCGAACAGCGTTATTTAACCTTTTTAGACAATAACCCCGAGTTACGCGATAAAGTTCCACTGAAAATGATCGCCTCACATATTGGTATCACGCCAATAGCGCTTAGCCGTATCCGTAAGAAGCTTAGATAGCAAGCCGAGGTGGGAAATTCAGCTATGTAATTTTAGTGTTAATACTAGCGGTATTAGCTCAAACCTGAACTGATATTTTTGGATAGTAAGTTTTTATCAAGTCTGATAGTAGTAAAAGCTACCATTGCCACCAGTCACTAAGTCGCATTGGCATGACTTCAAAGTGCGCTTTGGAGACATTAGAGTTAAAATTTTTGCCATATATTTTCTCATGAATGTTTATTTTATTGTTAGTGTGTTCCTATATCGTAGGCTGTGATTCCTGCTTTCTACAAGAAAGAGCGGATATTTCCTCTTTTCACACATCGAACAGTTGATTTGTTATTTTTAACTCATTGATCTACAGACAACAATCAAGTAATCTCGCATTATTATAAATTATTGACGATTAACTCCATCTTGTAGAAAGAAGGGATTTTTCCTCATAATAAAGCTGTTGTTATAAGCCCAAGGATGAGTTATGGATAAACTTGTTGAAGATGAATTTCTAAAAGTAAAAGATGACTTTATTTTTGGCGATCAAATTGCACCTGCTGGTTCTAAAATTCAAATAGTTAGCAAACAAGGTCAATATAATGGACTAACTTTACGTATACCTCCTCCCGAATTTGAAGGGTTATTACTCAATACAGCTATTGACTCAGCGGCTAAAGCATTTCTTATGCAAAAAGAAATTCCCACTATCAAGTCTGATTTTGATGGTATAAAGGAGGTTGAACTAACTAGTGATGCAAAGCGTCAATTCTTCCAATATTGTCAGCAGGTCATGATATCGAGTGCATTTAGTGTTTCGGCAATTGAGTCATGGGCAAATAAAACTATTCAATTACTGGGACGTGGAAAAAATTTACAGCCCATCAAATTGGAATTTGAAAATTTAAAAGGTAAAAAATCCTATTTCAATTCAGATCAAATAGCTTCACAACGATCAATCACGCTTGTTCCAAAGCTTTTTCAACTAGTGCCACAAGTCTTGAATTCAAAAACGCTTAAGCCTCATAGTACTCTTCGTAAGAAGTTAGTTACGATTATTGAAGATCGCAATGCGGTTATGCATATGCAGCAAGATTTAAATATCGATGAACAATTGATTAAACGTTCAGATTTCGCAGTGAAGATGTTTGTCACGAATCCTTTTGACTCAGTTTCCACTATTTTAAAAATAATCAATTTTTTCTATGAAAACAGTGATAATGAGCAGCCAGATTGGTTAGCATACAACGAACAAGAATTAACAAAAATACAGCGTAAATATAAGGGCTTATAACAAACCACTCACGCAGGACAAAAAAACAGTTGGTTTTTTCTCCTTTGTCGCTTATTTTAGACAACAATTTTTTGCCTATTAATTAGGCTTTAGCTACCAAGGATGAACCGTGAAGTTTTACGATAAAATTAACGCGTATAAGGAACTTGCTAAACTGGAACAAAATGTACCTGTTCCGAAGCTATATAGCTTATTGTGGAAATTGGGCATTAAAGAACCACCACCTGTTTTTTCTTCGTTTATTCGTAACACTATAATAATATCGGTTTTATTTACCTTAATAGAGTTCACTTTAACGTATCTTATTGTTTTGTTATTCTTGGATGAGAAGCAAGCTACTTCATTACTCGTTTTTTGGATTGGCAAGTCTATTTTAGTAGGACTTTTGGTTGGTATTGGTGCTGGATTTTCGTACAAATCAAAAAGAAAGAAATTGGCATTACCTAATTGGGAGCAATTTCCCAGATAGGTAGCTATAAGCTGTTTAACATGGCGTTACCGATACAAAATCTAATCCAAATATTGTTTATTGTATTTATAGCTAACGTCTTCAATGTGGCAGCTACTGTCCTTAAAGTTTTATTCTAGAAATTAACCGTTTTAAAATTTAGCCAAATATTTTGAAACGTCTTTCTGCGCAAACAGGACGAAAATCATCAACAAAAACTAACTACTTTTTCTAATGTTTAATTAGAAAAAGTGTGGTAGGTATTAAAAAGCAGTATTTTCTCCACAAATAAGTAAAACTCTCACCTTTCAACGGATAATTACAAAATGACAAACTTATAACCTATTGATGATGTGTTAGTAAAAAGGTATTGTTGCACCTTAACTTCCCAAGGATCATATCGTAATGCAAGACAAAATCACCGTGGTAGTTGATTATCTGAACAAAGTTAAGACTCGTTGCACATATAATGCTGCTGCGAAAGCGCTAGGTGTTACACCTCAGGAACTAAAGAAACTGTTGAGTAAGCGCAGGCCCGAAAACTCTTGGTTTGTTAATACGGGAACTGGCAACCCTATAGGGTACACTGACGAAGAAAAACATCCAGAGCTTCATCGTACAAAGCTTATTATTAAATCAGCAGAAGTTTTGACACGAAATCTGGATTTATAGAAAGTTAACAAGTTGCTCAAACCGGACGATTTTAAGCGGGCCTTTGCCCCAAAACTGCCCTTAGCAAAGTGTTATATGTTACCAATAGATGTACCCCCTAAATTAATTCAAGAGTATTCAAATGGCGAAAACCAATTACAACTATGAGAAGCGGCAGAGGGAACTCGCGAAGAAGAAAAAGAAAGAGGAAAAGCGCCTAAAAAGATTGGAAAAGGCTAGTGAAGAAGCGCCATCCGGTGATCCTCTATTAGAGGATGTTCTAAATACATTCATATAATATATATTGAGATACTGGAATAGTGAATCAACTCGTCTTTCAAAGGCGATATTACCAATTAATAAGTATAGTAAATTTAATTAGGAGCGTCGTATTGCAAACTGTAGTTAAGAAATGGTTCCGAGATAAGGAATCTGGATTTCTGGATAACGGTAACGGCCCAGATATAATGGTACGTAAAGCCGATCTTGTTAATTGTGACTTTTTGAAAGTTGGTGTCACAGTTGAGTTTGAATGCTACTCAGATAAGCGAGGATTAATCGCAAAAAAGGTTAAGCTTTCGAATCAGAAGCGAGCGCAACAAGGGATTCGAAGCAATAAACCCTACCGCCCAGGTGTTATGACTTAAGTAATTAACGCGGAATTGGAGTCATTAAGCGATTATTGTTCTATAGAACAAGATGCTGCAATCAGACAATAAAAACTTTCGGCCAAAAAACGGCCAACAATTGTTTAGCCGTATATGCGGGCGTTTTCAATACTAAATATAATCCGAATCAACTTTAAACCTCGACATGTTAATGTATCTAATGTGGCAGAACTGATCATTAATAGTCTACGCCAGTTAACCCTGGCAGTTGTTGCGGGCGTTAGGTAAAGTGGCAATATAATCGAAATCAGGTATAGCGATGTTAAATTTTGAGAAAATAGGTCCGGAGTATGCACATTTGCTAGCTGAGCTGTGCACGGAAACGTTCACCCAAGCCTACGAAGGTGTTCATTCTAAGCAGAACTTGGAAATTTACTGCAGAGAGTACTATTCGGAAAAGGCTATAGAGGAGAGTTTGAGCCTAGATAACACAGTTGCAGTAGTCGCTTTTCAGGAAAAAGAGCCATCTGGATTCTACGTATTAAAACATCATTCATGCCCAAATAAGCTTGACGGCCAAGCTTCTGAGCTAAAACAAATCTATGTGATGTCGAGCTATTATGGCGGCGGATTGGGGCGTAAGCTATTTGATAGTTCAGTAGAACAATCAAAAATAGATGGTAGCAAATGGTTGTGGTTATGCGTGTCCGACATTAACTACCAGGCACAGACTTTTTATAAAAAACTAGGGTTTACCCAAATAGGCGAAGGCCCTACCTTATTCGTAGGCAGTGATAAACTGACTTCCTCAATTCTTAGTCTTGAGCTTTGAGTTGAGAATGCCTAACAAGCCGCTGAAAAATGACGGTAAAAAACGCCGCACTTTAGCGGAGCGTTATCGATACAAAAGTGCGACAAATCAATGATACAGGTTAAATGCTAACTTCCGCAGTGTGGCAAAAGTTAGGGTTTAAAAATCTGATATTTTAAAGCGTCAGATTAAGTTTTAGTCACTACAACTAAGCATCTTAAAGTTGCCAATCAGATTCACAGTAAACCAAATGCGCTTTAGGCTCGTCACCTAAATTGAGTGTGGTCCCTAATAAATTAGTTTGATATTGACCTAAACGTAGCTCGTCTTCATTTTGCCACAAGTCATCATGGTTGATTTTAAATTGACTCAAAACATTAATCGCCTGTTGTGCTTGACCTTGTTCATAATAAGCGCGTGCTAAAAATACTGCTTGTAAACGTGTAGTGATCCCTTCATCTGCCATGGCAATAACTGCTTGATAATTACCACGTGCTAAATGAATACGCATAATAGAATAGTTGCTGTACCCCAAAGTCGTGGACATGTTTAACTGTGCATTTAGCGCTTTTGCTTTATTAAGTTGCTCTAAGGCAAGATCTAAATGCCCCAGCTCGGTATTTGCCCAACCAAGAAAAACCAAAGCGCTGCCTTGAAGTTCTGGGCTAGGGTTGTTGCCTATAAATTTTTCTAGATGGCTGATCGCTTTAAGCAGTTTTGCTTCATCTTTGCCATGTCGGCCTAATGTGCTTTGATCTAAGCCCTGATCTAACATGGCAAAAGCGAGATAAAAATCACTCACCTCCAACAAAGGCTTAGCGCCCAGTGTTTGTGCTATTGCTCTGGCTTGGGAGAAATAATTACTGGCGGTTTTACCGTCATGAAGTTGCATATGATAAAAGCCAGCATAATTTAATGCTTGTGCTAGTTCATATGGCTGTTGGAGTTGTTTATATAAAGTAAGTGTTTCATGTAATGCCTGAGCACGCGTTGTTAATTCAAAAGTGTAGTTTTGTGCAATGGCAAATTGACTCGCCGCTATCATGTTTTGATTACCAAGCTGTTGATAAAAGTTAAGCGCTTTAAGTAAACGGGGTTGGTTTTCTTGTAAATTATTCTCCGGTGATTTTTCTAAGCCGGCATTGCTAGGGCTGCCGAGATAAAATAATCGATTAGCTTCGACGTTTAGTTCGTTATTTACCGCAAATAAAGCTTCTGCTTTATCTAACCAGCTTTGGTGAGTTGTCCAATCATTTTGTAGCCAAGCCATTTGGGCTTTTAATCGGTAGCTGCGCGCCATCTGTTTGGCATCACTTGCGGCTTCTGCTTTATTGAGGGCGACATTAACGTATTCATCAACCTTGCTATTACCACGACGAAAGGCAATTTTTGCGAGCCAATAATGAATGAAAGCATCTAAACTGGGATCATCAGCCAATGCCGCAGCTGAAATACTGTTAAATTCGTTTTCTGCCTCGTGCCATTGACCTAGTGCAAAAGAACTTCTGGCGCGGTATGCGCTTGCCCAATAATTTTTTTCCTCAAGCAGTAGTACTGCTTGGAAGTACTTTCTCGCCCGTAATGGACCTTCTTGTTGTAATGCTTGCATGCCTTGCGCTAATGCTTGCGAGGTAATAGGGTTGTCATTTTTACTCTTCGTGGGCCGGGTTTTATTCGGGTCGAGTAAGTGTAACAATTGCTGACTAATAGACGCTAATGAAGCTGGCAATGAAGGGTAGCTAATACTGCCTTGTTGTATTTGGCCTTGCGCGTGAATTATTTGAAAATCGAGTACTTGTTGTTTTTTATAAAGCCTGACACTAGCAAATATTGCGGCATCAATTGTATGCTCTCGCAATAAACTACGAATATGAACCGGTAATGTCGGCCAAGGTAATTGTGCGTTCAGTAGTAAAGCATTTGCTACTGCAGGCGGGGTAACATGAAGTTGATTGCTAGTCATTGAGTCATGTCGCTGTAGGTCAATTGCCAACATGTCAGCTAAGCCCAGTTCTAGCCAGCCCATGCTTGGTTTTTCAGTGGCATTAATAAAAGGTAAAACTAAAAGTGATTTTATCGCTGTTGTTGAACCAGTAACTTGGTCCTCTGCTGGCGTTTGTTCTTCGAGATAATTTACAGCAAAAAATAGTGCAATTAAAAAGAGAATTACCGATGAAATTTCGATATAGCGTCGTTTAGCAAAACCTTTAGTTTGTCTAGCATTACTGTTTACCGAGTGAGTAGTTTGCCGCGTGTCAGTCGCTATTTCGTTATTGCCCTTATCGGCAATAATACCTGTTTCATTTTGTATTGATGTAGATGCTTTTGATGACGAACTGATGTGGCTTGTTTTTTCTGTTGTTATTTCATCTTCAACATTTTGGGTGTTAGCTGTTCGCTCAGTATTATCGGCTTTTGCTGTGTTATTTGTGTTATCAGTGTCGTCATGAATACCGTCGGTTGGTATTTGTATCCACTGGTAGCCACGTTGCGGATAGGTTTTTATAAAGCTGGGTGATTTGGCATTGTCGCCAAGTGCCGCTCTTAATTCACGTATACTTTGCGTTAGTGAGTTTTCTCTATAATCCCCATGTAGCCATAACTCACTCAACAATTCCTCTTTACTGATAATACGCGTGCGGTGGGTTATTAAATAGCTCAGTAAGTTTGCGACCTTACGACGTAATTGAATTGGCGGTAGCGACGTTTTTTCATCTTCTACTAGCGTAGCAAGGCTGCCGCGACTGTCATCAAAACGAAACTGGGCAAACTGGTAAATCGACATAAGGTGAAAAGTTACTACAAGAAAAGTTACCGCTAATTCTACGTGATACTGTCGGTAAATAACAATGCCATGTAATTGTTTAGATTTTATGGTTGAAGTGCTAATTTGTTGTTGTTAAAGGAAAAAAATTGTAAAATAAATTATTTCATATGAATATCATAAAAATTTGATATAAATTTAACGTCAAATACACCTCTAGCGCTTATCAATTTATTTGTTTTTAGGTATAGGTATAAGAGATAAAAATTTACTGAGGTATAAGATGAATAATCAAATTGATAAAACTGATGTACCAGAAGGTAGCCAAATATCAACAGCGTTGGTTAATGTTTATTATCAGGATGCGCACCGGTTTTTGACTACCTATAAAGAAAGATCTGCCCTACAAGTTTGGTTAGCCCATGCTACATCAACACCAGCTTGGATAAACTTTTTAATGGCAGTTCGTAATAAAGTAGTCTCCTTATTGGGTTTGAAAGATCTGGGTAACTTTGCAGATAAACTTAATGAAAAGTCAGCAGAAGAATACCGAGTGGGCGATCGCATTGGCATTTTCATCCTGTTATTTCTCAGTGAAAACGAAGTAATACTCGGTGATAGTGATAAACATTTAGATGTTAAAATATCAATATATATAGAAGACAAAGCCGGTGAAAATAGTAATTTAGTCACTATATCAACACTGGTTCACGTACATAATTTATTGGGTAAAGTGTATATGTTATTTGTTGCGCCAATACATAAAGTAATTGTTCCGGCGACAATTAGACGAGCTGAATTTGGCGTAACCAGTAAAAATAGCTAATACCATCCCGTATAAAGAAGTGGCCACTTTCTTATACGGATTGGTATAGGTAATACGCCACAATCAAGACAAGTATTATTTTCAATAACTGAAGGTGATACTTGTCCAATATTCTCCATAACCCATTCAATATCGTATTTCTTTTTACGTCAGTGCTTTGCCTCTACTTGAACGTTATACCAGTAGTACTTCCTAACTCAGTAATAAGCCTCCCGACTCAGTAATAAACTACTGCTGTCAAAGGTAAACTGTAAATATCCTTTATGTGAATATTTGTATAAAGCACTGTTTCAAATAACTATTAATTATCATTTTCATATTTCACAAAGATTTTATATCTATTTTATATCGATTATATAGCAATTTCATAACTCTCTATTTGCTTTTCGGTATAACTATAGCTGTAAATATTTATGCCTGATCCTGCTCGTTGTGCATAAACAATGAACATCATTTGAAATAGGAAAAGTTCAATGGAAACTATCATTCAATCGGCCTTAATAGACGGACAACAATCACTTTATATTGTGGCGATAATATTTTTTACTGGCGTGATGACCAGTTTAACACCTTGTGTATATCCTATGTTACCTATCACAGTATCGGTCATCGGTAATCAAGCGAAAAGTCGATTACAAGCTTTCTTACTTTCATTGGTTTATGTATTGGGCTTAGCGTTGATTTATGCCGGATTAGGTATGTTAGCGGCCAGTACCGGACAACTATTTGGCTCAGTTGCCAGTCACCCCGTGACACTATTATTGGTGGCTAGTTTTTGTTTAATTATGGCGTTATGGATATTGCAATGGATCACGTTACCTAGCCTATCCTTTATGTCTGCAGCGACTTCAGTCACTAGCAAAAAACACGCTCACGGTAAGTCAGTTTACCTTAATGTATTTATCACTGGTTGCTTATCTGGATTAGTGATGGCCCCTTGCACTTCGCCGGTATTAGGCATGCTGCTGATGTATGTTGCCGGAGAAGGAGAGCGACTTTGGGCTGGGTTATTAATGTTTATTTTTGCCATAGGCATGAGCACGTTACTCGTTATCGCGGGTAGCTTTAGCGGTTTCTTATCGGTGTTACCCCGCTCGGGCCATTGGTTAAATAGTATGAAATGGCTTATGGCATTACCTATGTTTGCTGCGGCAACCTATCTCATTATCCAAGCACTGTATTAGCGCTAGTAAACACTTCACTAGTGTTTACTAGCGCTAATACATTTAACTAAATTTAATTTAACTAGCACAAAAGGAAAACCAATGAAAAATTTTACTGGTATCAAGGAATCCTCCTTAACTCAGCCTATTTTATTATTATTTTGTCTTATAATTTTTACTGTGAGTTCGCAGGCATCATCATTAAAAATAGGTGATATAGCGCCAGATTTTACGGTAAAAACCCTTGATGGCACCATTGTTAAGTTGAGCGACTATATTGATAAAAAGCCCGTTTATCTTAAGTTTTGGGCGACATGGTGCAGTTATTGTAAAGTTGAAATGCCACATCTTCAGGCTATTTATGATGAAAGTGGTGATCATGTTGAAGTATTGACCATTAATGTTGGTATAAATGATTCCATTAGTAATATTGAGCGGTATTACCAAAAAAATGGTTTTACTATTCCGACAATATTTGATCAAAAAGGAGATCTAACCAGTAGTTTTGGTGTGGTAGGTACGCCTTATCATGTACTCATTGATAAGCAGGGAAAAATAGATTATCGAACCTTTTTAGCGACAGATCTTTTAGATGAAAAAATTGCCGCTTGGTCGGAACAGAGCATAAACACCAAACCTAATACTGGTTCATTAACGATTAAAGGAGCGACACGATGAAAAGCTTTACTAGGATAACGCAGTTAAGCAATTTATTGATGGTGGCTTGGTTATCACTATCATTCTCAATATCAGTAACCGCACAAAAAGTAGGTGAAGAGTTACTTGAAAATTTAACGACATTTAACGGTAAAGCTATTGCCGTTGATAAGAAGAAAATAACTCATTTGGTGTTTATTGATTTGTGGCGTAGCTATGAAGGCAAAGGTGACGAGCAAATGATTGCCGCTTTACCTGATAAATTTTTACAACAAAGCCAACAACTTTGGTTACAGCCTGAAGTGAATGTTACTAAAGCACAATTAGCTGAATTTCAGCAGTATTTCCCTACAGTAACGCCATTAATATTGGATCAACAATTCTCTTTAATGCGGGCATTAAAGGTATGGCAGTCACCTTTTCATGTATTAGTTAAAGATAACAAAAATATATTTTCAGGTGACAATCAAGCACTGCTCGCTTTTATCGCCAAGAGATATTCAATGGCGGCAAATATCACTAATACCGCTAACAGCACATCTACCTATATGGATGAAAAGAGTGTTATTACGCTAGAAAATGAGCAAATAGTAAGTGATGTATTGTCAAACAAGGGCAGTAAACCAATAAAGCCCAATAAGCCGATTATAGGTGATAAGGCACCTCAATTTTCAGCAATAACATTAACGGGAAAAAAAATCACCTTGGCTGATGCATTAATGAAATTAAATAATAGAAAACCGTTAAATTTAATTTTTATGGATGCCTTATGCCCAATGCCGCACTTTCCTGATTGTGAAGCAAAGCTTGCTAAAGTAAATGAGTTGATAAAAGCAGACAAGAGCCGTCAATGGCTAGGTGTGGTGAATTCATATTACGTAAATGAAGAATTTTCCCAACAGTTTGCAGAAAAATTTGCGTTAAAATTACCTTTGTTATTCGATCAAGATAATACTATTTATCGCGCATACGATGTCTATGCTTCGCCTTATCTTATTAAGATTAATCAGCAGGGGGTAATTGAGTCTCGAAGTGACATACTGAACTAATTATACTCTGCGTTACATTTCTTTTTAAGGGAATAACCCTTAATAAAAAAATGTGCCTTGATTCTGAGTCGCTCAGACTTCCTGAAACGAGCATCTTCAAGTGGAAGGGTATAAATAGTCGAAATTCCCTTAGGAAAGAATAGTTGAAAGTTGAACATCAAAGGCCGCTAGTGTTACCCAAGCGATAAGGGCAAAGTAGCTTATCAATTTAAAAATTTATTTGATGTCGAATTTATTCAATCACTGAAGCTTGCTATCGATTATTCTTAATTTTTTAAATAAGGAATATAACGATGACAACACGATTAAATTATTTTGCTACCTCACCACAAGCAATGGACATTTTACTTACTCAAGAAGGGTATATTGGCGAAGCTTTTAAAGATAACAAACGACTGCTAGAATTAGTCAAAATTAGAGTTTCTCAAATTAATCAATGCGCGTTATGTATTGATATGCATAGTAAAGATGCGCTAAAGTTTGGGGAAAGTTTTGAGCGAATTTATGGCTTAAGTGCTTGGCAAGATATGCCAGGCTATTCAGAGCATGAGCAAAAAGCGTTACAATGGGCCGAGCTCATTACTTCAGCACAAGCGATAACTGATGAAAATTACCAAGAAGCTTTGCAAGCATTAGGTGAGCAAACTTTAGTTGATTTAACAATAGCGATTAATGCCATTAATAGTTGGAATCGCATTGCCAAAGCATTTAAACCAGCAGTAGGCAGTTTTGACAACATTTGATTTTTAATTAGTGCTTTATTTAACGTAAGGAGCCTATCTAGCGTGCCAGAATATTTAGACTTTACATTTTTTCAACCGAAAGGGCGCTTAGCTAATATCGTACAAGGCGTGTGGTCAGCTTCTGTTGCACCACATAGCCCGAATAGTATAAAAAGATTACTCCAAAGTGATGCCTGCAGTGGAATATTATTTAACCTTAATTCACCGATACAGTTAAACGATAAGTCGATTGCTATGGGCGGTGTTTTGCTGCCAGTCAGTAAGCAAGCGCAAGAAATTATTTTGCCACCCGATTCTGCAGTAGTGGGTGTTCGCTTTCATCCTGCCATAAGCTTTGCCATTTTGGGCCGTATTTATCAGCAAGCAACAATGATCAATCAAGATGAAGACAATGTATTGGCACTTAATAGCCTTGGCAAGCAGCTTAAACAAGTACAAGGGCATTACGCACGTATTGTCGTGCTGTATCGGTGGTTACATAACGTATTGCTGTCAATTGATGAAGTGCCTGCGTCATTAAAAGCAGCCTTGCAGGCATTAGAACGTAAAAAATCACCCGGAGAGTTGAGTAGCCATGTCGCCTTGAGCCAACGACAAATTGAGCGACAGTTTCAAAAATGGTTAGATATGACGCCAAAATATTATCAACGAATTTCCCGAGTAAAAATCGCCCTTAATGCCTTAAAATTTCAACCAGAAATAGTGCTAGCAAACTTAGCGCTAAGCAGTGGCTTTACCGATCAAGCACACATGACCAGAGAGTTTAAATACATAGGGAAAATCACCCCTAAGCAGTATAGTAAAAGGGTTATTCATGATAGGAATAATATCTAAATTTAGGCTTAAGTTAATATTATGAAATTACACTAATCTCACACAGGCATTATTTCTGGAAATAGGCGAATCTAATGAAACCTGGTTACGTCCATTATTTTTTGATTGGTAGAGCGCTTTATCGGCTCTTTTAATTATTTCCATAATTTTATTTTCTGATTTCTGTTGTATTGCTATGCCAATACTGACGGTAATTTCAAATTGTTCCTTCTCATCATGAAATTTATGTGTCTGTATTTTTTTACAAATTTTATCTGCAACAATCTTGGCTTTGACTATTGTTGTATTTGGTATAATAACAGCAAACTCCTCACCACCATATCTTGCTAAAATATCGATTGAACGAAGGTTATCTTTCAACAATAATGCAACTTCAGTGATGACATAGTCACCGCAGGGGTGGCCATAGGTATCATTAACTTGTTTAAAGTGATCGATATCTATCATCAATAAACCCAACATCATCCCGTTTCTGTTTGCTTCCAATACCCGGATTTCACCATATTCAATAAGATGTCGGTGATTAAATAGACCAGTTAAATGATCACGAATAGATAATTCCAGTAGTTGTTTGTTTTTATGATCTGATGTAGCCTTCATTTTTTTAAGTTTTACAGCCATATTGTTGAATTTATCAATTAAATTACCAAATTCGTCATGTTGATTAGTTTGTTTAATATCAACGTCAAACTCACCAGAAGCAATAATATCTAAACTGTCTATGACTTTTATCAAAGGCTTAACAATAAAATAGGCTAGTAACAAAGATAATATAATGATTACAACTACAGTGAGGATAAGGAGAAAGTAAAACTGGTATTTTAACGTATTTACCAACAGAAACGCTTGTTCAATCTCTTGCTCTGCCAATAAAATAAATTTTAAACCATCAATTTCAGCAATAATAGAGACACCTAATACTGATATGCCAAGGTGATTTTTCCAGATACCCTTACTCTCCTTGTTGAAAATACGTGCCTGCTGAATGGGCTTTGTTTCAAAGTCAAAAGAGTGTTGACTCTCTGTTAAGGATTTTTCCGATGTTGTGATCCCTCTACCTTCAATAGTAAGCATATATATTGATTCACTGGCGGAGAGTATGCGATGTTCTGATTTAGCTCCTAGACTATATAACAGTTCACCTGAAAACAAATCTTGTATTTTATTCATTCGGTAATGGTTGACCAAAACACCATGCGTTAACTGTGTTTTGTCACTACTAAGAATAGGGGAGGCTACAGCCCCTAATAGTTGTAAATTAAGATGATGATGAAATTTAGAAACATAACTCTGGGAAAGGCCTTTTTGATAATAAAGCTCTTCTGATAGATCTTTTCCGATCCGACTGCCTAAAGTAGAAGCGACTATCAGACCTTGGGGATTGACAACATCAATAAACATTAAGTCACTTTGAGTTGGTAATTTGTTTTGTCTTAAATGATCGTTTAAGTTTTGTGCGGAACCGAGTTTATTTGTTATTTTAATTAATTCATTCTTAATAAAACCGTCTGAAGCAAAATCCATGGTATTGGTTTTTAGTGTTTCTAAAAACAGATGAATTTCCCCAACTTTATATTCTGCGCCCATGCTTAATTGTGCTAGCGTACTTTTTCTTAAGGCGTCTTCACTACCGATAAAAAATAATTTGCTTAGCAGCAATAAAGGAAAAATGGCAACCAAAACGAGTGCAATGGTTAATTTTATTCTAAGTGAAAAGTTTCTAATTAGTTTCATAAATAATGGTTTATTCTATATTTAATAGTAGGTGATAATCGCTTCAATATTTATTATGGCGGTAGCTATAGTTATGACGTTAACTTCTGGGTACTAGCATAAATGATAGCTTTCTGATTTCTGAAAGTAGGTGCTATCGCAGAAGGTCTGTTCTTTTAATGATGATGGTTTGGCGTAAAAATACCCTTGTACTAAAATATCGACAATACCAATATCCTTTATCAAATTATGCTGAGATAAATTTTCAACACCTTCAACTACGATTATTACCCCTAATTTATGGCATAGTTGCAGTAAAGCTATCAAGGTTTCTAGTTTCCGTGCTCTGGTTTCAATATCACAAACCAAACTACGATCAATTTTAATAATATCAACATCTAAATTATTGATATAATTAAGTGTTGAGTATCCAGAACCAAAGTCGTCTATGGCAATTTTTATTCCTTGTTGCTTTATCCACTTAAAATGATTAACCACGTTCTCAAGAGAAACTGGAGATGAGTCAATTTCAGTCGCTTCAAAAATGAATCGAGATTTGTCTATGCCAAATTCATCAAAACTAGTGAGTAACGCTTGAATTAGTGTGACATTAATAATTTGTGGCATGTTAAAATTTAAAGCAAAACTGACACCTTGGTATAAGTCATCATTATTATTTAAAAATATAAGCAGTTGTTTAGCCACATAAAGTGCTACCTTAGATAAGTATCCATTTTTGCTGGCTAATTCAATTATCTTGGTTGGATTAACCTCGCCATACTTGACATGTTGCCAACGTAGTAATATTTCAACCATGATCACTTCTTCTGTATCGAGGTTAAATATTGGTTGGCCAGCTAAGTGCAATAAATTATTGTTCATCGCCTTTTCTAGCGCTATAAACATATCTCTGTCGGTATGAGTAAAATAGTCCAAATGATGATTAAAATATTGCCAATTAAGTGCTTCTGATTTTGCTAATTTAAGTGCAATATCCGCTCGTCGTAATACTTCGCTATGTTTTGTTATCTGTGTAGTAAGATCGACCAATCCGAGAGATAGTTGAATATCGATAAAGTCATGCTTATAAGGGATAGGTTGTACAAGGAACTTAACAAATTTATTTATCTCGTCCATACTTTGATGTTTAAAAATAATACCAAACTCCTCCTGATTTAAACGATAGAGGATAGCATCTTCCTTTAATGTCTTAATTAACCGTTCAACCAGTATAGACAATGCATAGTCAGCTGCCTTTCTACCAAAACTATTGAAAATTTTATTGAATTTATTGATTTTTAAAATAGCAAAGGAAAGTGATAATCCTAAATCAATTCGTTGTTCAATATTTAAATGAATGTCTAGGTCTTTAAATAAATCGTCTCTGCTTCCTATTTGATATAACTGATTGAAGTTACGTTGTAGTGTCTGCATTATCTCTGCTCCATTTTATTACATATTATTATTATCGAACGGTAACACTGCTCAAGAAGTCAAATAAACCAATAATGAATAGACCTCCTTTCTCTTGTTTAACTATAGAGATAAAGCACTTAAAAAACAGACGCAGAATAAAAATCGGGAGATGCTCCCGACAAATTGATCTTTTATCTATGCTAGTGTTGATCTAGATTAAAGTCGTTTAAAGACAAGTATGTATAAGTAGAAATGTTGATATTTAGATATTTTGTGTTAGTTGTACGCTATTAATAGTGAGTGGGCATTATGAAGATAAAAAAGTTGTCATATTATTTACCTTTTATAAAAATTGACAACGGTCTGTCCTCGCACCAATTTCATCATAAATTAAAACTGTCGTTACTTTTTATTTTTCCGTTATTAATTTCAATTAGTGGTGCTTTGTTTCAAATAGATAAACTAACAACTCGCGCATCGCAACTGGCTAACTTAGAGGGGTTAACCAACCTAACCATTGAACTCAGTCATCTTCTTCATGATCTACAAAAGGAGCGGGGTTATGCCGGTCTTTATATAGCCACTAATGGTACTAAGTTTAGATCAGAGTTGCTTGAACAACGAGCGTTAGCAAGAATAAGTAATAGCCATATATACAAGCTACTTACATCAAAAGTTTTTACTGCTAACACCAAATTTGAAAATAGATTGAAGAGCTTTAGCAAACATTTAGCTGAATTTGAGCAAGTTCGTCTTCAAGTTGACAATTTAGCAATAGATGAAACTAAGGCTATTCAGCTTTATAGCCAATTAAATCATAAGTTACTCGATGTAATTACTACTATTGTTCAGCTAACCGTTGATAGTGAACTGACACAGGCATTTTCTGCTTATACATTCTTTCTTAAAGGCAAAGAAAGTGTTGGTATTGAAAGAGCAAAGTTTAGTGTTGCTTTTGCTAGAGGATACTTTTTAGACAATGAATATAAAGAATTGGTTAAGTTGGAATTAGAACAAGCGCTTTATTTTCGTGAATTTGCGGAACATACGAGTGATGGATTACAACAATCCTTTGGAAAACTTTTTAATGAGCAAGTATTTAAATCTGTCCAACAAATAAAAACTAATGCCTTGGTTAACAAAAAGGTTAACAACAATGTTACCGACTGGTTTAATACCAGCACTACTAAAATTGATAAACTAGATTTGTTCGCAGATGAAATATCGGTGGAACTTATTTCTAATGCTAGTCGGCTAAAGCAAAGCAGTGAGCAAGAGATGCTCTACTGGCTGACGGCATTAATAATCCTTTACATTGTTATCTCTGGCTCTGGTATTTGGTTAATTACCCATATTAACCGTACAGAAATCAATAGAATTAAAGAATATCAGAGCTTATTTTCCAATAATTCAGCAGCAATGGTCGTAGTACATGCAGAAACACAAAACTTCCTCTACGCCAATCACAGTTTTGCTGAGCTGGTCGGCTATAGTCAACAGCAACTATCTAAACTTAATGTCACTGATTTTCATCGTAAAAAAGATATCGCTCACATTTTAAAACTTATTGAAAGTATGGTATCCGGAGAAATATCGGTAGCTGAAAAAGTGTTATTTATCCGAAGTGACGACAGCGTGTTTTTTGCCGATATATTCGCATTCCCAATAACCATAGATAAGCAAGAATACCTAGCAGCCCATGTCGTAGATATTACTAGTAAACTACAAGCTAAACAGCACATAGAGCAATCTGAATTAACCTTAAAAATGATATTAGATAGTATAAATTCAGCTGTTGTTGTGTTTGACGAAAAAAATAATCAACCGGTATATATGAATAAAAAAGCGATTGAAATACATCAACATAAGCATGAAAGTGAAGCGACATGGTCACTATTTGAACAGGGTTTTCGTTCTAATTTATATGATGACTTTGCAAATAATTCAATCATTAAAAAGCAATATTTCAATAAATCAAAACAATGTTGGTACCAAATTACCAGTAATATCATTGATTGGAGTGACGGTCGGACTGTTTGCTTAAAAATGCTCAAAGACATTACCGAAAGCTGTGATGCTGAGCGTCGTAATAAAAATTTACTCACTGAAAACCGTCAATTATTGAGTAGAAATTACCTGTTAATAGAGCAAGAGCGTAAACATATTGCTAAAGAGTTGCATGATGAATTAGGTCAACTTTTAACTGGCATAAAACTTCAGGCAGATTTTATCTCTCGCCAAACAGATAAAGAGCAAGAAACCTTACGAAGTTCAGCTAAAAGCATTGTTCAGGCCACAAGTGAGTTAATCAAATCTACCCGGGACATTACTAATAATTTACGGCCAATTATTCTCGATCAATTAGGCGTAATTGACGCCATAAAAGAATTAGTACAAAACTGGCGGAATCTAAGTAAAAACATTCAATTCGAGCTTAATACCGAGATTTTACCACATCAGTTAAGTGACGAACTCCAAATAAGTGTTTACCGAATAGTCCAAGAAGGGATCACCAATGCATGTAAACATGCAGATGCCCACCACATTGAAATTACACTGAAATTTATCCCCTCATCTCACGACAATAATCGATTTTTATTGCAATTGAAAATTCAAGATGACGGAAAAGGCTTTGCGCAACATAGTGAATATTCTAATGGTATGGGAATTATTAACATGCGAGAACGAACCGAAGCACTCAATGGTGTTTTTTGTTTAATCAACAAACATAAACAAGGGGCAGAAATTTTTATCACCATCCCACTTGAACCCATATTGCAGGAAGAACTATGTCATTAAAAATACTTATTGCTGATGACCATGCCATAGTACGTAGCGGCCTGACGCTATTATTAAACTCTCAGCTTAACTATCAGGTTATGAAAAGTGTTACCAACGGTGAACAATTATTATTTGAATGTCAGCACCATCTACCCGATCTTATTATCACAGATTTATCTATGCCGGGGATTGGTGGTGTTGAGTTAATACGTCGTTTACTGCTTAAATGGCCAAATATCCATATTATGGTTTTCAGTATTTATCAAAACCCTTATCTGGCTAAACGCCTGATTGATATGGGCGTGAAAGGCTATATCAGCAAAAATAGTGATACTGACATTATTCTAGCAGGCATTACTGCTATCACTCAGGCCGAAACCTACATTAGCCCTGATATATGTTTTCATACAGAACAAGAAAAACCCTTGTCAAAACTAACAGCTAGGGAACTCGATATATTTTGCTGTATAGCCAAAGGCTTAAGTGCAAAACAGTCTTCAAAAAAACTTTTTTTATCAGAAAAAACCGTTGCCAATAATATATCTCTTATTAAGAAAAAGCTAAAAATTGCCAGTTCAATAGAGATAGTTCATTTAGCCATGCTTGAAGGGCTTGCTAGCCCTAGCTAGAGAAACATTTATTAAGCAGAGTTCAGGTTATTTATATTAATGAACATTTTGTAACCGCGATAAGATCAATTTATCGGGGAAGATCGTGTAATAAAGTAAGCAAATTTAAAAAGGAACATAACAGATTAACGATTTTAAATAAGAAAACATACCCAATAGCAAGGAATAATAATGATTAGAAAAATAAAAATAAGTTCAAGATTAACTGTGGGTTTTTTATTATTGGTGCTCATACTAGCACTGTCATCTATTAGTTCAATCTTTCAAATTAGCTCTATCACCAAAAATGCTAACAACGTTGTTGAATTACGAATTCCCACTGCGCAAGCAAGTGCTAGTGTGTTAAATGGCGTTAATCATGCTCTTGCCGCGTTAAGGGGCTGGATGCTTTTAGGTAAGGATAAATTTAAAGCTGAACGGCAACTCGCATGGGATACAGAAATAACCCCCGCAATGACAACATTAGATAAAATGTCTGCTAATTGGACAAATCCTAAAAATATAACCCGCTTAAAAGAAATGAAAGCCTTACTAAAAGACTTTGAGCAAGAGCAGAAAAACATCGAAGACATAGCGCAAACGTTACAAAATACCCCTTCAATTGAGATGCTTTATACGAAAGCGGTGCCACAAGCATCTATTATGGCTAAAGAAATAACAAAATTAATTGATATTGAGCTTAACCTTAAAGCAAGCACTGATAGGAAAGCTTTATTGGGGATGATGGCAGATGTACGTGGTTCACTGGGCTTAGCGCTGGCTAATATCCGTGGCTACTTATTATCAGGGGAAGAGCATTATCGACACTCTTTTAAACAATTATGGAATAAAAATCAACGAAGATTTGAAGACTTAAAAGCACAGCAAGCTTTACTCAATACAGAACAAAAAAAATCACTATTGATATTTTCAGAAGCAATGGCTGTTTTTGCACCGTTGCCTGAGCAAATGTTAAACTCCCGTGCGCAAGATAACTGGAATGTAGCTAATCACTGGTTAGCAACTAAAGCAGCGCCGTTAGGATTTAAAATAAAAGTTATTTTAAATGAAATGGCCATTAATCAAAAAACGCTATTGAAAAATGATGCTAATGTTTTAGTTGAGAGCAGTGATGATGCTATTTCTATTGCTTGGTTATTGCTCTTTGCTGGTATTATTACCGCAATTTCCTTAGCCGTTATTATCATTAGAAGTATCATCCCCCCCCTTAATCTAATATCAAAAGGGTTACTTGAAATAAAAAACAACAATGACATGACCATTAGTCTTGATAATCAAGGGAGTGACGAAATTTCAGCGATGGCTGATGCCTTAAATAATGTATTTACTACATTTAAGGTGTCTTTACATGAGGTTTCAAGTGCAAGTCATCAAATATCGGTGACCGCAGAAGAAACCTCTGTTATTTCAACTCAAATAGCAAACTCTATTCAAAGTCAGGCCGGGCAAACTGAGTTAATAGCGACCGCTATAAATGAAATGACTGCAACAGCAAAAGAAGTCGCTCAAAATATATTGAGTACTTCAGATGCTTCTGATGAAGCTAATATACACGTCAGTACGGGCACAGAAATAATGCAAAAAACGATTTTTACTATTAATGATCTCGCTGACAAAATATTGGACACTAGCCAAAGAGTAAGTGAATTAGAGCAAAATAGTATTGAGATTGCTAACGTACTTGAAGTAATTAATTCAATAGCTGATCAAACTAATTTATTAGCTTTGAATGCGGCTATTGAGGCCGCTAGAGCAGGAGAGCAAGGGCGGGGCTTTGCTGTTGTTGCTGATGAGGTGCGTGCTTTGGCTGCAAGAACGCAAGAGTCTACGGGGGAAATCAGCACCATTATAAATAAATTACAACAAAGCGCTAAAGTTGCCGTGACTTCTATTACTCAAAGCCAGGAACAGGTTGATGAAGTGGTTAATCAAGCGAAGTTATCTGGCGAAGTACTTGTTACCATTTCCGAATTTATTACTAATATAAATGATATGAGCAGTCAGATAGCAACAGCATCAGAGCAACAAGGTGTTGTAGCAGAAGAAATAAACATAAATGTGGTGAATATTCATGATAAAACGCAAGAGAATGTTGATGCTGTATCAGAATCATCAAAATCAGGTCGTGAATTAGCAGAGTTGTCTCTGCAGATGCAAACACTAGTATCAAGGTTTAAAATTGCTTAGTTTAGGGGCAAATTTTAACGTGAATATAACGCAGTACTAACCTTCACGGGGAATTGTAAGCCTTAGAAGTGCAGGATAACGTAGTGTTTTAGTGGTTATTTTAATTCACAAAACTAAAGGTTAACTTCCTCGGTTTTATATATTAGATTTATATGAAAAATAATATTATTTTATCTGAAATTAATGTATTCCACTCGTTATGTGAGCAATGGGCTGAGCCTATGCTTATCATTAAAGAGAATTGTTTTATTGACTGTAATCAGGCAACGGTTGATATTTTAACATTGAAAAATAGAGACGAAATTTGTCAAACTCACCCGAGTGAAATATCACCAGAATATCAACCAGATGGTATACTTTCCTATATAAAAGCAGAGCAGTTGATTGCAAAATGCTATGAAAAAGGAATGCACAGATTTCCATGGATGCATCAAAATAAATTAAAAGAGCAATTTTGGGTTGAAGTCACTATTGTTAATCTTACTCTCGATGATAGTAAATATATGTTGTGTAGTTGGAGAGATATCAGGGGTTATCAAGATTCATCTGAACTACAACATGAGCTTATTCAAGAGCGTGGTTCAAAAACTCAGCAATATGAGCTTATTGAAGAGCGTGGTTCAAAAGCTCAGCAATATGAGTTTTTTAGACAGCATTTATCCTGTCAAACTTTACCTTCAACGACTGAACATGTTATCCAAAACTATAATTTACTGAATGAACATAAAAAAGCTATTGATGCCAGTGCCATTGTTTCGAAAACAGATCTCCATGGAGTTATTACCTATGTAAATGAAAAGTTTTGTGAAATATCTGGTTATAGTGTTAAAGAGTTGGTTGGCAAGATGCATAATATAATAAGCCATCCTGATACCCCTAAAGCTATTTTTAAAGAGTTATGGTCTGTAATTTTAAAGGGAAATGTTTGGCAAGGAGTTATAAAAAACAAAAGCAAAACAGGAGAGGCATATTATGTTAATAGTACTATTTGTCCAATTTTTGACCTTAATAATGAAATAATAGAGTTTATTGGTATCCGTTACGATGTAACCGATATATATCGCCAAAACCTTATTATTAAAAATCAAAATACCGATCCAATTACGCAGTTGGGCAATGCAACAAAATTATTATCCGATATACATAAATTTAAAAAGCGTACGTTAATTTTAATTAAAATTAACGAGTTATTGGATATTCAACAAGCTTATGGTTTTTCTATTTATAATGATGCCTTGCTTGTCATTGCAAATAAATTACAAAGTAACTTATATGAAGGTTCTAACATTTATCGGTGGAACGATGATATTTTTGCAATATTAATTTCAAATCAGAGTGATGTAGAAAAAATTAAAGACTACTGTAATGCTATTCAATTAAGATTAGAAAAAAGATTCGTAGAAATCCAAGAGAATGAATTCTTCATAACGATGAATATTGGTATAGCGATAAACTGTCAATGTGAAAATGTGGTTAATGATGCTCAAAAAGCATTAAGAAATGGCATAGAAAAAAATCAACCTATCAGCTTTTATTCTGATGAAATTGATACTCAACAGCAATTAATTAATAGTATCAATTGGTCAAAAAAAATTAAGAATGCGCTGACATATGATGATATAAAAATTTTTGGTCAGAACATATTTGATACACATGGTGATGTATATTCAACAGAAATTCTTATGCGTTATTTTGATAAAAATACGAAAGAATATATATCCCCTTTCTTCTTCCTTAAATATGCTGAAAAAGCGCAGTTATACACAAAGCTATCAATGAGAATAATTGAACAATCATTTCAGTACTTTTCTAACACATCTAAAAGATTTTCAGTCAATTTAACCATGAACGATATAAAAGACAAAACCATGTCAAATTGGATTGTTAGTGCTATAAATCAATACAATGTTGGAAACTATTTAACAATAGAACTAGTAGAGTCAACAGATTATGAGCTAGAAAGTGGTTATCTTTTAAATTTTTTAAAAAAAATTAAAAGCTTAGGTTGTAAAGTTGCCATTGATGATTTTGGTAGTGGGTATTCAAATTTTGAATACCTAATGCGCATGCCAATTGATATTATGAAAATTGATGGAACATTGATTAAAAATATACATAAAGATCAAAAGTCATTGGAAATAGTAAAAACACTAATTCAGTTTTGTAAGGCAATGAATTTAAAAGTTGTTGTGGAATACGTTGAAAACATAGAAACTTTGGAATTACTTAAATCGTTAAATGTAAACTACTTTCAAGGGTATTATTTTCATAAACCTGAATTATTAAATTAAAAAAACAATCTGTGCAATATTTATTTTTCTTACTGACCTGGTCAAGTGAATTCAGTCACTCTAGTTAAGCTACTTTTTCTAACTCATTAAAAAAGCGCTACAGTTGCCGTAACTTCCATTGTTCAAAGCCAGGAACAGGTTGATGAAGTTGTTAATCAAGCTAAGTTATCTGGCGAAGTACTTGTTACTATTTCCGAATTTATTACCAATATAAATGATATGAGCAGTCAGATAGCAACAGCATCAGAGCAACAAGGTGTTGTAGCAGAAGAAATAAACATAAATGTGGTGAATATTCATGATAAAAACGCAAGAGAATGTTGATGCTGTATCAGAATCATCAAAATCAGGTCGTGAATTAGCAGAGTTGTCTCTGCAGATGCAAGCACTCGTATCAAGATTTAAGATCGCTTAATTGCTGATAATTTATCTTTTTCAAAGTGCGTATAGTTGATCAAATTAACTATACCCGCTCCGCTTGAAGTCAGGCTGCAATTATACCAATTGAAGTAATGAATAGATCATTCATTATTTCATTTGGTATTACCCTCTCCTAAATTTCTTTTTAGAGGAGGATAATCCATTAGGGGGAAACTAAGTCATGAATGGGATTACAAAAATTTTTATTAATGCAAGGAAACAATCAAATTTTTTAATAGTAAATTAGCAGTAAATGATAACTTACGGCTAATAAATCATTTAAAAGTTGTGCTTAAAGCATCAATTAACGCAGCATTTTTGTTTACTTCAATACCTGTTGTATTAACCTGTTGTGCTAACTCCGCATTATTTTTAGATATATCATCAATGGTTAATATGCTCTTATTGATTTGGTTAGCAACGACGCTTTGCTCTTCTGTAGCTGTTGCTACTTGAGCTGTCATATCACTTACGTCATTTATATTATTAACAATACTGCTCATTGTTTGCTGTATCTTAAGGGTACCTTCAGAGCATTCTTCGGCATTAACTTTGCTCGTGAGCATCACCTTACTCCATTCCTTTAACGCTGTTTGTAGTGTAAGGACCGAAGATTGAATTTGTACTGTGGCACTTTGTGTTCTACTGGCCAGTGTTCTGACTTCATCGGCGACTACAGCGAAGCCCCTACCTTGTTCACCAGCCCTAGCGGCTTCTATTGCTGCATTTAACGCGAGCAAGTTTGTTTGATCGGCAATGCCTTGAATTTCAGACATAATGGTTGATATTTTTTCTACATCTAGAACTAATTCATTAGCATTATTCGCCGCATTTTCAACATCTTGTGATAAATCAATGATTTTCTTTTGACTTATTTCAATCACTTCAATATTTTGTTGGCATTCATTTTGAATACTGACCACTTTATCATGCGTAGATGTGGTGTTAGAGCTCACCTCCTCTATAGTCGAACTCATTTGGGTAATTGCAGTGGAAAATTGTGCCAAATGTGAGTTCTCTTCCTGTATGCCTTCAAGCATTTCACTTGATACTTTCTCTAATTCAGCGGATAGCCTTACTAAAGTTCGGCCTGAATCTCGACTTCGCCCTAATATGGTTTTAATTCTTGCTTTGTATAATTCCACAGGATAATTGATTATATTTAACAATCCCTTTCCAGAATATATTATTCGTGAAGGGCTGTCTGATGACGATTTGGTGCTAGCCACAGCATTAGGAAAAAGTATGAGTTCTTCAGAAAATATAATGAAAAGCAAAGCGACACATACCAAGAGAATGATAGGTGAAAATATGGAATTAACAAATATAGAATTCGCGATAAAAGCTAACATTATGACTATTACCCCTATAATGCGCTTCAAATTGGTGTTCGCGTGAAAATCTCGAGTTGACTTGCCGCTGTTTAATTTGTCATAAAACTGTTGCGCTTTTTTCTTTTGATCTTCTGAGGGCTTGGTTCTTACCGATTGGTATCCAGTGATTCTATTATTTTCAAATAAAGGGGTTACGTATGCATCTACCCAATAAAAATCACCATTTTCACATCGGTTTTTTACCATGCCGCGCCATGAATCGCCACGCTTTAATTTTTCCCATAAATCACCAAATGCAGCTTTGGGCATATTAGGGTGACGAACAATATTATGGTGCTGTCCCATTAACTCATCTAAGGAGTAGCCAGCAACTTTACAAAATTCGTCATTTGCATAGGTTATTCGGCCTTCAAGGTCGGTAATTGATACTAATTGTTCTGTGTCTGAAAAAGTTCTTTCGTTATTTGATATGTGAGTCATAAGTGAAATCCATTATCTACTTTAAGGTTTAAGGGGGTATTAGGTATTGATTCCTAACAGATGTTAATAATGCCAAATCATTGATTTATATCAATGAAAAAATTGTAACATTTTGATCCATAACAATAGGTTATATGCAAACTCTTGGTATAAGCAGTCATTTTTACTCATATTTTAATTTGTTAGATAAAATCAATGTATGAATTAGTTGGGAGACTTTTATACCACTTTAAAAGAGTTTTTAAATGAGTTCAGCTTCAACGTTTCCTTTGTAATGTTTACTTCATCGATCAATTCTATTGGTAATCTATTTGATGGCGTAAAATACTTTGCATCTCAATTCTAATTATTCAATTTAAAAACAAGTAATATGAGTGATTATCGATTGCTAGTTAATTTAATTATTGTAAAATCCTTGTTTATTGAATTTAGCTCACTATTGAAAAATAACAACTAAAGGATGAAGAATGGAAGTTAAGAATAAAGTATTAACATGTTTGTTATTACTTTTTAACAGCATTGCTGCTGCGAAAGATTCAATACCTCATGAAGATATAATGTTTGCTTGTGTTGCTGAACTAAGTCGTCACGTTAAAGATGATGTTGTTATTGGTGATATAAAAAAGCAATGTAATGAGAAAATACAAGACCCACTAGAAAAGCGTATATTGTTAGAAAAAAGCGTTTCATCAAATCCTTTTGCGATACTGCCACATAAACCTAATTATATACTTCCATTTACCTATTTTGATGCGAATGAAGTCCCTTATACAGAGACTTTACAAGGATATAATTTAGATGATTTGGAAGCGAAATTTCAAGTTTCTTTGAAGCATGTAATCACTAGAGACGTCTTTATTGATAACTTAGACATCTATGTCGCATTTACTGCTACAAGCTGGTGGCAAGCATACAACTCTGACATATCGGCTGCTTTTAGAGAAACAAATTATGAGCCTGAAATAATTATTTCCTACAAAAATTCTTGGTCGCTTTTTGGACTGACCATTGATCATAGCACTCTATCTTTTAATCATCAGTCTAATGGACAAGCAGGGGAGTTATCTCGAAGCTGGAATCGAATTATTGCAGGGGTTACGATAGTTGATGATAATTTAATTTGGAACATCAACACTTGGTATCGAATTCCCGAAGAAAGTAAATTATCCACTGGTGACCCTAGTGGCGATGATAACCCTAATATAGAAAACTACATGGGGTATGGAGAGTTAGGTCTTTTATGGAAAGTATCTCCAAACCACAATATTGACTTTATGTTTCGTAATAACCTAAAAAGTGATAATAAGGGAGCGATTCAAATTGGTTGGTCATTTCCACTATATACTCATTTAAGAGGTTATGTTGAATACTTTAATGGCTATGGCGAAAGTCTCATTTATTATAATGAACATGTTTCCCGTATTGGTATTGGAGTAAAACTTACAGATTGGTTATAACTCTGTAATAAAATTTTGGTAGTAAAGTAGGTGTCATACCAAGTCCATTAAGTTATTTCCCACTCAGCGAGAATTAAAAGGCTTAGAGGCAAGGCATTGATTGAAGAGAATGATTGTTCAGGAGAATATGCTCCTGCATTCTCTAATAATCTACGTCCATGTAGCGTCCTTGTCAAAATTAATAACGAAGTATAAAGCATTTCTAAACCAGCCCTTAATAAAAAATGTGCCTTGATTATGAATCGCTCAGACTTCCTGAAACGAGCATCTTCAAGTGGAGTAAGTATACATTTTAAGGCTCACCTTCTTCATATTGAGGTACACCTTCAGGGATAGTTTCCCAACTAGCTTTTGAGCCAACAAAAATATGCTTGCCTAATTCAACTTTTGGATCTCCATTAAGGCAACCCAAAGTGACGCCATGAATAACTCCTTTGTAAATACCACAAAGTGTTGAGCCACATTGACTACAAAATTGAAGGCCAAAACCTTCAACACCAATATAAGATGTGAGAAGAGACTCACCAGATAGCCAATTAAACTGCTGGGGCGCGACTAAAGCGTAAGCTGATGCTTGGGCACTAAATGCTTTACGACATCGTGAACAGTGGCATGACTTAGCATCACGCAAATTTCCATTTATCTCATATTTTATTTCACCACAAAAGCACTCGCCTGTTATTTTCATTTTATTCTCCGGTATACCAATACACTAATACCAATCCGTATAAGAAAGTGATCGCTTAGCGAGAATTTAAAGGCTTAGAGGCAAGGCATTGATTGCAGGGAATGGTTACTCCCTTATCAAAATCAATAACGCAGCATATAAGGGCACCATGATAACAGCACAAAATTTGTTTGATGTAGAAATAACTATATCCTCATATATTTTGTTTGTTCTAATGTCGCCCATGTCGCCCATGTCGCCCATGTCGTTCTAAGTGGTCACTTCTTTATACGGAATGGTATAATCTAGGTCTAATAATTCTATTTCATTATCTTGTCAGTAACTTTCTATGTATTAACCGTTATTATTCCGTCCAGCTCTTCTCCTTGAGGAGGCTCAAAAAAATTTTCTGTATGTGCAAACATGTCGGGGGTAACTTCTAAAGAGTAAGTAGCTCCCTGTGTTTTATTTCTCTCGAAAACTCGTTTTTTTCTCGTTTTAGAATCAGAAGTTACATAATGAAGTTGAAAATCTGTATTATGATCAAAAGCCTTTTTACGTATAAGATCCCTTTGCTGTTTGTTTGCAGAAGCGCCATCTAAAACAATATTAATATTCTGACGTAACAGTTGTTGGGAAATAAGCCAAATTTGTCCTCGGCAACGTTGGTACTTTTCAATTGCCCAGGCACCAACAACTTGCATGGGTTCACTAAGTAACCCTTCTGGTGCATCTGGTACAAAAAGTTTACTTAGCCACTCGTCTTCAGAAAAACGTATGGCATTATGCACTTCGGCTATTTCTTTAGCATAAGTGGTTTTACCCGCCCCTATTGGTCCACATATTAGATGGATCATTTTAATTCCTAATCATTAAAGCCCAGTTAATAGGCATATTATAGTTGGCTAAAATAAATGATGAAGGAACAAACGCCAACTGTATTTTGTTCTTGCATGTTGCTTCGTTTGGATTTTATGCTTAATTATCAATAATGTCTTCTCTTTCTTTTTGATACTCTTTAAATGATTTTGATTCGGTTTTTATACATTCTTCATATTGATGGGGTGGTAGTTTTCTGCATTCATTCTCATCATATTTTGGTTGAATAGACTCATATAGTTCTTTACTACTACAGCCGAAAATAGAGGTTAAAACCAAAGCGATGAATAGTGTTTTTATTAAAAATATTAACGGGTTCTTCATATGCATTTAATCCTGTTAAGATAAAATTTTGTGCCTAAAATATTGAATAAACTAACGGTAACCAACGATGTTTGGTCATAATTAAAACAACTAATCGTTATTTACTACTGTTTTTATTTATAGAATTATTAATCGCTTCTATTTTGGCCCGTTTTTTTTACGAAAATTAATACCAAGTGAAATAATTAATGAGTCAATTTAGAGCTATGCTAGAGAAGTTAGAATAAGCAAAATTTGAGCGTATATAGTCGTTCTATATCAAACAAATTTGTGATGTTACCACTTACCTTACAAGCTCACAGGGGCTAGTTTAAAAGGTTTATATGCAGTGTTATTGATTTTAACAAGGACGCTACATGGACGTAGCTTTTTAGAGAATGCAGGAGCATATTCTCCTGAATAACCATTCTCTTCAATCAATGCCTTGCCTATATGCTTTAATTCCACTGAAATCACGCACTTTGAATGATAACGGGTATAAACAATTAAATCGAGATGGCTTTCGCAAAATGCTTTTTAGCGTGATTATTAGTTGATAACTGTTAACCGTGCATTTTCAAAAATTTTTCGAGTAAGCTTGCTTCATCTTCTACATGGTTTGGATCAGGCTTCACGCAATCAATAGGGCATACACTTACACAGGTAGGTTTTTCATAATGACCTATACATTCAGTGCATTTATCTGCATCAATCTCATATATGTGCTCCCCTAATGTGATTGCTTCATTAGGGCACTCAGGATCGCACATATCACAGTTGATGCAGCTGTCTTCAATAAACAAGGCCATAAGAGTTTAAGCCTACTTATCTGCTTGGTTTTGCGCAAAAGGGTGGCGAGTTGTGCCGCCCTCAGTTAAATAACGCATGATAATTCCAAAGGCTAAATCTAGCTCTGTATCTAGTTCAATGGCAACTTTATGACCTGACCCTTTGGCATCAGTGATGGCTTCACCTGTTTTACAATGGATCATGTTTGTTAGGGTAAAGCTAACATTGCCGTTTGGCGTCATTAGTTCTAATGTATCGCCGACAAGGAATTTATTTTTGACATCAATTTCAACTAACCCTGACTCTTCATTTCGGCCTAATACTTCACCAACAAATTGTTGAGTATCGCTTTTGGAATAACCGTAATCATAATTTTGCGTATCAGAAGGGCGGTGACGCTTTAAAAATCCTTCGGTATAACCACGATGTGCTAAATGCTCTAAATCTGTATTTAGTAGAGGGTTAAATGCTTTATTTGCCATGGCATCATTCATTGCTTGTCGATAAACCTGCGCAGTACGAGCGCAATAATAAAAAGATTTGGTTCTCCCTTCAATTTTTAGGGAATGTACGCCCATTTTAACTAGGCGTTCAACGTGCTCAACAGCACGTAAATCTTTTGAATTCATGATATATGTACCATGTTCATCTTCGAATGCTGGCATATACTCGCCTGGACGGCCTTGTTCTTGTAATAATATTATGTCGTCAATAGGCTGTGGCTTTTCTTCAGGTAGATAATTTTCAGGCATATAAATTTCGGGTGATTTACTGGTAGAAGGCACTGCAATAATATCGCCAGTTTCTGTTTCTTTAGCTTCGTGGACATCATATTTCCAACGACATGAATTAGTGCAAGTGCCTTGGTTTGGATCGCGTTTGTTAATGTAACCAGATAACAAACAACGACCTGAATAGGCCATGCATAATGCGCCATGAACAAATACTTCAAGTTCCATCTCAGGGCAATGAAAACGAATATCTTCAATTTCATCAAGTGATAATTCTCGCGATAAAATTACTCGTTCAACGCCCTGTTGATGCCAAAATTTAACTGTTGCCCAATTTACAGCATTTGCTTGAACAGATAAGTGAATAGCCATATCCGGATGATTTTCACGTACCATCATGATTAAGCCTGGATCTGACATAATCAAGGCATCAGGTTTCATGGCGATAACAGGTGAAATATCTTTTAAAAAGGTCTTTAACTTACCGTTATGAGGGGCGATGTTATTAACTAAATAGAACTTCTTTCCTAAAGCGTGCGCTTCATCTATACCTATTTTTATGTTTTCCAAAGAAAATTCATTATTTCTAACCCGAAGAGAATAACGAGGTTGTCCGGCATAAACAGCATCTGCGCCATAAGCAAATGCATAACGCATATTCTTAAGACTACCAGCAGGGGAAAGTAATTCAGGTTTCAGCATAAATTCAACATCTTTAACGAGGGCCCACTGTTCATGAACCAAGAAATATAAGGCGCATATTATAAGAAAAACCATCACGCTGAGCAATCTAAACTCGCAATATAAGGTAAACCAATGAAATGTAACTTGGTGGAAACTATTAAATAGTTGTTGCTGAATTTATCTACAATATTGAAAAACATTAAAAAAAGCTTGGTGTTCATGCAAATTGTGCTATTTTTAAGTCCGTAGAGCGAATGTTGTACAATAACAATAAAGGGGAATTCTATGGCGACTGAAAATGCCTTGTATACGATTTTAATGGAAAAAATAAAACAAGATGCTTTGGTTTTACCTACACTACCAGAAGTTGCGCTGAAAGTTAGACAAGCAGCTGATGATCCAGAAATTAATTTGGGTCAAATGAGTGATATTATTGGACAAGATCCTGCACTCGCTATGGGCATGATAAAAGTATCAAATAGCGCTTTATTGGGACGAAGTGTTAAAGTTGAAACAGTATCTCAAGCGGTAACTCGTATAGGTTTACGTCAAATAAAGTGTATTTCAACCGCGATGGCACTTGAGCAAGTATTTGTTTCTGAAAATGATGTTGTTGCTATGTATATGAAAAAGTCATGGAATAAAACAATTGATATAGCATCAGTAGCGATTAGTTTGATGAGTTTGTATCTTAAAGATAATAAGCACACATCGTTAACATTAGACACTATAACCCTAGCCTCTTTAGTACATAATATTGGTGTTTTACCTATTTTGACTGAAGCTGAACAGCATCCCGATATTTTTGCTAACCCTACCTTTTTACAGCAAGCGATTATAAAGTTATCAGGAAAAATTGGCGGTTCTATTACCCGTGCTTGGGGGTTTTCAGATGAATTGACTATGCTTGCTGAAAGTTGGAGTGATTTAACTGTTTTGCCAAAAGAAGTTCATTATTTAGACTTCATTCGTGCAGGCGCTATTTATCACAATATATTTAAGAATCAATCAACCCAAGACGCATTATTAAAAAGTTTCGTGAAGAAAGGTATATTACCTGATGTTGACTTTATGGACAGTGATGAGTTTAAAGCATTATCTGCAGACGTTAAATCAATGTTTACTTAAGTTTAAAAAATTTAAACAAAACTCAAATTTAAAGCAGCTTAACCAGCTGCTTTTTTATTACGGTTATGTTGTCATGTGTTCCGCGGTATCTAACATTCTGTTAGCAAACCCCCACTCATTATCACACCATACTAGCATTTTAATTAACCGTTTATGGCTGACACGGGTTTGATTACCATCAACAATACAAGAATGTGGATCGTGGTTAAAATCAGCAGAAACTAATGGCTCTTCCGTATAAGCTAATATGCCTTGTAAGCCATGGTTATGTATAGAGGTTGATTGAGCATGCTTGATTACTTGGTTTATTTCATCAATAGTAACATTTTTATTCACCGTCACACTCAAATCCATCGCAGTCACATTGAGCGTTGGTACACGTACGGCAATTGCTTCAAATCGACTTTTAAATTTAGGGAGAATTCTTTCTATACCTATGGCCAATTTAGTATCAACGGGTATGATTGAATGGCTTGCGGCACGAGCACGGCGTAAATCGGGGTGATAAGCATCAATGACTTGCTGATCATGCATTGATGAATGGATAGTGGTTATTGTGCCACTTTCAATATCAAAGGCATCATCTAATACTTTAATGACAGGCACAATACAATTAGTGGTACATGAGCCATTAGAAACCACACGATGATCATTGTTTAGCTGTTGATGATTAATACCATAAATAATAGTGGCATCAATATCGTGTGTACAAGGATGTGAAAACAATACTTTTTTAGCACCCTGTTTTATATGCGCTAAACCATCGGCTTTACTGCCAAATTTACCCGTACAATCTAAAACTATATCAACTTGGTGTTTTTTCCAGGGTAATTGGTTTATTTGTTCGAAATGGTATAAAGCAATATCATTTTGTGTCGTGTTATCAGCGAAAATAGATAATAGTTCACCTTGTTGTTCTACTTTAAAAGCAAAACGACCATGGGTAGTATCATATTTTAATAGATGAGCAATGCCGCTAGCAGGTGCTAAGTCATTTATGGCAACGATATTGAATTTGTCTGCTTGGCCGTTTTCATAAAGGGCTCTGACAATGCTCCGACCAATACGGCCAAAGCCATTAATGGCAATATTTATCATATTTTCATTTCACTTAGATGAAAGCAGCAAGGCATATTGCTTTTGCTGCTTATCATTTCAATCTTATACCAATTGAAGTAATGAATTGATCATTCATCACTTCATTTGGTATTACAACTTGTTGACAGTGTTAACTACATTGTCAACGGTAAAACCAAAGTGCTCAAGTAATACATTACCCGGTGCAGATTCACCAAAGGTAGTCATACCAACTACAGCACCGCTTAAGCCAACGTATTTGGCCCAAAAATCAACATGGGCAGCTTCAATAGCGACACGTTTGGTAATATTTGCAGGTAATACCGCTGCTTTATAGTCACTGCTTTGAGCATCAAACACATTGGTAGAAGGCATTGAAACCACACGTACATTTTTGCCTTGTTTTGTCAGTACTTTAGCTGAATCAACCGCTAAACCAACTTCAGAGCCAGTAGCAATTAAAATAACGTCTGGTGTGCCAGCGCAATCTTGTAAAATGTAACCACCTTTAGCAATATCACTCACTTGTGTTTGGCTACGCTGCATTGCAGGAAGACCTTGACGAGAGAAAATTAATGCTGATGGTGCTTTTTGGCTTTGCACTGCAGCTTTCCAAGCAACGGCTGATTCTGTAGCGTCACAAGGGCGCCATGTAGTTAAATTTGGAGTGGTTCTTAGGTTTGTTAATTGCTCAATAGGCTGATGAGTAGGACCATCTTCACCTTGACCAATAGAGTCATGAGTATAAACAAAAATATTTTGAATACCCATCAATGCTGACATACGCACGGCATTGCGAGCATATTCCATAAACATCATGAACGTTGCACCGTAGTTGATGAAACCACCATGTAGCGAAATACCATTCATAATTCCGCTCATGCCAAATTCACGTACGCCGTAGAAAATATAGTTACCAGCGGCGTCAGTTTCAATACCCTTTGAACCAGACCAAAGCGTTAAGTTTGAACCCGCTAAATCGGCAGAGCCACCTAGCATTTCAGGTAATACTTTACCGAAGGCTTCAATGGTATTTTGTGAGGCTTTACGCGAGGCGATGTTTTCGCTACTTTCATGACATTCTTGGATAAATGCATTGGCTTTATCTTCAAAGTCTTGCGGTAATTCACCTTTAATTACCCGACGTTCAAATTCGTTTGCAAGCTCAGGGTAAGCGGCTTGATAAGCACTAAATTTTTCATTCCAGCTTATTTGGCTAGCAGTACCTTTTTCTTTTTGATCCCATTGGGCATAAACGTTTTCAGGTACTTCAAATGGTGCATGAGACCAGTTTAAAAATTCACGTGTTGCTGCAACTTCATCATCACCTAATGGCGCACCATGACAGTTATGTGTGCCAGACTTATTTGGAGAGCCAAAACCAATAATCGTTTTACAACAAATCATGCTTGGTTTATCAGTGACTAATTTTGCTTCAGTAATGGCTGCGGCAATAGCGGTAGAGTCATGACCATCAACACTAATAACATGCCAACCGTACGCTTCAAAACGTTGCGGAGTATTATCAGTAAACCAACCTTCAACATGACCATCAATAGAGATACCATTGTCATCCCAAAAAGTGATTAGCTTGCCTAAACCTAATGTGCCAGCTAATGAACAAGCTTCATGAGAAATACCTTCCATTAAGCAACCATCACCTAAAAAGCAATAGGTGAAATGGTCAACAACATCATGATCTTCACGGTTGAATTGAGCTGCTAAAGTTTTTTCAGCAATTGCCATACCTACTGCGTTTGAAATACCTGCGCCAAGTGGGCCTGTTGTTGTTTCAACACCAGGCGTATAACCATATTCGGGATGACCTGGTGTTTTGGAATGCAATTGACGAAAGTTTTTTAAGTCGTCAATAGACAAGTCATAACCTGATAAATGCAATAGAGAATAAATTAGCATTGAACCATGACCATTAGAAAGTATGAATCGATCACGATCAGCCCAGTTTGGGTCGCTTGGGTTATGCTTTAAAAAATCACGCCATAAAACTTCAGCGATATCCGCCATCCCCATCGGGGCACCAGGGTGTCCTGATTTTGCTTTTTGTACTGCATCCATGCTTAAAACACGAATTGCATTAGCGAGTTCTTGACGCGACGACATATTAGCTCCAGATCTATTTTGTAGTGATAATGTTTTGATACCCGTGATACCTCAAAATGCGAGTTTCAGGATGTATGAGCGATTCATGATCAAGGCGCATCTTTTTATTAAGGGTTATTCCCTTAAAAACAGATGCAACGAAGAGCATTATTTACTCAGACATCCCCGTAGGGCTGGTTTAGAAACGTTTTATGCAGCGTTATTGATTTCGACAATAGAACAACTATTATCTTCAATCAATGCCTTGCCTAAAGACGTTTCTAATTCCAGCTGAATCCTGCA